>Ga0233425_10003247_pt1 | contig 29992 bp, 30 predicted proteins | sample Watercolumn_Towu_2_FD_181712 | JGI IMG/M metagenome (GOLD analysis project Ga0233425, IMG submission 181712) | Freshwater microbial communities from Lake Towuti, South Sulawesi, Indonesia - Watercolumn_Towuti2014_140_MG | ecosystem: Environmental > Aquatic > Freshwater > Lake | place...
GCGGCCGGAGCGCGCTGCATCGAGTTGCGGGGCGGGATCTGGGGACGCTCGGTACAGAACTGCACCGACGACGATGTGGCGCGGATGCAGGCCGTGCTGGCGCGAGAGGGTGCGCGGGTCGCGGTGATCGGCTCGCCCGTGGGCAAGTGCCGGCTGGACGACGAGGCGGAGTATGCAACCCACCTGCAGTGGTTCGACCGGATGTGCGAGCTTGCTCACAGCTTCGAGACACGTGTGATCCGGGGCTTCGCCTTCTGGAACCCGACCGGAGAGGACCGGATCCGCCCCGACTTGGAGGCGTACCTCCCGAGGATCGTCGAGAAGCTGGCGCCGATTGTGGAGAAAGCCGAGCGGGAGGGTGTGTTATACTGCTTCGAGACCGAGTGCTCCACGACGACGGGCACGTGTCGAGAGATCGCCGCGGTGATCGAGGCCCTGGGGGGCTCGCCCAGCCTGGGGGCGGCGTGGGACGTGAACAACGGCTGGGGCGGCGGCGAGTTGCCCTACCCGGACGGGTACTCGGCCATCCGCGGGCGCGTCTACCACGTCCACGTGAAGCCGAACGCCCAGAAGAACCTCGAGACCGTCGCAGACACCTCGCTCAGCTACGCGGAGATCCTGCGGGTGCTTCGGGCGGACGGCTATGAGGGCTGTGCGAGCATCGAGCACTGGGGCTCTCCGGAACTGATGTTGGAGGGCGCCCGCCAGCTCGTGCCGCTCCTGGAGCACTTGGGCTGACCGGCAGGATCGTTGCAGTGACGGGGGCAGCGGGTGCATCCCGGACGGGGCCGGCCTCGTAGGACTAGCCGGTACGCACGCAGCCCGACGGGCTGCGGAAGAGGTGTTCGCCGCGACGGGCGCGAACCGGCTGATCGCTCCTCCCGAGGGGCGCTGAGCCCGCGGACCGTCATTGCTTCGCTGGAGGGAGAGGAACGTGAAGGACACTCGTGACGTGATGGGCTTGAATGTGTTTTCGATTCAGGAGGGGCGCATCCTGGGCCGGACGACCGAGTGCGTGGTCGACCTGGCAACCGGGAAGGTCATCGGGCTGGTCGTGGCGGCGGCCTCCGGCGACGAGCGCGCGATCGCCCGTGCGGACGTCACGGCCGTCGGCAAGGACGCCGTGATGGTCGCCTCGGACAAGCTGCTGAAGCCGCCGGCGAGTGTCGCGGGCCTGGAAGACCACCGGACCGTGGGAAAGGCGCCGCGCGTGCTGACCCGGGCCGGGGAGGTACTGGGCACGCTCGGCGTGGTCCGAGTTGACGAGGCCTGCAAGACCGTCGAGTCCTTCGAGATCGTGGGCGATGTGATCCAGGCGCTGGCGGATGGTCCCGCGACCCTCGGCGTCCTGAAGGGCACGGTGCACGGCCGCGATGCCGTCGTGTTGCCCGATGAGGCGGTGAAGGCCATTCAGCGCCCCGGCGGACTGCGCGCGAGTCTCGGGAAGGCCCTGGATGTGGTGAAGGAGCGGGCCGGGGAGGTGGGCGACAAGCTCTCGGACGCGGCCAAGAAGGCGCGCACGGTGGGCGGCGCCGCCGGCGAGAAGGCCTTGGCCAAGGCCAAGGACGCGGCGAAGCGTGCGCGGGAGGCGGGGGAGGCCGTGGGCGAGAAGGCGGTCGCGAAGGCGAAGGACGTGGCGCAGGACGCCAAGGAGGCCGTGGAGCATCAGGTGGAGGCCGTTCGCGGGAAGGCCGCACCGAAGGCGGCCAAGAAGGCCCCGGCGAAGAAGGGCGCTCCGAAGAAGGCGGCGCCCAAGAAGGCACCCGCCAAGAGGGCGCCGGCCAAGAAGGCCGCCAAGAGCAGCTGACGCTCACCCATGCGCGGAACCACGATGGAAGACACGGGCCGGGCGGACGCCCAGCTGTCGCCCAGGGGCCGCCTGGCCCGCGCCGTCGAGGACCTCAGGCAAGCCGGCGGGCTCGAGCTTCGGCTCAACGAGCCGATGGCTCCGCACACCTCGCTGGGGGTCGGCGGGGCGGCCGCGATCTTCGTCATCCCCCACACCGTGCCCGCGGCGCAGGCGGCCATGCAGGCCGCCCGAAGGCACGACCTCCCTCTCCTCCCCATCGGACGTGGGACGAACCTCCTTGTCCGCGACGGCGGCTTCCCGGGGATCATCCTGCAGATCGGCGAGGCGCTCGGGGCGATCGCGGTCGAGGGGGACGCCCTCCGCGCGGAGGCCGGCGCGACCCTCGCGGAGGTGTGCGACGCCGCTGCCGACGCGGGGCTCTCCGGGCTGGAATTCGCGGCCGGGGTGCCGGGCTCGGTGGGCGGCGCCGTCGCCATGAATGCCGGGGCCGGTTCCGGACAGATCGGCGACGTGATCGAGAGCGTCGAAGTGGTGCGCGAGGATGGCTCCCTGGGCCGGTGCGCGCGGGAGCGCCTGGAGTTGGGCTACCGCCACAGCTGCCTCCGTCACGAGCGCTGCATCGCGGTGACGGTGGCGCTCCGCCTGCGGCCGGCCGATCCGGCCGCCATCCGCCGGGCGATGTTCGAGGCCGTCGAGAACCGCTGCCGGAAGCAGCCGCTTTCCCTGGGCAGCTGCGGGAGTGTGTTCAAGCGACCGCCGGGCGACTACGCCGGGCGGCTGCTGGAGGTCGCGGGCGTCAAGGGCCTGGCCATCGGGGGAGCGCGCTTCTCCACCAAGCACGCCAACTTCATTGTCAATGAGGACGCCGCCACGGCCCAGGATGTTGTTGATCTGATTGACGCGGCCAAGCGCCGAGTGCTCGAGGTCTGTGGCGTGCAGCTGGAGGAAGAGGTCTGCATCGTCGGCGAAGCCGCCGCGACCTGAGGAAACCTTCGGCCCGCCAGGTCGTCTACAAGAACCGGACCTCTTACCTTGAGTAGTAGATGATGAGAGGAGGGTTGGCAGTGAGACTGCGGAGCTTGAGCCATACCGCGATGTTCGTCGCCACGGCGTGGGTGGCTTCGTCCGCCTGGGCGGCCGTGAGCGCGACGGACATCGAGCAGCGCCTGCGGAACGAGATCAACGCGGTCTGGAAGGTCCAGAACCTGGAGATCGCCGTCACCCCCTACAGCCAGGCGTACAACGACCGCGGGCTGTTCAAGAGCGTGATGGTGCGGGCGGATGTCGCGGACATCGCGGGGATCGTCGTGCGCCCAGTGTACGTAAAGGCGATGGACGTGACCTTCGACATGCCGTTGATGCTGGCCAAGAACCCCGTGGTCCGCACTCGTTCGCGCGGGCAGACCGAGGTCTACCTCGCCCTGTACCAGGATGACCTCAATGAGGGGCTGCGGCGGGCACAGAAGGTCGTGCCCGACCTCACCGCCACCCTCGCAGGCGGGCAGATCACGCTCACCGGCACCTACAAGTTCGTATGGGGCAACAAGTTCCGGATGACGGGGAAGCTCTCGGTGCCGGACGGATACAAGATCAACTTCGTGCCCACGGCCGCGAAGGTCAACGGCATTCCGATCCCCGTCAGCGGGGTGAAGCTGCTGCTCTCGAAGCTCAACCCCATCCTGGACCTCACCGGGGTCATCATGCAGCCCCGGGTCAATTCCCTCACGATCGAGGACGGGAAGCTGATCGCCCGTTGATGTGACCGTCAGGAGGCGACGGACACCTTCCTCCGTCCGGCCGTCGGGCGGCGGAAGGTGTCCGTCGTCTGCTCGGGAGGGTTGACTCGCCAACGCGAACTCCTATAATAGCCTGGTTGTGCCGCCGCCGGTCCATCCGACCGGGGGCGCGGAGCGGACGGTTCAGGAGCGAAGACAATGTCAGGAAGACGCCGGACCATGATCATCGGACTGGACTGCGCGACGCCGCAGTTCGTCCTGGACGAGTGGGGCGACAAGCTCCCGGCGACGCAGCGGCTGATGTCCAACGGGGTATACGGCCGACTGACCAGCACCATCCCGCCGATCACCTGCCCGGCCTGGATGTGCATGGCCACCAGCAAGGACCCGGGCCAGCTCGGGCTCTACGGCTTCCGCAACCGCGCGGACCACTCCTACGACAACCTCACCATCGCGAACGCTAGCTCGGTGAAGGAGCCGACCCTCTGGGACCTCCTCGGGGGGGCGGGCCTCAAGTCCGCCGTGATCGGGGTGCCGATGACCTACCCGCCCCGCGCGCTGAACGGCTGGATGCTGACCTGCTTCCTCACGCCGAGCCTGGAGAAGGAGTGCACCTACCCGGCGGCCTTCAAGGATGAGGTCCTCCAGGTCGCTCCGAACTACGCGATCGATGTGAAGGACTTCCGGTCCGACGACAAGGACAAGCTGCTGCAGCAGATCTACGACATGACCGAGCAGCGGTTCGCGCTGGTCCGGCACCTGGTCAAGACCAAGGACTGGGACCTCTTCTTCATGGTGGAGATGGGCATCGACCGGCTCTACCATGCGTTCTGGCGCTACACCGCACGGGACCATCGGCTGTACGAGCCCGGCAACCCCTACGAGAACGTGATGTGGGAGTACCACAAGTACGTGGACGAGGAGGTCGGGCGGGTCCTGGAGCTCCTCGATGACGACACGCTGGTGCTCATGTGCTCAGACCACGGCTCCAAGACGATGGTCGGCGGCGTGTGCATCAACGACTGGCTCGTGCAGCAGGGGTGGCTGACCCTCAAGGAGACCCCGGAGCAGCCGCGGCGGATGGACATGAAAGACATCGTCTGGAAGAAGCTCTTCAAGAAGACGAGCGTCTGGGGCGAAGGCGGCTACTATGGGCGGGTGATGCTCAACGTGGAGGGCCGCGAGCCCCAGGGCGTCATCAAGCCGAAGCACTACGAGGACTTCCGCAGGGAGGTCGCCCAGGCCATCGAGGCCATCCCCGACGAGAACGGCAAGCCGATCGGCACGAAGGTGTTCCGTCCCGAGGACGTGTACCGGGAGGTCAAGAACATCCCGCCGGACCTGATCGTGTACTTCGGCAACCTCGACTGGCGCTCGGCGGGCACCATCGGGAACAAGACGATCCACATCTTCGAGAACGACACCGGCCCGGACGACGCGAATCACGCGCAGGAGGGCCTGTTCGTCCTCTACGACCCACGGAGCAACGAGCGCGGCGAGCTGCAGGGCGCGTCGCTTTATGACGTGGCGCCCACGATCCTCGAGCGCATGGGCCTGCCCATCCCCGAGGACATGATCGGCAAGCCGATCCACGCCTGACGCCCGCCGCGGCCGTCAGACTACCACCGAAGGAGCAGGGTTGTGGAACACAAGGGGTTCACCATCTGGTTCACCGGCCTCAGCGGAGCCGGCAAGAGCACCATCGCCGACATCCTCGTCGAGAAGCTGCGGGCACGCGACATCAAGGTCGAGCTGCTCGACGGCGACGTCGTCCGCACCAACCTCTCGAAGGGCCTCGGCTTCAGCAAGGAAGACCGCGACATCAACATCCGCCGCATTGCGTTCGTCTGCCACCTGCTGACGCGCAACAACGTCTGCGCCATCGGCGCAGCGATCTCGCCCTACCGCTCGATTCGGGACGAGGCGCGGGAGATGATCGGCAACTTCGTCGAGGTGTACGTGAACACGCCGCTTGAGGAGTGCGAGAAGCGGGACGTGAAGGGCCTCTATGCGAAGGCGCGCGCGGGGGAGCTGAAGCAGTTCACCGGCATCGACGACCCCTACGAGGAGCCGCTGAGCCCCGAGGTCGTGTGCGTCACCACCGAAGAGACGCCCGAGCAGAGCGCGCAGAAGATCGTGGACAAGCTCGATGCGATGGGCTACCTTTCGCCGCTGAGCTGACGTGCGCGCCGCTTCCGTCGGGACGCCGGTTGCGGGACCCCGTGACCGACGTCCGGGCTTGTTGGTCGCCGGTCAGCGGCAACCGTCTCCGTCCCGGTAATCCCTCACTTCGATCCCGAAGAACTCCGCGCGCTCGAGGATGGCGGCTTCCAGCTCGTCGAAGCGCATGAGCCGCGGGTCGGCCATGACGACGCGGCCCTGGGGTCCGCGCACTTCCACGGCCCCCCTGGGCCGCTTCTTCGACTTGTGCAGGACCACGCGGTCGACGTCCTTCCATAGCAGGCGGACATCGCGACGGCCCATGCGGATCTGCTCGACGGCGGCCTCATCCACGCCGACGTGCTCCATGTAGAGCGAGGTGCCGATCAACAGGCACAGACCTCCGAGCGCGCTGAGCCCGAACCAGCCGGCGGTCAGGAGCTGCTGACCGACCTTCTCCCGCGCCAACTCGGCCAGGTCGCTGCCCGTGTAGGCGCTCGAGCCCAGGACCAGCAGCACTCCGGCCACCGCCCACGGCCACGCGGCGCGGCGATAGGTCTTGTACGGGTACTCGCCGAACTCCGGCGTCTGCGACGTCATCAAGCACTGGTCCTCTCTACGGGTACCAACCGAACTCCTCATAGGCCTCGAACAGCGCAGCGATGTTGCCCAGCGGCACGTCGGGCGTGAGGTTGTGGGCGGTACAGATGATGAAGGCGCCGCCCGGCTTGCCGGCCGCCATCCGCTCCCTGACCTCCCGGCGGATGTCCTCGGGTGTGCCGCGCGGCAGCGTCTGCTGGATGTCGATCGACCCGTGGAAGCACAGGTCGCGGCCGTACTCACGCTTCAGCGTCGCGAGGTCCATCCCGGCCGCGCCCGGCTGCATGGACTGCAGGACGTCCAGCCCGCACTCGATGAAGTCGGGGATCAGCTCGACCACCGAGCCGCACGTGTGGTGCATGACCGGCAGGCCGTGGCGGTGGGCCAACTCGATGTAGGCGCGAAAGCCGGGCTTCAGCAGCCTCCGCCAGAGCTCCGGGCTCATCATCGGCCCCTGCTGCGTCCCGAAGTCGTCGCCCATCATGAAGATGTCGATGAGGTCGCCCGCCTCCGCGAACACCCGCTGGTTGTAGGCCAGGAAGTACTCGACCACATGCCCCAGGATCGCCTCCGCCAATTCGGGGCTGCAGCGGAGGTCAAGATACGCCTGCTCCATCCCGCGCAGGTACATCATCGTTTTCAGCTGCGCCGTGCGGTCAAGCCGGTCTCCGGCGTTCACGACGGCGCGGCCCCGCCCGCGGATCGCCTGGCACTGTGCCCGCAGCGAGGTGAAGTCCCAGCCCGCCGGATCCGGCCAGCGCCCGTAGGCGTGCACGTCCGCCGGCGACGCGGCGAGCGCCAGGGGCGAGTCGACCACGTGCTTGTAGGTCCACTCAGCCTGCCCCTGGGCGCTGCGCTTCTCGATCCGCCGCACCCCCCAGGGGTCCTCGCTGACCCGCCCCTCAGGCGTGTCCCACGCGCGCAACTCCTGGCCCTGGTAACTCGGCCCGGCGGCGTAGCTGAGGTCCACCCCCAGGCGGTCGAGCACCGTGGCCTCGTCCGGCGCCGAGAACCTCTCCCGGAGCAGAGCCAGGACCTCCGGCGTCGCCCAGAGGTCGCGGGGGACGCGGTCAGGTTCCCGATGCGCGAGCGCGGTGAGTACGCGGTCCCGTCCCGTCATGGAAGTCGTTCGCCCTCGAAGGTCGTTCTGAGAGGAATCGAGCGAGGGCGTTTGGCCGTGCGTGGCGAATACTCCTTTCCCCGGTTGTGGGGGAGCGCCCAGCGTGTGTGAGGTTGAGTCAGGATGCGTCTGGATCGATGCCCGAAGTGCAATGCCCGCGTCGCGCCCACCGATGATGTGTGCCTCGACTGTGGGATGGACCTGAAGGCCCACGCCGAGGAGTTGCGCAAGGCCGCCACGGCCAAGCGACAGCTGACGCCTGAGGAGATCCGCGAACGCGCTCAGAAGGTCGCCGCTGCCGCCGCCCGAGGCCGCGCCTTCGGGGTCGAGCGCTCCGAGGAGACCCGTCTCCGGACCTTTGATAAGCAGGAGGCCGAGGTCGTCAAGAGCGATGTCCTCTCCTCGTGGGTGACCGCCGCCATCGCGCTGCTCATCGGAATCGGGGCGATGGCGATGGCTTCCGCGCAGCTCAACGCTGCCGGCGGCGCCGCGGGACTGAAGGTCCTCTCCGTGGGTCAGCTCCGCGAGTGGGGTTTGGGCATGATGGCCCAGCCCGCCGTGCTGGCGGTCATGGGCACCGGACTGGCGATCGGCGGCCTGCTCTGCGCCGTCGGGCAGGCGTGGCGCGCGGTGCTCGGTCAGCGCTCCGTCGCGGCCGTGGCGCGCGGCGAGAAGCCCCTGGTGATCGACACCCACCCGGCGACGCATGCCGGGCTGCTGATCGGGGCCCTCGTCTGTCCCCCTCTGGGTGTGATCCTGGGACTCGTTCTGCGGTTGGCGGGACGCAACGAGGACATCAAGGCCCTCGGCGGACGGCTCTTCCTCGTCGGCCTCGTAGTCTCAATCGCCCTCGGGGCCAACATGATCGCGGGGCTCGCCTCCGGGCTCAAGCCCCCGGATCAGCCCCCCGGCGCCAAGGAGGCGGAGGAGGTCAGCAAGCTCTTCCGCGCGGCCTCCGGCGGGCGCTGGGGCTGACGACCAGGAGGTCCCTCCTGGGAGCTTGTGCGAGCAGCGCCTGCGGAGCCTCACTTCGCAGATCGCCTGTGCATGCTTGCCCGCGCAAGCATGTGCCCGCGACGGCCTCGAGTGATCACTCAGACAGGCTCCTCGGCCGCGCGTTCCAGCTCCTCCAGCGATAGGTGCACCGGCTCCGGTTCGCCTTCCATGCGGACCGGGTAGACCCTCGCCTCAGCCATCCCGGTCACCTCCCTTCGCCCCTTCAGCTCCCCCCGGCACGGTGCACGGTGACATCCTTCAGTAGACCCCTCCGCCGGGGCTCCTGCTACTGTCCAAGGGCCTTCTTGGCGGCCTCGTAGAGCGCTTCGCCCCGGAGGTCGAGGGCCGCTACGGTGCCGTCCTTGCCGACAAGCACGGTGTGCGGGATGCCGTAGACCTGGTACAGAGCGCCGATCTCGCTGTCCCAGTACTTGCCCTCGACGATGTGGGTCCATGTCATGCCGTTCTCACCGGCGTACTTCGTCACGGCGTCAACGGCGGCTTCGGGCGGGTCGCGGTCAAGGCTGATGCCCACAATGAGCAGGCCGTCGTCCTTGAGGTCCTCCCACATCTTCACGACATTCGGCATCTCCGAGCGGCAAGGCCCGCACCAGGTGGCCCAGAAGTCCAGCACCACCACCTTGCCCTGCTGCGCCGAGAGCGTGAAGGTGCCGCCGTCGAGGGTCGGCATGGTGAAGTCCGGCGCCGGTTTGCCCTCGAGGATGTAGACCGGAGCGTCGACCTTCCTCTCGGAGACAGCGGCCTGAGGATCGCCGCCGCGCGGCCCGTAGGCGGTGAGTACGTATGACTCACCGTTCAGGTTGAACGGCTCGTTGAGCCCATACAGCTCCGGGCCCTTCGGGTTCATGTCGAAGGCCGCGTCGCCGTTGAGGTCGATCGCCAGTTGGTCTCCCGCGTCAACGGTGACCAGGGCGTCGCTGTTCTCGTCGAGGAAGCGGACGGCGACCTCGGCGCCACCGACGGACAGCTTCCCCTCGAAGCTCGCGTTGCGGTAGTAGAAGAGCGTGCGCGCGAAGTCCAGTTCCGAACCATCGGCTTGCTTCATCTTCGCCCGCTGCGGGAACATGTAGAAGCTGACGGGGTATGCGAGCTCGACGCCGTCGCTGTAGCCGACCTGGCATTCGGCGCTCCCCATGATCGTGAACTGCCCCGGCGCGCTGGGGTTGGTGCTGACCCGCGAGAGGAGGCCGTCACCGTCGTTGGTCAGGTCTTCGTCATTGTTGGCATCCACGTAGATGCGCGCGGGCGCGGTCGACATCTCCACCTTGCCCTGCGCGTCCGTGTAGGCCTGCTGGAAGGCCGTCCAGTCGGCCGCCAGGTCCACGACCAGCGTGATGGCCGCGTCCTCCCCGTCACCCAGCGGGATCGATCCGTACAGCGGCGTGCCGGTGAAAGCCGGCTGGGCCGCAAGCGTCTCCGCGGGCGCATCCTGCAGTGCACAGCGCATGGGACGGTACGAGTTCGGCGGCGGTCCGAGTGTCGTGTCGGCGGCCCATGCCGCGCCCACGGCAAGCAGCACAGCCACCGCCAGCACGCCGGCCAGTGCGAGTCTCTTCATCGTCGGCCTCCGTTTCTGCGCGCCCCCGGGGACGCGTCAATCCACGCGGGGCCATTTCGCCATCGGGGCCCTGCCTGTCCTGCTTGCGCGGTCGCCTGTCAGCGGCTGTTTTGGGGCGCAAGGCGGAGGGCCCGCGGCCCCTGTCGGCGGCGGGGAAGTCGCGGCGGTGGGGTGCGACGGGGCGTGCTGCCCATCGTCGGGTCTGCCCGGGGGACCCTCAGCGGCGCCGGCTACGCACCTGGCTGCCGAGGACGCCGCCCCGTCCTAGCGGAAGACGCTGAACAGCTCCGGGTCCACGTCTGCCCGCCGGAGCAGTTCGGCGGCCTGTTGGAGGAGGCCCTCCGCCGTCAGCGTGGACGCCGGGTCGGTCTTCAGCGCGAGCTTTACGGCCTTCTGCAGGTACTGGTCGATGGGTCGGGCCGGGGGATCGTTGGCGACGGCCCAGACGGCGACCTGTACCGCCGCCGGGTGCACATCCGGCTGCCCGTAGAGCGATGTGATGCGCGCCACCCGCGGGTCGGGGCAGCGGACGGCGACCATTACATCCCGCCGCGTCGGGGCGGGGAGGCCGATGTCCGTGCAGGCTGTCGGCAACACGGCTTGAGCGTACCGGTCGCCGCCCAGGTCGATCTTCGTCTGGCCCAGCAGGCCCATCCCCTGCCGCCCGCCGCCGAGCTGCCCCAAGCCGCCGCCGGGCTGGCCGAGCCCCAACCCTCCGCCGGGCTGGCCGAGCCCCAACCCTCCGCCGAGCTGCGCCCAGAACTGCGTGCCGGGGGCAAGGGTCACCTCCGTTGGTCCGTCCGGGGCGCTCCAGATCCGGCCCACAACCGACGAGTCACCGTTCCCGCGAAACTCCGCCCGCGCCAAGCCCAACTCCATCGCGGTCAGCAGGTCCATGCTCCCCAGCTGCGCGCCGGCCGCCGACGCCAGCAGCACGACACTCGCCAACACCCACGCGATCCGCAACATGGCGTTCACCTCTCCCGGGCTTCCCCCGCCGCCGTCTGCCTCCAAGAACGCTCAGCGCGGGGAGGAGGGTTACTGCGTCGCGGACAACGCGCTGCCGAGTCGCTGCACATCTACTCGGACCGGGAGGTCGCGGCTGTGCCGGAACTGCTATCGACCGGCGTGGCGTTCCTGGATGTCATGCTCGACGGCGGGTTGGAGCCCGGCACACTGACCGTCGTGCACGGGGCGACGGGAGTCGGGAAGACGCAGCTCGGGCTCGCGTTCGTGAACGCCGGCCTGAGCGGCGAGGGGAGGCGTGGGGTGCTGATGGACCTGACCACGCGCGGCGATTCTCAGCAGCACGCCGACTACGCCCGGCGGCTCTGCGGTTGGGAGCTCGCCACCGGCGAAGTGGCGCTGGAGGACGTGTGGAGCGACGATTCCCTACCGGAGCGTTTCGTCGGGCTCGACTACTCCGGCAAGCCGGTCACGCGCGCCAATCTGGAGGCCGACGAGTGGCGGCGCCATCAGGCGCGGCTGAACCAGCGGCTCGAAGCCGCGACGGCATTCCTCTACGCGCACTTCACCCGCCGTGTGCGACGCGTCGTGATCGACGGCATCGAGCCGGCGGCGCGGGTCGAGGATTCGGTGCAGCTGCAGCTGGTCGAGTACCTCTACCAGCACATCCTGCGCACCGAGCACGACTGGGTCGCTCGGGAGCTCTTCCGCGGGCAGTGGACGCACGTGCGGGAGCAGGTCCTCGCCCACGCCTATGATCGAGACGCCCTCGCCACCGTCGTCCTGCAGACGAGTCCGGAGATCATGCTCGACGACCTGCTGGTTCGGGACGTCCTCGACGGCGACCTCACCACCAACGCCAACACGGTGATCCTGCTCGGTCGCCGCACCGCGGGCAGCGAAGTCGGTCGGGCGGCCTTCGTGCTCAAGCACCGCGGCCGCCGCTGCTCCGAGGCCATCGTTCCGTTCCGCATCACCGACCGGGGGATCGAACTGCAGGACTGACAAACGCGACGAGTACGGCGCGGTCTACGCCAGGCATTCCGCGAGAAGCTCCTCCGCGCCTTGATCGCGCAGGCGCTCCACCACCACCTCCGGCGTCTCGCCCGAGGCGCGCAACACCCGCCGGCCTTCGATGTCCGCCACCATGGCGCGGATGGTGAGCCGGTCATCCTGCAGCTCGGCGAGCACGCCGATCGGGACCTGGCAACTGCCGCCGAGGGCGTGGACGACGTGCCGCTCTGCGTCGGCACAGCGGCGGGATGCCGCGGAGTCGAAGGCCGCCAGAAGCGCGCGCGCACCGGCATCCTCGGCGCGCGCCTCCAGGCACAGAATGCCCTGCCCGGCCGCCGGCAGGCAAACCTCAGGATCGAGGGTGTCGGCGATCCATTCCGCCCGCCCGAGCCGGATCAGCCCCGCAGCCGCCAGCACCACCGCATCCGCCTGCCCGAGCCGCATCTTGCGGACACGGGTGTCCACATTGCCCCGGATTGGCACGAACTGCAGGTCCGGCCGCGCGTGACGAAGCTGCGCCGTCCTTCGTAGGCTGCTGGTCGCGATCACCGCTCCGGAAGGCAGATCGGCCAGCTTGCGGCTGTCCCGACTGACCAGTACATCCCGCGGGTCCTCCCGCGGCGGGAAGGCCGCCAGGGCCAGGCCCTCGGGCTGCTCGGTCGGCACGTCCTTCAGGCTGTGCACCGCGAGATCGATCTCTCCCGCCAATAGCGCCGCCTCGATCTCGGTGACAAAGAGCCCCTTGCCCCCGACCTGACTCAGCGCCCGATCGAGGATCCGGTCGCCCTGCGTCGTGATCGTGACGAAGTCCACGTGCAGGTCGGGGTGGAGAACCGTCAGCTCCCGCGCCACCCACCGCGACTGGGCCAGAGCCAAGGCGCTACCGCGTGTGCCGAGACGGAGGTTGGGCATGATGTCGCTTCCTACCGGAGACAGGGACTCCCCGTTGTGGTATACTGAGGGTCGGCGCTCAGGCGCCGGGCCCCTCCTGTGTGAGCAGAGGAGAAGGAGCCGCCATGCACGCTCGCCACGACGATAGACGGCCCCTGGCGGCGGCGAAGCGGGGTGTCCTGCCCCCGGTCGCGGAAGGGGTCATTGACCCTGAGGCGGAGCTGATCAGCCGGGAGGCCGCCAAACGGGACCCCATCGAGGCCATGGTGCGGGAGGCCAGGCCGCGCTTTGACGCCATCCTGGCCATCGCGCGCCGCACTGTGCGATGAGGTAGCTCCCGAGCATGGCGGAGACCGCCGACCTCAGCCAAGGGGACGTTCTCTCCCGCCTCACCCTCGCCCGTCACCACTTGGCGGATCCCATCGTCCTCGATCCCGACCCGCAGGCGGGCGCGATGCTCGCCGTCGAGCAGCCTACGCGACCCCGAGCATCCGTGGAGCCGGCCTGCCTGGTGCCTGTGGTCAGCGAAGGGCTTCAGTGCGAGGCCGTGATCCTCTCGCAGACCTGCGACGTGCGACAGGCCGCCTCCGGCTCGATCACCGTAGCACCTGTCCTGCCTATGTCGGCGCTCAGCCCGGAACAGCAAGGGGCCTGCTCCAGGGACCGGATGCTCCACTATGTCCCCCTTGCGAGCCCTCACGGCACATACGTGGATCTCCACTGGGTCGCGCCTATCGCGAAGAGCAGCATTACTGCCGCCCGTACGGTGGGGCGGCTGACCCCACGCGACGTGGAGCGTCTCCGTCTGAAGCTGTCAATCGTGCTGGGGCGGCCGGCTCTGCCCGATGACGTGGTTGCCGAGTTGCGGCTCATCAGCGACGTGATCGCCGGTCTGCGCCCGACGGAACGGGAGCTGGTTGTCGGCGCGTACGCCGCCTGGGATGGGGACGCGCTCGATCTGCTCATTGTCACCCGAACGGAGTTCGGGCCGACCCGACTGGCGAACGCCCTCCAACGTTGGCTCGGCGAACGTTGTCCCGCCCCCATGACCCGAACGGGTCGCGTCGCGTCCGTAGGGCAAGTCACGCTGGCAGCCCTGGAGGGTTACACGCGCCTCGCGCTCGACTACCTGTCCTTCCCGGTGCGCATGGAGGAAGCCTGACGGCCCGCACGCCGCCGGAAGGCGCCCCGGCAGTCACACCTCGCTGAGAGCCTCTCTCGCCGCCTGGATCGTCGCCTCCAGGTCCGCGTCGGTGTGGGCGGTGGAGACGAACGCCGCCTCGCAGTAGGAGGGCGCGAGAGCCACGCCTCGGTTCAGCATCCCGTGGAAGAACCGCGCGTACCGGTCCTTGTCGCAGTGAGCCAGGTCGTCCGCGTTCGTGACCTCGCGGTCGGTGAAGAAGCCCGTCAGCATCGAGCCCACCCGGTTGCAGGTCAGCGCGACACCGGCCTCCCGCGCGGCCGCACCCAAGCCGTCGGCCAAGGCCTTGGCCTTCGTCTCCAGGCCCTCGTACACGCCGGGCTCGCCCAAAGCGGTCAGCGTGGCCAGCCCGGCCGCCATCGCCACCGGGTTGCCGGACAGCGTGCCGGCCTGCACCGCCGGGCCGAGGGGCGAAATGCGCTCCATGATCTCGCGCTTCCCCCCATAGGCGCCGACGGGGAAGCCGCCGCCGATGATCTTCCCCAGCGTCGTGAGGTCCGCGCGCACCCCGTAGACCTCTTGCGCGCCGCCGAGGGCGATCCGGAAGCCCGTGATCACCTCATCCAGGATCAGCACCGCACCGCTGTCGTCCGCCGCCCGTCGCAGACCCTCCAGGAAGCCCGCCGCCGGAGGTACGACGCCCATGTTCCCCGCCACGGGCTCGACCAGGATCGCCGCCACCTGCCCCTCATGCTCCGCCAGCAGCTCGCGCACCGAGTCCAGGTCGTTGTACCGCGCCACCAGGGTGTGCCCCGCATACGCGGCGGGGACGCCGGCGCTGTCCGGGATGCCGTACTGCAGGCCCGTCGAGCCCGCCTTCACCAGGAGGCCATCCGCGTGCCCGTGCCAGCAGCCGTCGAATTTGAGGATCTTGTCCCGCCCCGTGTAGGCCCGGGCGACGCGCACCGCGCTCATCACGGCCTCAGTGCCCGAGTTCACCATGCGGACCAGCTCAATGCTCGGGAAGCACTCCGCAACGCGCTCCGCCATCCGCACTTCAAGCTCCGTCGGCGCGCCGTAGCTAGAGCCGCGTTGGAGCGCCTCCGTGGCCGCCGCAACGACCCGCGGGTCCGCGTGGCCGAGAATCATCGGCCCCCACGAACCGACGTAGTCGATGTACTCATTCCTGTCGACGTCGGTGACGCGACTGCCCCGCGCCGACGCGATGAAGCGCGGCGTGCCGCCCACCGAGCGGAAGGCCCGAACCGGGCTGTTCACGCCGCCTGGGATCACCCTCTGTGCGCGTTCAAAGAGCGCGGCAGACTGGTTCAGGCCCATGTGCTAGCCCTCCTCGCGTTCCGGCGGCCTATACCGCGGCGTCGACTTCTTCAGCTCGCGAACGGTCTTCAGCGTTACGTAGTCGGAGATGCCGCTCTCTCGGGACATCCGCCGGATCACCTTCCCCACTTGCGCCGGCGTCGGCGCGTGGACCATCGTGTAGAGGTTGTAGGGGAATCCCTCGTAGGTCGCGCGGGTGTAGCAGTGGCTCACATCCGGCAGCCCCGCGAAGTAGGCGCCCACTCGCTCGACGTCCTCCTCCGCCACGCGCCACACCGCCAGGATGTTGCCCGCCATCCCGGCGGCGTGATGCCGCAAGCGGACACCCATGCGCCGGATGATGCCGTCGTGCTTCAGCCGCAGCATCCGGGTCAGGAACTCCTCCAACGTCATGCCGGCGCACCGCGCGAGGTAATCGAACGGTCGCCGCTCAACGGCGATGCCGTTCTGCAGTTGCTCGATGACGGCCCAATCTCGCGGGTCAAGCGTCATGTCACTCCCCAAACCCGAACACCACGCGTGCGGTGAACTTGCGTTGCGCGGGGAAGTTTGCCACGGGCCCGCAGCCGGCATCCCGTTCGATGTCGGAAAGCACGCGCTGGAGCGCCGCTTCCGACTCGGCGATCACCGTGAACCACATGTTCGGCTCGCCGGCGCGCAGGTAGTTGTGCGTCACCTCGTCGCGCGCGTTCACGACCGCCGCGACCTCGTCGACCCGCGTGCTGGGCACGGTCAGGGCCGCGAGCGTGCTCCGGTAGCCCAGCTTCTGCAGGTCGAACACGGGGGAGATGTCACGGATGATGCCCCGCTCCAGCAGGCCCTTCATCCGGTCGAGGACCTCGCCCTGCGTGCTGCCGATCTGCCGCGCAATCTGCAGGTAGGGACGCTCGTCGATGGGGAAGTGCTCCTGAATCACACTCAGGAGGCGGCGGTCCAGGTCATCCAACGGCGGGCGCCTCGCTTTCGGCGGGCAGGTACAGACACCACGGCTCCTCGGCCATGTAGTCGCCACCCGAGTAGTAATACGCGCGCGCCCGGCAACCGCCGCAGATGTCGGCGCAGTCGCAGTTGCCGCAACGGCCCTTCAGCTCGCACGTCCGCAGCTCCTCGAACACAGGGTTGGAGCGCCAGATCTCCGTGAAGGGCGTCTCCCGCACGTTCCCCACGGTGAGCGGCAGGTACGGGCACGGGTGCACGTCGCCGTTGGGGGTGATCACGCAGTAGTGCGTGCCCGCCAGGCAACCCTTCGTGAAGCGCATCGGGATGTTCCGACGCTTGGCGATCCGCATGAAATGCGGGGCGCACGTCGGCTTCAGCTCGATGTCCACTTCCCGCTGCTTCTTCAGGATGCGGTTCAGGAGCTTCTCGTACTCCTGCGCCTTCAGCGTCTCGGCTTCTATCCCCTCGCCGCGACCGGTGGGGACCAGGAAGAAGATGTGATGCGCCGCCGCGCCGAGGCTCACCGCCAGATCGGTCAGGTCGATGATCTCGTGCTGATTCCGCTCGGTGACGGTGGTGTGGATCTGGAAGGGCAGTCCCGCCTCCCGGCACATCCGCATCGCCTCGACCGACAGGTCCCACGCCCCTTCCATCCGGCGGAACTTGTCGTGGATCGCCGGGTCGGTGCTGTCAAGGCTGATCCCGACTCGCGCACAGCCCGCCGCTTTCAGCTTCTCGACCCACTCGGGCGTCAGCAAGGTTCCGTTGGTGCCCAGTACCACCCGCAGGCCGATCTCGGCCCCATGCCGCACCAGATCGAGGATGTCGGGCCGCACGAGCGGCTCTCCGCCGGAGAGGACCATGATGAAGAAGCCCGAAGCCTTGATCTCATCGAGGAGCTTGAACCCTTCCTCGGTGGTCAGCTCATCGGCGTCCGCATCCGGCCGCGCATCCCGGTAGCAGTGGGCGCAGAACTGGTTGCACTTCCGTGTCGTGTTCCAGGAGATGATCATGCTGCTACGTCTCCGAAAGCCATCGCACTGCGTCCTTCGCGTGGTACGTCAGGATCATGTCCGCTCCGGCGCGCTTGATGCCCGTGAGGATCTCCAGAGCCACGCGCCGCTCGTCGATCCAGCCTTGCTGCGCGGCGGCCTTCACCATGCTGAACTCGCCGCTCACATTGTACGCCGCAATCGGTGTGCTGAAGGCTCCGGCGACCGCGGAGATCACATCCAGGTAGGCCAGTGCGGGCTTCACCATGAGGATGTCGGCGCCCTCGGTGAGATCCAGCTCCGCCTCGCGAAGCGCCTCGCGGAGGTTCGGCGGGTCCATCTGGTAGCCGCGTCGATCGCCGAACTGCGGGGCCGAATCGGCGGCCTCCCTGAAGGGGCCGTAGAAGCCCGAGGCGTACTTCACCGAGTAGGCCATGATCGCCGTCTCGCTGAAGCCCTCGTCGTCCAACGCCGCCCGGATCGCGCCCACGCGGCCGTCCATCATGTCGCTGGGGGCCACGATGTCCGCGCCCGCGCACGCGTGGGACACGGCCATCTGCGCCAGCAGGTCGACCGTGGGGTCGTTCAACACGTTTCCGTCGGCGTCGATCACCCCGCAGTGCCCGTGGTCGGTGTACTCGCACAGGCACACATCGGTGATGACCACGAGCTGCGGGGCGACCCGCTTGATCTCCCGCACGGCCTGCTGCACCACGCCGCCGCGAGCGTAGCCTTCCGACCCCGTCGGGTCCTTCCGCTCCGGCAGGCCGAACAGGATCACGGCCGGGATGCCGAGCGCCACGAGTTCGCAGATCTCCGGCGCCAGCTGGTCCAGCGACAGCTGGAAGTTGCCGGGCATGGACGCGATCTCGCGCCGCACATCCACCCCGTGGGTCACAAACAGCGGGTAGATGAAGTCATCCGCCGCGAGGCGCGTCTCGCACACCATCCGGCGAATGCCCTCGGTCCGCCGCAACCTCCGGCCGCGGGTCTCCGGGTACACGGTCTCTCACTCCTCACCGACGGTCGCTTGTTCCGGGCCGCAACCCCGCAGCTTCCCGTGCCGACGCCTCTGCCTCGGCGGGCTTCCCCTGCCGCAGCAGCTCGAAGGCGGCCGAATCGAGGATGCGCTCCCAGGCGGCGGCGCGCTCGGGCTGCGTGGCGAGTGTCGCCAGCACCTCGGGTCTCAACCGCTCCATGAGCGCCGCAAGTTCCCCGTACTCGGGCCCGAAGACCGCCTCGAGCTCCTGTCGCATCCGCTTCGCCAGCGCGGGGCTTCCGCCGCCCGTCGCCACGGTCAGCACCACCGGCCCTCGCCGGACGGCCGCCGGGACGTGGAAGTTGCAGTCGGCCGGCTGGTCAACCGCGTTCACCAGCTTCCCGGCCGCGTCTGCCGCCGCCGCCAGTTGCGCGTTCAGCGCGGCGTCGTCGGTCGCCAGGATAACCAGAAAGGCGTCCGTAAGGTCTGCCTCACAGCCGTCTCTCGGCCGCCAGTCGACCCGCCCGGCTGCCGCCAAGTCCGCGATCTCGTCCGTCGCCACCGGCGACACGACGCGGACACGGCCTCCCGCCTGCAACAGCGCCTGAACCTTGCGCTCCGCCACCTTCCCGCCGCCGACGACCACGCACAGCCGACCCTCGAGGAGCAGGCTGATCGGGTATACGCTAGGCATGGGAACCGTATGGTAGAGGGCCCTCGCCGCTTTGTCAAGGAGCCGGCCGCAACCGTTCGCGCGTTCCGCGATCCAAGATGAGCGATCGTGCCGAGGTGGGGGGAATGACAGCGCGAAGCACCCGGAGGCGCTTCGCGCTGAAGTTCACTCGGTTGCGTCGACCGCCAGCCGCGCCGTTACGGACCCGGCGGAGGCGGAAGCGGGTCGCCCTGCTGCGGCGGCGGAGGTGGCGGCGGCGGCAGCGGATCCCAGATCAGGTTCAGGCCACCCATGCCTCCCCCCGGCGGCGGGAGCGGGTCGCCCTGCTGCGGCGGCGGAGGTGGCGGCGGCGGCAGCGGATCCCAGATCAGGTTCAGGCCACCCATCGTGGCGCTTGAGGGAAGTCCGTGGGCAATTGCCTTGACGACCAGTGACGTCGGCGACACCGGCGACGCCCCAGCGGTTCCGGCCACCAGGACGAGCGTCAGAGCCGCGATGGACAGTACGACCCACAGCCTGCGCACTGGCTATGTCACCTCCATGCGGATCGTCGTCGATCGAGCGCACTCGGCATAGTAACCGGATGTGTCCATTCTGTAAATGGGAAAAAGGTCCTAGTAGATGGGAGGTTGGTTGGCTCGCGGCCGCGCGGCAGGAGGCCTACTGATCGCCGCGCCGAGGCGGAGGACCGGCCCCGAGACCGCGTTCGATGGCCCAGAGCACGAGTTGTGTTCGGCCGGTGACTTTGGTGCGGCGGTAGATGTTTGAGAGGTGGTTCTTCACCGTGCTCTCGCTAATCCCGAGGCGGCGCGCCAGGTCCTTGTTCGGCAGACCGTCACAGACCGCCCGCAGGACTTCGTACTCACGTCCGCTGATCAGAGGCCGACCCGGGCGTCCGGCCGTCTTGTCGGCCGAGCTGTTCGCTGCCGCAGTCTGGGGCTGCAATGCCCACAGGCCTCGCATCAGTCCCGCGGGCCCGACGGTCGGCTTCACCCGCCAGTCGACGTCCAGTCCATCGTCAGCCCCCGCCCGTCCGGCCTCCTCCACCAGCACCACCCGACATCGGGGCGCTGCGGCCCTGGCGGCTGCGATGGCCTGGCTGTCGGCCGCGGGGTTGCTCCCACGCGCCAGCAGTAACACGTCCGGCGTCACGCGCTCGGCCGTTCGGGCCGCCTCGACGCTCGACGGGCAGACTCCGACGATCTCAACATCGCCCCAGCGCCTCAGTACGTCCCGCAACCCTTCGCGTAACAGAGCGTGGGGAATGCCTAGCAGTACCCTCATCCGTGGTCGGTCCCCGTCATAGTCTGCGCCGCCTCCCCGTACCACGACGCCCCCTCACCGGCCTGCGCGCTCTCCGAGGCGGGCGTTTTCCACGATGCCATGTAGTTGTCCACAGGGTTATCCACCCCGGGCGGTGACAAGTGCCCGGTGTCGGGCCGACAGCGGCGGCATGTCGGCCCCCACCGCTGGAGCGTCGCACTTCAGGCTCCGTGCCCCAACTTCACCTCCAACAACGCGGGCCCCTCCTGCCGGAGGAGCCACCGGAGCTGCGCGTCCAGCCGAGGGCCGTCCGCCGCGTCCACACACTCCGCCGGCAGGCCATAGGCTGCCGCCAGCGCGCTGAAGTCAGGGTTCCGCAGCCTGACCACTTGCTGCAACGCGGGGAGATCGTCGCCGGCGAAGTGGGCGATGGACCCGAGGCACTCGTTGTTCAGGAGGATCACCTTGACCGGCAAGGCCTCCTGCACGACCGTCGCGAGCTCCATCATCGACATCGCGAAGCCGCCGTCGCCCGCGAGGCATACGACCGTCGCGTCTGGCCGCGCAAGCTGAGCCCCGATGGCTGCAGGCAGGCCGTAGCCCATGGCGATGTACCCGGACGGGTAGAGAAAGCTCGCCCGATCGTACGTATCAAAGCAGGAGAACATCCGAAACAGCAGCCCGGCGACGTCCCCCACGACCACGGCCTCGCGGGGAATCGCGCCTCGCAGTCGCCGACAGAGCCCGGAGTCCTGGTCGGTCGCCTGCCGGTCGGCACGGCGGAGCTCACTGAGGCGCGCGCGCCACGCGCCACGCTGCGGTGCGGGCCCCACGACCTCCTCCAACAGTGCGCGGAGAGCCAATGCCGCGTCTGCGACCAGGGGCACGCGGGCCGGGTAGTGCAGGTCGATCACGGAGGGGTCGATATCGATGTGGATGAGGTTCTCCGGCACCGAGGTCGACCAGTGGCGAGTCGCGATCTGGGTGAAGCGGCAGCCGACGGCAAGGCACAGGTCGGCTTCGCCGAGGGCCATGGTGCCGGCGTTGCTGAAGGACACGCCTAGCGATAGCGGGTCGTCTTCGGGGAAGACGCCCTTGCCCATACACGTCGTCGCCACCCCGGCGCCGAGCCCGGCGGCCAGCGCACGCACCTCGGCAGACGCGGCAACGGCTCCGCCGCCGGCGAGGATGACTGGACGCTCACAGGCCCGCAGGGCTTCGGCCGCGTCCCGAACCGACTGCGGAGCCGGCGCCAGGGGCGGCGTGGGCGGGCTCGGCGACGGCGCCGCGGCCGGCTCCATGAGGAGATCCCGAGGGAGGCAGATCTGGGTCGGCCGCGGCCGGCCCGTGCGGGCCTCTCGGAAGGCCTGTTGCACGAGGCGCGGCGCCTCGTCGGCGTCACGCGCTGTGGCGCTCCACTTCACGACGGGTCGGAAGATCGCCTCGACGTCGGCCTCGTGCCACGCGCCGAGCATCTTCCCCACGAAGGGTCGATCCACCAGACAGCAGAGATGCACTACCGGGACTGAGTTCGTGAAGCTCTCCGCGACGGCGGTCAGGGCGTTGGTGGCGCCTGGTCCGGCCGTCGTGAGGAACGCCCCGGGGGCGCCCGAGACGCGCGCGTAGCCGTCGGCCGCGAAGGCCGCGCCCTGCTCATGGCGAACCAGAACGTGGCGCAGCGAGCGCTGCCGGGCGAGGGCGGCGTGCAGCTTCACCGTGTGCGCGCCGGGGTACCCGAAGAGCACCCCGGGTCCGCACTGCGCGAGGACGTCGGCAACGGCTTCGGCGCAGGTCATCATGGCGAGGGCTGGTTCCACACCGGCCGCACGCTTCCTCCGGGGCCCAGGGCGCCCTTCCGGAAATCAGTACCAGTTACCAGTTCCCTCCGACGTCTGGCGGGAACTGGTAACTGGTGCTGACTTCCCCAGACCACGATCGTGAGGGAACTTCAGGATGAGGCGCTCTCGACGTGAGGTGTTGGCTTTCGGGGCAGCCGGACTGGTTGGAGGCATGCTGGAGGCGGGCGGGGCTGCCAGGTGGCTGCGGCAGACGGCGCCGGCCACCCGATCGCGGCGGAACGTGCTGTTCATCGTGGTCGACGATCTGCGGCCTCAGCTCGGGTGCTATGGCCACGCGCGGATGCTCTCCCCCAACATCGATGCACTGGCCGCGCGGGGCACGCTTTTCCGGCGGACCTACTGCCAGCAGGCCGTGTGCGCGCCCTCTCGCGCGAGCGTGCTGACGGGCTGTCGTCCGGACACCACCGGGGTACACGATCTGAACACGCCGCTGCGCAGCACACTGCCTGACGTCGTGACCCTGCCCCAGTTGTTCCGCGAACACGGCTACGTGTCCACCTCCCTCGGGAAGGTCTACCACCACGGGAGGCGCGACGATCCCCTCGCTTGGAGCAGTGACCCGTGGATGCCCCCGAACCCGTTCCCCGGGTGCGTGACGCCGGCGAACGCCGCGCTCCTCCAGCAGCTGCGCGACGCGGCGCCGACGGAGGAAGCGCGGGCGGGGGTCCGCGGGGCGCCCACGGAGGCAGGCGACTTGCCGGACGAGGCCTATGCCGACGGCAAGACCGTCGATCAGGCCATCGCAACCCTGCGCGCGCAGCGCGACCAGCCGTTCTTCCTCGCTGTCGGCCTGCTGAAGCCCCATCTCGCCTTCGCTTGCCCGAAGCGCTACTGGGACCTGTACCCACGAGAGGCGATCGATCTTGCCGACAACCCCTTTCGCCCCACAGATGCCCCCGACATCGCCTTGCACAACTGGGGCGAGCTGCGTGCCTACCACGGCATCCCTTCCGAGGGCCCGCTTCCGGACGAGCAGGCCCGGGAGCTGATCCACGGGTACTATGCGTGCGTCAGCTTCATCGATGCCCAGATCGGCCGGCTCCTCAAGGAGCTCGACGCGCTCGGCTTGCATGACGGCACGATCGTGGCCCTGTGGGGCGATCACGGTTGGAACCTCGGCGAGCACGGCCTGTGGTGCAAGCACTGCAACTACGAGACCTCCGTTCACTCGCCGCTCATCATCAGCTCGCCCCAGCAGGCGGCCCCGGGTCAGGCGACCGATGCGCTCACTGAGTTCGTCGACATCTACCCGACCGTGACCGAGCTCGCCGGGCTGCCGCTGCCCGAAGGCCTGGAAGGGCTGAGCCTTGCCCCTTTGATGGAGACGCCGGCGACCCCCTGGAAGACCGCCGCCTTCAGCCAGTACCCCCGCGGACGCAACCGCATGGGCTACTCCATCCGTACGGACCGCTACCGGTACACAGAGTGGATCGAGCACCGCGACGGGGGGGATGTGGTGTTGGCCCAAGAGCTCTACGACCACGAGCACGACCCCGGAGAGAACGCCAATCTCGCAGGCCGCGAGGGCAACAGCGCCTTGCTGACCGAACTCAGCGGGCGGCTCCATGCTGGTTGGCAGGCCGCGCTGCCCTGAGGCCGAGAGGGAACCCATCCTCCTGCTAGGCTCCGCGAGAACGTCTGTCCTTCCTTCGTGCCCCCCTCGGAACATGGCGCCGATGCCCCGTTGCTCGGGCGCTTGACATTTTTGGTATTGTAGTAATACAATAGGATAAGACGTGCAGTATCCCTGTTGCCGCAGGCTCCTCGACCGTCGGGCGGGACGTGCCCCGCCGGATCGGGCGGGCCAGAGCGCCCCGAGAGGAAGGGAGAGCGTGATGCGGGTGCACGCAGTGGTCATTGTCGCGTTGCTGAGCCTGGTTGCCGCCGTCGCTGCTATCGCTGAGGACATCGAGTCGCATCTTGGACACACCGGGCCGGCGTACGAGGCCGGCGCCACTCCCGCTTCGTTGGGCTGGGGAAGCGACGATCAGGTCTACCCGGACCAGATCGTGGTGAACCCGGTGGACGGCGCGGAGATGGTGTGGGTGCCGGCGACCACCTTCGGACTGGGCAGCACGAAGGAGGAAGTGGAGGCGATCTGGCACACCAACGCCTGGGACGACCAGCGGTTGGGCAACACGATGGACGAGTTCCCGGCCCACGAGGTGACGCTCACCAAGGGGTACTGGCTCTACAAGCACGAAGTCACCGTCGGGCAGTGGGCGAAGTACCTTGCCGACACGGAGACCGACCCGCAAGAGTACTGGGACGAACTACAGGCCCTGCCGAACATGCCGGTGGTGTTCGTACACTGGGAGGCGGTGCAGCCGTACCTCGAGTGGGCTCACGGCGGTCTGCCCACCGAGGCGCAATGGGAGTGGGCCGCGCGCGGCCCCGAGCGTCGAGCGTTTCCGTGGGGCCAGGAGTGGGATCGGACCAAGTGCAACAACGCGGAGTTCTGGGCCGAGGCCTCACTGCCCGACGAGGTCTCGCTGGACAACTGGAAGCGATCGGTCCTTGGGCCTCCGGGGACGGACTTCAAAGTGAAGACGCTCGCGAAGTACCTGGGCGACGTGGGGCGCTTCCCGGAGGGGGCCGCGTGGTGCGGCGCGGAGGAGCTGGCGGGAGGGGTGTTCGAGTGGTGCGCGGACTGGTACACCGATGGGTATGACACGACCCAGTCGTCCGAGGACCCAACGGGGCCCGAGTTCGGCGAATGGCGCATCCTGCGCGGGGGCGGCTGGAGCAGCTTCGCCGGCCAGTGCCGCAGCGCGTATCGCTACGGCGAGGGCGAGTGGGCCGAGAGCTACTACTCGGGCTTCCGCGTCGCCATCGTGCCGTAAGCCAACGGATGGGGTAGGGGACGGACACGCCGATCGCAGGCGAAATGTCCGTCCCCTATCTCTGTCAGAGAGCGGCAAGAAGCCCTTCCTGCCAGAAGGCGGGCTCGTAGCCGCGTTCGGCGGCCCAGCGGATGGAGGTCTCGACCTTCTCGAGGACGTCGGGCTGGTAGATCCTGAGCTCCCGGCGGAAGTACTGCTCGTGGATGAGCAGCTCGAGCAGCTCGGCCGTGTGCGGGTTCGCCTCGACCGCGTCGAGGTGCGGGTTGATGGCATCGAGGGCGAGGCCGTTCACTACGGCGTCGCATGAGACAAACACGATGTCCTCGTCGAAGTCCTTCCAGGCCTCGCGTCCGGCGATGTGCTGCCCAAGCTCGGCGGAGAGGTAGTAGCGGGTGAAGGTCGAGTCCGGGGCGTTGGTGGTGAAGAGCCCGAGAAGCCCCTTGATCCCCCGGTCCCGCAGCGCTCGACACGCCTCGCGAGGCGCCTCGGCCCAGTGCACGGTCGTGAAGTTACTCATAACCCCCTCCCCGGCGAAGCGACGGATCTCCCCCATTACCTGCTCGAAGTCGTGGGCCATCTCATCGTAGGTGGCAGCCCGGTAGATGCGGTCGGGCTTGTCCTCGCGCGCGTGGAAGCTCAGCCGGAACCAGTCGGCATTGGCCTGCCATTCGTCCCTGTAGCGGTCGGGCATCATGGTCAGGTTGAAGGTGGGCTCGACCCCCTCCGGTAGAACGCCCCAGCACTCCTGATGGTAGATGTTGCAGTGCACCTTCGTGCCGTACTCGTCATGCATCCGCTTCCAGAAGCCCATGTACCAATGGTCGAAGAGCGACGGGAAGGAGTCCGGTTCCTTGGCGATGTCGCTCAGGAAGAGGACGTTGTCGTCGAGCGAGAAGCGATACCGCTTGCGCTCGGTACGGTCCCAGAGGACGGTGACCCGGTCCTCCTCGTCGCCGCAACGCGCGACCAGCTCGGTCTGCACGTCGCCGATCGGGACCTTGCAGCGGAAGAGCCGTCCCTCGCGCTCCGCCGGGTGGCCGTTCACCGTAACCGCCGCGGCAGGCGGCGCCTCGCCAAACACGCCCACCATCAGCAGATTGCCCTGAGGCAGTCCGTCGTGGCGGTTCAGCACGTCGCCATGCCGGGGGGATGTGATCGTGACGTCGCCCATCATTGCCGCACCTCGCTGGCCAGTGGCTGGGTGAAGAGCGCCCTCCGGCGACGGGTCGTTCCCGCCGACTTCCCGCGTCACCTGCCGGAACCGCGCGCGAGCCAAGATGCGTTGAAGACTCCACCGGCCTCCGGTCGGTCAATGCACCTACCCTACACCCCGAGAGGGAGGTTGATGATGGCAGCACGATGGTTGGCCGGGCCCGTCGCGGCAATCCTGGCATTGGGGAGTGTGGTGCGAGCTGAGCTGCCGCCGGGCCTTAGTTACGACGATGCCTATGCTTGGTTCTCCGTTGAGACGATCACCGATGTGGAGAACGGCAAGCCCTACGCGAAGGGGTGGGTCCTCACCAGCCAATTGCGGATCTTCGGCCGGACCCCCGACCACAGCGCCTTCAAGCTCCTCCTGAAGCAGAACGGTCAGGCTCTCGCGACGATCTACCAGGACGGGTCCATCTATCGGTTCGATCCCCCGGCGTGGACGGGGAAGCCGGACTGCCTGTGGAACAACAACATCGTCGACCGCAAGCAGATCGTGAAGGCCGAGGGGCCGGTCCAGGTGGAGGTCTACTACGTTCACGGCGACGATCTCTCTGAACACCTGGCGCGCGTCCACACGGTGGATGTGCAGAAGGTGACTCGCGTCCGAGGCGGCCAGAACGAGCCCGACGCGCCCCACTACTACGTCAATCGCCACGGTGAGGCGGCCGCCGCGTGGATCTACCAGCGGGCGGGGCTGATCGAGCCGTACACCTCCGGCGACGGCGGCGACACGTACTCGGAGAACGTCGTGGAGCTGGTCTTTGGGGTATGCCCGACCGAGGAGGGCCACAGCGTCCCGACGGGGTACCTTCGCACGACCGTAGACGGCAAGCCCCTCGATCTGACCCCCTACCAGGAGTACACGCAGAAGGACGCGGTGAACGGCGACGTGTCGTCCTGGCGCCAATACGAGGTCGTCCAGGTTACCGGACCCAACGAGAAGGAACCCATCGGCTTCCGCCAGTACTCGCTGATCCTGCCCTTCACCTTCGGCCCCGAGGGAGACATCCTGCGGGACACCACGAAGCCCTCGCTGAACGACCACCCGGGCCGGTGGGAGTACACCTACATCGTGAACGGGCAGAAGGTCCGGACGTGGCGCTTCGCGGTCGGAAAGGACGGCAACATCCTGCCGCACCCCGAGGAACAGCTCGGGCTGGGCCTGGCCCCGAATGCCCACCTGGTTGAGATGGTCATCCCCGACGGTGGCGCATTCATCGACGACCGCCTCGTCCCCGAGCAGGCACAGGCGGGAGGCTTCTACGGACGGCCGTGGGAGAGCGCCGAGATGAAGGCCGCGGCGGCCGCCATCCCGGCGAAAGGCCGGCCAGCGCCGTAGGCCTGCCCGAATCGACCGGGCCGCACCCCCCGGGCGCGGCCCGGTCGGCACGCTCTGCAGCTCACCAGTCGGGTGGCGCTGACGCCTCAGTCCTTGAGTCTCAGATCGATCTCCTTCTCCTCCTGAGGCTGCACGACGACATCGCCACCGTGCCATGTGGTCGGCTTCCCGTTGACGTTCACGTCGTACGTGCCCGCCGCTACTCGGTCCCGCCGCGCGCCGAGCCGGCTGGCGGGACGGGCGTGTCCCGGACCACCCCGAAGGACGAACTCGATGTCCAGTCCGTAGCCCTCCAGGTGCTCCCCGTGAGGCGTCTGGATGGCGACGTCGAGCTCCCCGTGGGTCATCGGCACTGGCTCCGTCTCCGAATCGAACAGCTCCGGGGTGCCATCGCGCAGGCAGCTGCGGTTGAAGGTGGGATCGGGGCTGACGTACCCCGCGCCGGGCACCAACACGGTGCCGGGACTTGCGGCACAGGCGGTACAGGCCGTCTGGTTGTTGATGTGCACATCGTAGGTACGCGGTCCGTAGAGCCCGCCCGGGTACTTGTTCGCGCTGTCGAACGTCCCATCGCTGGCGGTCCACCAGAAGTACTGGACCACACCGTTGTAGCACAGCTCGACCCGTTGCCCGGCCGTGACCGGATCACCGTTCTTCTTCCGCACGACGCCCCTGATGTGGCCCATCGTACACCCCCCAGATGTAGTCCCGGTCCATACGGACCAGGTCCGGCTCCTGCCCCGAGCCGGCAGCCGTCGGTCCCGGGGCGGTACGTTCAGCGGCCCGCGGGTCAGTACTGAGGACCGGGGCCGAGAGCCGCGAGGCTGGCGATCCACTGATCGATCGCGAAGTCACGGGCCGCCGCCGAGGGTACGACCGCAATCGCCGACGCCTGCACAGGGGTCAGTTCGCCTTCGAAGGCGTCGCTCCAAGCGAGCGTCCCCAACAGGGCCCGCGAGTTGCGGATCTGCCCGCTGCCACTGAGGTTACCGCCCAGCGTGAACCGCCCGCTGGGACCGTGGGCAGACGTGAACTCCGACCTCTCCCAGCGATCGGGTCCGGTCGACCACAGACGGAACGCTTGCTGAGCCCCGTTCGCGCGCGCGTAGACCCCGTCGGCTCCAGCGCTGAACACCGGCCACGCAATCGCCCCAGGGATGGTGTGCACAGCCACTCCCGCTTCCAGGCGTGCGCCGTCGGCAAGATCGAGGAGAACCTCGTCGAAGTCCCGCGAGCGCTCCACGCGGAAGTCCATCTTCCGCCCGTCCTGCAGCCTGGCCACGCCGACAAGGTACTGCTCGTCGTCAACGGACGCCGTGTTGATGCCGCTCTCGTAGGTCAGCTCCGCGCCGTCCCAGAACGTCTGCACGAGCTGCTGTCTCAGCCAAGTCCCGTCGTGCCGGCCCGCTGTCCACGTCAAGCTGCTGGAGCGGCCGTTCGCCCGCGTGACCGTCTGGGTACCGGAGCCGTCGGGGAACGTCACGATCAGCGTGACGGTGCAGTTCCTGGAAGTGAAACGCCTGCGCGTTGTGCCGGGAGGGTCGCCGGGCTCAAGGGGAAGGACCTCCGTCTGCTTCTTGCAGGGCCCCGCCGGCGGTCTCACATCATGCCGCACATGCAGGACCGAGAACCACGCCTTCACGAGGAAGAGCGACGACAGGTGGTCGGCGGCGGCGTCCCGGAGATCCGCCGCGCCGCCGGACACTGCCGGAGCGCCCGGACCGGAGCAGCCCGCGAGCCCCAGGACGACCGCCAGCGCCCCCCCGAGCAGCCGGAGGGTATGCAGCCACCGACCCATCTCCGTCACCTCCCCAAGTGCGGAGTCCGCGGACGTCAGCCGAGCGCGGCGTCGTCGCCGCATTTGCGCGGTAATTCGGCGCGATAATGCGGGTTTCCTCTTTGGGCCGACGGCAAGCCGGTAATCCCGACTAACGGAGGCGGAGACGCCTACTGCACGTGGACAGGCCAGTGGCTGGTGGGGCCCCAGTTGCCGGCGCCGTCGAGGGCGCGGACGTGGAACCAGTTCAGACCGGAGGGGCGGTCCGCGAACTGGGCCTGCACCCCGGCGTCCAGGGATGTCGTGGGAGGCTCGGTGTTGGAGGACTGGTCGAGAGCGTAGCTGTACGCGGCGATGCCGGTGGTGTCCGTGGCCGACCAGCTCAGCGTGGCGGTGTTTGGGCCGGCGGCGCTGACGACAAGGTTGTCGAGGTTCACCGCAGCTCCCTCGGCGAGGGCCGCGGAGTCGCGGTGCACGAGGGCGAGGTAGCTAACCGTGTAGTAGGCCCCGAGGCCGCGTTGCGCTGCTCGTTGCGCGATGGGCTCGTAGAGGTTGTATGTGCAGTGATGCCACTGCCCATCGGCGACGATGCCCGGGACGGTCGCCGTGTAGCCGCCCGCGTCGCCGTTGAGCTGGAGCACGAGGACCTCGTTGTAGAAGTACACCAGCAGGTCCAGCGTCACGTCGGGCGGGATGCGGTAGTCGAAGGAGAGGTACGGGTACGACGCGGTCGCGATACTCCCGGCGACGAGGTAGAAGGCCAGG
>Ga0233425_10003248_pt1 | contig 29985 bp, 21 predicted proteins | sample Watercolumn_Towu_2_FD_181712 | JGI IMG/M metagenome (GOLD analysis project Ga0233425, IMG submission 181712) | Freshwater microbial communities from Lake Towuti, South Sulawesi, Indonesia - Watercolumn_Towuti2014_140_MG | ecosystem: Environmental > Aquatic > Freshwater > Lake | place...
CGTCCGGGACTGCCTCGCGATCGAGCCCGCGAATTACGAGCCTGATTTGCTTGCCTCCGACCGCCTCGAAGTGATAAACTCGCTAAGGTCTGCCGCCTTCAAAAGGCACGAGGCAGGCAAGTCGCCCGAGAATCTGGAATTCGGAGAAAGGCCATGCCTGCGACCATCCACCGTCCGCTGAGTCGGGCTCGACAACTCCCTCACGTGTCTCCATCGGTCGTTGACCCCGCGACCGCCGAACCGTTTACGCTCGACCAGGAGTTGAAGCCGTTCGGAGCCTGGATCGGCGCTCCCATCTGGGTCCCGCCCAAGGATGCGGACCGAGCATTCGCGGAGACGATGCTGCGAGCATCGCGGCCGTTTGCTTCCCAGGAGAAGCGTTGGGCGGCAGTCGTGAAACAACATCGCGGCGACTTTACCCAAGTTCGTGAACTGGACCTGTTCCAAGCTTCCATTCGACTTCCACAAGGCCGGTTCTTTGTCACGGTGACCGAGGAAAAAGACTTTGACAAGATCACCGATCCGATTCCCAATTGCGTAAAAACTCGGCTGGAGGAATTTCGGAGTGGCCCTGCCCGGCAGCGCGGGGCGAAGGTTTACTACATCAAGCCGTTGTGTGTCGAGATTGGCGACGAACTACTCATGACAACACGCGAAGACCTGATGGCCGCCATCCGAAAGGTGCAGGACGACGTTTTTGCGACTTATCGGCGTCTGGCCTTTTATCGCCGACCTCAACAAGCCCTGGTGGCCGCCGCCAATCTTGGTTTGGCAGTTCCCCGGGCAATTATGCAGTACGTTGTAGGGCGTAAGCAAAGGGCGATCGACAATCTGCAGGGGCACCTGGAATTCAAGCGCAGAAAACTCGCGTTGAGTATCGCAAAGCACTATCGCAAATACCGCAGCGACGGTTGCACCTTCGACGAGATACTCGACTTGACCAGCCCGCTCAAGCGAACGGACGTCATCGAGCAGTACTGCGTCGAGGAGGAGCTTTCGCAGGCCCAGCGCCGACAATTGTTGCGTCTGGCTGCCGGAACGGTGCCCTGGTTCGTGGCGCTCTCGCTGACCGTTTCCTACGTTGCGTCGCTGGCGCTGGTTGTTTCGACGCCCCCGGTCGTCGTTTGCGATCCGGCCTTCGTCGCCGAAATGCCTGACTCGCGTGGCGTCGTCCTGAAGATCGGCCACTTCGACGAAGTTGCAGGCATCACGCACGTCGAGATCTAGTTCGAGGCATCTTGCCGCTGTTCAAAACGTTGCGTTCCTGAGGTTGGCTGGCTGAGTCTGCATTGGGCTGGGGCTGGAAGCCCCAGCCACGTCATCGTGGCTGGCTTACTGGAGTTAGAAGCCCCAGCCAGTTCATCGTGGCTGGGGCATCTTGCCCCAGTCGTCCTGAGTGGCTGGCTTACTGGAGTTAGAAGCCCCAGTCACGTCATCGTGGCTGGGGCATCTTGCCCCAGCCATCCTGAGTGTCTTGCTTGCTGGAGTTAGAAGCGCCAGTCACGTCATCGTGGCTGGGGCATCTTGCCCCAGCTCTGCTGAGTGACTTGCTTGCTGAGGCTGGAAGCGCTGGACGCCCCAGCGACGGAATAGGCTCACGCCAAGGCGCGAAGGCGCAAAGCACCAGCCCCGATTTTTACTTTGTGCCTCAGCGCCTTTGCGTGAACCTTCCGCCCTCCGCGAAAAAACCTCGTTCCGCGCTGCGGAACGGCGGCGCAGACCGCGCCCGGGCTTTGGAATTGCCGAAGAGCGGTCGGCTCGGCTATGTTGTGAGGAGCTTCCGAAGGACTGCCCGCAATGTCATTGCTCAATTCAATTCCGAGGATTGATCCGTTGGTTGAGCGCGGATTTCGACTGATGCCGGCTGTCGTCAGCGAAATTGACGCTGCTCGCTTGCGAACCGAACTTCAGGCCATCCTGGGATCGGCGACCGACGGCCCGATTTCACATGCAGACAAGACACCGGTCGCCTCACGAAACATCCGTCAGCTCTGGCCGTCGATCGTTTCCTGGATCGCTGACTCGCCGATTGCCACTGATGTGCGCGGCGTCCTGGGACCTCATTGCGGATTAGTCCGCATTCTGTACTTCGACAAACCGCCAGGTCAGAGCTGGTCGCTTCCCTGGCACAAAGACCTGACGATCGCCGTTCGCGAGCACCCAACGCGCGATCCTAAGCGATGGAAACCGACGGTCAAGGCCGGTGTGCCCCATGTCGAAGCGCCGGGTCAAGTGCTTCGCGGAATGCTGACGGCGCGACTCCACTTGGATGATGTGACGGCAGAGAACGGGCCGCTGCTGGTCGTGTCAGGTTCGCATCGTGAGTCGGATACGAGTCCCTCCGCGCGGGAATCCGACACGATTGTCACCGTCTATGCCCGCACGGGGGACGTGTTATATATGCGCCCACTCTTGACCCATTGTTCGCGGGCCACCAGCCCGACGACGACACGCCACCGACGGATCCTGCACCTGGAATTCGCTGACAGCGCCGATCTGCCTAACGGATTAGAATGGTACTCATTTGATGCCCTTTAGGGCGAATGGTTTGGGTTCAGGCTGGGGCTGGACGCCCCAGCCACGGCAGTAATGTCGGAGCGAGACCTGGCAGATGGAAGGGAGCTTGCAAGCAAAATCATGGATCGATTCGATGACTCGTTGGCAAAGCAACTTGATCTGCAGGATCCGTTGGCGCCGTTCCGGAACGAATTCTACTTACCGTCCGGGACAATCTACCTGGATGGCAATTCCCTGGGCCCCCTTTCGCGTGCGGCCGAAGCGGCCTTGAAGGAATCGCTGGAAACATGGCGCGAGCAGGCGATCGGTGGATGGTTGGAAGCGAACCCGCCCTGGTTTGATCTTGCGGAGCACCTCGCCACACTGTTGGCACCCTTGATCGGGGCAGACCCGACCGAAGTAATTCTGGCGAATTCGACGACGGTTAACCTGCACCAGCTGCTGTCCACATTCTATGCACCCTGCCCGGGACGCGACGGAATTCTGCTCGATGAACTTGCGTTCCCCACCGATCGTTACGCCGTGGACAGTCACTTGCGACTGCGAGGGCAACAGGTGGAGCGATGTCGCCGACTGGTCCCGAGTCGCGACGGGCGGACGCTCACCGAATCCGACATCGTCGAATCGTTGGACGAATCGGTGCAGGTTGCGATCCTTCCCAGCGTCATCTACACGAGTGGTCAGTTGTTGGATATTCCGGCACTGGTTTCCGCCGCTCATCGCCACGGAGTGTTGATCGGATTCGATTGCTCGCACAGCGTCGGCGTGGTACCGCATCAGCTTTCGGAATGGGGCGTCGATTTCGCATTCTTCTGCACGTACAAGTATCTCAACGGTGGACCCGGATCGCCCGCGGCGATCTTTGTCCATCGCCGCCACCATGGGCGACTGCCGGGCATGGCAGGCTGGTTTGGAAATCAAAAGGAAACGCAGTTTGAGATGGCTTCCGTATTTACGCCCGCACCGGGCGCCGGAGCATTTCAAATGGGGACGCCCTCGATCCTCAGTATGGCGCCTCTGGTGGGATCCCTTTCATTGATCCGCGATGCGGGGATCAACGCAATTCGCACAAAATCGCAGCAGCTTACTGCTCATTTACGTCAGTGGTTGCTCGATCAGTGCCGCAACCAAACCTTCTCGTTTGCCGATCCCGATGACCCAAAGCAACGAGGCGGACATGTCGCACTGGTGCACCACGACGCAGGGCTGATCTCTCGAGCGCTGCGCCGCGAGGGAGTGATCGTCGACTTTCGTCCACCCGATATCGTGCGCCTTGCGCCCGCGCCTCTTTACACATCCTTCGCAGAATGTTGGAACGCGGCGGAGATCGTCGGCCGTTTGCTTCATAGTAATGCCTATCGATCCGACTTGATCGGTCCGGACCGGATACCATGAGTCGACGACTGTACGACATATCCCGGCCGCTATCGGATTCGACGCCCGTCTGGCCGGGAGACCAACCGTTCTCGTTGCGCTGGACGATGCGCCAAGATCGGGGCGCGACCGTCAACGTCGGCCAAGTCACTTCCACATTGCACCTGGGCACGCATGTTGACGCACCACTGCATTTCGACAGCGACGCGCCCGGCATCGATCAGTTGCTGACGGAGGTCTTCGTTGGGACGGCTCAGGTGGTGCATGTCGCGGGCAAAAGCCTGATCGGAGTCGAAGACCTGAAGGCACTGGCAGGCGGGCCGGCGGAGCGCCTGCTCCTGCGGACCGACAGTTGGTCCGATCCCCAGTGCTTTCCTGCGACAATTCCCTGCATCACGACCGATCTGCCGGCATTCCTGGCGTCAAAGGGGATCCGGCTGTTGGGTGTCGATGTCCCTTCCGTCGATCAACTCGACAGCCACGATCTTCCCAATCATCGAGCCCTGGCGAAGCACGGGATTGCGATCCTCGAGTCGCTCGATTTGTCGAGCGTCCCCGAGGGTCTCTATGAACTTATTGCCCTGCCTCTGCGATTGGTGGGAGCGGACGCCTCACCAGTTCGAGCGATCCTGCGCGATGAAAAGTAAGAGTAGGGTGGGTCGAGGGTGGGTCGAGGTAATCCGAGGCCCACCAGAGAAGTGAGAAGTGAGAAGTGGCTGGGGCTTCCAGCCCCAGCGTGGGCTGCGCAAACGCGACGAGCAAAGTAGTGGACGTAGGGTGGGTCGAGGTATTCCGAGGCCCACCAGAGAAGTGAGAAGTGAGAAGAGAGAAGTGGTTGGGGCTTCCAGCCTCAGCGTGGGCTGCGCAAACGCGCCGAGCAAAGTAGATTGGATCGAATAGTGTGGCATGGGCCGAGGTCGGCACCAACTCCTGGATTACATTCTATTTTGATTGCATCCGCGGTCTGGTGGGCCTCGGATTACCTCGACCCACCCTACACCTTTGTCGGCTCTCAGGTCTCGCCATTTCCGCTGCGCACTCCGCGGTTCAACAGCCAATCCAACTAAAGCTTGTAGCCCTTTTGTCGGAAGATATTTCCCGCGATACGGCGAAGATTGCCACCGAAAACCTGGAGCCGTTCCGCGTCGCTCAGATCCGCGTCCAGAACTTTCGAGAGCTCGGTTGAGTACGAGCGTGAAGGACCGTGCCCTCCCCAGACAAGCCGATTCGCTCCGATTTCCCGAACCGTAAAGTCAACTTGCCCCGAGTGCGGATCCGAGCCGCTGAATTCGATGAACACGTTCTCGTGCCGCCGCACGGCGCGCACGCCCAGCTCCCAATCGCCTCCGGAGTGACCGCAAATGAAAGGAACTTTGGGAAATCGTTCGGCCAGTTGCGCCACGTCCATGGGAGTCGATTCACCGCGTACGTTGTCGCCCCCAGGCCGCCGAGGCTGACCACCGATCTTCATCCAGGTGTGAATGTAAATCACGGCATTCAACTCGGCGGCCAACCGGATGATGACATCATTATCGGAATGACTGCAAACCACGCCACCGGGATTGCCGCCGTAATACTTGATGCCGACGCAAGGCCCACGGCGAATCCATTCCTCCATTTTTTGACAGCTTTCAATCGGCTGCGAAGGATCGATCGGGATCAGCCCGGAAACGGTATCCGAGTGCTGTTGCAGGTATTGGCGCATCTGCTGTTTGTCTTCCTGCGTCATTTCGAGTCCCAACGGATCGCTGGGCGACCCGGCGATGTCCAACGACAGCATCCGCTCGATCCCCATCCGCTGCACGTAAAACAGATTCTCCTCGTGTTGGCGGATGCCCGCGTTGAAAAATCCGTGGTAATGAAGATCCCAGATGCGCAGCTTGATCAGCTCGTCGCGCGTGGGCAGCCCGTACGAAGCGGGAGAGAGTGCGAATTCAACAGGGTTCGGTGTGCTCATCGATTCATCCAAAAAACTGTTGGGCGTTGCCGTACATGATTTGCTTGAGTTGCGCCAGACTGAGCGGCGACTCGAACAGCTTCATCAACGCGCTCTCGCAGGGAAAAAAGGGTGCGTGAGAGCCGAATAGCAGGCGCTCGACGGGAACCGAGCCTCGATAACTGGGATTGGAGCCGGCGATCAGGCGACCAACACCACCATTGCCTTCGGTGGCGGCAATATCGAACATAACGCTCGTGCTCCGGACGAGTTCGCCAAGACTGTCTGCGATCAATGGGCCGGCGGAATTAATCAGCTGAACTCGTGCCTGCGGCACCGACTTCAAGTGACTCGGCAAAGGCGCCAAATTGAGCGGCGGAATATTCAGCGCCACATGATGTATGCGCTCGTCTTCCATGCGCAGTGCGATCTGCACGATCATTTTTCGCTGAGTGGCAACCGCAAGCAGTTTGACAAAGTCGGGATGATCCAGCGCATAGCCATGGTAGGCCGGATAGAGCCGGATGCCGGGCATGTTGTACTTTTCGTGACAGCGTCTCAGGTCTTCTTCCCAGTCCGGCCAGGCGGGATTGATGCTGCCGAAGGGGACCAGCGTTCCACCTCCGTGGGCCGCGCATTCTTCGCTTAATCGCCGATTCGATCGATCCAACTGTTTGTTCAGGACTGCGTCGAAACTCCCCGCCCAGGCCTTGTTGATGCGATGCTTCTTCAGCTTGGCGATCAGCGAGCTTGTTTGAGCGTACTTCAACTTCCGCAGCGGCCAGTCGAATAAATGAACATTGGTGTCCGTGATCTCGGGAGGCTCCTCGTTGGGAGTGGCATCCTGCGCCGATGCGGTCCCTGGGTCGGTCGAACTGTCCAGCGCCACCGCGACGGGCAACGCCATCGGAATCAGGGACGCCTGGACAAAGCGTCGCCGGTTGACGGCTTTTGATTCCGTGTCGCTAAGCAGCATGCACGTTCCTTTATGTATGGGGAACTCATGAACCGTCGTGTTGGAGATGGAGTCCGAGTGCGCAATATTGTACGAATCTTAGTCGATGGGCAACATTCTCGCGCAGGTTGGGATACAAGCCTCTGCAAGCCGTAGGACGGGTCTCCTGACCCGTCCTTCGTCGCCCCGTGGTTGAGCTTTGCTGGTTTAGTCGCGGTTCTGGACGGGTCAGGAGACGTCTGGAGACCCGTCCTACGTCGGCGCGTGATTGATTCGATTGAAGTGCGGCTGTTACACAGTTCTGGACGGGTCTGGAGACCGGTCAGGAGACCCGTCCTACGTTGGCGCGTGGTTGCTTCGATTGAAGCGAGGCCGTTACACAGTTCTGGACGGGTCAGGAGACCCGTCCTACGCTACGCTACGCTGCGTTGCGCTGGGTTGGTGATAGGATATGGCGATGGGCCTGTATCTGGAGATCGACGATGAAGGCAATCCGTACCCTGCAGTGGCTCGTTACTGTGTTGTTTGCCATGGACATCTATGCAGAGGAACTGTTGCCATGGAAGTCGAATCGCCATCCGACCGATGTTTCAAAACAGCACGTTCAGGAAATCTCGGCGGGTCGCGCGGAATATCGCGTCGAGCAGCACGGTACGATGGACGGACGGAATTGCCGCTCCCCCCAAGGTGTCTGGACACCGTTCGAGCAGACTTGGGAGTCGAATCGCTCGGTGCGAATGGAAAATGTCGGCGAAACCGAGATCGTCAATCCCTGGCTCTCCAACGGGCGCAACGACTTTCGCAGCATGGCCGCGATCGTTGCGCGGGCCGTTGAACCCGGGATGAGCGATCAAGAGAAGGCAATGTCGTTGTGGTGGCAGCAAATTCAATATCGTTTTCACTACCAGGGTGACAACAACGAGTTGTTAAGCCCCGTGAAGGTCTTGAATGTCTATGGACACGATACCTGCGGTAACGACTCGATCTGTCTGGCCGGCCTCTGGAAGACCGCCGGATTGAAGGTGGCCCCCGCGCGGCTGGTCGGGCACTGCGTGACGCAAGTGTTTTACGATGGCGGTTGGCATCTGTTCGATGGCGATATGCACTCGATCTACCTGCTGCGCGACAACGAGACCATTGCCGGCGAACAGGACCTGGTGCGCGACCATGATCTGATCAAGCGCACGCACACGCAGGGAATCCTCCGACCGCAGGGACGGGCCGGCGACGAATGGGAGTCCTCGATTTATGTCTTCGAAGGGGACGTTTCCGGAGATCGTAATGCCGATCGCGACCCCGCAATGAACATGACGCTGCGACCAGGCGAGGCTCTCGTCTGGCGTTGGGGGCATACCGATCCTGCCAGGTTCTTCGGATCCACGGAACACCAATTTGTGGACCGTGTGTGCAACGGACTGTGGGAGTACCGGCCAGACTTTTCGCACGCCATTTGGCGAGAGGGAGTCGAATCGATCGAGAATATTCAGTCCGACCTCGATGGCCTGAAGGCCGAAAACGGCAGGATCGGCGAGATCGTCTGGTCGATTCGAACTCCCTACGTACTCGTCGGCGGAAGGCTTGAAGTTCAAGGTACGGAGATTCCGTTCGAGATTTCCTGGGACAAGAAAAGCTGGATCAGCACTGGCAGCGATCTTGATCCGCATTTTCCACGCATCGGTACGGCTCGATATCAATATTTCTTGCGCTGCCGCCTGGACGACTCGGCTCGTTTACGTGGCCTGAAAATCCAGAACGACTTGCAGATGGCGCCACTGACACTTCCCGAGATGACGGTCGGCGAAAATCACTTTACCTATTCCGACGACTCGACGACGGAACGTCGAATACGAATCACGCACGCGTGGGTGGAGTGTTCGGCCAGCGTACCACCCTCTCCGCCGACGATGCCGATCCGTCCCTGCGATCGAGGCGACGTGGAAGGAACGGACGTCGTGTTTGAATGGCAGCCTGCGATGGATGCGGACGGCGAGAAAATTGCGGATTACCATTTCGAACTCTCGGCGCGAGCCGACATGAAATGGCCGCTCTCCATGAGCTTTGCCAAGTTGATTTCTCGAACCAGTGACGCCGGCTCCCATCGCTTTACATTGAAAGCACCAGGCGAATTGACGCCCGATCGGGAATACTACTGGCATGTGCGGGCCAAAGACGAGTCGGGCGTTTGGGGAAACTGGAGCGATACCTGGCGCTTTACAGCTCGTGGGCCGTCACCCCCACTGGATGTTTCGGTGGATTACGATCCGACGTCCAATCGCGGAACGCTTCGTTGGAAGCCAAATCCGGTTGGCCGGCAGCCGGTGAGCTATCGCGTCTATGCCAGTGACGAAAAGGGATTCTCCGCAAGCGATCTGCCTTTTTCGGTTGCCGGGGGGATTTACGATGTCGATCGCAAGCAGTCGACGGGCAGATCGACTCAGTTCGCGGCAAATTTCCTGGCGGAGGTTTCTGGGACCGCATTGAGCGTTTTAGGGCAGGGCGTGGAGCTGTCGGGTGCTAACAAGAGCTATTACCGCGTCGTGGCCGTGGACAAGGCGGGAAATCGAAGCGGTCCGTCGGACTATGCCTCCGCGCCTCGACCTGTGATCCACAGTCGACCTGTCGAGCGGGCGCGGATTGGAGTTGCGTATAGATACGACGTGCAGGTCGTTCGCGCCATCGGAGATCTCCGGACGCGAGTGGTGGACGGCCGGGAAGTGATGAACTACTGGGATGTTGAAAAGCCTCGGTTTCAGCTGGAGCGTGGACCCGAGTGGTTGCGGCTCGACAAGTCAACCGGACAAATCACAGGAACGCCCGAGAGCGCCGGCCGATACGAGATTGTTGTCACGGTGAACCTGGAGTCGGAACGGCGCCGACTCGACCCGTCGCAATTGCAATGGGGCGTCGAGAAGACGATGGAAACTCGGCGCGAATCGGTCGGCGTCGCAAGACAGGCGTTCGCAATCGACGTTTCGCCGTGAGAAGACTTTGGGGCTGGGGCTAGAAGCCCCAGCCACGAAGTCGGGAAGCCCCAGACGCGAAGTCGGGAAGCCGCAGCCTCGAAGTCGCGAAGCCCCAGCCACGGGGGCGTTATTGCCCGGAATGCTGTGCGATAAACTCTCGCGCACGGAGAATCACTTCCTCGTTGATTCCCATATGGCCCATCTCAGGGTAGCGATGAAAAAGGTGCGGCGCGTCGGCTTGCTTCAAGGCTTCGACCATGGCCAGCGCGTTTTCGATCGGCACGCTGCGGTCATTGTCCGAGTGCAGGATCAATAGCGGCACCATCTCCTTGCGTACGTGGTTCACCGGCGAAGCAAGCTTGCGGGCTTCGATCGGGTCGCCGCTGGCCGGCGTCCAGATGTCGCCCCAGCTCAGGGTCGTCAGTTCGTAATTCGCGGCAACACTGATCACCGCGCGAAACTTGTTGCTCGCCTCCTCCCAGCCGCCCGTTCGCGGAAAAGGTCCGTCGCCCAGTGTTGCCGCTAACGAGACCATCTGCCCACCGGCCGATTGGCCCATCAGGAAGATGCGTTCCGGATCGATGTTGTATTTCTTGGCGTTGGCATGGACGAAGCGAATCGCGCACTGCAGGTCCTGATAACAGGCTGGTACCGGCGAGCAACCGACTAGCCGATAGTCGATCGACATCGCAAAGAACCCGAATTCGGCCCACTGTCGCACGACGATTGTTGAGCTGTCTCGCTTGTGACCGCCTCGCCATCGTCCGCCGTGCACCGAGATGATGGCGGGCATCGGCTTGTCGCTCTTGGGATACGCCACATCCGCCAGTAAACCGGCTCCGTGGACGCGACCATAGACCAGATCTTCCTGAACCACGAGCTCACGTTCCGCCGCTGCCACTACGGATTGGGCAAAGGAAGGGAAGGGCAATGCGCTTCCCAGAAGTGCCATGGCACACAACAACGATTTGGAGGTAGTTCGACGCATTCTGATTCCCCTCGGTTTCAACAACCTGACAATCCTGTAACTAGCACTACGTACCCTTTTTCTGTGCTTCGAGAAACGCCAGCAAGTCCACAAACTCGGTGTCCGTCCATTTCTTTTCCAGACCCTCGGGCATCGTACTCAGAACCTGTGGGCCTATTTGATCGATATCGGCGATCGGTATTTCGTGCGTCTTTCCCTGACTGTCGCCCAGCAGCAAGGTACCCGCCCGTTCGGCAACCCGCACTCCGGTCAGGACGCGACCATCGTTCAGCACGACGACGATAGTCGCATAACTCGGGGCGATGGTGCGGCTCGGTTCGAGGATCGACTCGATCAAGTGAATCCGCGAGAAGCGGCTGCCGATCCCTGCCAGATCCGGCCCGATCTGTCCACCCTTGTCGCCCAGCCTGTGGCATTGCAAACAGGACGACTTGGAAATGTTTTCGAAAACATCCTTGCCACGGCTGGCGTTACCACGCGTCTGCAGAGCGATTTGATGGAGTCGCTCATGGTCGGCCTGGGAACTACGACGGCGGAAACGCAACTGCAGTCGCGGCGGCGTACCGCCCGGCCGCACTTCCGCCAGGAGGAGGTTCGGACCGGCGGCGAGCGTCGCCGCGGCGCGGTTCGCGTCCGGAAGAAATGCTTCGGCCTTCGTGCTCGAGTATACCAATTGCCCGCCTACCCGAACGTTTAGCCAGCCGTTCGCCGACGTCAGGACCTGGATCTCCGCGGGCTCGGCCACGTGGACCGGAGACCATGCCAGCCACACGGACTCGGCATCTCCGCCGGAGCCCTTCTCAAGCGAGATGCCGGAGTCCGAGGAATCGATGATCTCCGTCCTGACTTTGCCACCGTGCAAGTCTCGTGCGCGCGACGCGTCACCGGCTACGAGTTGAGCGACAAGGCTATCTGCCTCCGCAGTCGTCAATGGTCCCGCTATCCGCCATAGCAGTGGTTGGCCGCTTTGCCCCTGAACGCTTGCCAGAGCGCGATCGATTTCGTTGGCTGAGTCTGGAAACCGCTCAGCCCATGCGTGGAGCGTTGTAGTGACAGCCCGCTGGAGTTCGGCGGCCGGATTGGCCGCGGCAACGGCGACGATCGTATCGGCGAGCCGGGGACTGCCGAAATCGTGCAGGTACTCGACTGCGGCAATTTGGCTTGCGCGCGGTTGGAGCGCCGCGACTGCCGGCTCCAGTGCTCCCGAGTTCCGCAACCTCCGCAGCGAAACCAGGCATGCGCGCACCAGTTCAGGTTGATCGGTGCTCGCCAGTGTGAGCAGTTTGTCGGCAACACCCATCACGCCGATCTGGCCCGAGGCTTCGGCAGCCGCCTGCCGGACCAGAGCGTTCTCGTCGTCGAGCAATCTCGAGACGCGATCGCCGGCCGCCGACGCTCGCCGCATACCGAGCGCGCGGATCGCCGCGGCGCGGACCTCCGCACTCGGTGAATCGAGCCTGGCCAGCAGCAAACCGTTCGCGTCAAGTTGGAGGCGAGTTTCAAACTCCGTGAGCACCGCGGCGGCGACCGGTCCGTCTTCGATTTGTTTGCTGATGTCGATCAGGGCGTGAAGATCATCCGTCGGCAACCCTTTGACCAACGCCGCAAGCGCAGCCAGTCGATTCGCGGCCGACAGCGCTCGGCGCAACACAACTTCACGCAGCATCTGCCTCGTCGTAGCAGCGTCGCGCGATTCCAGCGCTTTCAGAATAGTGCTTACCCGCGCGTCATTCGTCTCTTCGCGCAACCAGTCAGCCAGTCGCGGCAGTTCGACCGCCACGCCTTCACGCTGCATCTGTTGCAACGCGAACGCCCGGACATCCTGGTCGTTGTCCGCCAGCGTTGCGTTGAGAGCGGCGACGATCTGGTGCGTCATTTCCCAATCGACGGTGGCAGCGGGTCGCGGGGCGGGCCGAAAACCCCAATAGGTCCAAGGCTTTTCCCGGCGGACGATGCGGCAAAGTGCGTCGGCATATTCGCGCCGATGCTGCGGGTTGCCGGACGAAGCGAGGCGTTCGATATACTGTGTCGCCAGATACGGCAGACGTTGCTCCGCGGTGGCCTGTAGACCCAGTTGTCGCAATCGAGGCGATTGGTTCAGCAGGTTCAGGACTGCGGGCCAGTTGCCTGAATGGCGCAGCGACTGCGCGATGGCATGGTCGATCGCCGGATCGGCCTTGCTGATTCGTTGGCCGATCCACTGCGGCGTCTGACGCCAATGAAGGCGCCGAAACACTTGCAGCGTTTCGAGCATCACGCGAGGATCGGCCTGCTCGGCGAACCGGGCAAGTCGCTCCGCGATCGCATCGTCGCCTTGCGCGGCGCCGAGCTTGTGGGAGACGAGCACAGGGTCGGACAGGTCGCCGATCGCTCGTATCGCCTGCGCGCGAACGCGGGCGTCCGGATCCATCGATGCGATTTCCAGCAAATTCTCGATGGCCGAATCCGCGCCCGACAGGGCAATGATCCAGACAGCGTGCAGCCGACCCAGAGTCTTCAGTTCTAGTGCCTTCGTCGCCGCGAGGACGGCCTTCGCTGCGTCGGGCCCGCGTCGATGGAGAGCAAGTTGCGCCGCGACCCGTTCGTGGTGGCTCTCGGAATCAAGTTGGGCGAAGAGCGCGGGCGTGTCGAGTTGCTGGGGAGTCCGCTGCTCGGCGGGCTTCAAGGAACCGCCTGGGAGTGCCGAGATGCGGTAGATCCGGCCGCGACCGCGCTTCGGTCGCTGGCCGTCGCACCAGTCGGAAACCAGCAGCGAACCGTCGCGGTCGACGACAAGATCGGTTGGTTTGAATCCGTAGGGATCATTCTCGGCGCCCGCCGCGAAGTCGATCTCGCGCATCGGTTCGAAGCTGCTGCCCAGTCGTGTCTGTGGATAACGCACCACTGCCCTGCCCCACTCGCAAAAGAACAGGCTCTGGCGGTACTCCGGAGCAAAGGCCGTTTCGAGATAGCTGGTTCCGCCGGCGGAGGAGCCGCGGCCGAGATCCGCCAGCGGCCGCATCGGCTCGTCCGGGCGTTCGTAGTAGTGGTATGGATAGCCATGATCCGAGCCAAAGAAGCAGTGGCAGACGCGAATCATGTAGTCGCCACCATCGTTCTCGTTGTCGCGGACGAAGACGTTCAATTCGGCGTCGAGTGCGATGTCGTAGATGTTGCGCAGGCCGGTCGCGAAAACGTGCAGGTCGGAACCGTCGTAACGGCAACGGAGAATGCCTCCTTGCTGGAACAACAGACGATCGCCTTCCGGTCTCTGAACGTCGCAACCGCGATCCCCGAGCGCCAGGTACAGCCAGCCGTCGTGCCCTGCCACCACACCGTTCGCACAGTGCAGGCGATTGTCGTTCTCTTCGGGTGGCAATCCGAGCCCTCGCAGCAGATCACGCCGCTCGTCGGCCACGCCGTCTCCGTTCGTATCGCGCAATGACGTCAGCAGCGGCGCGTGCATGACGTACACGACACCGTCGAAGAATTCGAGGCCCTGAATCGAATTGAATCCCCCGGCGAATACCGTCGACTTGTCCGCGTACCCATCGCCGTCGCTATCCTCAATCAACCGCACCTCGTCGCGGCGAACGATCTCGAATCCCAGCCCCGTGAGATAGTCGTGGGCGACAAACAGCGAACCGGCCCGCGGCCCGAGTGCAATCACCGAGGGGTATTCGATCAACGGATCGCAGGCGAATAGCGTGGCCCGGAAGCCCTCGGGAATATTCAGCGGAGGAAATCGGCGTTCGGTTACCGGTCCCACCTCCGCGGCGCGGGTCGCGTTTGTTGTCGGAATCAGCGCCGCGCCCAGAGCCACCAGAATCAGAACCGCAATGAACCGTGCAACCATGTTTGTTCTCTCGGATAAGTCGGCCGAATTGTCACCGAGAATTGGGGAAGCTCCAGTTTCGCTGATCCAAAGGCACTTTTCTATCGGTCGTGACTGCGCGAGTCGAATTTGCGGACGCCGGAATCCGGAAGCTCCAACGATTCAAACGTCTCAAATCACTGAAGCTTCTTGGCCGATCTGGTCCATGGGGATGTTTTGAGAAATTGAGCACCACTCATTACTGTCGCGCCATCGAGGAGAAGCCGACTCTTCGTTCGCTTACCCTGTCAGCTTGTTACTCCCGAACGCCCCCTTCACCAAATCGAGACGGCGAGATCCACGTGCCATCATCCGCGACGTCGTACGACTCGGACAAACCAAAAATTCCCTTCACGATGCATCCGCATTTGTCCGGTTGATCGTAGACCCATGTGTCGATCGATCCAAAAGGCATTTCCAACCGGACCATGATCCCGAATCGAATAGTCTGCCATTTCGAATACGAACCTGGGCCAACCACTGGAGCAAAGACTCCTAAGTACCAAGGCATCGCTGCCATGATCAGCAGCAGAATGAAAGCACGGACCAGGTACTTCTTCGAAGGGATCTTCACGTCTGCACCTTCGTCCTTAAATTCCCGACGGTGCCTGCAAGTCAGTGGTGATTAGTCTATTCTCGATGAATGCGCACGCCGTCGTCAAGTCTCATGATCGTGGGTTGCATCAAACTCGCTTAGTCAGGACAATCGGTCCCGAAAGCGGTGATTTTGTCCGACTCGAGCATTGCGGCCGCGCGCACCGCAAATAGACGAAGTGCCTGCCATTCGTACGGAGCAGTTTTCCGATGCATCAGCAGATTCCGACCAGTACGCGGACAAAGGAGGCGTTTTTGGAGGTCGAGTGGACGCGACGCCGTTTTCTCTCCGCGTCCGCGGCGGCGCTCGCTGGTGCAAGCTTAACGACGCGTGACCTCCCAGCCAGCCAGCCGACGAAGCGTCCGAAAGTCGCGGCGCTTTTTACGGCCATGACCTACCGGTCGCACGCCCACGTCATCCTGGAGAATTTTCTTGAGCCGTACCTGTTCAACGGCCAGCGAACCGAACCGGGAGTCGATGTCGTGTCGTTCTATGCGGACCAGACTCCCGGCGGCGACATGGCCCAGGGCGTAAGCCAAACGTACCAGGTTCCGATCTTCAAGACGATCGACGAAGCACTTTGTCTTGGTGGCAAGGAACTCGCGGTCGACGCGGTCCTTTCGATCGGCGAGCATGGAAGCTACCAGAGCAACGAACTGAGCCAGGTCGAATATCCGCGGAAGCGGTTTTTTGACGCGATTGTCGCGACGATGAAGCGCTCCCGGCGCTTTGTGCCGATCTTCAACGACAAACATCTCGCCTACCGCTGGGACTGGGCGAAGGAGATGTACGATACGGCCCGCGAGTCAGGCATCCCGTTCCTGGCCGGCAGTTCGGTTCCGCTGGCCGAACGTCGCCCGCCGCTGGAGTTGCCCGCTGGATCCGAATTTGAGGAAGCCGTGTCGATCCACGGTGGCCCGCTGGAATCGTACGACTTTCATGGACTTGAATTACTGCAGTCGATGGTCGAATCGCGCAAAGGTGGCGAGACGGGAATTTCAAGTGTCGAATTCCTTCAGGGCGACCAGGTGCTGCAAGCTGCTAAAGATGGGCGCTGGTCCAAGGAGCTGGCGATCGCTGCGCTGGAAGACGAGCTTGGCCGCAAACCCGACACGCTGTTGCGCGTTGACGGTGAAGCCGACGACCCGCCGCACGCGCTGTTGGTCCATTACAAAGACGGGCTCAAGGCGACCGTTCTGCGAGTCGGCCAAAGCAGCACGCGCTGGAACTTTGCCTGCCGATTGAAGGGCGAATCGGCGATTCGGTCGACGGCGTTCAACGCCGGGCCGTGGCAGAACCGTTGCCTGTTCAAAGCGCTGTCCCACGCGATCCAACACCACTTTGTCCACGGCCGCGCGCCGTATCCGGTCGAACGCACGTTGTTGGTGACGGGCGCCCTGGAAGCGGCAATGCGGGCGCGGAAGGCGGAGTCCAAGCGGCTCGACACGCCCCATCTCGAATTCGCCTACGCCCCGCTCGACTTCCGCGCCATGCGCGAGATGGGCGCGAGCTGGAAACTGATCACCCCACAGATGCCGCAGCCTCGTGGTATCCACCGGCTCGATAGCAACGAACAGTAGCAGGAGCAACGATGTCCAGGTCGAATCTCGACCGCCGCCGCGATCAGCCCAGGCCGGGCAGGCGATCGTCATCCTGTTGCAAGGCGGCGCTTCGCACCTCGACATGTGGAATTTGAAGCCCAACGCCCCAGCCGAGGTCCTGGCGTTCAATCGGAATCAACGCGGGCACCCGCGACCGCGACAAATGGATATCGTCGTCCCCAAGTTGCGCGCCCCGTGAGCGCATGCCAGAATTGCTGGCTATTCGCTTCACCACTTTGTTTAGGCGCTGGGGACAACCCGCATGGCGGATTTGACGTCACGCCGCAGTGGCCTGGGAACCATCCAGCATATTGACCGCTTCGACGCGGCCTGGCAGGCGAACCTGGAACCTAGGATCGCCGAATTTCTTGTCGCTGCCGGTCCCGAACTCGATGCAGCCTCACGCCGGGATCTGGTGCTTGACTTGATCGCGATCGACATCGAGTACCGCTGGCGGCGACGACGGCATTCGAACGGATCGGGAACGGCGGATGAGCATTGTGTGCAGGCCAGTCCGACCATCCACTTCATAGAAGATTACGTCCACCAGTTTCCGGATTTGCTAGCCGACATGCCGTTGCCAGTGGATGTGATCGCCAACGAGTACCGAGTTCGCTGTCGGTTTGGAGATAAGCCAGCGCACGAGTCGTATGTCGAACGGTTCGCCAGGCAGGCTTCCGAATTACGGCGCGAATTGAGCGCAATCGACGCGGAACTTGCCAGGGAGGAGAAGCATCGGGAAGCGAGGCCGGCGGGCGATGACGTCGCTTCGCTGACATCCACCCACGGACAGTTCGTCGACGCCGACACAGCAAGCGCCGCAGCGGCACACTCAATGAAGAAGGGTGAGTACCAGAATGCGATTCCCGAACGCATCGGGAGGTATGCAATACAGCGAGTGCTGGGGGAAGGTAGTTTCGGACGGGTCTACGCGGCCCACGACACGCAACTCGATCGGCCCGTGGCGTTGAAGGTCCCGAATCGAAGCTTGTTCGAGAGTGGCGTCAGCGTCGAGGCGTTTTTGTCGGAAGCTCGCACGGCTGCTAAGCTCAAGCATGCGGGATTGGTTGCCGTTTATGACGTGCAACTGCAACAGGATCTGCCTTTCATCGTTCAGGAGCTGATCGAAGGCTCGAATCTGGGCGATTGGGCCAAGTCGCAAAGCCTTTCGCGCGAACAGATCGTGCGACTGATGGTCAAGATTGTCGACGCGGTGGGATTCGCACATCGACAGGGTTTCGTCCATCGCGATCTGAAGCCGGCGAATATTTTGATCGACCGTGACGGCCATCCGCATATCGCGGATTTTGGCCTGGCGGTGCACGAAACGGTGCAGCGGCAGAGGCAGGGGGAAGTCTCCGGAACACCGGCCTACATGCCTCCGGAGCAAGTACGGGGAGAGACTCATCGGCTCGACGGACGATCGGACCTGTGGAGCCTGGGTGTGATTCTGTACGAGTTGCTCGTGGGGAAGCGACCGTTCCAGGGTGAACATCGCGCGGAGCTGTTTGATGAGATCTGCACTCGGGACCCCCGCCCACTTCGGCAGCTCGACCCCGCGATTCCCAAGGAACTGGAACGGATCTGTCTCAAGAGCCTCTCAAAACGCATGGCCGATCGCTACGCGACTGCCACGGACCTCGCCGAGGATCTATCCATGTGGCGGCGCTCACGGCGCACTGCAAAGCTCGCGGCGCCAAGAGAGTCGCGGAGGGGCCACCGCGATACGGACACGTTGCCAGGTCCAACTCCACGAAGTTGGCGAGCGCGCGTTTGTTACGCCTTACAACCGGCACCCTACTTTCACGGCCGCGATACGCTGCGCTCGGGACTGGTCGATTGGATTTGGCAGCCGAATGCCATGGAACGCGTGATCGCAATCGTCGCGGCGGGCGGAACCGGAAAGACATGTCTTGTCGAGCGTGTCCTTGTCGAAGTGCTCAATCGGACATCTGCTGGTTTGTTGGTCTGGTCGTTTTACGAGAACCCTCGAACCGAGGAGTTCTTGCGTACCGCATGCGAGTACTTTGTCGGTGATGTGCCAGAGTACTCCGGTGGACTTCTTGAACGGTTACAAACGGCACTGGGCGACGGCGAACCACATTTGCTGATCCTGGATGGGTTAGAGCGTGTTCAGTCCGAAGGGGTCAGCGGGCGTCCTCGTGGCGAACTGGAGGACCCTCAACTTCGTCGATTACTGCGCTGGCTGGCAGCCGGGCAAGGCACGCGGACGCGGGCACTGGTAACCACTCGATTCCCGCTGAGTGATCTGCATGACTGGAAGGGCACGGGATATCGTAGCGAGGAACTTGAGAACTTGGATCCGAGCACGTCGGAGGCGATTCTCCGGGCATGGGGAGTGAAAGGAGACGCTGCGACACTTGACTCGCTCGGCTCACAACTTGGTTATCACGCATTATCCGTCGCGGTGCTCGGTTCCTATCTCGGCAGGCTCTGGGGTGGCGACGCTTCGAAAGCCCCGAGCTTCGATCGGGGCGAACAAGCTGCGCTCGATCCCAAGGCGGCTCGATTGGAGCGGATCTTATTGCATTACGCGCGGGAATTGTCGGAAACCGAGCGGGATTTACTCGCACGGCTCTCGACATTTCCTCGTGGAGTTACCACTGAGTTTCTTGGATTTCTCGTGGAAGCCGGCGGTTCGATTGCCGGCGCACTGCAAGGCTGCAGTCCGGCCAGACTGCGGACGATACTTGAACAATTGCGAGATCTGGGACTCGTCTTCCGCTACGACACACCCCAGGGGATGAACTTTTCCGCTCACCCATTCTTACGCGAGTACTTTCGCAAGTTACTGGCCTCGTCGCAACCGGAACAGATTCACGAGGCGGTCTGTTCGCGCCTGGCGGCACGACTGGACGTCAAGCCGTCTTTTCAGCCGATGGACCGTTCGATGTTGGACAGCTATGAGTCGCTGATCGAACACACATGGTTGGCCGGGCGGCGAATCGAAGCGCTGGGACTGTACGTCAACAGCTTTGGTTACTACGAGTACTTGAGTAAGACGATGGGAGAAAACGTCCGAGGTCTGAGGATTGTCACAATTTTCTCAGAGGACGGATCGGTACGGAATCTGGCGCCGACTTTGACCAAGTCCGAACGGTGGGATCTGGCGACCGATTGGGGACTTTACGCAAAGAACCTTGGAGACCTGGCTACGGCCAGGCAGGCATTTGAAGTGGCGCTTGCAGTTTCAGAGAGTAACACCAGAACCGCGTAAACACTGCAAAATCTGGCCAATGTGGCCATGCTCGGCGGTCGGTTTCCTGATGCGTTACGCATCGCACACGAGGCATTCCAAGTCTCTTGTGACGAATTGTCGATGGCATATCTGGCAGCGGCATACGGCGCATTGGGCCACGTCACTCAAGCATTGGAATCATTTGCGACGGCCAGGAATCTCGGGGGGCACGCTCTACGTTCGGGGCCCGGGCTATGGGAGGCTGAGTTGCTGCGTCGCTGCGGAAACTCGGATTTGGCCTGGTGCCAACTGAGCGAGAACCGCAAGTTCCTCGAATGTGACGGTAATCTCCGACTGGTCGCAATGTGCGACGCAGCGATGGGTCGAATCTACCTTGCCGAGGAATCAGACGCTGCCAGACAGCACCTGACCGACGCGCGCGCATTTGGCGACCGATCGGGAGAAGTCCAAGTCCAGCTAAGGTGTTATCAGTTGGCCACAGAGATTTTCCACGTTGAGAAAAACTACTCTGCGGCACATGCTGAGGCGGAGGCGGCAATCCACTTGGCTGATGGTTGCGAGTTTCTCCAGCACGCCGTTGACTTAAGGCTAATCCAGAGTCAGGTTTACCTGAATCAAGGTAACGCAAAAGCTGCTCTGCAACGATCGAGCGAGGCAGTGAGACTCGCCGAGAGATCCGACTGCAGTTATGCGTGGGGAATCGCCGACGCCCTTCACCTTTGTGGATTGGCCCACGATTGTCTAGGCAACGGCATCTTAGCGAACGAAAGTCTTGATTCCGCGCTTGCGTGGCGACGCCAACTAAGGCACCCAGGCACGGAGGAAACTCAGAAAGCGATTCTCCGGATACAAGGCCGAAAGTAGCAAGGAACGATATTCTGCTGGCAAGCACCAAGGCACCATCCACGGCTGCGGTTCTGCTCATCGGTGATTTCCGACGAACATGGCAATCTCCCAAACTGAATTACGACTTCCGCTGCTGCACTTCTTCTATGTCGCGCCGGTCGTGGGCTCGTCACTCGCCTATTTTGGCACGGTCGGATTCGTTCCCGCGGCTTTGGTCATTATTTTTTGGGCCGTGGTTTTCTATTGCCCACCTCGGCCTCGAACCTTCGGATACGCGGTCGTCACGCTGGTTGGCCTTTGGGCTATGGCCACATTCATGTTGCTGGTCGTGCAGAGTCATCCCCCGGAGCCAAACTACGTTCAGTGCGTCAACAATCTCAAGCAAATCACACTGGCGCTTCATTCGTATCACGACCTGTACGGCACCTTTCCACCCGCCTATGTGGCCGACGACAACGGCAAGCCGATGCATAGCTGGCGCGTGCTGATATTGCCGTTCGTTGAGCAGGATGCGCTATATAAGAAGTATCGCTTCGACGAACCTTGGGACGGCCCGAACAATCGCTTGCTATTCAAGGAAAAGCCGAGGCTTTTTGGTTGCCCGTTGGAAGATCGAGATCGGGGCGGCCCATCGATGACCACCAGCTACCTGGCGGTCGTAGGTTCGCATGCAGCCTGGCGAGGAAGCGAGGGTGTGACGTTGGGCGATTTGGTTGACCCGTTATCGACGGTGGTGCTCGTTACGGAATGCGCACCGGACGAAGTGATCTGGACGGAGCCGCGCGATTTGGAATTCGAAGAGGCAGTGAAGCTCGCCGAGTTGGATTCGCGTTACGCAAGCGTGCACGGAGGCTGGAATGTCGGTTTCGCGGATGCATCAGTGCGACGATTCCAAGACGGTACGGACGTGGTCAATTGGCGCGAGGTCTTAACGATGGACGACGGAAGAGGCGCACACGATGGGCATAAGGGACACTCCATTCCGCGGCAGCCCAAACGCATTTTGAAATTTCCGTTCCGCGAGCGAATTCGGCTGCTGTGCCTCGGCGTGACGATCATCTTTCCGTTGCCATGGGTCTGGCTAAATCCCAAGGGCGCGCTGCGCTCGACCACAACCCAACCGTAGGACGGGTCTCCAGACCCGTCCTGCGTCGCCCCGTGGTTGAGCTTCGCTTTTATTGAGTTGCGTTTAGACAATGGGCTTGGTTTCTCTTGAGCGGAGTCGAATCACAGTTCTGGACGGGTCTGGAGACCGGTCTGGAGACCCGTTCTACTGGTCCCGCTCGACGAAACGTCGACGTAGGACGGGTCTCCAGACCCGTCCCGAAGTGTGATTGAACGTAGCTCAACATAAGCGATGCCCGTTCACGGGGCGACGAAGGACGGGTCAGGAGACCCGTCCTACGGTTGTCTTGAGGAAGGTTTAAGCGAGAAGCAGATCAGCGTCCCTTTACGATCGCGGCAGAAGAGCCGTTGTTGGGCAACGGCGTGATGCGGCCAGACATCGTTCGCGGCGAGATTTTCCAGCCGGGCCAGTTCGACGTAACGATCTCGGTGATTTGCGGAAATGTCGGCGAGCAAAAGCGTTCCCTGATCGCCCCAGACAATCAACTTCTGGTCCCTGGTGATAATGCACGATCCGGCATCTCCGATCCGAGGCCCTTCCCAGTCGACGATTCCCGATTCCCAGTCGACCGACCGCACGTTGCTCCAGGCGAGATAGACTTTGCCGTCATGAATCACGGGAGTGCAGGCCTTGGAGGAGACCGGCGATTCCCAGACCTTTATTGCTCCTTGGAGCGTGATCTTGAGTTTGCACATCGATCGATGGTTGTACTCGGACGTGATCAGTACATGCCCGTCGCGCACCGCCGGTCCGGCGATATTGTTCGCGAAATCGGTGATCCAGGGATACGTGGCAACGGTCTTGCCTGCATGGGGCTCATCCAATCTCGTGACCAGCAATCCGTCAAAATTCATGCAGGCAACACAGGGGACGTTCTCCACGTTGATGAACGCCATCGCTCCGGTGTGACCGGCGACACTGTTCGCTTCCGACTTCCAGGCTTCTTGCCCGGTTCTTTTGTCAAAAGCCACAATGGTTCCGGTTGGTCCTCCCACTTCGACGAGCAGCCACTCTCGATAGACAAGCGGCGCCGACGTGTAGCCGTAGTCGCGGCGGCCGCTGCGTCCCACTTTGGCTCGCTGCGGCATCTGATAGTCGTCGTAGAGGTTTCGTCGCCAGACTTCCTTTCCCTGCGAATTCGAATCCCAGGCATGCAGATCGCCGTCGGCGCTCAGGGTGTAGAGCAGTCTTGTGTCGGGATCGAATTCAGGCGTCGACGATGGCCCGGAATAGATCCCTTCATCCCCCATCGCGTTTCGGCCGTAAGGCGGGGTCTTGTAAATTTGCCGCCAATGAATCTGACCCGTTTCGCTCGACAGGCACGAAACAAGATTCTGTCCGTCTTGATGGCCCAGCGTGTAGACCTTGCCGCCGAAAACGATCGGAGACGACGCGCCGTCTCCGACCTGCGCTGTCCAATCGGACTTGGAGTTGAGCCAACGTGTGCCATCCCAACCCGATTCTTCTGCCACGATGCCATTGCGGCTGGGACCTCGCCAGCCAGGCCAATCACCGGCGCGCGCGAGATTGATTGCCGAAAGATGACCGACGGCCAGCAGAAAAATCAACGACCAAAGTTCAAGCGATTTGTAGTGCATTTGGGGATCGAGTTTACTGTTCGGGCGAAGAAAGTCCACCTACGATTATCCGCATGGCTCTGAGACGACCGAGCGTTGCCGCAGGCAGCAACGCTGAATTCTTTGCGCCGGGGCATCCGACCCGACAAGTTCGGCGCGGGCGAAGGCTACGGACACGGCGAGGGGCGGCTGACCAGCCAGCCGACGCCCGTCCCATCGCGGCTGAACTGCGCAGGGATTGCGGCCGTCCCGCATATGCGCCCCTTGGAGATGGGTCTCCGGCTTGGCACAATGGAAGCGGAGAGCCAACATGTTGCACCCGGAAACGCTCGAAGCCTACCGACGAATGACGCCAAGCCAACGCTTTAAGGTCATGCTGGAGATGATGCGGGAGAATAGTTCCAGAATCTTCCACGGTTCGGCGGATCAGGTCGATCGGCGCTTCGAATTGCTCCACCGACAGAATGAGGATCGCAATCAAAGGATGCTCAAGGCCATCGCGCGGACACGAAGTTGATATGGAAAACTATCTGATTCAACCGCTGTTCGAATTTATCAGGCTGTTTGACGATCTCGGGATTCCGTACGCCTTGATGATGCAAAAACGCTCTGAGAAATGGGATGCCGCTTCGCCGCGAAGGGAGTTCCGGTAACCCTGGGATTCGCGACGCAATCTCCGCGCTCTGCTAAACTGCGAATCCGACATCTTGAGGAGTACCCTCCATGCGTATCGCGGTTGCCGAAATTGCTCAGGAAACGGACTCATTCACCCCGTTGACGGCGGAGCTGACCGATTTCGAGAACTACGGGATCTATTATGGCGCCGAGCTCTTGGAACGGATGCATGGCGTGGGACCGATCGGCGGGTTTCTGGAAGTGGCCGCCGAACAGCAACAGCAGCAGCCGCTGAAGCTGTTTCCGATCGTGCGCGCATGGGGAGCTGCCGGCGGTACGATTACCGCTGCCACGCTCGATTATCTGACGGAGCGACTGGTTGCGGGACTGCGGGATGCAATGCCGCTCGACGCGATCTTTCTTTCCATGCACGGCGCCGCCGCGTCCGAGAATGTCGATGATGTGGAAGGACATATCCTGCGGGCCGTGCGCGACGTCGTGGGGAACGATTTGCCGGTGGTCGTACCGCTGGATCACCATGCCAATGTCACGCAGCAGATGGTCGATCTCGCCGACCTGCTGATCGGGCATGAGACCCAACCGCACGATCCTCCGGCGACTGGTCGCAAGGCGGCTCGGGCGCTGTTTCGAATGCTGCGCGGCGAAAGTCAACCGACCGTGGCGTGGCGGAAGATCCCGATGATCACACCCCAGGACCAGTTCCTCACCTCGCAAGGGCCGATGAAGGAATGGTTCGACCTGGCGCGGTCGATGGAGCAGCGCGAGGGCGTCATCGATGTCTCGCCCTATCCGATGCAGCCATGGCTGGATGTGGCCGAAGGTGGCTGGTCCGTCGTGGTGCATACGGAGCGGAATCCCGAGCTGGCGCAGACTCTGGCCGCCGAGATGGCGAACGCTGCCTGGCGCTTACGTCACCAATTCTGGTTGTCCGATCGAGTCGCTCCGGCCGATGCCGTGCGGAATGCCCTGCGGGCCGAGTCAGGGCTGGTCATTCTCTCCGATACGGGTGACTCCGTTTATGGCGGGGCGCCCGGCGACAGTGCCTGCATCCTCCGCGCGATGCTGGAACAGAATATTCCCGCGATGGCGCTCGTCCCTTTGGTCGATCCGCAGGCATTGCAGATCGCAAGTTCGGCCGGCGTGGGGGCGGAGATTTCGGTCGAGCTCGGCGGCAAGTTCGACCGCGCGTTCAACCGAACGGTCCAGGTCACGGGCCGCGTGGCAGCGATCTCGAAAGGGCTCACCGTCGATTTACACGATCGAGGCGTATGCGATCTGCGGCGCACGGCGTTACTGCAGGTTGGCCAGATTCGAATCGTGCTGCTGGACCATCGCAGCTTCGCGATCAACCACCCGATTCTCTATACGCATCTTGGCCTGGAGATTGGCGACGCGAAGATGGTTGTGCTGAAGACGGCCAGTAACTTCCAGTTTTTCGCCCCTTGGCGAAAGCAGTTGATCCGTGTTGACTCGCCGGGCACAACGCAGTCCAACCTGCGGGACTTTGCCTGGCAACGCATCCCGCGCCCCATCTTTCCGCTCGATGATCTGCCGGAGTGGAATGCGCTCAAGTAACGCAGGGTGGAGTCAAATATTGTAGGGTGGGCCGAGGTACTCCGAGTATTGTAGGGTGGGTCGAGGTACTCCGAGGCCCACCAGAGAAGCGAGAAGTGAAAAGTGGCTAGGGCTTCCGGCCCCAGCGTAACGCGTGGAGGGTTGAATCCGATTCTCACCTTGGAGACCCTTCGGGGCTAAAGACTGGGCTGAGAAAGGGCCACGACGAGGTCAGCGGAATCCGTTCGGTTTTGGCGGGAGCCGCGGTCTGGTGGGCCTCGGAGTACCTCGACCCACCCTACAAGAATGGTGGGCCTCGGAGTACCTCGACCCACCCTACGAGAATGGTGGGCCTCGGAGTACCTCGACGCAGTCTACGAGAATGGTGGGCCTCGGAGTACCTCGACCCACCCTACGAGAATGGTGGGCCTCGGAGTACCTCGACCCGCCCTACGAGAATGGTGGGCCTCGGAGTACCTCGACCCACCCTACGAGAATGGCGGGCTTCGGATCATAATGTTGACGCGATGCCGCTGCTGTCCCTAAACAACCTGACTGTCCGCTTTCGCGGCCCGCCACTGCTCGACGGTGTCTCGTGTCGTATCGATGCCGGTCAGCGGATAGGATTGCTCGGACGTAACGGGGCCGGCAAGACGACCTTGATGCGGATTCTCTCGGGCGAGCTGACGCCGGATCACGGGGAGGTCAGTTTTGCGCCCGGTACCCGCGTCTCCCTGCTGCCGCAGGATGTGCCGCAGGGGCTGGTCGGTCGGGTCGCGGAGGTGATTGCCAGCGGCCAGCCGGCGACGGCCGAGGAGCAAGAGCCCGCCTGGAAGCAGACGCGGCGGCAGGAGGAGCTGATTGCGCTGATGGAATTGGCGCCCGACGCGCGGTTTGAATTGCTCTCGTCAGGCATGAAGCGCCGCGTGTTGCTCGCTCGAGCCCTGGTGTCCGCGCCCGACCTGCTGCTGCTGGACGAACCGACAAACCACCTGGACGTCGACGCGATTATCTGGCTGGAGGAGTTCCTGTTGCGGTGGAACGCGACCTTGATGTTTGTGACCCACGACCGGATGTTTCTCCGCAAGCTGGCGAATCGCATTCTGGAGATCGACCGCGGGCGATTGTTCGACTGGTCCTGCGACTACGACACGTTTCTGGCTCGCAAGGAAGCTGCCCTGGCTGCCGAGGAGAAGCAGAACGCGCTGTTCGACAAGCGGCTGGCCGAAGAGGAGGTCTGGATTCGGACGGGCATCAAAGCCCGGCGCACGCGCAACGAGGGTCGCGTGCGAGCGCTCGAGGAGATGCGGCGGCTCCGCAGCCAGCGCCGCGCGCCCGATTCCAAGGTGCGGATGGCGATTCAAGAGGCGGCGCGAAGCGGCGTGCTGGTGGCCGAGATCGACCGCGTTACTTTCCGCTACGGAGACCGGCCGATCGTCCGCGAATTCTCCACGACGATCCTGCGCGGCGACAAGATCGGTATCATCGGCCGCAACGGAGTCGGCAAGACCACGTTGTTGCGCATCCTGCTCGGCGAACTTGCGCCGCAACAAGGCTCGGTGCGGTTGGGAACCAATCTGCAGGTCGCCTACTTCGATCAACTTCGCCAGACGCTTCGCGAAGAGGAATCGGTCCAGGAGAATGTCGGCGAGGGCTACGAAACATTGTCGATCGAGGGCCGTTCGCGGCACATCATCGGTTACCTCCAGGACTTTCTCTTCAGCCCAGAGCGGGCGCGTGCGCAGGTGAAGTTCCTGTCCGGCGGCGAACGCAATCGGGTACTGCTGGCCAAGCTGTTCGCCAAGCCCGCCAACGTCATCGTGCTGGACGAGCCGACGAACGATCTCGACGCGGAAACCGTGGAGTTGCTGGAATCGCTGTTGGTGCAGTTCCGTGGCACGGTACTGCTGGTCAGCCACGACCGCGAATTCCTGAACAATGTCGTCACCAGCACGATCGCGATGGACGAAAACGGCGCCAAGGAATACGACGGCGGTTACGACGATTGGTTGCGGCAGCGACCTGGCGGCGTCAGCGGCAAAGAGAACGTCAAGCAACAAGGGGCCTCGGCGGCGCCCAAATCGGCCAACAAGTCGGCAACGCACGCGAGCGGAACGGCGAGCAGCACGGCGAGCGGCGCGGCGAGCGGCGCGGGTGGCGGGAAACGACGGCGGACGTTTAAGGAACGGCAGGAATACGCCGAGATTCCGGCGACCATCGAACGACTCGATGGGGAGATCGCCACGTTGCACGCGGAAATGGCCTCCCCCGAATTCTACCAGCAACCCGGCGAGAATATCGCCGCCGAACAGGCGCGACTGAAACGGCTGGAAGCGGAACTGTCCGTAGTCTATCAACGATGGGAAGAGCTCGAGCAGCTCGCGGAATGAACGGGCTGTGAAACAAGCCGGTGAGATCCGACACCGTCGTAGGGTGGGTCGAGGTACTCCGAGGCCCACCATTCTCCGCAACCAATTCCAACCAGAGCAAATCGTGGAATTTGGATGCGGACGCTATACGGCATGTTGGCACTTTTGGTGAGGCGAACCGCATACTGGTGGGCCTCGGAGTACCTCGACCCACCCTACTACTGTGAAACAAGCCGGTGGGATCCGACACTGCCGTAGGGTGGGTCGAGGTACTCCGAGGCCCACCAAGGCATTAGCGTCTGTGATTGGCTTCCCATTGACGCCATCCATTTCGAGCTATAGGTCTCGACGCCGTACAGCTGTTGGTTGCCTGATGCGGCAACGTTTCTTATAGTGGCGGCACCGGGAATTTTGCTGATTGAGTGCCAGCGAGAACGGGGAATCGTATGCGTATTGTGGCCGTGGACAGTTTTATTATCGATGTTCCGCAAAAGCATCCCGTGGCCCCGTATGCGTCGCGGTATGTGTCGACATCGCGGACCGGCGCGATCTTGTTCCGCGTGGAAGTGGATCGGGGATTGGTGGGTTGGGGGGAGGCGCCCCAGTTGATGGCATTTCATGACCAGAAGCCATTTACGGGTCGCGAGGCGGAATCGCTGCGCCCCAAGTTGCTGGGCCGGGACGCAACCTGCATCGAAGGACTGTATGCCGACCCGGTGAGTGCTGATCCGTACCTGTGCAGTGCGGTGGAGATGGCCTGCTGGGATCTGCTGGGCCAGCTTTGCGGGCAGCCGCTGTACCGGCTGTTGGGCGGCAAGGTTCGCGAGCGGATCGATTTGGCCTGCTGCATGGGGATTCGGCCATTCGATCAATGCGCGGAGATCGCCCGCCAGTACGCCGACGCCGGCTTCACGACGCTCAAGATGAAGGGCGGGCGCGACCCGCAGGAAGATCTCGGGATGGTGCGCGCGATTCGCGAGGCGGTCGGAGATCGGCTGCGCCTGCGGGTTGACCCCAACATGGGCTATGCGCCGGAGCAGGCGGAACAGCTTGCGAAAGATATGGAACCGTACGGCCTGGAGTACCTTGAGCAGCCGATGATGTTCGATCGGATCGACGAATCGGCTCGCATTCGCGGCCGGACGGCCACGCCGCTGGGACTGAACGAATCGGTGACGACGCTGCAGAGCGTCCAGGAGATCCTGGAGAAACGTGCGGCCGATTTTCTGTTGCCGGATACTTACCAGTGCGGCGGGATCTGGGCCGTGAAACTGATTGGAGACTGGTCGGCGGCCGCGGGAGTCCGCTGCGTATTTCATTGTGCGCACGATTTTGGCTTGAAGACGGCGGCGATGCTGCACGTGGTGGCATCCAGTCCGAATTACCCGTTGGCCAACGATTGCACCTATTACGGCCTGGAGGACGACATCCTGACCGAACGTATCGCGATCGAGCGGGGTCAGATGCGGGTTCCCGAAGGTCCGGGGTTGGGCGTACGAGTGGACCCGGCGCGCCTGGAAAAGTACTGCGTCGGTCGCTCGCAGCCGGCCAGGTAGTCGGTTCGCGTTGAAGAGATATCGATCGCCGAACGCCGCGTGCGTCTTGTGTGCCACGGGTGAGGGTACTCCCGAGCCAGTGCACAGGCGGGCAAGCCTGTAGGGTGGGTCGAGGTACTCCGAGGCCCACCAGAACTCCCAGGTATTTCCTGGGAGAGTGCAGTCGCGGAGTGCGACGTGGGTCGCGGTGTGCGCAATTGGGAGTCGATCACCACGTCGACTTGTGTTGCGCGATTTCGGCTGTCTTCCCCTCACCCCCCCGCCCCTCTCCCCATGCAACCGTGGAATACACGGTCGCATGGGGCGAGGGGAGCCGAGG
>Ga0233425_10003249_pt1 | contig 29981 bp, 27 predicted proteins | sample Watercolumn_Towu_2_FD_181712 | JGI IMG/M metagenome (GOLD analysis project Ga0233425, IMG submission 181712) | Freshwater microbial communities from Lake Towuti, South Sulawesi, Indonesia - Watercolumn_Towuti2014_140_MG | ecosystem: Environmental > Aquatic > Freshwater > Lake | place...
AAATTGTGAGGTGTTTTTCATTGCAAATCTACAAAACAAAATCAAGATAATTGCCAGGATGAATGACCTTATATTCGGCATTGGTGTAGGTGTCGAGCCAGTCCTTTGGCGCCTTGGCTGATTTTTTTTCGGACCATTTAAATTCGTAGCCGTAAAGCCGTCCGCCCCGTTCTTCTACCCAATCCAGTTCCTGCCCGCCATAGGTGCGCCAGAAATAAAAGGAGCCGGGCAAGTTTTTATAGGTACATTTCTTCATCCGCTCGGCCACGATAAAATTCTCCCACAAGGCCCCGAGGTCATTACGGCTGTCCAGAGGATTGAACTGGGCGATGACGGCATTGCGGATGCCGTTGTCCAGAAAATAGTATTTGGCTTTACTGACGATTTCCTTGCGCAGATTGCGGCTGAAGCCAGCGATCCGCCTGATGACAAAGGCCTTTTCGAAAATATCCAGATAGCGCCCGATGGTCTTAACATCCAATCGGACCTGCACGGCCAGCTCATTCAGGGATACAAGATTGCCGACCTGAAAGGCGATTAATTTCAGCAGATCCAGTAAGACGCGCGATCCCTTGATCCGGTCCAGGGCCAGGACGTCTTTTAAGAGATAGGAATTGACGATTTCTTCGAGAACGGTAATCTTATCCCGACGGGTTCCGGCGGTGACAACCTCTGGATAGGAACCGAAGATCAAAAAGTCGCCCAACTTTTCTTTAAGCTCATGCCGGTTATGGAGTGACTGCAATTCCTGCTGGGCTAGAGGAAATAAAGTGAGGGTTGTTTTTCTCCCGGTTAGGGGTTCCCCTACCGCACCGGCCGGATCAAAGGATGACGAGCCGGTGGCAATGATTTTAATCCCGGGGATCTGATCGACCAAAATTTTTAGGCCCAGGCCGATGTTGGGGATCTGCTGGGCTTCATCAATGGCAATCAATTTGTAGCCCGCGGCATATTCCAGAATGCGGGTAAAGTCTTGGGAGCTTAAGACCTCTTGGACCCGGATATTGTCGCCGGAGTCGAGCTTATATTTCGATTTGGTCTCGGCCAGGAACTGATTCAAGAGGGTCGTCTTGCCCACCCGCCTCGGTCCAAAAATAACCAGGACCTTATTGGGTTTGACCAGCTTGTTCAAGTTGTAAGTGCGTTTAATGATCATGGGTGAAGTATAAACAAAATCCATAAATTTGTCAAAAAATATGGATTATAAATCCATAAATTTCAAATAATTTATGGATTAGAATTGCCCTCTGATGAGCCAGCTCAGGGACTACCTATTAATAAAAAAGGCAAACACAAAATCCCTCAGGCCATCTAAAGGGCCAAATCCCCCTTTTCAAAGGGGGAAATTTTTCTCCTCCCTTTGAAAAAGGGAGGTCGGGAGGGATTTAATAATCTATTTTCAACCAACTAAATATTTCGATTATAGAAATCCAGTTGAGATCAGGATTAGATTTTTTCAAACCCAACCTCGTTTCGAAATTGGTCAATGGGTTATGGAACACCAGTTTGTTTTCGGACCCTCTCCAAAGCGGTATGAAGCCGCCTGGCATTGTGAGGGGATCGCAGCAGGTGGGCCGTTTCCAGTAATCCGGCCAATTCGTCGGCTGCTATCATAGCGACGTCTTCATGTCCCCGTCGTTGAATGATTACCACTTCTCGATTTTTCTCAACCTCATCCAGTAAGGATGCCAAATTTGCCTGGGCCTGAGTAAATGTTTTTTGTATGGGCATATATCTCTCTGGATTATATGTCTTGAACTGGATGCTTACGGGTTGTTTAAAAAGGTTCAGGTACAAGGCGTCCCAAAATCCCGAGGAATGAGGCGTATATTGAAATACGCTGCAATGACGAGGGATGCGGGCAACACAGTAGATGGACCTTTTTTTCGCCCCACATCTCGGCTTACTCCCACCCCTTCAGGGTGGTACCCGGTTTCAACAACCTGTTCAGTGCTCCTCCTTCTCTGCCAAATCCGGTTTCCTTGCAGCCAATACTTCGTCCAGCCGTCCCACGGGCATAGTGCGTGGGGCGGCATGCAACGACTCCGGATCGTGTTCGGCGGCCAGGGCGATGCGTTCCATGGCGGCCACTAGGGCGTCCAGATTCTCCTTGTTCTCCGTCTCGGTAGGCTCGAACATGAGGGCCTCTTTGACCACCAGGGGAAAATAGATCGTCGGAGGATGGAAGCCTTCATCGATCAGGGCCTTGGCAATATCCAGGGCATGAACCCCGTATTTCTCCGCTTTATCAGATGCCGTAAAAACCACTTCATGCATGCAGAGACCCTCGACGGCCTCCTGCCAATGGTCGGCCAATTTGACCCGCAGGTAGTTGGCCGCCAGGACGGCATCGTCGGCCACTTTCCTGAGTCCCCGATCGCCCAGGCCCAGGATATAGGCATAGGCCTTGATGATCACCCCGAAGTTGCCGTAAAAGGGGGCGATGTAGCCGATGGATTTGGGGCGGTCATAATCCAGGAACAAGGTGCCGTCGGCCCGCTGGACCACCCGGGAAATGGGCATGAACTCTTCCAGCTTTTCCACCACCCCCACCGGTCCGGCCCCCGGCCCGCCGCCGCCATGCGGGGTGCCGAAGGTCTTGTGCAGGTTCAAGTGGACGATATCAAACCCCAGGTCGGCCGGTTTGGCCCGGCCCAGGATGGCATTGAGGTTGGCCCCGTCATAATACATAAGGGCATCTACGGAATGGGCCAGATCGGCAATCTCTTTGACATAAGGGTTGAACAGGCCCAGGGTGTTGGGATTGGTCATCATCACCCCGGCCACCGAGGGATTGAGCAGGGCCTTAAAGGCCTCGGGCCGCATGATCCCTTTTTCCGTAGGCACGGTAACCACTTCATAACCGGCCAAAGAGGCGCTGGCCGGATTGGTGCCGTGTGAAGAATCGGGGGTCAGGATGACCGCCTTTTTATTGCCCCGATCCCGGTGATAGGCAGCCATGAGCATCAAGCCGGTTAATTCCCCATGAGCCCCGGCCAGGGGCTGCATGGTAAAGCCGTCCATCCCGGTGATCCGGCAGAGGAGTTGCTCGGTTTCAAATAAAACCTGTAAGGCCCCCTGGGTGAGCAGCCCGCCCCGGCGAAGCTGGGGCAGCAAGGGATGGAGCAGGGCAAAGCCGGGGAGACGGGCCAGTTCTTCGGTGAACTTGGGATTGTATTTCATGGTGCAGGAACCCAGGGGATACGTCCCTACATCCACCCCGAAGTTCAGGCGGGAGAGATTGGTGAAATGGCGGACCACATCCACTTCGGCCATCTCCGGCAGTTCCGCCGGGCGGTTCCGGGCCAGCTCAGGGGGAAGCAGACTTTCTTCAAAAGATTCCAGAGGGACCCTCGGCCTGGGGAACATAACGGCCCGGCGGTTGGGACGGCTTTTTTGAAAGATCGTTTTCATAGTACGGCCTCCAGGGCTTCGGCGAAACGGCCGATTTCTTCCTTATTGCGTTTTTCAGTGACCGCCACCAGGAGATGATTGGCCTGGTCGGGATAATACCGTCCCAGGGGGAAACCCGGAGAAAAGCCTTTATCGATCATCCGGGAGACCACCATCCGGGCATCCACAGGGAGGCGGAGACGGAATTCATTGAACCAGGGCCCTTGGTCCACGAGCTCCACTTCCGGAATAGCCGTCAGACGTTTACGGGCATAAGCGGCCTGGGCCATGTTCAGCCTGGCCAGTTCCACCAGCCCCTTTTTGCCTAAGAGACAGAGATGGATCAGGGCAGCTACGGCACAAAGGGCCTGATTGGTGCAGATGTTGCTCGTGGCCTTTTCCCGGCGGATGTGCTGTTCCCGGGTCTGCAGGGTCAGGCAGTAGCCGGTCCTCCCCTGGCTGTCCAGGGTCCGTCCGACTATCCGGCCGGGCATGGACCGGACCAGATCCTGCCGCACGGCCATGATCCCCAGATAGGGCCCGCCGAATGAAAGGGGAAGCCCCAGGGACTGGCCTTCACCCACGGCGATGTCCGCCCCCATTTCCCCCGGGGTCTTAATCAGCCCCAGGGCCACGGGATAGGAATTCAAAATGGCCAGGGCCTTATGCTGCCTGGCGAGGGCGCAATGGTCGGTGAAATCATGTATGCGGCCGAAGAAGTCGGGGTTTTGGAGGATGACCCCGGCGGTCCGGGAATCGATCAGGCCGGATAATTTGTTTAGATCGACAAGCTCCTCTTCCACCAGCTCGATATTCAAGTTGACCGTATAAGACCGCAGCATAACCCGGTAGATGGGATTGACCGAGGTGCAGACCAGAACCCGTTTGCGGCCGGTCTTGCGGATGGCCATGAGACAGGCCTCAAAGAGGGCCGTGCCCCCGTCATAGAGGGAGGCATTGGCGGCGTCCAGACCGTAAAGGCGGCAGACGGCGGTCTGATATTCATAAATGGCCTGGAGGGTCCCCTGGGAAATCTCGGCCTGATAGGGGGTGTAAACCGTATAATATTCAGCCCGGCGAAGTAAAGCATCAACGGCCGCAGGGATAAAATGGTCATAAAATCCGCCGCCCAGGAAACAGGTCAAGTTGTGGGCGTTCATCTCCGCCAGGCTGCGCAGATGGTCGCTGACCTCCAGTTCGCTCAACGGCGGGGGAAGGTCCCAAACCCTGGCCCGGAGCGTTTCAGGGATTACCTCGAAAAGCTGGTCCACGGATCGGAGTCCCAGGGCCTGGAGCATTTCCGCCCGGTCCTGGTCGGTATGGGGAGTGAAGTCCATGGCTTAGGCTCCTTGGGTGATAAAAGTGAAATAGGCAGCGGCATCCATGAGTTCGTTCAACTCGGCCGGATCGAAATCCTGTAGTTTAACCAGCCAGCCCCGGCCGTAACAATCCTGGTTAACGAATTCGGGATGATCCTCCAGGTCGGCATTGATTTCGGACACGACTCCGCTTAAGGGGGAATAGACATCGGCGGCCACCTTTACGGATTCAAGGGTACAGAACTCTTCCATCTGGGACACCCGGCGGCCGACCTCCGGAAGGTCCACAAAGGTGATATCGCCCATCTGCTGTTGGGCATAATCGGTGATGCCCACCACGGCCAGGGGGCCGTCAATCCTGACCCACTCGTGTTCTTTGGTGTACTTCAACTCTTCCGGGATGTTATAATGGTCCATGCCGATTCCTCCTAAACATATTATTATAGAATGGTGAGACTATTTATCTTCAAGACAAATTTCAAATCTCTGGTCGGACCTAAGCCCTATGGCCTTGGCGGCCGGATCTGACCGAAGATGTGGAATGATTTTATTTAATATCCTTATAGTGTTCTATTATACGAAAAAAAAATGGTTCAACAAAGGAAAAAGAGCAGGTTAAGATCCTCGGATACCTTGACAGAATAGAGAGAATAAAATACGTTATCAAATTACAGCAAGACGATATCAGAAAGGATACACGATGGCTTTAAAAACCGGACAAGAATATCTCGATTCCATCCGTACTTTAGGGTTGGAGGCCCATATTCTGGGACAAAAGACAGACAGCCTGCCGGACCATGGTCTGGTGGAACCGTCCCGGAAAGCGGTAGCCTTTACCTATGATGGGGCTCATAATGCCGAGACCCAGGATTTGTTCTGCGTTGAATCTAATTTGTGTCATGAACCGGTTAATCGCTTCACCCATCTGCATCAGAGCACCGAAGATCTGGTCAATAAAGTCAAGCTCCAGCGTTATTGCGGTATTCAAACGGCCTGCTGTTTCCAGCGCTGTGTGGGCCTGGATGCGGCCAATGCCGTCTTCAGCACCACATTTGAATGCGACCGTAAACATGGAACAGACTATCATCAGCGCTTCAGAGACTATTGGAAAACAATCCAGCAGCAGGACCTCTTGGTGGACGGGGCCATGACCGATCCCAAGGGCGACCGGGGGAAACGGCCTAAAGATCAAAGGGATCCGGATCTTTTCCTGCGCGTCAAAGAACGCCGTCCTAACGGGGTGATCATCAGCGGGGCCAAACTGCACCAGACCGGGATGCTCAATTCCCACCAGATATTGGTCATGCCGACCTTGACGCTTAGGCCGGGAGAAGAAGACTGGGCCGTCTGCTGCGCCGTTCCGACCAAGGCCCCTGGGGTCCGGCACATCTATGGCCGCCAGACCAGCGATACCCGAAAACTGGAGAGCTCTCCCTTTGACGTGGGTAACCCCCGCTTCGGCGGCCAGGAGGTCATGACCGTTTTTGAGGACGTCTTTGTGCCGGAAGAAATGATCTTCCTCAATGGAGAGGTCGATTTTTCAGGGATCCTGGTGGAGCGCTTCGCTTCTTACCACCGCCAAAGTTATGGGGGATGCAAGGTCGGGGTGGGGGACGTCCTCATCGGGGCTACGGCTTTGATTGCCCGCCTGAACGGGGTGGCCGAAGCCAGCCATATCAAGGACAAGATCGTCGAGATGATTCACCTTAATGAAACCATTTATTCCTGTGGAATCGCCTGTTCGGCCATGGGGGAAAAGACCGCAGCCGGGAATTATCAGGTCAATCTCCTCCTGGCCAATGTCTGTAAACTGAATGTCACCCGCTTTCCTTATGAGCTGGCCAGACTGGCCACGGATATCGCCGGCGGGCTCCTGGGGACCATGCCTTCGGCGGCCGATCTGGAAGACCCCATAACCGGCCCCTATATTAAGAAATATTTGGCCGCTTCTCCCTCCGGTGAAGTCGTTGATCGGATGAAGGTCCTGCGGTTGATCGAAAATCTGGTGGCCGGGGCCGGAGCCGTGGGCTATCTCATCGAGTCCATGCACGGCGCCGGGCCGCCGACGGCCCAGAGGATCATGATCAGCCGCCAGGCCGATTTGGAAGGGAAGGTCAATCGAGTAAAAGAATTGTTGGGGATTTAGAATTTATTTCGGATTAAACCGTCACGCCACGCCAGTGGCGTGACACCACGAAACATGAAAACAGGCACGGAAGTCTCCCAAGCCTATTTTCGAACTATTTTGTGGAAAAACTCATTTATTACAGGTTGCTCAAAAAGGTCCAGAGACAAGGCGCCCGAAATCCTGAGGAGTGAGGCGTACATAGAAGTACGTCGCAATGACGAAGGATGAGGGAATACGCAGTAAAAGGGCCTTTTTCAGCAACCTGTTAAAGGCTATTTAAAAAATAGCATTCTCTAGTCGCCAAACCGACGGCGAGCGCCACAAACGAGATTTCAGCAACTCTCGATGGAGGACAAATTCTTTAGGCAGACGGTCATAAAATTTGTCAAAAAGTTCTTCATGAGAGGTGGCCTCCCGCTTGGCATTTTCCACATCCACCGACATGAGTTTGTAAAAGGTCTGGGGATCAAACTCCAGTCCTTCCCAGTGAATATCCTGGTGACGGGGCATCACTCCTAAAGGACTTTCAATCCCGACACAGCGGCCTTGTACCCGGTCGACAATCCATTTCAAGACCCGCAGGTTTTCCCCGTAGCCGGGCCACATAAATTTGCCTTTTTCGTCTTTCCGGAACCAGTTGACCCTGAAGATCCGAGGCGGATTATCCAATAGTCGGCCTACGTTTAACCAATGATTCCAATACTCGGCCATATTATAGCCGCAAAAAGGGAGCATGGCCATGGGATCACGACGCATGGCCGGCTGGCCTTCAGCGGCAGCGGTCGCCTCCGAACCCATGGTGGCGGCCAGATAGACGCCGTGGGACCATTCAAAGGCCTGGAAGACCAGGGGGACGTCTTTACTCATCCGTCCTCCGAAAATAAAGGCCCTGATGGGAACCCCTTCGGGATTATCCCATTCCGGGTCAAAGGTGGGACATTGACTGATGGGGGCCGTGAAACGGGAATTGGGGTGAGCAGCCAGACGGCCGCAGTCAGGAGTCCAATCCTGTCCCTTCCAATCCAGCAGATGGGCCGGCGGTTCATCGGTCATCCCTTCCCACCAGACGTCTCCGTCATCGGTTAAGGCCACATTGGTAAAAATACAGTTTTTGGTCAAGGCCATCATGGCATTGGGGTTGGATTGCATGGAAGTTCCCGGGGCCACCCCGAAAAACCCGGCTTCGGGATTAATAGCCCGTAAGGTTCCGGAAGCGTCCGGTTTAATCCAGGCGATATCATCCCCTACGGTAAAAATCTTCCAGCCCTCGAACCCCGGAGGTGGGACCAGCATGGCGAAATTGGTTTTGCCGCAGGCACTGGGAAAGGCCCCGCCTACATAGGTCCTTTCTCCTTGGGGATTTTCAATGCCCATGATCAACATATGTTCGGCCAACCAGCCTTCGTCACGGGACATGACCGAGGCGATGCGCAGGGCAAAACACTTTTTACCTAAAAGGGCGTTTCCTCCATAGCCGCTGCCGAAGGAATAGATGGAGCGTTCCTCCGGAAAATGGGAAATATAGGTGTTCTCCGGGTTGCAGGGCCAGGGCACATCTTTTTGACCTGAGGCTAGAGGATAGCCTACGGAATGGAGGCAGCGGACAAAGGTCCCTTTCTCTCCCAGGACATCCAGAACGGCCCGGCCCATGCGGGTCATGATCCGCATATTAACGACGACATAGGGAGAATCGGTTATCTCAATGCCGATATGAGCAATATGAGAACCTAATGGTCCCATGCTGAAAGGGATGACATACATGGTCCGCCCCTGCATCGACCCCTTAAAGAGGCTTTCCAGCTTCTCTTTCATGTCCGTCGGATTGACCCAATTATTGGTCGGACCGGCCTCTGATTTATTGAGGCTGCAGACATAAGTCTTCCCTTCCACCCGGGCCACATCCCGGGGATCGGAACGGCAATAGAAGCTGTTGGGACGTTTGGCTTCATTAATTTTAATAAACGTGCCGGTTTGAACCATTTCCTGACAGAGCCGGTCATATTCTTCCTGCGAACCGTCACAAACAAGGACCTGTTCGGGACGGCATAAATCGGCAATCTCTTTGATCCATTTGTTTAATTGTTTGTTTTTAGTAAAAGCTGTGGCCATTAATGCATTCCCCTTCCCTACCTTTTAACAGTGATAAAAACTTTTAGAGATTTTCCCGGATAACCTTGATCATTTTTTGAATCTCTTCGGCGGAAAGCTTGCCGTCTTTCCGAAAAATTAAATGTCCCTTCTTATCGAAAGCCAGGACATTACTGCTGTCATCGGCGATCTTCCAGGCGCTCACGAGCACCTTTTTGTAATCACGCACATAGATGGTCTTGGGATAGCGTTCCTGCTTTTCTTTCAAGGCCGAATTGATGGCGAAATTAGGCAGCCAGGTGGCTGCCAAATTAATTATGGCGAAGGACTGAAATTTATCGCCCGGAAATTTTTCTTTATCCAAAGCCTCACTGGCCGGATTGTTGGTATCCTTTTCATCCGGATCGACATAAAAAATCACATGTACTTTTCCTTGTAGTTCTTCACTGCTCCAGGGTTTTCCGTCTAATCGACCGCCGAGTTTCTCCTTTAGCTCCACCTTGGGAGGAGCCTGGCCAAGTTCTAGGGAAAGGGCGTTGTGCTGGAAGAAAAAAACCATCAGGGTAATCAGGAAAAACGAAAACCGAATTTTCATCGTGGACCTCCTTGAATTAAGGATATGAATCATGAAGAAAAACTATACCTGCCAATTGTACCTGATTTAAAGATTAAAAGCAAATCTTTCCGCAAAAACCTTCTCCTTCTTTCTCGGGCTGCAAAAAGATAGAAGCGCCGGCTAGGAGCGGAAGACTTGATTAAATGCTTCGAGCGTTCGCTCAATATCCGCCCGAGAGACATCGAGATGGGTGACCAACCGGATCTGGGTTGGATTAACCGCCTGAATCAGGATTCCTCTTTTCTTCATGACGTCGCTCAGGTGAGAAGCGGACATTTCTTTGGTGAGGAGATCAAAGATAATGATATTGGTTTCCGTATGGTCGGGGTTGAGGGAAATTCCTTTGAGCTTAGAAAGGCCCAAAGCCAGATGCCGGGCATGGACATGATCCTCTTTCAGACGGCTCAGGTGGTGGTCCAGGGCAAAAATGCCGGCAGCGGCCAAGATCCCGGCTTGGCGCATCCCGCCGCCGAACATTTTCCGAAAGCGATGAACCCGGTCAATGAAGGCGGCCGAACCGGCCACCAACGAGCCGACCGGAGCCCCCAATCCCTTGGAAATACAGACCGACACCGAATCCGCCCACTGGGCATACTGTTTGGGCTTGATCCCTGTGGCCACCGAGGCATTCCAGAGGCGGGCGCCGTCCAAATGGACCAGAAGGCCCTTGGCTTTGGCCAGCCGGGATAACTCGGCCATGGTTTGCAAGGGATAAATGCTTCCCCCTCCCCGATTGCTGGTATTTTCCAGGCAGATCAGCCGAGAGACCGGGAAATGATGGTTTAATGGGCGGAGGGCCTCTTCAATCTGTGATGCCTTTAAGATGCCCCGGTCGCCCTTGAGACAATAAAATTGGACTCCGGACAAGGCCGCCCCGGCCCCTCCTTCAAAATTATAGGGATGGGAGGTGGCTTCCAGAATAACCTCGTCTCCGGGCTGGGTGTGGGCCTTAATGGCCAGTTGATTGGCCATGGTCCCGGAAGGAACGAAAAGGGCCTTCTCCTTTCCCAGGAGCGTGGCCACCTTCTTCTGCAAGGCCTTAATCGTCGGATCTTCCCCAAAGACATCATCCCCTACTTCGGCCCCGGCCATGGCCTGGCGCATGGCCGGGGTCGGTTTGGTCACCGTATCACTTCTTAAGTCTATTAATCGCTTCATTCCCTCATCCTGTTTTTAATTAGTTTGCCTCCGGACATTCACATTTTCGGTCGGTCGAGCCGCTCGAGCCGCTCGACATCGTCGAGCTATAAAGAGGCTCTCATTCGAGAGCCGAACTGTCGAGCTACGAAAAAGCATCCTGTCCGACTCCCGGCAGGGAGTCTCTCCAAAAGATCGGCACAGCCGATCGGCCGGATGCCGAAAGTCGACCTTTAGCAAAGATCGCCATCCGGCGATCGACCGGTAAGGGCGTTTCCGGATGAGAACTAATTCCCATGCCCCGCCCTTTGGGGCATGGCACCACGAAGCATGAAAATAGGACGTAGACTCGGATTCTATTTTCGTATTAAGCAATAATGTAACCATCCAGCAATGGTCTTTTCTCAAGTCTGGGAAGCCGGAATTAGGGCTGATTCGTAGCCTTCCACCCGCCTAGGCATTCCCCGCAGATCTTTGAACACCTCACCTTTTCATTAGTCCATTCAGATTCAAGTAAAGTCACCGGTGCCATCTCTTGGGCTGCCTTTCGACTGCATGTCCTGGTCTGAGAATCATTGACGGTGTGGCAATAGACATAATCGACCTGTCCGCGCAACGCATCTATGGAAGAGCGAAAATACTGGCAAAGTACTATTTCACCCTCCGACCCCATAGAAGTCACCGTAGAACAGGCAATCTCATCCCGACAGAACTGGGCTTCAGATACCCCAGGACTGATCAGCACCAGGCTTAACAACAGGGTCAAATAAAAACCCGTTATCGTTATTGGTTTAATCATACTGCCCCTCCTTTCCAATTAAGGTTTTTACACTCGGCCGTTCCATTTTAATCCCTCCTGAAGGCCTCTTCCCACTCCCATCCGTGGAGGGAAAACCGTGGATAGGACCATTGGGGGTTCTTCGTGCCCTTCCTTATTTGCCAGGGAGTTAAAGGAGAATCCGGGCCTACCCTCAATCGGGATTATTTTTTTTGCCGCCCGAGTTCTTTTTTTTGGATCCTTTGAAGTCTTTCTGAGAGGAGGGTACACCTTTGCCTCCTCCCTGGGTCCCGGTCATTAAAGTCTCAATGATCTTCAAATAGGTTTTTTCGTTGGCAAAGGCCCAGAATCCGAATAAGATGATCGAAACCGTCAAAAAAAAGGCGATCATGACCATTAATGGTAAAAGGGTGGCCATGACTTTAATGGTAGAGGCGGAGAGGGTATTGGCCGCTATTTGGCGTTCAACTTCAAAAGGATTGATCAGGTTCGGTGCTTTTAAAAACAGCCACAGGAAAATGACGGCCAGAAAAACCAAAAAAGAAAATCCAATGTAGTTCGATGGCTTCAAAAAATTTTGACGCATCTGGAGAAATTTTAGGTCTTTTTCAGAAAGCCTGTCTTGAGCACTATCCATGGAAAAAATTGAGGGCGTTGTTTGATTGATCATGGCTTGGGCCTTTCGTCTCTAAAAGAGTAGACGGGTTAAGATAACCCTTGGGGGGATTCAGAACGCCCCTTTTCGTTCAGACGTCATATTCATCCCTTCTACACCATAATTTATGATATTTCAAGACCTTTGCCCAAAGGTTTCCCGGAAACCTTAACGTTCTTTGAGTTAGGGAGATTAAAGAAGCTTGACCTTGCTAAGTTAAAAGGATTATTTTACCTGGCGGAAGGATCCCGGAAGGGAAATCTTTGGAATGAATAAAGGCGGTTATGACCTTTCCTCAAAATAAAATAATCGAGATCCAAAACGCTACGGTTTATAGAGGACGGACACGGGTGTTCGACCGACTCTCCCTGGAGATCCTCCAGGGAAACAGTGTGGCCATCCTGGGACCGAATGGTTCCGGAAAATCAACTCTCCTCAAGTTGCTCAACCGTGAACTTTATCCCGTTCAGAATCCTGGTAGTTTTATAAAGGTTCTGGGTGAGGAACTTTGGAACGTTTGGGAACTGCGGACCCATCTCGGAATCATCTCTCAGGATCTCCAAGAGCAATACCTGGGCCGAGTTAAAGGTCTCGAGGTCCTCCTTTCCGGAATTTTCTCCAGCGTAGATACCTGGTCCCATCAGAATTTTAACGACCAGGACTATCAACGGGCGGAAAGGCTTCTAATAAAACTCGGTATTGCCCATTGTCGGGAAAAACGGTTTGCCGAGATGTCCACCGGAGAGCAGCGACGGCTCCTTCTGGGACGGGCCCTGATCCATGATCCCGAGGTCCTGGTGCTGGATGAGCCGACCAGCGGTCTGGATGTGCAGGCCTGTTTTCTCTATGTCGAAATCATCCGGGGCCTTCTGCGGGCGGGGAAGACGATCGTCCTGGTGACCCACCATATTCATGAAATCCCCCCGGAAATCCAACGAGTGGTCCTGTTGAAAGGCGGGCAAGTCATGGCCGACGGCGCAAAGGAGGAAATCCTGACCAGCCGGAACCTGACGGCACTTTTCGATATTCCCGTGGAATTGATTCCCTTGAACGGGTTTTATCAGGTTGTTCCGGGAAAGTAAATCGATGTTGATTAAGCCGAAAATAGAATTTGAGGCCTCTCAATGGCCTACCTCTATTTTCATCTTTGGTTGTGCCATGCCCTTGGCAGGGCAGGGGAATTAATCCGAAAATAGAATCCGAGATCTCCCGGGGGCTCTGCTCTATTTTCATCTTTGGTGTGCCATGCCCTTGGCAGGGCATGGGAATTAATCCTGAAGGAGCCTGGTCCGGATCTCCCGGCGACGATCCAGCGGCAGGATGAGCCGGACCTCGGTTCCTCCCTCGGAAGGGTGGTCGATGGTGATCATACCTTTATGCACCTGGATGATCCGTTTGGCCATGGTCAATCCAAGACCGAGCGAGTTGAACTTGGTGGTAAAAAAAGGGTCGAAGATATAAGGCAGGTGCTCAGGCGAGATACCCTCGCCCCGATCTTTAATCCGGATGTACACCTCGTTCACCGAACTCTCACAACTGACCAATACTTCGTTCCCGCTGGACCCGGACTCCAAGCCGTTTCGGATAAGGGATTGGACCGCCCGGATAAGGAGCATTAAATCTCCGTAAAGCGTTATTGCCGGCAGCTTCTCCGGATCCGGGAAGGTAATTCTTTGGACAACGTCTTCTCCTTCTTTCCGGAAGATTTTTTTTAACCCCTCAAAGAGGTCCGAGAGGGTTAAGGCAAAATAGCGGTCGGGAGTAACATGGGCGAACTCCACCAGGCGATCGATAATGTGTTCCAAGCGCCGGGCTTCATTCTGGATGATTTTGGTGTAATGATTATACTCGTCCGGAGAAGAGCGGTCCTTGGCCAGACGCAGGGCAAAGCCCCCGATAGCGGTGATGGGGTTGCGGATTTGATGGGAAATTTGATCGGTCATCATGCCCAGCCCGATAAAGCGCTCCGAATCGAGCTGTTCTTTTCCTATCTTCTTAAAATGGGTGATGTCCTGGAAGGTGAAGATGATAAACTCTTGTCCCGCAGAATTTTCACTATAGAGGGTCGTGGAAAGATTAACAAAAAAAGAATCTCCATCCTTCTTCCGTAAAAGGGCCTCTCCGGCAAAACAGGTCTTATCGGCCGTCAATTTGAGGATATTCGGGAGAAAAACCCGGGTATCTTCGGGCAGAAAGAGGTTCTGGAGGAATTGCCCGGTCAATTCATTCGGCGAATAGCCCAGAAGCTCGGCCGCCAGATCATTGTTGAAGCGGATACCGCCTTGCATATCGGTCAAAAGGATTCCGGTCTTCAGCACCTCGATGACATTCGCGATCAAATTGGGAGACCAAGTAATCCAGTCCATAAAGTCTTCACCTTTTTTTTAACATTTCGATAAATGTTTCGATCTGTTTTTCAACCTGGCCCGGGGCATAACTCCGGGCATCGGTGTGATCGGCCTCGATGATCAAACCCGGTTTGCCGGTTCGCTCAACGACCCTTTTCTTCAGGTCATATTGATTTAAGGAATAGGTTTTACAACTGCGGTTGGAATGCATGATAATCCCGTCCGCTTGATAGTCTTCCATCAATTCGACCATTTTGTTTACTTTATGGTCCAGTCCCAGATTGAGATGTACCGAGGCATAAGAACGGGAGAGGCTTTCCAGAGGATTATCGAGATCCACCGGCCGCAGGGTCCAGGCCGAGGTATAGGTGTCGGCCACCAGGACCGCCCCCTGCCGGGATAACATTTTGGACAGATTCCGGATATCATACCAAATAGGAATATTATCCCAGATCAGGCGGAGCTCTTCCCGGGCAAAGGCGCCTTGATTATTTTTTATCCGGGTCTCCAATTCCTTTTTCAATTTTTGATAATACCAGACCGCCCAGCGGGTCCCGCGAAGGGTAACGATGGGGGCCATATGGATAAAGGCGTCAAAGGCGGCAAAGGGAGCCGGGCGATTCCGGGACAATTCCAGGATCTCTTTCCAGAGACGGACCGCCTCCAACGACCGGGCCGAAACCTTCAGGAAGCGCTGTTCGGAAAAAGGCCGTTTGACCATCTTTTCCAGAAAGGCGATATATTCCTCCATCTGTTTCCGGACATAGGTGACCGTATGGGGCTGTAGTTCAGTATGAATAAAGGGGGTGTCCAGGATAAAGAGAGGGACCTTAAAGGCCCGGGCCTGGATTTCATACCATTTGATGACCGTGCCGCAGATATTATTGCCGCAGACTAAAAAGTCGGGCTTGGGTAAAACCCCCAGAGGGCCTTTCCCGCTGAAGGAACTGCCGATATCACAACGGGCATAGGAGCAGAGGTCCCGGGAATACCCTTCCGCTTCAGCCGTTTCACAGAGGGAAACCGCCGTCCGGGCGGCCCCGCACATGGCCCCGTAATTTTCCGGGTAAAAAGGAAGGACCCCCATGGCATAAAGCGGTTCGACCGCTCCGCCGCTGGTGATCCAGGCCACCTTTTTTCCAAACCACTTCGGATTTTTGGCGATCAGGTAATAGGCCTTCATCAGGCGGCGGTAATCTTTGACCGAGTCGATCTCCCGATATGATTTTAATTTAGATAAATTGTCGGGCATTACAAATTTCCTTTTCAGACTTCAGTCTTTGGAACGGCCGTTCAAGACAGCATCTCCACAAAGGCCTGGAGCCTGATTTTCAACTGCTCCCGGGCTTGGGATGGATCCTCGATCTCCAGTAACAAGGTCGGAAGACCCTGGGCCTCTAAATATTTTTTCAAATCCGGGTAATCAAAATAGTAGGGTTCGCAGTATTTAAAGAAAAGGAAGATGACCCCTTTGGCACCCGATTCCTTTATCTCTTGAAAAAGGGTCTCCTGATGGGCAAAAGGGCCCTGATATTTCGTCGGGCATATATAGGCGCTAAAATAACGTTCCACCAGGGCCTCCAGGGGATCCAGATCCTCTCGGGTCTGGAGGCGTAGGAGCCGTCCCCCGGTGCAGAGGTCATCCTGGACGATCCGACCCCCGGCCTCGTCGATCAATGAAAACCAGCCTGCGGAATGGGCCACATTCCCGGAGAGAAAGAGAGGCACGGCCGGGGATTTTCCCAAAGGTTGCTCCGGCCAGAGTTCCAATAGGCGGCTCAGGATTTCAAGATAACGGTCCCGATCCATCCGATACCCGGCCTGGATGATCCGGGCCAAGTCCTCTCCGGACATTCGAAGGGGGTCCGAACGCATTCGGCCATACAATTTCCTGATTTGTTCCCGAAGAAGATTAAACAGCCGGACCGATTCTTGCAGATTTTCCCGGGTTATCTTTCCCAGTCTATCTTCCAGTGTCTTCTTCAGTTCTTCCAATTCGATTTTAAAATAATCCCGGGCCAGGGGTGAATCCAGCCTGGCCGGGACCATCAGATTGGATTGAAAAGAAAGGCGCCCCTTCAAAGACCAGATATCGGCCAGGCCTTTCATCGAATCACAGCTCTGACTGAAGATGACTCCCCTTAAAAAATCCAGGTCTCCGCGAAGATAGTTTTCCAAGGCGGATTTGACGAAATGGCAGCAATAGGCCGGGAGATGGGCCTGGGCATGGGATATTTTCACCGGGGTGTCCATGAGCCGGATGGGAACGGCCCCGGCGGCCTGGATCAGCTCTTCCGGGACAAAGGGGCAGAAATAAGCCAGGGCTCTTCTCTCCGGAGGGAGATGAGAGGCAATCTCCGGATAATTCCAGGAAGCGATTTCTCCCAATTCTTGAATAATTTTGGAAAAAGCAGTTTCGGCAGTCATGAAAATTGTGCTCACTATTAAAGTGTAATAATCATCATTTATAAGAAACCCTTTTCAGGGTCAAGAAAAATGCAGCGTCGGCCAAGAAAATTGCCCTCAACTAGAGGAAGACTTGCAATTCTTCTTCAAAACTGCCATGATAGGGACGTTTTAAGGGGGGATACCCCATGACCAACCTTAAGTAACCCGCCATGCCCCCACCAGGGGCATGGCACCACCCAACATGAAAATAGCTCTATTAGATAGACTCTGAAGCCTTTTTTCGTATTGTGGTGATTGGAGGGATAGTATCCGATGAAGATCCATTACAAAGTCTGGTTGGAAGAGGAAAAACGGGTTCTTTTTGGAGAGGGGCGGAGAGACCTTCTCCGGGCGATTGACGAACATGGGTCTCTGGCCCAGGCGGCCAAAAAAATGAATATGTCTTACCGGGCTGCCTGGGGTCGGCTGAAGGCTTCTGAAGATCGTCTGGGTTTTCCCTTGGCTGAAAAGGATAGTGAGCAGGGAAAAAAAGGAGGATTACATTTGACCCCCAAAGGAAAGGCCCTGCTGGAACAATACACGACGATCCATAAGGCCATGGATGATCTGGTAGCCAAATTAGAGCGAAAATTCTTTTAATCTTCCCGGCCAGAGTTAACCGGGGCCGGATGAGAGTTATTCATCAAAATGAAAAAAGCCCTTGTGTCTGCAGATTCCCCCTCCGGTAAAAGGGGGACGTCTGAGGCCATCTCACCCAAGAATAAGAAGCCCCTTTCAGATTTAGAAAAAGCGATTATCCGGGAATTAACAGGGGATCTTCCGGTCCGTTCTCAACCCTTTGCCCCTATGGCCCAACGTTTGGGGATCAGTCAAAAAGAGCTCTTAGGCCTGGTCCGGCAACTCAAAGAGGATGGGTCCATCCGTAGGTTTGGGGCTACTATCCGGCATCGCAATTCGGGATTTTCAGCCAATGCCATGGTGGTCTGGAAGGTCCCGGAAGAAAAAATTGACCAGGCAGGCCGGGCCATGGCCGGCTTTAAAGAGGTCACCCACTGTTACCATCGCCGGCCTCAAAGAGGATGGAACTATAATCTCTTTACTATGGTCCATGGGACCAGTGAAGAAGAATGCCGACGGATCGCTGAAAAAATCTCCCAAGCTACGACGATAAGCGATTATCAACTCCTCTTCAGCCGAAGAGAGTTAAAGAAAACGACCATGAGGTATTTTCATGAATAGCACAAAATCTGAAGCCTTGTTTCTCCGAGGCCAAACCGTTATTCCCGGCGGGGTCAACAGTCCGGTTCGGGCGGCCAAATCAGTAGGAACCTTTCCCCTTTTCATAAAGAAGGCCGAAGGCTCAAGGCTCATTGATGCCGATGGTAAAAGTTATCTCGACTATGTGGGCTCCTGGGGACCGCTCATCCTCGGTCATGCCCATCCGCAGGTCGTGGAAGCCGTAACTCAGGCCGCTGGCCAAGGGACCAGCTATGGGGCTCCGACCGAGGCGGAGATCGAACTGGCTGAACGAATCGTGGCCCAGGTCCCCTCTATTGAAAAAGTCCGTCTGGTCAATTCCGGGACTGAGGCCACCATGAGCGCCATTCGTTTGGCTCGGGCCTTTACCCAGCGGTCTTTGATCATCAAATTCGACGGGTGCTATCATGGCCATGGCGACAGCTTTTTGATTAAGGCCGGTTCGGGGGTGGCCACCTTGGGCATCCCCGGCAGCCCGGGAGTTCCTTTGGAGCTGGCCTCCTTAACCCTTTCTTTACCCTATAATGACCTGGAACAAGTTAGCGAAACCTTCCGCACCCTGGGCGATAAGATCGCGGCGGTGATTGTCGAACCGGTGGCCGGTAATATGGGCGTAGTGCTCCCCCGGGAAGGTTTCCTGGCCGGTCTTCGGGACCTCACCAGCCGCTATCAATCTTTATTGATCTTTGACGAGGTCATCACCGGTTTCCGCGTGGCCCTGGGGGGCTCTCAGGAACGTTTCCAGATCCTCCCGGATTTAACTTGTCTGGGCAAGATTATCGGCGGCGGACTGCCGGTGGGTGCTTACGGGGGTAAAAAGGAGATCATGTCCCTGATGGCCCCGGAAGGTCCGGTCTATCAGGCCGGGACCCTTTCCGGCAATCCTCTGGCCACAGCCGCCGGATTGGCGACACTGAAAGTTCTGGCTCAAGAAGGGATCTATGAACAATTAGAGGAAAAGTCGTCCTTTTTTTTCGAAAAACTGGAGGCCCTGGTCCGGGCCAAAGGGATCCCTTTTGTCACGACGCGCATCGGGTCTATGGGCAGCATTTTCTTTACCTCGGAGGAGGTTAGAGATTTTGAAACCGTTTTAAAGGCCTCGGCGGAGACCTATGCCCGCTTTTATCGGGAAATGCGGTCTCGCGGGGTTTATCTGGCCCCTTCGGCCTTTGAGGCCTTGTTTATTTCTCTCGCCCATTCTCAAGAGGATTTGGAACAAACCCTGGCAGCGGCGGAAGAGGTCTTGTCTCTATTATAACATTTTAAATAATTTTTCTGCTCCCTGGGAGCCAGGAGAATAAATTTGTTTAAAAATGAGAGTATCTTATGAAAAAATGGATAATGGGCCTGATGGTTGTTTTCATCGCTTTAATGATTGGTTTTGGGAATAGCGGGTTTGCCCAACAATCCAAACAACCACCTAAACAACCTGCTAATCCCCAGTCTTTGGGGGCCATGAGCCGGCAGATGTCTGAACGGGAAAACGCCCAGAATCAGGCCTTAAATCAATGGGCCGAAAGGCAAAAGCAGTCGAAAGAAAGGCAAAAAACTCTTAAAGGTTTACAGGACAGCGTTTCGAAAATTGATTCGGATATTCATAAAAACAGGGCCAAAACATCCATGGACACTAACAAACAAATGCAAAAGCTCCTTTTGGGGAATTAATTCTTTTAATAAAACCATACCCATTTCCCAACCAATCACCTTCTGCCTGGGGAGATGGTCTCTTTGGCGGAGACCTTCTCCCCGGCAGGGAATAATTTCCGAAAAAAGCCATTTTTAAAGGACCTCTTTGCTTCTCCTCTTTTCCATCTCCTTATTCCTGAGTGCTCTTCTGCTGTTTGTCATCCAGCCCCTTTTCGGCAAGATGGTATTGCCCCTCTTGGGAGGCTCCCCGGCGGTCTGGAATACCTGTATGGCCTTCTTCCAGGCCCTCTTGCTCCTGGGCTATGCCTATACCCATTATTCAACCAAATGGCTCGGAATAAAGCAGCAATTCTTTTTGCACCTCGTTCTTTTCATTTCCGTGTTGTTTTTTCTGCCGGTGACCGTTTCGCCGGATTGGGCCCCTTCTTCAGGGGCTCAACCTGTGTGGCATCTTTTAAAGATGCTGGCCATCCTCGTGGGCCTGCCCTTTTTTGTCGTCTCCACCTCCGCCCCCCTTTTGCAGAAATGGTTTGCCGGAACAGCTCACGGCCGGGCCCAAGATCCTTATTTTCTCTACAGCGCCAGTAATGCCGGAAGCCTGGTAGGGCTCTTGGGGTATCTGATTCTAGGGGAACCCTACTTCAGCCTGTTTCAACTTTCTTGGGTCTGGAGTTTTTCATTCGGGCTTCTGATGATCCTGGTGATTCTCTGTGGTCTAACTTTACACCGGGCCCTGAGAAGAGCGGTTGTCCCCGGCGGAAAATCCCCGGCGGAGGTCAATTCCCCGAATCATTTATCGGCAGAGGGGCAGGAGCCGACAGGGTCTATAAGGCTGAAGTGGCTTCTCTGGTCGTTCTGTCCTTCGAGCCTGATGTTGGGTGTGACCAATTTTATTACTACCGACATTGCCGCCGTACCGCTATTTTGGGTTATTCCTCTGACCCTATATCTTCTCAGTTTCATCATCGTCTTTGCCCGGCGCCCGATCATCCCCTTCGATCTCTCGATCGGAGTGCACCCTTTTCTTCTCTTACCCTTAGGCTGTTTATTTCTGTGGAACTTAGCCGGAGAAGGGCTTTGGGTCCTGCCTCTCCATTTTCTGACCTTTTTTATTGTCGCGTTGGTTTGTCATGGACGGTTAGCCCAGAGCAGGCCTTCAACCGCTTTTTTGACCGAATTCTATCTCTGGATGGCCGTAGGCGGGGTCCTGGGAGGGGCCTTTAATGCCTTTATCGCTCCCGTTCTTTTCAATCAGATGACCGAATATCCTTTAGTTTTAGCCCTGGCCGCTTTTCTTTATCCCAGGAATAACCCGGACCTCCAAAGAAAAAAACCCAAATGGTTTATCAATCTCTGTTTGGGGCTGCTGGGGCTGGTCCTGATCTACTTGGCAGCGGGAAAGGTCGTCCGGATAGTTAACCAGCCGGGACTTTCCCTGGTCATCTCCGTAATTGTAACGCTTATCTGCCTTCGGTTTATCTCCCGCCCTCTCTTATTCGGATCGGCCATTACTTGTCTGATCCTTTCCAGCGTTTTCTTCAGTCCTCAAGAGGCGAAGGTCCTTTTTTCCGAACGGAATTTTTTTGGTCTCCTCCAGGTCAAAAGCGATGCCGAGTATCGATATTTTTATCATGGGACAACCGTCCATGGCGGACAAAGCACGGATCCCTCACGGCGAAAAGATGCCGTGCCTTATTATGCCGCCTCCGGGCCCATCGGCCAGGTGTTCAAACCATTATCTGACAAAAAACCCTCGGCCCGGGTGGCCATTGTCGGTTTGGGGGCCGGAGGGTTGGCCAGTTATGCCTCTGCCGGGCAAAACTGGACCTTTTATGAGATTGACCCTACGGTTATTCGCCTGGCTACCAGTCCGAGCTTTTTTACCTTCCTGAAAGATTGTCCTGCCAAGTGGAACATTGTCTCAGGTGATGCCCGGCTGACTCTGGCCAAGGCACCGGATGACTTCTACGATCTTATCGTCCTGGATGCCTTCAATTCCGATGCCGTGCCCATCCATCTCATGAACCGGGAGGCCTTGAAAATCTATCTTCGGAAATTGGCCCCCGGCGGGATGATTGTCTTTAATGTCTGCAATCGTTTTCTGGAGCTGGGACCGATACTGGGTAATCTGGCATATGACGCCGGGATAGAAGGCCGTTCCCAATTCCATTCCGTTTCTACTGAAGAACAAAATCGGTACTACGGGGATACCTACTGGGTGATTATGGGACGTAAAACGGATGATCTGGATCAGGTGGCGGATAAGGAAAGATGGCGCACCCTTTTGCCTCAACTCCACATGGGCATTTGGAACGATAATTATTCCAATATCCTCAGTGCCTTTATCTGGCCGGAATGGGACTTTCTAAAAAAGTTGGGTCTATAGAGAAAGAAAGGGCAATAGTAACTTAAGAATGAATTTCTCCGCAAAATGGATAGAATTTTGTAAAGAGCAAGCCTTTTACCCGGACCAGCTTAAACATTTACCTGGTTAATCCAATTTTTGGTCCGGCTGGTCCGGGTTGGGGGGGAATAGTGGTTGGTTTTCTACCGATTATCAGTTTACGACTCTGGGGGGACCACAGATTAACCAACTCAAAATGCTTCGCATCCGGCCATGACGCTTCATGAAGTGGATGCCGATCGGCGAAGGTTGGGTCTTGACTAAACAGATACTGCCAAAACTGATGGTGACTTTTTCCTGTGTCGCTGAGTTCATTTTTTCCGGTTGGACCGATTCGAACGGTCATTGGACACAAAAAAGGAGGAATTCCGGTTTTTATGGCCGACTGAGGTGGAGATGGGGGGGTTGTTTTAGGACCCTCAGCCAGAGTGATCGGGAACTTCATTTAAAGATTGACAAGCCCTCATTGAAAAACTATACTTGTACCCATTAATAAATCGGTTATCTGGTCTTACTAGACCGAAAAACCGGCAGATCGGTGAGTTGAAGGCATCGGGTTCTACTCCGGATGCCTTTTTTTATGGCGAAAACAAACCTGTTGAAAAAACTTAAGAGAGGAATGACAGTTTATGGCTCAAGGACGTGTAAAGTGGTTTAACGAAAAGAAAGGCTTCGGGTTTATTGAGGTGGATGGCCAGGAAAAGGATGTTTTCGTCCACCATTCGGCCATTACCATGCAGGGGTTTCGGACCCTTACGGAAGGTCAACGGGTGAGTTTTGATATTGAACAGGGCGCAAAAGGACCGTCAGCTGTTAATGTGAAGGCTATTTAATAAGAAAATAACTTATAACCGCCCGTTCCCTCCGGTCACTTGACAAAGACTGGACAACTGCCGGACGATGATTTTCCCGGCACGATGTTGTGCCGTGAAAAGACACCGTTGCCCTCGGGGACTGTCGCCCGAGGGCAAATATTATGCCCTGTTTTTGTCCCGGTACTCCTTGAGGCCGCTTTAGCGGGCGATATCCTTGAGCGAACAGCGATATCTAGTCAGCCGCAGGCTGACGGGCGGTTCCAAAGATTATTTTCATGCTTCGTGGTGCCATGCCCCAAAGGGAGTGGCATGGCGGATTATTGTGAAAATAGGGTTTGGGGCCAATCAAGGCCCTCCGCTATTTTCATGTTGTTTTCCTGCCTCTCGACGGGGCTCCCGAATGGGAGCCTTTCCAATAGGTCGGCGAAGTCGACCGTGTTGTCTAAGCTGGTGATAGAAATTCCAAAGCCCTATTCGGATCAAAAATTTTCGATGGGAAATAAAAGGAGAGATGTGTGTCCACTTTAATAGGAAATGATATCGATGCCTACTGCACCAAATGCAAATTGATACTGAACCATATTATTTTGGTGGAGCGAGACAAAACCGTATCACGAGTAAAATGCAAGACCTGTGGTTCGGAGCACAACTACCGGAGTGCGGGGCCTTCTCTCAAGAAACCCCTCGGATCCCCTCAATCCGCCCGAGGGAATAAGGAAAAATCTGCCCTGTCCAATGCCGTTTCGACCCAGTGGGAGAGCAGGAAAAATATTTTGACACCGAATATTCGCATAAAAATCTACCGGTTTCAAGATACCTTCCGCTTAAAGGATGTGATCCAGCATGACGTCTTCGGCTTGGGTTTTGTAGAACGAATCATTTCGGACACCCGAATGGAAGTCCTTTTCTGTGACTCGATAAAACGGATGGTCATGAATACCGAAGAACTCGGTATTCGGCCAAGTTAGCTAGTTCTCATCCGGAAAGGCCCTTTCCGGTCGATCGCCGGATGGCGATCTTTGCTAAAGGTCGACTGTGTCGACCGGTCGATCGCCGGATGGCGATCTTTGCTAAAGGTCGACTGTGTCGACCGGTCGATCGCCGGATGGCGATCTTTGCTAAAGGTCGACTTTGGGCATCCGGTCGATCGGCTGTGCCGATCTTTTGGAGAGACCCCCTGCCGGGAGTCGGACAGGATGCTTTTTCGTAGCTCGACAGTTCGGCTCTCGAATGAGAGCCTCTTTATAGCTCGACGATGTCGAGCGGTTCGAGCGGCTCGACCGACCGAAAATTTGAATGTCCGGATGCAAACGAGCTAAGAGGTGAAATCAGGGAAGAGCTCAAAAGAGGTTTACCCAAAAAGATAGAAAAGAGGGATACCTGATGGCCAATAAATCAAAAGCCACTTTCATGAAGATGGAAAAAGAAAAAGCCCGGAAGCAAAAACAAAGGGATAAGGAGATGCGCCGGCAACAGGCTAAAGCCTCCTCCGGTCTCCCCAAAACTGAGGGGGAAGATCCGGATATCGCTGGGATCATACCGGGGCCTCAACCCCTACCCGAACAATTTAACCAATGATGGAATAGGGATATTTTTGCTTCAGCGTGGCCGCTGTATCGAATCGGTCCGTCGGGGTTAAAAATATCGATAGATGAAAAGGATAAAACGAAAATAAGAATTAGGGATCATTCTATGCTCATCCTTATTTTCATCTTTCGTGGTGCCACGCCCCAAAAGGCGGGGCATGGCGGATTTGCCTGGAGGGGTTTTACTAAACATTTCTCTGGATAGTGGATGGGCAGAGATGTTTATCCATACATATTGACCATCTTCCTGATTCCAATGAACACAATAATCGCCCGCTACCTTCCCCCAAAGCCGCGCCTGACAGTAGCCTCTTTTACTAACAGGGGACTGCCTTTAAATTCTTTTTTATTAAACATCGAGATCGCTCTCCTGGCCTCCCACTGAGTGGACATCTCTACGAAGGCAAACCCTTTTCCCTTATTGTTCTGCCTATCTCTGACAATTCTAACCGAGGAGACATCTCCTGCCTTGGAAAAAAGGTCTTTTAATTCAGGTTCATTGGCCTCAAAAGACAGATTGGCCACGTATATTTTCTTGTTCATAGGTCTCCATACGTTTGGGTTGATTAAAGGGTTGATGAAAAGGATCTTCGTCAGGACAGATCTAATCCGAAAATAGGCTTGGGAGTCAATCAAAGCCATTTTCATCTTTGGTGGTGTCACGCCCCAAAAGGCGGGCCATGGCGGCGTGACGCATTTCCGGAAAACTTTTATTCCGTGAAATGATCCTGCAACACTAGAGTTCTTTATCCCGATCTTTGGGGCGATATTGATTTCGGGTCGGTCGGTTTCACCAGGCTGCTTTGGTCAGCCGTTTGAAAGAATAAAATGTCTTAAGAAAGTGAAAAAAAGACCCGCAGAAGAAGTTGTGAGAGTTCTTTGCGGGCTAAGTGTCATTTAAATAAGCTCTTATCAACTTTTTCAGGATACTATGCTCCTGATTCCCGGTAAATGCAAGAGAATAAATTTTAACCGTGTTCACCTCCTGTTTGGCTTATACCTACAAGAAATGGCTGAAGGCGTTCTATCTTAAGATCAATTTCTCTATAAAAACCGGGGATGGGCAAGAAAATAAGAGTTCTTGACAATCCAGTTCGAGATGAGTATAATACTCACATAATTTTAATTTCTTGTCAAAAGCTCCGGAAACGAGACCCATTTCTTCCCGCCTGGGGCATAATAGCCAAGTATTTGTGGACATGTTATAACCTGAACGGCGACTTTACCGGCAATTCCGACCAATTCATTCTAACGTCCCCTGAAATTAATCCCTAACCAGCCGGATCATTCCTGAGAGCCTACGCAGGCCTTTGGCCAGAGGAGTCTCCAGGAAAAAGGAGAGCTATGTCATTTGCATCATTTAAAATTAACCCCAACTTATTAAAAGCAGTCGAGGAAATGGGTTTTACCCGCCCCACGGAGATCCAAACACTGGCCATCCCTCCTTTGTTGAAAGGACGGGATGTGATGGCTACGGCCGTCACCGGAAGTGGTAAAACCGCGGCCTTCCTTCTTCCACTTCTTAACCGTCTGATTACAGCGCCCCGGGGTAGAACAGGAGCCCTTATTCTGGTTCCCACCAGGGAGTTGGCGGTCCAAATTGCCGAACATTTTCAGGGCCTGGCCAGGCACACGAGATTGACGGTCATGCCCGTTTATGGGGGAGTCTCCCCGAAGCCGCAGGAACAAGCCTTTCGAAAGGGTGTGGATGTATTAGTGGCTACCCCGGGCCGTCTTCTGGATCATCTGCGTAATGATTATGCCCGTCTGAGCGGCGTGGCCACTCTAATTCTGGATGAAGCGGACCGTATGCTCGATATGGGGTTTCTACCGGATATCCAACGGATCCTGTGGCAGCTTCCGGAACAGCGCCAGACCCTGGTCTTCTCTGCCACTCTGCCCCGGCCTATCCTGGCCTTGGCGGAAACCCTGCTCACCGATCCGGTTTCCCTCAATGTCACCCCGAAGCCCCAAACTTCGGCCCAAATCAGCCATGTGGCTTATCCGGTTGGCCAGGAACTCAAATCATCCCTCTTTCTGGCGCTTATACAGCAAAACCCGGAAAGAAATGTATTGGCCTTTACCCGGACCAAACATCGGGCCAACCGTTTAGCTGATTTTTTGGAAAAACATGGTGTGTCCTGTACCCGGATCCATGGGAACCGGTCACAAAACCAGAGGACGGAGGCCCTGTCCGGATTTAAAAAAGGCCGGTTTCAAGTATTGGTGGCTACGGATATCGCCGCCAGAGGAATAGACGTGGAGGCCCTTGGGCTGGTCTGCAACTTTGATGTCCCTCCTCTGGCCGAAGACTACGTCCACCGGGTTGGCCGGACTGGACGGGCCGATGCCACCGGGGAGGCCTGCACCTTGGTTTCTCCGGAGGAAGAAAGGACGTTTCGCAGCATCGAATATAATATCGGCCAAAAGGTGCCGCGGGAAATGGTCAGGGGGTTCGACTATAATAAGAAGTCATCGGAACGGTTTGAAATTCCCCTGGCCGAACGACTGACAGCCATCCGGGGCCGGAAGCACGCGGAACGGGCCCGGTCCAAGGAGAAATCTTCTAAGAGGTTCCCTCGGGGGACCGCTGGAAACAGGCCGACTCCACAGGGAACGGACTCAGGGCCTGACTCCCGACGGAACAGCCGAGTTTTTGGATTCATGACCAGAAGAGGCAGCCGAGGATCAGTGACGATATAACCGTGTCTCGCTATCTATAAGATTTCCGTCACGATCAAAAGAGAGGGGGGCAAAGGGGCCGACCTGTTCACACCCCTGGGCCTGAGCCAGGGCCGCTTCATTCAGCCAGAGTTCTTCAAGATGGAGTGTGTTTTTTATCCTGGCAATGGTAAGAGGATAATCGGTTTTCGGGGTGAGGCTCTCCAGGGCCCAGTGAATGGCTTGATCATCGTTTCCCGGGAAAGGGGGGCAGAAGGCCCGGCCCCAAAATCCGGTGGTCCGCACATTGGTCAGAGTAACCTGCCAGTCGATTGAAGCCACCAGTTTTTTCGTGGTGAAGTCCGCTAACCCAAGGCCATTGGCATTCCCCTCGGAGGCCTTGGAAAGCCTAAGGACAACGATCCGGCCGATCCGGGGATAGATCGGACCGGGAATGGGGATATCCCGCCAGCGGCCGACCACATTGGTGTCCATCCCGGTGCCGCTGAAATTCTTGCCGATCTCATCAATGATGAGCAGATCCAGTTCCTTCAAGGGAAGACCCGGAAGAAGCTCCCAGGCATATTTAAGTAATCTTTGCTCCCCGGCTTCTATTTCTCCGGGGAGCAGGGCCTCGATCCCGGCCGTCTCATCAAAACTGTTTTCAATGACGGCCAGACCCCCGATGACCGGAAGCCGGTCCAGGGCCATCCGGCCCAATTCAATGATGGCCGGATAGATTCCTTCAGACCCGAGCTGATGCACCTGCCTGGCCCCCGGCACCTTGCCCATACCTACGGTCAGCATCTTATAAAGACCGCTGGCCAGGCGGTCACGAAAGGCCGTATGGGGCTTGATCCGATTGACTACCAGGATGGCCTCCGCCCTAGCCGCCTCGGCATCGGCATAAAGGGTATGACCCGACTTTGAGGCCCCTAATGAAACACTTTCGGAGGTGATGCGGAAAGGGGCCTCAACCGTCTCTTCCGTCAGGCCGAGATGTTGAAGCAGATTCGTCTGCCCGGGCGCCGTCCCTCCGCCATGACTGCCCATGGCGGAGAAAATAAAGGGGTCGGCGCCCAGTTCGCGGAGATAGCGCACGGTCGTCCGGAGGATTAAGGCAATATCTCTTATTCCCCGGCTCCCGGCTGTGATGGCCACGGACATACCCGGCCGCACACCCTCCTTCAGACGATCCAATTGGGAACGGACTTCCGCTTCCACATCGTTAATGAATGGTCTGGGGAAGTGTTGCCTGACTTTGGCCAGGTTGAGCTCTTCTATTGATCTATTTCGCATCTCTTTTGATTCTAACCTTATAACATTTGAGCATTTATCTCTGACTCCTAAATTTCCAATATGTTTATCTGTATTAGTTTAGTTGTTTGAAAATAGATTCAAAAATCCCTCCCAACCTCCCTTTTTCAAAGGGAGGAGTGTTGTGGAACGTTTCCCCCCTTAGAAAAAGGGGGGAAAGGGGGGATTTAGCAAACCGCTTTTCAAAGCCTGAATGATTTTTTCAAACAACTAAACTGTGACATGTATTTTATATGGTCTCGATATTATGATACTTATTTCTTCAACTGCAGGAGTCCTTCTTCCTCAATCAGCTTCTTGACAGCCGCAGCCTGCTCGCTCATATATTTGGTGGTTTGGGCGCTGTTCATCGGGTTCGGCACAAAGCCGCCTTCGATCAGTTTGGCCTGGACATCTTTATTGCTGACGATCTCATAAAGCTTCTTATCCAGCTTTTCGAAGACCTCTTTCGGCAGACCTTTAGGTGCCAGGATTCCCCGGTCAATCCGGGGATAATAATTGTAACCCAACTCGGCAAAGGTCGGGACATCCGGAAGCTGCTTCATCCTTTTTTCCGTACCCACGGCCAGGGGCGTGACGCCCAGGGGCTTCATCTCCACGGCAGCGGGGGAGTTGGTAAAGACGGCATCCACATGTCCGCCCATAATGGCCGGTTTCAGGGTCCCGGTTCCGTCATAGGGGATGTAAATCAGTTTGATCCCGGCCATCTTCATAAATTGAACCGCGGCCAGATGGGGGCCGGAAAACTTGCCGACGGCCCCGACGGTCACTTTCCCCGCCTGGGATTTGGCATAATCAACAAATTCCTTTAAATTCTTTGCCGGAAAGCCCTTTTTCACGCAAAGAGCAACTGGGGTGTTTTCGATCATCCCCAGATAGGTGAAATCCATGGTCTGGTATTTGACATCCTTCATGGTCAGGGGCTGGGTGATCACATGAGGGGAATTGAAACCGGCGATGGTATGGCCGTCGGGCTTGGCCGCCAGGGTGAAGCCCCAGGCCAGAGCCCCGCCGGCCGCCGGCTTATAATCGGGGATAAAACGGACGCCGAAGGATTTTTCCAGAAAGGGCTGCATAATGCGGAACTCGATGTCCGATTCCCCGCCGGGATTAAAGGCAATGATGTAATTGATCTCTTTGGTCGGATATTTGGTCTCCGCACCCTGAAGCACATTGAAAGAAAAAAGGACAATGATACCTATGATCATAACCGATAGTTTCGCTTTCATAATGGATTCCTTTTCTTTTTTTATGGTTGTTGAATGAAGCCCTGGGTTACTAAACCCGGAGGACTACACTTCTTCCTCGCCGAGTTTTTCCTGCATTTTTTCCCGTTTTTTGTGGATACCGGGGATCAGGACCGAGAAGATCAGGACGGTGCAGACCCCGATAAAGACGGCCGACAAGGGCCGTTTAAAAAAAG
>Ga0233425_10003250_pt1 | contig 29972 bp, 27 predicted proteins | sample Watercolumn_Towu_2_FD_181712 | JGI IMG/M metagenome (GOLD analysis project Ga0233425, IMG submission 181712) | Freshwater microbial communities from Lake Towuti, South Sulawesi, Indonesia - Watercolumn_Towuti2014_140_MG | ecosystem: Environmental > Aquatic > Freshwater > Lake | place...
GAGTGCCGGCGTGATCGTGGCGAACATTCCGAGGAATGCGATCGTCGCGAGCGTGCCGCCGTCACCGGCCTCGGTGATGTCGCCGAGGACGAACGAGTCGAATCCGCCGATGAAGTCGTTCTCGAACGGCACTTGGGCCAGCGAGTAGCCGAGCACCATCCAGAGCACCGGCACCGCCAGTACGCAATAGAAGTTCATCATCAACATGTTCAGCACGTTGCGGCGCCGGTCCATGCCTCCGTAAAAGAACGCCAGTCCTGGCGTCATGAAGAGCACGAGCGCTGACGAGATCAGCACCCATGCGAGGCCTGCAGGTTCCATCGTTCACTCCTTGGTCACACTTTGATTGTCTGGTGCGCGGAGACGACGTTGGCTTCGCTGCGAGAACCGTAGAAGACCAAGGTTTCTCGCCTGTGAGGTCAATGTTTCCGCAGTATTTTCTTTGTCTGCCCTAACATTTCATCAAGACGACAACGACGTTGTCGACCGCCGCGAATGACCCCACACGACCCTTCACACGACAAATCGCTCGCATCGATCGAGTACCGCATGCGCGAGGCGGGTCGCTGGCTGAATCTCGAAGATGGAGTCATCGAGACGCTCATCGCCCCGCGCCGAGTGCTCGAGGTGTCGATTCCGATTCGACGCGACGACGGCACCCGCGCGCGATTCACCGGTTGGCGCGTGCAGCACAACATCGCCCGCGGCCCGGCCAAGGGAGGAATTCGCTACCACCCTTCGGTGAACCGCGACGAGACCGTGTCGCTCGCCATCGCGATGTCGTTGAAGACCGCGCTCATGAATCTGCCGCTCGGCGGAGCCAAGGGTGGCGTTGCCGTCGATCCGAAGCAACTGAGCGAGCGCGAGCTCGAACGCGTCACCCGCCGGTACGTGTCGGAGATTTTCGCATTCCTCGGCCCGGACAAAGACGTTCCGGCTCCCGACGTGGGTACCAACTCGCAGGTGATGGCTTGGGTGATGGACCAGTACTCCACCGGCGTCGGTCACGCCGTTCCGGGAGTCGTCACCGGCAAGCCGCTCGCGCTCGGCGGATCGCTGGGTCGCGACTCTGCGACGGGTCGAGGCGTGGTCGAGGCAGCGTCGCTCGTGTGCCAAGCCAACGGCGCTTCGCTCGAAGGCAAGCGCATCGTCATCCAAGGATTCGGCAATGTGGGAATGTGGGCGGCGCGCCTCGCAGCCGGCTGGGGCGCCAGGATCGTCGGCGTCTCCGATGTGGGCGGCGTGATTGCCAGCGAGAAAGGCCTCGATGTGCAAGCCCTCGTGCGCGCGACGCACGGCGGCGCGACAAGCGTGGTGGATTCCGGCGTCGGCGAAGTGATTGCGCGCGGAGTGCAGAGTTCGACGAGCGTGTTCGAACTGCCCTCAGACATCGCCATGCCGTGCGCTCTCGGCGGCGCAATCGACAAAGACGAAGCCGCCGTGCTCGTCGCCAAGTACGTCATCGAAGGCGCCAACGGGCCGCTCACCCCCGCCGCCGACGAAGTGCTCAACGATCGCGGCGTCATCGTGGTGCCCGACATCTACGCCAACGCCGGCGGCGTCACGTGCTCGTATCTCGAGCAATGCCAGAACTATGCGCACTTGCAGTGGGACGAAGACGAAGTGAACGCGTCGGTGGTCAATACCATGCGCGCGGTCTTCAAGCGGCTGCACGCGTTCTCGAAAGACAACGGGCTCACCTACCGCATGGCCGCGTCGGTGCTGGGCGTGAAAGCACTCGCCGATGCGCACCAACTGCGCGGCCTGCATCCGTGACGGCACACCAGAACTAGGCTCGCTGCATGGCAAACACCAAGACGAAGGCGTATCTTGACGACCGCAAGCACGTGTTTCACTCGTGGTCGGCACAAGGGTTGATCGACCCCGTCGACGTGGTGCGTGCCGAAGGTTCGCGGTTCTGGAACTCCGACGGCAAAGAGTTCCTCGACTTCTCCAGCCAGTTGGTCAACGTAAACATCGGCCACCAGCATCCGAAGTTGGTGAAGGCGATCCAGGAGTACGCGGGCAAGATGTGCACCATCGCCCCGTTCCACGCCAATGAGATGCGCTCGGAGGCCGCGCGACTGATCGCCGAGGTCGCGCCGGGCGACTTGAACATGGTGTTCTTCACCAACGGCGGCGCCGAAGCGGCAGAAAATGCCGTGCGCCTCGCCAAGCTGCACACCGGTCGCCACAAGGTGCTCACGATGTACCGCTCGTATCACGGCGCGACGTCGGGCGCAATCGCCCTCACCGGCGACCCGCGCCGCTGGCCCAACGAGACCGGTGCGTCGGGCGCCGTGAAATTCTGGGGTCCGTACCCGTACCGCTCGGCATTCCACTCGTCGAACGAAAAGGAAGAGTGCGAGCGCGCGCTGCAACACCTCGAAGACGTGCTGATGGTCGAGGGTCCGCACACCGTGGCGATGATCGGACTCGAGACCGTGATCGGCACCAACGGCATCCTCGTGCCGCCCGACGGCTACTTGCAGGGCGTGCGCGACTTGTGCACCAAGCACGGCATCGTGATGATGTGCGACGAAGTGATGGCCGGCTTCGGTCGCTGCGGTGAATGGTTCGCCGTCAACAAGTGGCACGTCACGCCCGACCTCATCTGTTTCGCCAAGGGCGTGAACTCGGGTTACGTGCCACTCGGCGGTGTGGTGATCAGCCAGAAGATCGCCGACACCTTCAAAGAGCGCGTGTACCCCGGCGGTCTCACGTACATGGGCCACCCGCTCGCCTGCGCCGCCGCAGTCGCGTCGATCAACATCTTCAAGGAAGAAAAGGTGCTCGAGCACGTGCGGCGCATGGCCGAGCACGTGATCGCGCCCGAACTCGACCGCATCAAAGACAAGCACCAGTCGGTCGGTGACGTGCGCGGAGTCGGCATGTTCTGGGCGATCGAGTTGGTGCGCGACCGCGACACCCGCCAACCGTACGTGCCGTTCAATGCAGCCGGCGCCGACGCCAAGCCGATGGCCGAGTTCGCCGCCGCGTGCAAAGAAAAAGGCTTGTGGCCGTTCACGCACTTCAACCGCGTGCACGTGGTGCCGCCGTGCACGACGAGCGAGGCCGACTTGCGGACTGGTCTGGCGATTATCGACGACGCGCTGAGCATCGCCGACAAGTACTACGTCGGCTGACGCGCCCGCGGCGCGTGCCGCACCGAACATTCGCGCGATCGATCACCTGCGGACGCGAGTCGCCACAAACGCGAAGGGTGCGGGCCGCTTTCGCGACCCGCACCCTCGTGTCGCTTCATGCGGCAACGAGTGCCGCATGAAGCATCGTGATTAGTTGCCGCCCGCCTTCAAGGTGACGGAAGTCGGCTTGTACGACAAACCCGACGTGTCGACGCCGAGACCCGCGAGGATGTCGAGCGCCTTCGTCACGATGTCGTTGGTGTACGCCGAGGCATCCGGAGCCTTGGTGAGCACCGTGCCGCCCTCGAGGTTCTTGGTCTCTTGCGAGAGCTTCGCCGTGCGATCCCACGCAGCCTGGTCGATGACGCCGACGCCGCTCGCGGCGGGCCAGATCAACTTGTTGATCTCGTTCATCTGCCACAACTGGTGGCTGGCGCCGAGCTTGGAGCCCTTGGCGAGCACGATGTCGCGGCACGCTTCCACGTTGTCGCGGCAGTATGCCCAACCCTGGAGCGACGCAGCGACGAACTTCACCGCGGTGTCGGCGTATGCCGCATCGCTGGCGAGACGCTCACCCGACGCCCAGATGGCGTCTTGCAACATGCCGACGCCGGCCTCTTCGTACGAAACGACGTTGAAGTCTTCCGCCGTGTAGAGCGCGCTTGTGTCTGGGTTCGTGGCCTCGAGCACTTGCGCGTACTCGTTGTAGGTCATGGCTTCTGCGGCATCGATGTCACCAGAGAGCAAGCCGACCATGTCGAACTGCTGCTGCACGAGCGAGACATCCTTGGCCGGATCGAGACCCGCCTTGGTCAGCGCGGCGAAGATCTCGAACTCGTTGCCGTAGCCCCAGTTGCCGATCTTCTTGCCCGCGAAGTCCTCGGGCTTGGTGATGTTCTTGTCTTTGAACGACACCTGCAGAGTGCCCGAACGCTGGAACACCTGCGCGATGTTCACGATGTCCGCGCCGGCCTCGCGGCTGGCGAGGGCCTTCGACACCCACGACACGGCGAAGTCAACGTTGCCGTTGGCCAGCTCGGTCTGCGGCACGATGTCGACACCGCCTTCGACGATGGTGACGTCGAGGCACTGGTCGGCGTAGAAGTTCTGGTCTTGCGCGGCGAAGTAACCGGCGAACTGCGCCTGGATGAACCACTGCAGCTGCAGCTTGACCGGGGTCAGCGTCGTGCAGGCTTCAACTGCGGGCGCTTCCTCGGTGGCTTCTTCGGTGCTCTCGCCGTCGACCGATTCGGCTTGGTCGAGTGCGTTGTTGAGTGTGCGGTTGTCGTCGTCGCTACCGCCACAGGCGGCCACGAAGAGCGACAGCGCCGCGATGCCCGCGAAGGCAACTCGTACTGATCGTTTCATGTATTTCCCCCTTCCGAGTGCTCGCACCCGGATGTTGTTGTTGTTGATTACCTCACCTCGCCTCACCCTTGCGGTTGAGGCTCTCCAGTACTACCGAGAATATGTAGAACAGTAGCCCAAGCAGGCAAGCGGCCAAAACGTAGGCCCACGCCGCGGCGTTCTTGGAATTGGCGATGTTGCTGGAGATGCGGCTGCCGAGCCCGTTCTGCGACCCGCCGAAATACTCGCTGACAAAGGCCGTGATGACTGCCGCTGGCGCGGCGATCTTCAACGACACGAAAAGAAACGGGAGCGCGTTGGGAATGCGCACCTTGCGCAAGATGGCCACATCGCTCGCGGCGTACGACCGCATGAGCTCCACGTGCGTCTGCGACACCTGTGTGAGGCCGCGTGCCACGTTGACCAGCACGATGAAGTAGACGACCAGCGCCACCATGATGCGCCGCGGAATCTCGCTCGTGATCGAGTACATGTTGTTGAGCACCGCCACCAACACGAAGATCGGCACGGCGTTCAGCGCCACCGCGAGGGGTGTGATGAGTTGGTTCAGGAACCCGAAGCGGCTCAAGACGAAGCTCATCGCGATGCCGAGCACCGTGCCCGCGACCAGCCCGACGAGGGCGTTGGCGCCCGACACGGTTGCAGCGTCGCGAACGAGCGAGAAGTTGCCGGTGAACTGCTGCCAGATCGCACTCGGCGCGGTGAGGAAGTACGGCTTGAGTGCAAAGAACCGCACCGCCCACTCCCAGAAGCCGAGGAAGAGCACGCCGAACACGGCGGCAGGCAGCGCCCTGGCGAAAAAACTCCTGGCGCGGTTCATCGGTCGTCGTTGCCCAGTCCGACGTGGGCGGCATGCATGCCGCGCAATCCTTCGCGCACCGCGGTGATCGCCTCGAAGAACGTCGTGCGGTTGCGCGTGTCTTCGTTGCGATCGGCGCCCAGCGACACATCCACCGTCTTGGTGATGCGACCGGGTCGCGGCGACATGACGACCACACGGTTCGACAAGTAGACCGCCTCGGGAATCGAGTGCGTCACGAACACCACCGTGCTGCCGGTCGCCGCGCAGATGCGCAGCAGTTCGCCCTGCATGTACTCGCGCGTCATCTCGTCGAGCGCGCCGAACGGTTCGTCCATCAACAAGAGCGGCGGGTGCGCGGCGAGCGCGCGGGCGATCGCGATGCGCTGCTGCATGCCGCCCGACAACTGCCACGGGTAGTGGTCGGCGAACTCGGGCAGCTGCACGAGTTGCAGCATCTCTTTTGCACGCGCCGCACGGTCGGGCTTGTCCCAGCCCTTCAGCTCGAGCGGCAACTCGATGTTCTTTTGCACCGTGCGCCACTCAAAGAGCCCGGCTTGCTGGAACGCCATGCCGTAGTCCTGGTCGAGGCGCGCTTGTGCGGCCGACTTGTCGTTCACGACGACGTCGCCGCTCGACGCCTCGAGCAGGTTGGCGATCAGACGCAGCAGCGTCGACTTGCCGCAGCCCGAAGGCCCGATCAACGACACGAACTCGCCGCGCTTCACCTCGAGGCTGACGTCGCGCAGCGCTTCGACCTGGTTGGGCTTGCCCTGGTTGAACACCTTGCTCACGTTGCGGATGCTGACGGCAGTCACGAGATGCTCTCTTTCGGTCGATTGCGCATGACGAACACGTCGACCGCGACGACGACACCGGCCATCGTGAGGCCGAGTGCCGCCGCGCCGAAGATCGCGGTGTACACCTTGGCCGGGTCGCCCGTCGCCTCGCGGGCGTACTCGATGATGAGGCGCCCGATACCGCCTTTCAGCCCGGTCGAGATTTCGGCGACCACGACGCCGATCACCGACGCGGATGCGCCAAGTCGGAACGCCGGCACCATGTACGGCACCGCGGTCGGAAAGCGCAGTTTGAAGAGCGTCTTGGTCCACGACGCCGCGTAACTCTGCATCAGTTCGACCGAAGACCCTGACGCGGCGGCAAGCCCGCGCAGCGTGCCGACGGCGATCGGAAAGAAGGCGAGGAATGCGCCGAGCACCGACGCCGACAGCCAGCGCGGCCACACGAACGGCCCGACCTCCAACTTTCCGCCCCAGCTCACGACGAGCGGCGCGAGCGCGATGAGCGGCACCGTCTGCGACACGACGAGATACGGCAGCACGCCGCGCTGCACCGTCTTGAAGCGGGCCATGAGCACCGCGAGCCCGACGCCGACAACTCCGCCCAAGACGAAGCCGGCGGCGCTCAGACGAAACGAATACCACGCGCCCGCGAGCACCGACTCGAACACCGTGCGGTCGGACCCGCGCACTTCGGGTCGGCCGAAACGCGAGAACATGTCCCACACGTGCGGCATGGCGTATTCGCTCGTGCGCGGCAAGATGCGCACGCCCGCGATGGTGCCGCCGTCCTGCGGCCCGACCGCTCTGTACGACTCCCACACGACCACCACCAGCGCCAACGCCGCGACGAACATCGTGGTGCGCCGCGCGGCACGCACGACCAGTGCGGTCATTGTTTGGCGCGGGCCTGCTGCGCGATGGCGGGCATGATGCGCTCGCCGTAGGCCTCGAGCGTCTGCTCCTTGCCGTCGTGCTGCAGGTAGATGGAGAACTGGTCGACGCCGAGCGCCTCAAGTTCGCGCAGTCGCCGCATGTGCTCGTCGACTTCGCCCAGGATGCAGAATCGGTCGACGATTTCGTCGGGCACGAAGGTGGTGTGCGAGTTGCCGGCGCGACCGTGCTCGTTGTAGTCGTAGCCTTGTCGCCCTTTGATGTAGTCGGTGAGCGCCTTGGGCACCGCGGAGTTCTCGCCGTATCGCGCGACGATGTCGGCGACGTGGTTGCCGACCATGCCGCCGAACCATCGGCATTGGTCGCGCATGTGCGCCATGTCGGACCCGACGTATGCCGGTGCCGCCACGCAGATCTTCACGCTGTCGGGGTCGCGGCCGGCATCCTTGGCGGCCTTGCGCACCGCCGCGATCGTCCACTGCGCGATCGACAAGTCGGCGAGCTGCAAGATGAATCCGTCGCCGACTTCACCGGCCAACTGCAGCGCCTTCGGGCCGTACGCGGCCACCCACACTTCGCAGCGGCTCTTCGCCGCCCACGGAAACCGGATGGTCGAACCGTTGTACTCGACTCCCCTGCCGTTGGCGAGCTCGCGAATCACGTGGATGCTCTCGCGCAACGTGGCGAGCGTGGTCGGCTTGCCGTTGGTGACGCGCACCGCCGAGTCGCCGCGCCCGATACCGATGATCGTGCGGTTGCCGTACATCTCGTTCAACGTCGCGAACGTGCTCGCCGTTACCGTCCAGTCACGCGTCGCCGGGTTGGTGACCATCGGCCCGACGACCACGTTGTTGGTTTGCGCGAGAATCTGGCTGTAGATCACGTACGGCTCTTCCCACAGGATGTGGCTGTCGAAGGTCCACACGTGCGACATGCCGTACATTTCGGCCTTCTTCGCCAAGTCGATCACCCGCGACGCCGGCGGGGTGGTCTGCAGTACGACGCCGATGTCCATCGCTTACCTCAGCGGTTCTGCGGGAATCCGAGGTTGACGCCGCTCGTGCGCGGGTCGGGCCAGCGCGACGTCACCACTTTGCCGCGCGTGTAGAAGCTGACGCCCTCGGGGCCGTACATGTGCTGGTCGCCGAAGAGACTCGCCTTCCAACCCCCGAATGAGTAGTACGACACCGGCACCGGAATCGGCACGTTGACGCCGACCATGCCGACTTGCACGTCGAACTGGAACTGGCGCGCCACGCCGCCGTCGCGGGTGAAGATCGCCGTGCCGTTGCCGTACGGGTTGTCGTTGATCATCTTCATTCCTTCGTCGTACGAGCCGACGCGCGACACCACGAGTACCGGCCCGAAGATTTCTTCGTCGTAGCACTTCATGCCGGGTTTGGCTTCGTCGATGAGGCTCGGGTCGAGGAAGAAACCCGCCGCTTTGGCTTTCGCCGTGCCGTCGACCACGACCGTCGCGCCTTCCTTCGAGGCGTTCTTCACGTAGCCGGCCACCTTGTCGCGGTGCTCGCGGGTGATGAGCGGGCCCATCTCCGACGCCGGGTCGGTGCCGGGGCCGACCTTGATGTTCGGGATGCGCGTCTTGATCTTGTCGACGAGCTTGTCGGCGATGGTGTCGATCGCGACGACGACCGACACCGCCATGCAGCGCTCGCCCGACGAACCGTAGGCCGCGCTCACTGCGGCGTCGGCCGCCATGTCGAGGTCGGCGTCGGGCAAGACCAGCATGTGGTTCTTGGCGCCGCCGAGCGCCTGCACGCGCTTGCCGTTGCGCGTGCCGGTCTCGTACACGTATCTGGCGATCGGCGTCGAACCGACGAACGAGACCGCGGCGATGTCGGGGTGCTCGAGAATGCGGTCGACTGCGACTTTGTCGCCGTGCACCACGTTGAACACGCCGTCGGGCAGACCCGCTTGGCGCAGCAGGTCGGCGACGAACATCGAGGCCGAGGGATCCTTTTCGCTCGGCTTCAGGACGAACGTGTTGCCGCACATGATCGCGTTGGCGAACATCCACATCGGCACCATCGCCGGGAAGTTGAACGGCGTGATGCCGGCGACCACTCCGAGCGGCTGGCGGATGGAATACACGTCGACGCCGCCGGCGGCCTGCTCGGAGTATCCGCCCTTCAAGAGCGCGGGGATGCCGCAGGCGAACTCGATGTTCTCCAAGCCGCGCGCCAGTTCGCCCATCGCGTCGGCGGGCACCTTGCCGTGCTCAAGCGAGATGATGTTGGCGATCTCTTTGCGGTTGGCGTCGACCAGTTCGCGCATGCGGAACATGATCTCGGCGCGGCGCGACAACGACGTGGCGCGCCAGGCGGGCAGCGCGACTTTGGATGCGGCGACCACGGCGTCGAGTTCCGCGACGCTCGCGAAGTCGACCTTGGCCTGCTCTTCGCCCGTGGCAGGGTTGAACACCACGCCCGAGCGACCCGAGTTGCCGAGCACCACCTTGTTGTTGATCCAGTGGCCGATGCGATTCATGTTGCTGTTCCCTTCCGCGGTGCGACGCACCGCTGCCTGGCTATGGCTCAGTGCAAGTACTGGCTCAAGCCGCGCTTGATGTATTTGCCGTGGCCCTTGCGGCCCTTGAACGTGTCGTTCTCCACCACGACCATGCCGCGCGAGAGCACCGTGTCGACTTTTCCGTCGACCTCGAAGCCTTCCCACGACGAATGGTCCATGTTCATGTGATGCTTGTCATTGATGCCGAGCTTGGTCTTCTTCGTCGGATCCCACACGAGGATGTCGGCGTCGGAACCCGGGGCGATGATGCCCTTCTGCGGATACATGCCGAACATGCGCGCCGGCGTCGTCGCGCAGGTCTCCACCCAGCGCTCGAGCGAGATTTCTCCCAGCACGACCCCCTGGTAGATCAACTCCATGCGGTGCTCGATGCCGCCCATGCCGTTGGGGATCTTCGAGAAGTTGCCGAGGCCCAACTCTTTTTGATCTTTGAAGCAGAACGGACAGTGGTCGGTCGACACGATCGCCAGTTGATTCATGCGCAGGCCCTTCCACAAGTCGGCGTGGTGATCGTGGTGGTCGTGCTTCGAGCGGATCGGCGGCGAACACACGAACTTCGCGCCTTCGAACCCGGGGCGAGCGAGGTGGTCTTCGAGCGTCATGTAGAGGTATTGCGGGCAGGTCTCGGCGAACACGTTGAGCCCCTCGTGTTGCGCGGCGGCAACCTCGTTGAGCGCGTCGGTGGCCGACATGTGCACGATGTACAGCGGCACGTTGCCGGCGACTTTCGACAACACGATCGCGCGGTGCGTCGCCTCGCCTTCGAGCAGGCTCGGGCGCGAGTACGAGTGGTACTTCGGGTCGGTCTGGCCGCGCGCCAAGTATTGCTGCACGAGCACGTCGATGGCGATGCCGTTCTCGGCGTGCATCATGATCATCGCGCCGTTCTCCGCGGCGGTCTGCATGGCGCGAAGAATCTGGCCGTCGTCGCTGTAGAAGACGCCCGGGTAGGCCATGAACAACTTGAAACTGGTGACGCCCTCGTGGTCGACGAGATACGTCATGTCTTTCAGTGCTTGCTCGTCGATGCCGCCGATGATCTGGTGGAACGCGTAGTCGATCGCGCAGTTGCCGCCGGCCTTGCGGTGCCATTCGGCCAAGCCCAGCTGCACGTTCTCGTCGTATCGCTGCAGCGCCATGTCGACGATGGTGGTCACGCCGCCCCACGCCGCGGCGATGGTGCCGGTTTCGAAGGTGTCGACGGCCGCGGTGCCGCCGAACGGCAGCTCCATGTGCGTGTGCACGTCGATGCCGCCGGGCACGACGTACTTCCCCTTGGCGTCGATCACCTTGTCGGCGGTCACGCCCATCGCGTCGGCTTGTCCGCGCGCGTAGAGAGCGACGATGATCTCGCCGTCGACGAGCACGTCTTGTTCGTGGCGACCGGTCGGGCTGACGACGGTGCCGTTCTTGATGAGCGTGCGGACCATGTTGGTCTCCTTCTTCTGTCGTTGTTTAGCGGCGGACGAGTTCGGGGTAGGCGTCGGGTCGGCGGTCGCGGTAGAACGCCCAGCGGTCGCGCACCATCTTGATCTTGTCCATGTCGAGGTCGCGCACGACCAGCTCGGGCTTGTGCGGGTCGCCGACGTTGCCGACGAACTTGCCCTCGGGATCGACGAAGTAACTCTGGCCGTAGAAGTCGTCGTCGCCGTATTCGCTCTCGATACCGACGCGGTTGATCGCGCCGACGTAATACATGTTCGCCACCGCCGACGCCGGTTGCTCGAGTCGCCAGATGTACTCAGAGAGCCCGCGGCTCGTCGCCGACGGGTTGAACACGATTTCTGCACCGTTCAAGCCGAGCGCGCGCCAACCTTCAGGGAAGTGCCGGTCGTAACAGATGTAGACGCCGACTTTGCCGACCGCGGTGTCGAACACCGGGTATCCGTCAGTGCCGGGCGTGAAATAGAACTTCTCCCAGAATCCCTTCACTTGCGGGATGTGCTGTTTGCGGTACTTGCCGAGATACCGACCGTCGGCGTCGATCACCGCAGCGGTGTTGTAGTAGAGCCCGGGCTGCACGATTTCATACATCGGCAGCACCAGCACCATGCCGAGCTCTTTGGCGACCGACTGAAATCGCTTCGTCGTCGGACCGTCGGGGATGCGCTCGGTGTAGTCGTAGTACTTCGCGTCTTGCACTTGGCAGAAGTACGGGCCGTAGAACAACTCCTGGAAGCACATCACCTGGGCGCCCTGCTTGGCCGCCTCGCGTGCCGCCGCCTCGTGCTTGTCGATCATCTTGTCTTTGCTGCCGGCCCAATCGGTCTGCAACAACGCTGCTTTCACTACGCGGCCCATGCCGTAATCCCCCACTTCAGTAGTAGGTCTTCCACGGTAGTGCGAGTGCGCGGCGCGACCCCGATGCGCGAGCCGGCGTCGTCCGCCTGCGGGCGCGACGCCGCGGCTCACTACCGTTGCCCGCATGGCACAAACCACGCGCCCGCCATTCGGCGGCAAAGTCGGCAAGACCTTCGACGACTCCACCCCGTGGTGGCCGGAGTTCGACGCGGGCGCACCCGGTGCGCCCAACGTGGTGGTCGTCTTGCTCGACGACGTGGGTTTCGCACAGTTCGGTTGCTACGGCAGCGACATTCGCACGCCCACCTTCGACGCGCTCGCCGCCGGCGGACTTCGCTACAGCAACTTTCACACGACGGCGTTGTGCTCGCCCACTCGCGCGGCACTGCTGACCGGACGCAACCATCACAGCGTCGGCATGGCGCGCATCGCCGACCGCACGTCGGGCTTCCCCGGATACAACGCGGAGATGTCGCACGAGGACGGGATGATCTCCGAGATCCTCGTGCGCAACGGATACTCCACGTTCTGCGTCGGCAAGTGGCACCTCACTCCTCCGCACGAGCAACAGATGGGTGCGCGACGTTGGCGCTGGCCGCTCGGTCGCGGGTTCGAGCGCTACTACGGGTTCCTCGGCGGCGAAACCGATCAATACTTCCCCGACCTCGTGCACGACAACCACGAAGTGAATCCGCCGCGCACGCCCGACGAGGGCTATCACCTCACGCAAGACATGGCGGACAAGGCGATCCTCTTCATCAACGACGCGCGCACTGCGCACCCGACCAAGCCGTTCTTCTTGTGGTTCGCGCCCGGCGCATGCCATGCGCCGCACCAGGCGCCGAAGAGTTTCATCGAGCCGTACCGCGGACAGTTCGACAAGGGATGGGATGCGTGGCGCGATGAAGTGTTCGCGCGTCAAGTGAAGTCGGGCATCATGCCAAGCGACACCGTGCTCTCCGAGCGTCCGCATTGGGTGCCCGCATGGGATTCGCTCACTGCCGACGAGCGGCGGCTCTACGCGCGGATGATGGAGGTGTACGCCGGATTCCTCACGCACACCGACGCGCAGGTCGGCCGCATTGTCGACCACCTGAAGATGCTCGGCGAATTCGACAACACGATCTTCGTCGTGATGAGCGACAACGGTGCGTCGGCCGAGGGCGGTCCGAAGGGGTCGTACAACGAGGTGTTCTTCTTCAACTTCGTGCCCGAGAGCCTCGAAGAAAACCTGAAGCGCATCGACCTGCTCGGCACGCCCGACGCGCACAACCACTACCCGTGGGGCTGGGCGTGGGCCGGCAACACGCCGTTCAAGCGTTGGAAGCGCGAGACGCACGAGGGCGGCGTGACCGACCCGCTCATCGTGCACTGGCCGGCCGGAATCGCCGCGCGCGGCGAGGTGCGCCACCAGTACGCGCACGCCGTGGATCTCATGCCCACGCTGCTCGACGCGCTGCACATCGCGCCACCCACGGAGATCGCCGGCGTGGAGCAGAACCCGATCGAGGGCGTGAGCTTCGCCCACTCATTCGCCGACGCGACCGCAGCCACGCGCCACCGCACGCAATATTTCGAGATGATGGGTTCGCGCGCGCTGTACCACGACGGATGGAAGGCGGTCGTCTTCCACCCGATGCCGATGCTCGGCTACGACGGCAGCGACCCGAGCCTGCCGTTCGACAAGGACCAGTGGGAGTTGTACAACGTCGCCAATGACCGCGCCGAAACCCGCGACCTCGCGGCGACGAACGGCGACAAGTTGCGGGAGATGATCGCGTTGTGGTGGAGCGAGGCCGAAGCACACCGCGTGCTGCCGCTCAACAACCAGCCCGGCAAGTTCGGCGACCGACGCCACCGTCGCGAGCGGTACGTATATCGCCCGGGAGTCGGTTCGCTGCCGCAGTCGGTGGCACCCAACTTGCACAACCGCGGGTTTCGTATCATCGCCGAGGTCGACTCGCCGGGCACCGTGGATGGAGCCGTGTGTGCGCACGGCTCGGCGTCGGCCGGCTACGCGGTGTACGTGCGCGACAACCGCCTGCACTACATGCACAACTTCCTCGGCCTGCACAAGTTCGTCGCCGCGGCGAGCGTTCCGGTGCCGCGTGGTCCGCACCAATTGATCGTCGAGTTCACGATGACCGGGCGCTTCAAGGGCAACGTCGAGTTGTATTACGACGACTTGCCCGTCGGTGCTGCGGAGATTCCGATGACGGTGCCGTTCTTCTACGGCACCGCCGGGTTCACCGTCGGTTATGTGCGCGGACACTCGATGATCGACGGCGAACATGCGCCGTTCATCTTCACGCCCGCCGCGCTGCACCGTGTGATCGTCGAACCCGAGGGTTCGACGTGGCGCGACCCCGCGCGCGAACAGCGGGCGGCGCTCGGCACGCAATAGTCGCAGCGGTGCTCGGCACGCAATAGTCGCAGCGGTGCTCGGCACGCAATAATGAGGAGATGAGCGGCACGCGACCCAACCTCTTGCTCGTCACCCTCGATCAATACCGCGGCGACTGCCTCTCGCATCTCGGGCATCCGGTCGTTCGCACGCCGCACCTCGACGCGCTCGCGCGCGAAGCCACCACCTTCGCGCGCCACTACAGCCAGGCCGCGCCGTGCTCGCCCGGGCGCGCGAGCCTCTACACCGGCACGTACCAGATGAACCACCGCGTGTGCTTCAACGGCTCGCCGCTCGACGACGCGCTCGACAACGTGGCGCGACTCGGTCGGCGGCTCGGCTACGCGCCCGCGCTCTTTGGCTACACCGACCAAGGAGTCGACCCGCGCACGACGCACGACGCCGACGACCCGCGCCTCTCCACATATCAAGGCGTGTTGCCCGGGTTCGACTGGCTGCTCGACTTGAGCGAACCGTTCCACCCGTGGCTCGCGATGTTGCGCGAGCACGGCCACCACTTCGACGACTGGGAGCCGGCGCTCACGAGCGAACCCGAGCGTGACGAGTCGCTCAGCATCACGCACTTTCTCACCGACCGTTTCTTGGCGTGGCTCGACGCGCGCGACGATGATGCGGCGCAAGATAGCGCGCGCTCGGCGCGCGCGCCGTGGTTCGCCCACCTGTCGTACCTGCGGCCGCATCCACCGTACGGCGCTGCAGGTCGGTGGTCGGGCGAGTACGACCCGTCGAGCGTCGACATGCCGATCGCGCCGAGCGACGAACGGCACGGCTTCCACGACGCAGTCATGCAACTGCCAGACACTCGTGCGCCGTCGACCGAGGCAAGGATGCGCAAGATGCGCGCGCAGTACTACGGCATGATCGGCGAGGTCGACTCGCAACTCGGTCGCGTGTTCGCCGCGCTGCGCGAGCGCGGCGAGTGGAACGACACCGTGATCGTGATCACCGCCGACCACGGCGAACAGCTCGGCGACCACGGCCTGCGCGAAAAGGTCGGTTTCTTCGAGCAGAGTTACCACATCGTCGGCATGGTGCGCGCGCCACAGTCGACCGCGGGCCACGGCCGCGTGGTCGATGCGTTCACCGAGAACGTCGACATCTTGCCCACGTTGTGCAAGCTGCTCGATGCACCGGTGCCACCGCAATGCGACGGCCGCTCACTCGTGCCGTGGCTCGTCGGCGAGACGCCCGGCGACTGGCGCGAGATGGCGACGTGGGAATACGACTGGCGACAGCTCTATATCTCCAACGATGCCGACGGTTCGGCGCTCAACTGGCCGCACGACCGCCGACTCGAACGCCAGAACCTCTGCGTGCAGCGCGACACCGACGCGGCGTACGTACAGTTCGGCAACGGCGACTGGTTGGCCTTCGACCTCGCGGCCGACCCCACATGGCGCACGACGATTCGCGACGCGGCGCGAGTCTTGCCGCTCGCGCAACGCATGCTCACGTGGCGTTCGCAGCACACCGACCGCAGGTTGAGCGGCATGAAGTTGGAGCACGGTGGCGTCGGTCGCTGGCCCGACGGCGTGCCCTGGCGTTCAGCGCGCTGATCTTGCCCGCCGCCAGGCGCGACCACGAATCGCGGCGATCGCCACCACGAACACCGCGACGGCGACTCGATCGACCGATGTCTCATCGACGAACGCCTCCCCCGCGAGCCGCCACACGACCACCGCCATCAACGCGATCGAGCCGCTCGACACCCCGCGCAAGAACGCTGCGAACGCCGCCGAGCGATGCGACCACACAACTACATGGTCGACGAACGCGGCAAAGACGAACGACGGGCCGAAGATGCCGAGCGTCGCGACCGTCGCACCGGCGAAACCCGCGAGATGCCATCCGATGAACGTCGCAGTCGTGAACACGGGCCCGGGCGTGAACTGCCCGACCGACACCGCATCGAGCAGCACTTCCGCAGTGATCCAACCGCGCGCCACCACTTCGCTGTCCAAAAACACCAGCAACACGTAGCCGCTGCCGTAGATCACCGAGCCGATCTGCAAAAAGACGAGGAAGATCTTGGTGAGCGAAGGTGCAGCGAGTCGTGCGACGAACTGTGCAGCAAGCGATATCGCAACCGGCGCGCCGAATGCACCCAGTCGCCCACCCGCCGCCGTCGTACGCAGCGCAATCGAGACCGCACCGACCGCGAGCAGCACGAGCAGCTCAGGCATGCCGAGAACGGCGGCGACAAGTGCGGCAACCACCACCAACACATCTCGCCGGTCGCGCATCGCGGTGCGGCGCAACGACCACAACGCGTCGAGCACGATCGCCGCCACGATCGGCACGACGAAGCGACGAACGTCGGCGATCACCGCGCTCGTCAGCACGTCTTCGTACAAGAACGCAATTGCGCACACGATCGCAAACGCCGGCACGATGAACGCCGCGCCGCCCGCCACGAGACCGCGCCACCCTGCGCGACGCGCACCGAGCGCCATCGCCATCTCCGTCGAGTTCGGCCCCGGCACCAGCGCGCACGCACCGACGAGACGTGCGAAGTCGTCCTCACATACCCAGCGGTCGCGCTCCACCACGCGACGGCGCATCATCGCGATATGCGCTGCCGGCCCCCCGACGCCGATCACGCCGAGCCAACCGAACATCCGCACGACTTCCAGCACTGCCCGCCACCGGGGTGCGCCGACATCACCGCTTTCGTCAGCAAGCCCCATGTTCGGCAAGGCTAGAGAGATGAGGTATCGCTGGGGTATCGCAGGCACCGGTCGCATCGCTCGTAACTTCGTCGACGGACTTGGGCAGGTTCCCGATGCACAGGTGGTCGCCGTGTGCTCGCGCAGCGACGCAACGGCCAAACAGTTCGCCTCACAACGCGACATTCCGCGCTGGCACGGTTCGTACGAGGCGCTCGCCTCCGACCCCAATGTCGACATTGTTTACGTCGCCACACCCAACTCGCGCCACCGCGACGACACAGAGATGTACATGCGCGCCGGCAAGCACGTGCTGTGCGAAAAACCTTTCTCGCTGAACGAGATCGAGGCCAAGTCGATGGTCGCCACGGCGCGCATCGAGGGCCGCTTCGTGATGGTGGCGATCTGGAGCCGATTCTTGCCGGTCTATGTGGCGCTCGGCGAAGTGCTTGCTTCGCAGCCGCTCGGCAAGATCACGCGCGTCGAAGCCGACTTGGGTTTCGAAGCACCCGTCGAACGCCAACACCGGCTCAACGACCCCGCGCTCGGCGGCGGCGCGTTGCTCGACCTCGGCATCTACTGCCTGCACTTCGCGCGCTTCGTACTCGGCGGGCACGACTCGGTGACGGCCACCGGCCAACTCAACGAGCAGGGCGTCGACATCGATGCCACATACGTGTTGCGCTATTCGTCGGGCGCCGAGGCCACGCTGCGCAGCACCACGCGACATGCGACGCCGTGCACGGCGCGGATCGTCGGCGAGCGCGGCACCATCGAGGTCGAACGCCGCATGCACACACCACCGGGCTTCACCGTCACCATCCACGGCGAAGCGCCGAGATACCACCGCCACGACGAGAACGGCCAGGGCTTGCGCCACCAAGTGTTCGAGGTGCACCGCTGCATCGAGCAAGGCTTCGTGGAGAGCCCGCGGCTCTCGCACGCCGAGACCCTCGCGTACGCGGCGACGATGGACGAGATTCGTCGGCAACTCGGCGTGCGCTACGCCACCGACGCCCCGGCAACATGACGTCTGCCCCGCCAACATGACCTGCGCTCCGGAAACATGACTTCCGGCGCGCACTCCCACTTCGGCGTCGTCGCCAGCGCCGACGGAGCCGCGACGCAGGCCGGCGCGCACGTGCTGGCACTCGGCGGCAACGCAGTCGATGCGGCGCTGGCGACGAGCGCGGCGATGGCCGTGGTGGCACCGCATCTCTGCGGCATCGGTGGTGATCTCTTCGCCCTCGTGCACGTGAACGGCGAAGTGCTCGCGCTCGACGCCGCGGGTCGCGCGGGAGCGGGAGTGAACGCGCAACAACTGCGCGAAGAAGGACACCGAGAGATGCCGTTCCACGGCGACTTGCGCACGGTCACCGTGCCGGGCGCGGTGGCGGGCTGGGTAACTCTGCACGAGCGATTCGGCACGCTGCCGCTCGCCACGATTTTGGCTCCCGCGATTCGTCTGGCCGAAGACGGTTTTGCTGCTTCACCGCTGCTCGCCGGCTCGCTCGCAATGATCAACAAGAAATACGCCGCGAACTTCGCGGCGCTCGCCGGGCAAGCCACGCATGCCGGAGCAATTACCCGCCGCGAGGGTGTCGCGCGCACGCTGCGTGCAATCGCCACCGGCGGCGCGGCGGCGTTCTATCTCGGCGAGTTCGGTGAGGGTTTGCTCTCGATGGGCGGCGGCATCTACTCGCACGACGACTTCGCGAGCGTGCGCGCCGACTGGGTGCAGCCGATTTCGTTCGACGCGTTCAGCCATCGTGTGTGGTCGATTCCGGCCCCGTCACAGGGATACCTCTTTCTTGCTGCGCTCGGCGTGGTCGACCAGATCGATTTGCCCGACGACACGACCGATCCGCAATGGGCGCACTTGCTCGTCGAGGCAGTCACCGCGGTGAGCCACGACCGCCCGCAGGTGCTGCACGATCGCGCCGATCTCGCCGCGCTCTTGCCGAGCCTCGTCGCGCGCGCCAGCCTCGTCGACCCGTCGCTTGCCTCGGTGCGTCCGACGCCGACGACCGACGGCGACACCACCTATCTGTGCACGGTCGACCGTAACGGCATGGGTGTATCGCTCATCAACTCCAACGCGTCGGGGTTCGGTTCGCTCCTCGTCGAGCCGCGCACCGGCATCAACCTGCACAATCGCGGCCTCGGGTTCTCAGTCGAGCGCGGCCATCCGGCCGAAGTCGCACCGGGTCGCAAGCCACCGCACACGTTGTGCCCGTCGGTGGTCACGCGGCCTGACGGTTCGCTGCACTCGGTGCTCGGCACGATGGGCGGCGACGCACAACCGCAGATCGTGCTGCAACTCGTGACGCGATTGCTGCGCCACGGGGCGGCGAAGTTTCCGTGGGAGGCCGTCGACGCAGGCCGTTTCGCGCTGCGCGGGCCGGTCACCGGCTTCGACTCGTGGACATCGGGGCGACCGCCGACGGTGCAAGTGGAGGGCCACGCACCCGATGCATGGATGACCGGCCTCGCCGATCGCGGTCACGCGGTGGAGCGTCGCGGGCGATTCGACTCGAGCTTCGGTCACGCGCACTGCATCGTCGTGCGCGACGATGGCTCGTTCGCCGGCCGTGCCGACGCTCGTAGTGTCGTCGGAACATGCGCGGGGTTGTAGACGACACCACGCCGGGTCGCGAGTGGTGGCGCAACGCAGTGATCTACCAGCTGTATGTTCGCTCTTTCGGAGACGACAACGGCGACGGCGCGGGGGATTTGCACGGCATCATCTCGCGCCTCGACTATCTCGAGCGACTCGGCATCGACGGAATCTGGCTGAACCCCTGCTATCCGTCTCCGCAGCACGATCACGGCTACGACGTGAGCGACTACTTCGACATCGAGCCGGCATACGGCACGCTGACAATCTTTGACGAACTCGTCACGAAAGCGAACGCGCGCGGCATCCGCATCATGATGGACGTCGTCCCGAACCACTGCAGCAACGAGCACGCGTGGTTCAAGGCCGCACTTGCCTCGCCGCGCGGCAGTGCCGAGCGCGCGCGGTTCTACTTCGTCGACGGCAAGGGCAAGAACAGCGAGATTCCGCCCAACAACTGGAAGGCCGTGTTCGGCGGCAGCGCGTGGACCCGCATCACTGAGCCCGACGGCACCCCCGGCCAGTGGTATCTGCACACCTTCACGCCGCAGCAACCCGACCTGCGCGCCGACCATCCCGAGGTGCTCGCGCACTTCCGCGACATGTTCAGGTTTTGGTTCGATCGCGGCGTCGACGGATTCCGCGTGGACGCGATCATGGTGATGGGCAAGGAGCCCGGCTTGCCCGACGCCACCGAGGCGCCGGCAGGCACGCTGCCCGAAGACACCTGGCAGTTCAACCGCCACACCATCCACCACCCGAGCCTCTTCCCGGTGGTCGCGCAGTGGCGCCAAGTATTCGACGACTATCAGCGTGAGCACTCGCGCGTGCTCGTGTCGGTGTCGGAGGCGTACACGCCGCGCAAACCGGAGAATCTGTTGCGCTACATCGGGCCGACCAAGTTCCACCAGTCGTTCACCTTCGACTTGCTGCTCGAGCCGTGGAGCGCCGAGCGCATGTCGCGAGCGATCGAGTCGAACTATGCAGCACTGCACCACGCCGGCGTCTCGTTTACGTGGACGATGAACAACCACGACGTGCAACGAGTCGTCACCCGATTCGGCCGCGCAGATGCACATGAGTTCTACACCGGCAACAACCTGATCAACTCGCACGCGGCGGTCGACTTGGCGCTCGGCACGCGGCGCGCGCGAGCCGCACTCATGCTGATGCTCGCCTTGCCGGGCTGCACGTATCTCTACATGGGCGAAGAGCTCGGCTTGCCCGAGGTGCTCGACCTGCCCGACGCTCGTCGCGAAGATCCGCTGTTCGCGCGCACCAACGGCGAACTGCTCGGCCGCGACGGCTGCCGTGTGCCGATGCCGTGGACCTCGTCGGCTGCCCGCTCTTTTGGTTTCTCGTCGCGCGAGTCGTCGTCCTGGTTGCCGCAACCATCCGACTGGGGCTGCTATTCCGTCGAGGCCCAGGAGAACGACCCGTCGTCGATGCTCGCGTTCTACCGCGCCGCACTCGCGCTGCGCCCGACATTCGTCGCGCAGGGCGACCGCATCGCGTGCCGGCGTGACGGCGACGTGCTCGTGGTCTCTCGTGGTGCGATGACCGTCGCAGTCAACTTCGGTGACCGATCTGCGCCGCTCGCCGCACCACTTGCGTCAGCGAGCAAGCTGTTCGCCTCGGGCGAATCGGTCGATGGCGCGATTGCCGGCAACTCCGCCGTGTGGTTGCGCGAGTGAACCGTTACTTCACCGTGTAAGTCTGGGTCTCGCTAAGTGCCTTGAATACCGCGTCGCCCTTGGCGACGAGGGTCAGTCGGCACTCACCCTTCGCAACGAAGCGAACCGTAGTGGTGCGTGAGCTACGACTGACCGTGCAGACCGACTTGCTTGCACTTCGCACGCGAACATCGACGCCCTGCTCGGTTGCCATGTCGACATTGGTCATCGTCACCGAACGCCCGACGGTGACGCCCGCCCCGTTCTTCGGCAAACCGAAGGTGCTCGGGAGTACCTGCTGGTCGGCGAGAAAAACGAGCGGCACGATCGTGTCGAGCGAGGTGTCAGAGAGACCGCGATGGTCGCGGTACACGAAGAGGAAGCAATCCCACGCGCCGCACGAGTATGAGGTGGCGCCGACCGCGACGGATTCGCGCACCGTGAACTTGAGCGGAGCCGCGGCCGACTGCGAGCCGCGCGAGCTGTCCATCGACGCCCAGATCATCACGTCGGTCTGCTGCAGGCTGCCGTTGCACTTGAGGCCGGTGGCCGCGCGCTGCCCGGTCGTCGGGCGATAGCACTGCTGGATGTAGACGCCCTGAGTGGCGGGCACTCCGCTCAACGCAACGTCGATGATCGTGCCGTCGACCAGCGAGATCTGCTGGCTGAGCGACACCGAGACTGCGGCCGATACGGGCGCGCTCGTCGCCGTGAACGTTGCTGCGAAGGCCGCCGCGATGACTGCGACGCGGGTGAAAATTCTCATGTTCGACTTGCTCCGGATGCTTCGAAAACGCTCTGACTCGAGTCGTTGTCAGGGGTTGGTGAATGTGATCGGCACGAACACGTCTTGCGAACGATCTTCGCGCCGCGTGTGATCAGCGAAGGCCACCACACCGCATCGCTCTTTCGAGCAATCGATGAGGTTGGTCGTCGCGTCAACCGCACGCACGAGCAAGGGTACGACGAATGTTCCTCCCGATTCATACGGGAAGGTGAGACCTATTGCATACCCGGGCGGGTTGGACGAGATCCATTGTGACAACGGCGACGACCCGTCGACGTTCACACCACCGATGCAGCGACGGCTCGCGGTCCACGCCGCCTGGTTGCACACGAACACATAGACGCCCTTGTTCGGGTCGAACCCGCTGCCGCGCACCGTGATCATCGTGCCCGACGGACTGAGTCCGGTCGTCTGACTGAGCGTAAGCCGCGGCGTGCCCGACGATGGCGGTGTGGTGGTTGTAGCCACCGCAGTGGTCGCCGATGCGGTCGTCGGCACTGCAGTCGTCGGCGCCTTGGTGGTCGACGAGGTGAGCGAAGTGGCCGGCGCGACGAGTGAAGTGGTTGGCGCGACGGTGGTCGGTGCGACCAGCGATGTCGTGACCTCAGCGGCAGCCTCGCTCGTCGCAGCCTGATCTGTCGCAGCCTGATCTGTCGCAGCCTGATCTGTCGCAGCCTGGTCTGTCGCCATTTGGCTCGTCGCCACTCGCGCCGACTCGGCGGCGTCAGGCTGCGCGTTCGACGAACACGACGCCATGACCAGTGCACACGCGACGGCCAGTAATGAGGGTCTGAGTAACGAACGTCTCATGCCCGCACTTCGGCGCGCGACTGCGCCACTCGTACCCTTGTAGCCGATGTTGCGGCGCTCGTGGTTGTTCGGTTCGCTGCTCATGGTCGTTGCGCTCGGGTGCAGTGACGCGACGGTGTCGACACCAGACCAGGGCAGCTTCATTCTGTCGGAGGATTTCCCGCTGCCCGTCGTCGAGCGCGAAGAACCGCGCCTGCCGACGGTCACCACCGGTGCCGACGACATGGTGGTGAACGTCACCGACGCCTCACGAATCATCGTGCTCAACGAAGCGATCGCCGAAATCGTCGTGTCGCTCGGACTGCGTGACTCCATCATCGGCCGCGACGCGACCACAACGCTCGCCGAGCTGGCCGAAGTTCCCGAGGTGAGCAACGGACACGACATCAGCCCCGAGAGCGTGCTGTCGCTCAGACCGAGCGTGGTGATCGGCGACACTCGCACCGGGCCCCCTGAGGCAATCGAACAGTTGCGCGGCGCGGGCGTTGCCGTGCTCATTGCACCAGAAGTGTGGACTCTGTCGGCGCTCGCATCGCGCGTGCTGATGATCGCCGACGCTCTCGGCGTGCCGGAGGCCGGCGCGCGACTGGCAGCACTGAGCGACGAGGCCGTGAAGAATTCGCTCGACGGACTGGGCCGCTTCGCGTCGGTACCGCGCGTGGCGTTCTTGTACGTTCGCGGAACCGCCTCGGTGTACCTGCTCGGTGGTTCTGGTTCTGGCGCCGACGAGCTCGTCGCCGCGACTGGCGCAATCGACGTCGGCGCGTTCAACGGTCTCTCGGCGTTCACGCCGCTCACTGCCGAGGCGATCGTGCAGGCAGATCCCGATGTCTTGCTCGTGATGACCCGCGGTCTCGAGTCGGTCGGGGGCATCGAGGGCTTGCTCGCGCTTCCCGGAGTCTCGAGCACGCGCGCCGCGACCGCGCGCGCCGTGATCGCGGTCGACGACGACCTACTACTCTCATTTGGTCCGCGCACCGGTGCCCTCATCACGCGGCTCGCGGAAATCCTCGACGCCTACAGCAGCGACGCATGACCGAAGCACGACGCACCAGCCTCAGCGCCGTCGGCGTGTTTCTCGCGGTGTTGCTCGGGCTCACGATGCTGTTGTCGCTCGCCAGCGGTGCGTTCCAGATTTCGTTGCGCGACCTGCTCGGCATCATCGGCGACGGACCTCGCCACGACGCTTCCGACTTGGTTGCACACAACGTGTTCTGGCAAGTGCGCCTGCCGCGGGTGGTGCTCGCCGTCGTGGTCGGCGCGAGCCTCGCGGTCGCCGGCGTGATCATGCAGGGCATCTTTCGCAACCCGCTCGCCGAACCGGCGACCGTCGGCGTCTCGGCTGGTGCCGCGGTCGGGGCCGTTATCGCGATCATCGTGGGTCTGAACCAATTGCCGCTCGGCGTGCAGGTGGTCGCATTTCTCGGCGGCACGCTGTCGACCGCGCTCGTCTACCTGTTGTCGCGCAGCGACGGCAAGACCGAGGTCGTCACGCTGATTCTCACTGGCATCGCAATCAACGCATTCGCCGGTGCTGTGATCGGTCTGGCGGTGTTCGTCGCCGACGACGACGAGATTCGATCGGTCACCTTCTGGAGTCTCGGCACGCTCGGGCTCGCCACGTGGAAGTCGGTCGCCGCCGTGATTCCGCTCGCCGTAATTGGCATGCTCGTCAGCGCAAAGTTCTCGCGCGTGCTCGACACGCTCGCGCTCGGCGACCGGGCGGCCGCGCATCTCGGCGTGAAGGTGGAACCGGTGCGTCTGCAAGCGATCGCCGTCGTCGGACTTCTCGCATCGAGTGCCGTCGCCGCCACCGGCATGATCGCGTTCGTCGGCCTGCTCGTGCCGCACATCATGCGAATCGTGCTCGGCCCGCGCCACCGCCACTTGCTGTGGACTGCCGCATTGCTCGGAGGGAGCGTCACGTTGCTCGCCGATCTCGCCGCGCGCACGCTGCTCTCGCCCGCCGAACTGCCGCTCGGCGTGGTGACCGCGCTGATCGGTGCGCCGTTCTTCCTGCTACTCTTGCGCAGCACCCGACGCAATCAAGGCGGTTGGGCATGAGCGCATCACTCGTTGCTTCGCAAGTGAGCATCGTGCGCAACGGCGCCACGTTGCTCGACCACGTCGACGTGAAGGTCAGCTCCGGCGAGTTCGTCGCGGTGCTCGGCCCGAACGGCGCCGGCAAGTCGACGCTGCTCGGGGCGGTCGCCGGCGACTTCGCGCTGAGCGACGGCGAGGTCACCATCGACGACCGACCGCTCGACGCCTACGCGCCAAGTGACCTGGCGCGCAAGCGGGCGGTGCTGCCACAGCAGATTGTCATCTCGTTCCCCTTCACCGTGCGCGAGGTGGTGGCGATGGGGCGCAGTCCGTGGCTCGACGACCAAGACGACGAACGCATCGAGGCTGCGATGCGCCGCATGGGGGTCGAGTCGCTGCGTAAGCGCACCTACCAGACGCTCTCTGTCGGAGAACAAGCGCGCGTGTCGATGGCACGTGTGCTGGCACAAGACACTCCGCTCTTGCTGCTCGACGAACCGACCGCGGTGCTCGACATCGGCCAGCAAGAGCGGTTTCTCTCGGTCGCTCGCTCGCTCGTCGACGAAGGACGCGGCGTGATCGCCGTGCTGCACGACCTCAACGTCGCGATGCGGTTCGCGACGCGAGTGGTGGTGTTGCACGAAGGTCGCAGCATCGCGAGCGGTGCGCCGCGCGACGTGCTCACCCCTGCCCTGCTCAGCAACGTGTACCACCAGAAGATCCGCGTCGACTCCACGAGCGACGGCAGCACCGTGATCATGCCCGACCACCGCGCATGATTGTGTCGCCGCACGCAGAGGGTTAGCGGGCGGTTTCGCCCAGCGCGCGCTCACCGCGCGCGCTCACCTAGCGCACTCACCTAGCGCACTCACCTAGCGCACTCACCTAGCGAGCCGCCTCCATCACCGCCATCCGGCGGAATTGCTCCACCACATCCGGGCTCTGGTGGCGCGCGTCGCGCGACCGGTACACCGTGTCGACGTTCACGCACACGCGACCGAATTCTCCCCAGGCACCGAAGTCGCCGAGCGCGATGTCGCGCGCCGCGTCGAAGGCATCCATGCCGGCGTCCTGCCGCGCCGACGCCTCGCGCAAGATGTACGACAAGTAGTCGCGCACCTGCGCCACGCCCGCCAAGTCGGTGACGGGCCCGTGGCCCGGCACGACGACTTCGGCTCCGAGCGCCGAGATCAAATCGCACGCAGCAATCCAGTTCTCGAGCGGGCCGGCCCACACGACCGGCGTGCCGTTGATGAAGAGAATGTCGCCGGTGTAGACGACTTTCGCATCAGGCACGTGCACGATCACGTCACCGTTGGTGTGCGCCGGGCCGACCTCGATGAGTTCGACCACACGACCAGCCACGTCGACATCGAGGCGGCCCTCGAACGTGCGCGTCGGCGGCGTGAAGGTGATGCCGTCGAAGTCGAAATCGCCAAAGAATCTTCGGAAGAGTTCGCCGACCTCGCCGGGCGCCTTGTTGAGCGCCGCGAGCATCGCCGGCGGCACGTGCGCCATTTCTTCCGCGGCCGACTTCGACGCGATGATCTCTGCGTTGGCCACTCGCTCGTTGCCGTAGCAGTGGTCGCCATTGGCATGCGTGTTCACCACTGTCGCCACCGGTGCGGAGCGGGTGAGCGGCGACATGGCCGCCAACATCGCGTCGGTGAGCTTGAGGTCAAAGAGCGTGTCGACAAGCAGCGAGCGTCCGTCTCCCACGACGAGACCCGCGTTGCTGTAGCCCCAGCCGCCGTCGGGTTGCAGGTAAGCGTGGCAGCCGTCGGCCACCTCCTGCACTCCGAGTCGGTAGTCGAACACGGCGCAAGTGTACGCTCGGCGCATGTCCGAGCTGGTGCTCGATTCGCTGCGACGCCGAGTGCGCGCGATTTTCTCCTTGTACGAAGACGCCACGGCGACCATGGACCTCTCGCACGTCAACTACCAGGAGCGCGACGGCGTGCTGCCGATCGCTTTCAGCCTCTTTCACATCGTCAACATGATCGACGCATCGTTGATGTTGCTCAACGGCAAGCCGCCGCTGTGGAATGACGAGTGGGCCAAGCGCGTCAATCCTTCGATCAACGATCACGGCAAGCACCGCACCGTGGAAGAGATGGTGCACCAGCGCATCGGCGACTACGAGGCGTTCAAGGACTACATGTCACAAGTGTTCGCGCGCGTCGAGTCGTGGATCGCAAGCCTCGCGCCGGGCGACCTCGACCGTGTGATTTTCACCAAGCCGTATCCACCGCAGATTGCGTCGACGTATTCGGCACGAGTCGGAGGCGACGCAGGCATCACCGTGCTCGACGGGCTGGAGTGCTGGATCTACCAGCACGCGCTGCGGCACATGGGCGAGATCGAGTACGCGCGCCACCTCGTCGGCCTGCGCGGCATGACTTCCTGATCGCGTCGCGCTCGGTCGCCTCGGTGCGTCGAGCCACCCGGCTATCGGTCAGGCTACGCGCACGCGCGTGAGCGCGAGCATGCTGCACCAGTAGAAGTCGCGTCGCGTGCCGCACGCCGGGAACACCACCGACTGAATCGCCGAACCCGTGTCGATGCGCGCTTTCTCCTCGCCCGTCACCGCGTCGCGCACCACCACCTGCTCGACACCGCGCTGCGAGTCGTGATCGGCCGTCACGACTTCTCTCGAGTCGGGATACAAGAGCATGTGTGACCCATGGTTCTGCTCGTGCGACCAGGTTTTGCGCACGCTCGAGTCGTCGTAGGCGAATCCGGCGAGCACGCCGTTGCCGCTGTCGAAGCCGACCACCGTCTTGCTGCGCACGTCGACGCACGGCGGGTTGGCGACGACTCCCCCGGCCAGACCGCAGATCTCGACGAGCGACACCTCGGCCGTGTCGAGCCGCACCCGCACGAGATGCAGCGGCGCAGTCGCCGTGCCCACACCGCGCAATGTGCCGGCGAACTTGTGCGTCGAGTCGCCGTTGTCAAGGAACCACGCGCTCCCGTCGGCGATCACGGCATCCCACCCGAAACCTTGTCCTTCGAAACGGCGGTACTCGCCGCGAAAATCGTCGAGCGAGAGTCGGGCGCCGTCCCACTTGGCCCGCCACAGCGCGCTCGTGCCGACCACGTACACGTGGTTGCCGTCGGCGGAGAGTCGCGCGATCGAGCCTTCCGGCAAGTCGAGCGTGGCGACGATCTGCAGTCGGTCGGGCTCGAGCACCACGAGTTGGCTCGCGGCGAACGGCTCCGCCACCTCGTTGCCCGGACGCGAACCGACGAAGTCCTTGGTGACGATGCAGCCGTCAGACAGCGTCACGAAGCTGTTGTATGGCCGGCGTCGCGGCAACTCGCGCGCAGCGACCACGCGCAAGTCGCGCGACAGCCGATGCGCATGATTGCCGAAGACGACATAGAGATCGCCGTTGTCGTGCACGGCGACACCGCCCGGCCACGCCGCGCCGCCCGGCAGTTTGTCGCTGGTCGCGAGCGTCTCCAGCGTGTCGGGATGCACCTCTTCAATCCACGACACTGCATCGTCTCCGCCCGTGTGGCACAAGGCGAACACCTGGCCCGACGGTGCGACGACCACCATCGTCAGCACCAGCATCGCTCGGCTGGTAGCGATGAGCGACTCCTCGGGTTGCAGGGCGAGCTTCGCGCCTGCGACGAACTGCGGGCGTCGCGAGCCGCCGTCTTCCGTCGTCCACGTCACGTGGACGAAATGTAGTTCAGGCGGGTACGACCACCACGGCGCACGGCGCGTGGTGCACGACCTGTTGGGCGACCGAGCCGAGCAACAAGCCGAGGAATCCGCCGTAGCCGCGTTTTCCGATCACCAACAAGTCGGCGCCTTTCGCGGCGGCGATGAGCGCGGTGGATGGTGTGCCGCGCAACACTCGCGTGGTGACCGACGCCCCGCTCAGGTCCACCTTCTTCAGCACGGCCCCGAGCAGCTTCTCCGCATTGGAGTTCATGTCGTCGACGCCCGGCATCATCGACACACCAAGCGGGTCGATCACGGGCGGAAACTCCCAGGCGAACACGACGTCGACGCTGGCACCGTGCGACCGCGCCTCTTGCAGCGCCCAACGCAGAGCGCCAATCGAGTTGTCAGAGCCGTCCGTTCCGACCACGATTTTTTTCATCGCCACCACCTCCGGAGTTTTCTCATCGCTTCTCACCGTAGGTGGCGCGGCGCCGCGAGCGTCCGTGTTTGCGCGTGACTGTCGAGTCATCTACGTTCGGCGCACCTGACGAATTACTCAGCGACGCGTAGGACAAATCACGCGACCGAAGTCGCTCGTGCAAATAGTCGCGACGCGCAGGATTTCTCGTACAGTCCGAGTTGTGAAGTCGCGCGCGCTTCGACCGCGCACAATTCGACCGTGCACAATTCAGCAACCTTCGTTTGCGAGCACTCTCGCCGTCGTAGTGCTGGCCCTGTTTGCCTCGTCGTGCTCGCGCGAGCCGCAAGCGCTTCGCGGCATCGTTCGCGACGAGCCGCTGAACGTGGCTTCGGTCTCGCTGCCCGACGTCACGCGCGAAAGCGCACCTTCATCACGATTCGATATGCGCGCTGCGCCAGGCGAGCTGCTCTTCGTCTACTTCGGATACACCGCGTGCCCCGACCTCTGCCCCACGACGCTCGCCAAATGGAAGTCGGCGATGCGACAAACGAGCGACGCGGCCGCGCTCGTCGACACGGTCTTTGTCACGGTCGATCCCGCTCGCGACACACCACGGATTCTCAACGACTACGTGGGTTCGTTCGTCGACCGGTTCCGTGTGTTGCGCACCACGAGCCCGGCTGAGATGCAGTCTGCGCTCGACGCGTTTCTTGCGGCTGCGACCATCGAGACGTCGGCCGAAGGAAAAGTAGAGGTGAGCCACACCACGGTCGCCTACCTCGTCGACGAACGTGGTGAAGTGGTCATCGAGTGGCCGTTCGGCACGAGTGCCAACGCCATGGCGAGCGACCTCAAGATCCTGCTGGGAAACACCCGGCAGCAGACACAGAAAGAGGGATGATGAACATCAACGCACTGAAGAAGGCGGTGCTCGGCATCATCGCCGTGCTCGCCCTCGGGTCATGCAGTTCGGACTCTGAGACGATCACCGTC
>Ga0233425_10003252_pt1 | contig 29940 bp, 23 predicted proteins | sample Watercolumn_Towu_2_FD_181712 | JGI IMG/M metagenome (GOLD analysis project Ga0233425, IMG submission 181712) | Freshwater microbial communities from Lake Towuti, South Sulawesi, Indonesia - Watercolumn_Towuti2014_140_MG | ecosystem: Environmental > Aquatic > Freshwater > Lake | place...
CCTGCGACGATGCGCGGTACAGATACCCGAAAGACCATCTGTTCTCCTACGTCTCGACGGAATCGCGGATCCCGCCGAACCATCCATTGCGCGCGCTCCTGGTGCTGGTCGATGAGGCGCTGGCGGCGTTGTCGGCGGACTTCGCTGCCGCCTATGCCAAGATCGGCCGACCCTCGATTGCGCCGGAAAAGCTGGTCCGCGCTGCACTGTTGCAGGTGTTCTACAGCATCCGCAGCGAGCGCTTGCTGATGGAGCAGATCGACTACAATCTGCTGTTCCGCTGGTTCGTCGGGCTGTCGGTGGATGAGCCGGTGTGGGTGCCGACGGTGTTCACCCACAACCGCGAGCGGCTGCTGGAAGCCGACATCGTGCGCAAGCTGTTCGCCGAAGTCTTCGCGCAGGCGGATCGGCAAGGGCTGACCAGCAGCGAGCACTTCAGCGTCGATGGCACGCTCATCGACGCCTGGGCCTCGATGAAGAGCTTCACGCGCAAGGACGGACCGCCACCGCCAAGTGGTCCCGGTCGTAACGGCGCGGTCGACTTCCGCGGCGAGACTCGCCGCAACGACACCCATGAAAGCCGCACCGACCCCGACTGCCGACTTTACCGCAAGGGCAGCGGTCAAGCCGCCAAACTGTGTTACATGGGCCATCTGCTGATGGAGAACCGCAACGGCTTCATCGTCGATACCACCGTCACGCCGCCCACTGGGCAGGCCGAGCGCGAGATGGCCGTAGCCTTCGCCGCCGGCTTGTCCGGCAACCGCCGCAGGACCTTCGGCGCCGACAAGGGCTACGACAGCGCCGACTGCGTCGCGGCGTTGCAGGCACTCAACGTCACTCCGCACGTGGCCCAGAACGATACCAACCGTCGCTCCGCCGTCGATGCGCGCACCACGCGTCATCCCGGCTACGCCATCAGCCTGCGCATTCGCAAACTCATCGAGACGCGCTTCGGCTGGATGAAGGACATCGGCGGCCTGCGCAAGACCAGATTGCGCGGCACCGACTTCGTCGACAACCAGTTGCGGCTGGCCGCCACCGCCTTCAACCTTCTGCATCTGGCCAATCTGCTGCGCGCCGCACCGGCGTAGACGATAATTACCGGACCAGTGTGTCTTGACCCACGATAACCACTCCGTTGTGGCGAGCAACCGCCAGACGGAACACGAAGACAGCGGCATCGCTTTCATTTCAGCCACGCAAATGACCATGGCCATGCCCGTTTTCATGCCTTTTTCAGCAGCCTGTTAATGGACAATCTGGGTTCAACGACGACGGTCCCCGGCCGCTGGCGACCCGGACCGGATCGTCGGAACGTAGACTTCAGTCCGCCGGCGGGATGGCCGACTGCCGTTCGATGAAGGCCCGCAACTCGTCCGCCGGCAGCGGCTTGGCCAGCAGATAACCCTGGTACTGGTGGCAGCCCAGCTCCCAGAGAAAACGCTTTTGATCCTCGGTCTCGACGCCCTCGGCAAGTACGCGGATGCCCAGGCCGCGGGCCATGGCGGCGATGGCGCGCACGATGGCGGTGTCGTCCGGGTCGAGCGGGATGCCGTTGACGAAGGAGCGATCGATCTTGATGGTGGCGACCGGGAACCGCTTCAGATAGCTTAGGCTCGAATAGCCGGTACCGAAGTCGTCCATCGACAGTTTCACGCCGAGTTCCCGCAGGTGCAGCATGATGGCGAAGCTGCGCTCCAGGTCCTGCATCATCAGGCTCTCGGTCAGTTCGAGGTCGAGCCGCTCGGGCGGCAGGTTGTGATCGTCGAGCGCCTTGCGCACGCGTTCGGACAGCCGCGGTTCGAGGAACTGGCGCGCCGACAGGTTGACGGCGACCGACAGCGGCGGTAGGCCGGCATCCATCCAGGCGCGCGCCTGGCGGCAGGCCTCGCGCAGCACCCATTCCCCGATCGGCACGATCAGGCCGGTCTCCTCGCAGACGGGGATGAATTCGGCCGGCGAGATCAGCCGGCCCGGCGGATGTTCCCAGCGGATCAGGGCCTCGACGCCGAAGGTCGTCCCGGTTTCGAGATCCGCCTGCGGCTGGTAGTGGAGCCGGAACTCGCCGTTGTCCAGCGCCTGGTGCAGGTCGCGCTCCAGGTTCATGCGCCGGACGATGCGGGCGTTGAGGGCCGCGGTGTAGAACTGGTAATTGTTCTTGCCGCGCTCCTTGGCGTGGTACATGGCGGCGTCGGCGTGCTGCAGCAGCGTCTCGGAGCGGCGCCCGTCCTGCGGATAGAGGCTGATGCCGATGCTGGTGGTGATGCGGATCTCGTGGCCGGCGAGGTCGAAGGGCGCGGCCATCTGGCCGAGAATCTTGTCGGCCACGGTCGCGGCGTCGATGGGCGCGCCGATATCCGGGAGGATGACGATGAACTCGTCGCCGCCGAGGCGGGCCAGCGTGTCCTCGTTGCGCAGCGCCGCGGTCAGGCGCCGCGCCACCTCCCTGAGCAGCCGATCGCCCTCGGTATAACCCAGCGTGTCGTTGATGAACTTGAAGCGATCGAGATCGAGGAACATGACCGCCACCTGGGTCCGCCGGCGCCGCGCCTGGGCCAGCGACACCCGCAGCCGGTCGCGCAGCAGTTCGCGGTTCGGCAGGCCGGTCAGGGTGTCGTGGGTGGCCATGTGTTCGAGGCGATCCTCGGCGGCCTTCTGGGCGGTGATGTCCATCTGCACCGCGACGTAACGGGTGACGCGACCCTGTTCGTCGCGCAGCGGGGTGATGGTTTCGCTGGCGACGTAGAGGCCGCCGTCCTTGCGGCGGTTGACGATCTCCCCGCTCCAGACCGAGCCGGCGGCGATCGCTTTCCAGAGTTCACGATAAAACCCCTCTTCCTGGCGGCCGGACTTGAGCAGGCGCGGGGTCTGACCGAGCACCTCATCGAGGCCGTAGCCGGTCAGGTCGATGAAGCCCCGGTTGACCCACTCGATGCGACCTGCGGCATCGGTGATGAATATGGCGTTGGCGGCGGTTTCCATCGCCGTCTGCTGCAGGCGCAGCCACTCGTGGTCTCCGGCCGAGATGAGAATGCCGGCCGCGCGCTCCGCGAGCCGGGCGAGGCGGGCCGTGCCCTCGGCGTCGAAGGCGGTATCGCTGCCCGAGAAGAAACCGATGAGGTGGCGTCGGTCCGGGGCATGCGGCAGGGGCAATAGCAGGCCGGTATTGAGGCCATTGGCGCGCATCGTCCGTGCCCAGGGCGCGTCGATCGCCGTCAGGTCCTCGCGATGGGTGCGACCGTCGGTCAGCGCGCGCATCAGGGCACATTGCTGATCCGGCAGTTCCGGGTTGGTCGCAGCCAGCATCTCGGCGAGCGGCAAGCGGTGGTCGCCGCCCTCGCCAAGCAGCTGCGGTTTCCCGTTATGGTCGAGGTTGGCGATGATGACGAGCGGCAGGTCCAGGACCTCGGCGATCCAGCGGCACAGGTGTTCGCAGAGCCCGCGGACCGAGATGTGGCTCAAGACCTGCTGCTCGGCGCGATGCAGGACGCCGTCCACCAGGCGGCGGAATTTGTCCTCGGTGACGTCCTCGATGGTCCCGGTGTACACGTCGCCGTGGCCGTTCGCGCCGGCGCGCTGGGCGTGGATGTCGACCCACAGATAGTCACCCTGGTGGACGATCAGCCGGTATTCGCCCGAACACTGGGCGCGTTTGCCGCCGAGCAGCCGGGCGAAGTCCGCCTCCTTGCGCGGCCGGTCGTCCGGATGGAGAAAATCGGCAATGGGCCTGCCGGTCGAGGTGTCGACCGCGTGCCCGGTCATCCGCGCCCAGACCGGGCTTAAGAACAGGAAGCGGCCCTCCTGGTCGCACTGGAAGATGACCTCTTTTACGTTTTCCACCACCGTGCGATAGCGGGCCTCGCTGTCCTTGAGGGCGCGGGTGGCGCTTTCGATGTTATCCGCCATGTCATCGAGGGCGCGGCCGAGGGCGACGATCTCGCCCTTGCCGTCCAGCCGGGCCCGCCGTTCCCGTTCGCCGGCGCCGTAGGCCTGCACGGTGACCGCCAGATGCTGGATCGGCCGGACAATCAGCCGCCGCACCGAGGCGCTCATCAGGGCCACGGTTAGCGCGGCCATGCCGACCAGCAGTGCGGTCAGCAGGTACACCAGCCGCTGCATCGGTGCCAGGATTTCACTCTCGGGTACGAGCCGGACATAGCGCCAGTTGAGGCGCGGAATCTCGAGGGAGACGGCGACGTAGCGCACGCCCCCGACCGCAATCTGGCGCAGGCCGGTGGCAGCGGCCGTCGTTGCCGTCCCGGCGGCGGGCGCAGTCGCCGCGGCTGGTTCCCACAGCAGTCGCTGCAATGTCGGTTCGCTCGTCAGGTCGGGCTTGAAGTCGCCGGCCTTGTCTTCGAGGGCCTTCTGCCAGGGGCCGGCGAGGACGTAGGCGCCTTCGCCATCGAACCTGCCGTTCTTGTCTGGGTCGAGGTCGAGCAGGAAGTGTTGCGTACCGCGATAAACATCGGAGGCCCGCAACCCGGCGATCAGATCGGCCAGGGCGATGTCGTGGCCGATGATGCCGAACCACTGGCCATCGCGGTCGACCGGATAGACGCAGCTCACCACCCAGGTCCCGACCGTCGTCTCGAGGATGGCCGGCGTCCACTGCGGGATTCGGCCCGGGTTCAACCCGGGGGAGGCGAGCTGGTCCCAGAGGGTCTGGGTATAGTCGTGATCGGGCGGCAGGGTGTAGATGAAATCGGGGTTGCGGCGCCAGAAGATGACCGAGGTCTTGTTGAGCTGGTCGAACCAGACGCCGTCGAAGTGCTGCAGGGCCGCCTGCCCGAACGCCGTCAGCACCCGCATGGCGCGCAGCTTGGTCCGTTTGACCTCCTCGGTCAGTTCGACGTCGGCCGGAATGAAGACGCCCGCCTCGCGCCGGCCGTCGAACAGTTCCTTGCGGTTGCGGACCACGCCGTGTTCGTCGGCGGCAACCATGGCGTCCAATTCCGCGATTTCCTCGGCGCGCGCCGGCTTGTTCATCTCGGCGTTGATGATCTCGGCCAGCCGGATGAGGCTGGTCTCGGCACGTTCAAGATGCGCGAGGTGCGGCGCGAGCGCCGCCGAGGTGTCCTTGAAGATCAGGCTGGTCGTGGAGTGGAGGACGTGGTCGCGGGCGATCCAGTACAGCGCCGCGACGCTCGGGATCACCGCCAGCGCCATGCTGAGCAGGGTGATGAAGGTGAGCCGTCTGCCGATCGTCACGCCAACGCTCCGTTCCGCGGGCACGGGTCGCCCGTCAATGACAATCTAGACTAAGTCCGGTTCTCCGAACAATGGGAATGAGTCGCAGTTGATGGAAACCGGCGACAACCCCGCGTTGTCGCCGGGGGACCGCTAGAACGGAATATCGTCGTCCAGTTCGTCCTTGACCGCCGGCGAGCCGGCGGCGGCGCGACCGCCGCCGCGCGGCGCATCGGCATGGGACGAACGTGATTCGCCGCTACTCCGCTCCCCCTGCCCCCCGGGGCCGCCCAGCATCTGCATCTCGTCGGCGATGATCTCGGTCGTATATCGATCATGACCGTCCTTGTCCTGCCACTTGCGGGTGCGCAATCGGCCTTCGACGTAGACCTGGCGGCCCTTCTTCAGGTACTCGCCGACGATCTCGGCGAGCTTGCGATAGAAGACGACGTTGTGCCACTCGGTCTGTTCCTTCTGCTCGCCGGTGTTCTTGTCCTTCCATGACTCGCTGGTGGCGATGCGGATATTGGCGACGGCATCGCCGCTCGCCATGTACTTGACCTCGGGGTCTGCCCCCAGATTGCCGACCAAAATTACCTTGTTGACGCCTCTGCTGGCCATGATTGAACTCTCCCGCTTGTTGGTTGATGGTGCCGCTGTCCCTGCCTGTCGCCCGTCCGTCGCCGGAGGACACCTGCATATCTTAATCAAAAAAGCGGCCGGCGCGCCTTCGGTCCTGCCGGGTGCCGCGATGCACCGTCCACAGCCAGAGGGCGGCGACCGTCGCCCCGAACAGGAATACCCCGGCGTAACGCAGATGGCCGTATAGCCAGCCACCGGCAACGCCGCCCAGGAAGGTACCGAGAAACTGGCTGGTCGAGTAGACGCCAAGCGCCGTACCGCGCTGCATTGGCGGCGCGGCGCGGGATACCAGTGCCGGCAGATTCGCCTCGAGAAAATTGAAGGCGGTAAAGAACAGCAGCAGTACCGCGATCAGCACCGGCAACGAATCGTGCCCCAGCCACAGGCCCAGCTCGGCCGTGGCGATCAGGCCGATGAAGGCGAGGAACGGGCGCCGGGATCCGGCGCCGCGGTCGGCACGCCGCAGCCACGGCAGGATCAGCAGCACCGAGGCGACCAGCACCGGCAGGTAGACCTGCCAGTGGCGGGCGGCGGCGAGCCCGGCCTCATCGCGCAGGGCAAGCGGCACGGCGACGAAGGTCGCGGTCAGGATCATCTGCAGGCAGAAGATGCCGAAATCGAGCTGCAACAGGCCAGGGTCGGCCAGCACCTGACGCAACTGGGCCGGCTCCGCCTCGCAGTCGTCGTGATGGGGGCTGCGCGGCGGGTCCGGCACCAGCCGGTGCAGGACCACGAGCGCCGCCAGCGCCAGCGCGCCGCTGGTCCAGAACATGCCCGACAGGCCGGCCGCGTGGTGCACCATGGGGCCGAAAACGAAGGCGGCGGCGAAGGCGGCACCGATGCTCATGCCGATCAGCGCCATGGCCAGGGTACGGCTGCGCTCGCCGGTCAAATCGGCGGCCAGGGCCATGACCGCCGCCGAGATGGCGCCCGCTCCCTGCAGGGCGCGGCCGGCGATGACCCCGGCGATGGACGAGGAACAGGCAGCGATGGCGCTTCCGGCCATGAAGATCAGGAGCCCGGCGGTGATCGTCGGCTTGCGCCCATAGCGATCGGACAGGGTGCCGAAGGGGATCTGCAGCAACGCCTGGGTCAGGCCGTAGCCGCCGATGGCGACGCCGATGAGCATGGGTGTCGATCCCTCGAGGTCCTGCGCGGCGAGGGCGAACACCGGCAGCAGCAGGAACAGGCCGAGCATGCGCAGGAAGAAGATGAGGGCCAGGGCCAGCGCCGCGCGCAGCTCGGGGATGGCCGTCGATTCCGGGGTGGGGGAGCTTTGCGGCATAAATGAGGGGCGACGTATAGTAACCGGTTTCCCGGCCAGGTTCGCCAGAGGCAGCATGGACTACATCCGCATCCGCGGCGCCAGGACCCACAATCTCCGCGACGTCAACCTCGACCTGCCGCGCGACCGTCTGATCGTGCTCACCGGCCTGTCCGGCTCCGGCAAGTCGTCGCTGGCCTTCGACACGCTCTATGCCGAGGGCCAGCGCCGCTACGTCGAGTCGCTGTCGGCCTACGCCCGCCAGTTCCTGTCGATGATGGACAAGCCCGACGTCGATCACATCGAGGGCCTGTCGCCGGCGATTTCGATCGAGCAGAAATCGACCTCGCACAACCCGCGCTCGACCGTCGGCACGATCACCGAGATCTACGACTACCTGCGCCTGCTGTACGCGCGGGTCGGCGAGCCGCGCTGTCCGGAACACGGTGTCGGCCTCGCCGCCCGTACCGTCAGCCAGATGGTGGACCTGGTGCTGGCCGAGCCCGAGGGCACGCGGTTGATGCTGCTGGCGCCGCTGGTCGCCGGCCGCAAGGGCGAGCACGGGCTGATCCTCGCCAATCTGCAGCGCCAGGGTTTCCTGCGGGCGGTGGTGGACGGCCGCATGGTGGAGATCGACAAGCCCCCCAGGCTCGACCCCAAGCGCAAGCATGACATCGAGGTGGTGGTCGACCGCTTCAAGGTGCGGCCGGACCTCAGGCTGCGGCTGGCGGAATCGTTCGAGACCGCGCTCACGCTCGCCGACGGCGTGGCGCGGGTGGCGTGGATGGACGACGCGGCGAGGCCGCCGCTCGTGTTCTCGGCGAAGTTCGCCTGCCCGCACTGCGGCTACTCGCTCGCCGAGCTGGAGCCGCGGCTGTTCTCGTTCAACAACCCGCACGGCGCCTGCTCGGCCTGCGACGGCCTGGGCCAGATCCAGTTCTTCGACCCGGCGAAGGTCGTGCAGAACCCGGAACTGTCGCTGCCGGGCGGGGCGATCCGCGGCTGGGACCGCCGCAACGCCTATTACTTCCAGATGCTGCGGGCGCTCTCGGCACACTACCGCTTCGATCTCGACACACCGTACCGCAACCTGCCGGCCGAGGTGCAGAAGGTACTGCTGCACGGCAGCGGCAAGACCGTCATCGAGTTCAGCTTCGTCTACAACGACGGCGTGCGCCGCGATCGCCACCCCTTCGAGGGGGTGCTGCCCAACATGGAGCGCCGCTACCGCGAGACCGAATCGAACATGGTGCGCGAGGACCTGGCGCGCTACCTGTCGCACAAGCCCTGCCCCGATTGCGGCGGTGCACGCCTCGGTGCGGCCGGCCGCACCGTCTATGTCGGCGACCGCACCCTGCCCGAGATCACCCGCCTGCCGGTGTCGCGGGCACACGAGTTCTTCGCCGGCCTGGCCCTTGCCGGCCAGCGCGGCGAGATCGCGGCCAAGGTCCTGAAGGAGATCGGCGAGCGGTTGCAGTTCCTGATCAACGTCGGGCTCGACTATCTGACGCTGGAGCGCAGCGCCGAGACCCTGTCGGGCGGCGAGGCGCAGCGCATCCGCCTGGCGAGCCAGATCGGGGCCGGACTGGTCGGCGTCATGTACGTGCTCGACGAACCCTCCATCGGCCTGCATCAGCGCGACAACCGGCGCCTGCTCGACACCCTGACCCGGCTGCGCGACCTCGGCAACACGGTGATCGTGGTCGAGCACGACGAGGAGGCGATCCGGGCCGCCGACTTCGTGGTCGACATCGGTCCGGGGGCCGGCGTGCATGGCGGTCGCATCGTCGCCCGCGGCACGCCGGCGGACATCGCGGCGCATCCGGATTCGCTGACCGGCGCCTATCTCGGCGGTCGCCTCGCGATTCCGGTTCCGCAAAGGCGCCGCAGCCCCGATCCGGCGCGGATGCTCGTGGTGCGCGGGGCCAGCGGCAACAACCTCAAGGGGATCGACGTCGCCATCCCGGTCGGGCTCATGACCTGTGTCACCGGCGTCTCCGGCTCCGGCAAGTCAACGCTGGTCAACGATACGCTGTACCGTGTCGCCGCCCGTGAATTGAACGGCGCCGGCGGCGATGCCGCGGCATGCGCGGCCATCGACGGCCTGGCCTTCTTCGACAAGGTGGTGGACATCGACCAGAGCCCGATCGGGCGCACGCCGCGATCCAACCCGGCCACCTACACCGGCCTGTTCACCCCGATCCGCGACCTGTTCGCGGCCACCCCCGAGGCCCGCTCGCGCGGCTACCAGCCGGGGCGGTTCTCGTTCAACGTCAAGGGCGGGCGCTGCGAGGCCTGCGAGGGCGACGGGGTGATCAAGGTGGAGATGCACTTCCTGCCCGACGTCTACGTGCGCTGCGACGTCTGCAAGGGCGCCCGCTACAACCGGGAGACGCTCGACATCGCCTGGAAGGGCCGCAATATCCATCAGGTGCTGGAGATGACGGTCGAGGAGGCGCGCACCTTCTTCGACGCCGTGCCGGCCGTCGCCGGCAAGCTGCAGACGCTGATCGACGTCGGCCTGTCCTACATCCGCATAGGCCAGAACGCGACCACGCTCTCCGGCGGCGAGGCCCAGCGCGTCAAGCTGGCGAAGGAGCTGTCGCGCCGCGACACCGGCCAGACCCTCTACATCCTCGACGAGCCGACCACCGGCCTGCACTTCCACGACATCGAGCGGCTGCTCGCGGTGCTGCACCGGCTGCGCGACCACGGCAACACCGTGGTCGTCATCGAGCACAACCTGGACGTGATCAAGACCGCCGACTGGATCGTCGACCTGGGGCCGGAGGGCGGCGATCGCGGCGGAGGACTGGTGGTCGCCGGCACGCCGGAACGGGTGGCGGCGGATCCGGCTTCACACACGGGGCGCTATCTCGCCCCGGTGCTGGTTCGCGCCACTCCGGTCGAGACCCTCCCGTGAGGAATGCGGCGTGGTTGCACGGCCGGCGGGGTTGCCGGAAGATGAAGTCAAACGCACGGAGACCCGCTCCATGGTCGAGACCGCCCGCCAGTTCGCCACCTACGAGGACATCCTGAACGCGCCGGCGCACCGGGTCGCGGAGATAGTCCACGGCCAGCTGCACACCCACCCGCGCCCGGCACCCAGACATGTGCAGGCGCATTCCTCCCTCTGCGACGAGTTGGTAAGCCCGTACGGGAAGGGACGAGGCGGTCCCGGCGGCTGGTGGATACTGGTGGAACCGGAACTGCACCTCGGGCCGCACGTCCTCGTGCCGGACCTCGCCGGCTGGCGGCGCGAGCGCATGCCGCGCCTGCCGGAGACCGCCTGGTTCGAGCTGGCCCCGGACTGGGTCTGCGAGGTGCTGTCGCCCGGCACGGCGCGCCTCGACCGCGTCGAGAAGCTGCCGATCTACGCCGGGTCAATTGTCCGCCACGCCTGGCTGGTGGACCCTGACATCCGTACGCTGGAGGCCTACGAGAACCAGGACGGCCGCTGGCTGCTGCTCAAGGTCTTCGAGAACGACAACCCGGTCTCAATCGCCCCCTTCGACGCCATCACCTTCAGCCTCGCCAGCCTCTGGGCCGATTGACCAGACTGCGTTGATCTGGCGCGGTCATGCAGCGGGCGCCGCGGGCCGTGGGCGGCCAACGCGCAGGCGGCGATGTCCGCCGGAAATGACGGAGAGACTGTGGGATGACGAAACGGTACACGATAGCGATGGGCCTGATTGCATGGCTGCCCCCGCTGCTGGCCATGGCGACGGAGCTGCCGGTCAACTGGCAGGGCCTGCCGGAACCCTATGCCACGTCCTCGGCGGTGAATCCGGCGCGGGTCGTTGCCCGGCCGGAGGGTGCGACGCTCAAGGTCCCCGACGGCTTCACCGTCGAGCCCTGGGCGCAGGGCCTGCCCGGCGCCCGCTACATGATCCAGGGACCGGGCGGCGAGGTGCTGATCTCGCAGATGGACGAAGGACGGGTCACCGCCCTGCGCGACGGCAAGGCCGCGACCCTGCTCGACGGCCTGCACGGACCCTACGGCCTGGCCCTGCATGGCGAATGGCTGTACGTCGCCGAGGTCACGTCGGTGAAGCGGTACCCCTACGATGCCGCGCAACTCAGGGTTGGACCCGGGGCGGAGGTCATCGATCTCGGCGATTACGACGGCGGCCATTCGACGCGCACCATCGTTTTCGACGCCGCGCACGAAAAGCTCTACCTGAGTGTCGGGTCGGCATCGAACGTCGATGCCGGCGAGCCGCCGCTGCGCGCCACCATCAGCCGCCATGATCCCGATGGCCGGAACGGCGAGATCTTTGCGTCGGGCCTGCGCAATGCCGTCGGCCTTGGCTTCAATCCGGTGACCGGAGAGCTGTGGGCGACCGCGCACGAACGCGATGGCCTCGGCGACGATCTGGTGCCCGATTACCTGACCCGTGTCGTCAAGGGCGGGTTTTACGGCTGGCCCTATGCCTACATCGGCCCGCACGAGGACCCGCGCCGCAAGGGCGAGGCGCCGGACCAGGTCAGGAAGACGCTGTACCCGACCGTGCTGCTGGGCGGCCATGTCGGCGCCCTCGATCTGCTGTTCTACACCGGCAACCAGTTTCCGGAGCGCTACCGCAACGGTTGCTTCGTGGCCCTGCACGGTTCCTGGAACCGCAGCCGGCGGGCGGGTTACAAGGTGGCCTTCGTACCGTTCGTGGACGGCCGGCCGCAGTCGGGGCCGGAGGACTTTCTCACCGGCTGGATGCTGGGCGAGGACGATCGCCGCGTCTGGGGCCGGCCCGTGGGTCTGCTGCAGTTGCCGGACGGTTCGCTGCTGGTGTCCGACGACGGCGCCGGGATGGTTTGGCGCATTTCCTATACGAGCGAGATGCGTTAGTCTCATTCCAGAATCCCTACCGGACAGGATGCCTGCCGATGGAACCCGCCGCGCTCGATGCCGCCAAGGCCGAGATCAAGCAATGCATCGCCGATTTCCAGGGCTCTCTGCCGCCGCCCTTCGTCGCCGAGTTCCTGCTGCAGCAGTGGAGCCGCTATCTCACCCTCCTGAACGCCCGCCACGGGTCGGGCAGTCCCGAGGCCAGGGCGGCGCTGGCGACCGCCGAGCGGCTGATCGGTAGCGTGGCGCCGAAAGCCACGGATCGGGACCGCGCCGATCTGATGCGCTCCATAGGCGAACTGGTTCGGCGGATCAAGGACGGGGTCCGGGCCGCGGAATGCGACCGCGACGCCGTGCACGCCTTCATGAAGAAGCTGCAGGAAACGCACCTGCAGCTGCTGCAACCGGGAACGCCGGCGCCCGCGCCGTCCGGTCCCGAGACCGAGTTCAATCCAGACGAGACCCTCTCCTTCAGCCAGATCGATCCCCGCTACCAGGACATGCTGGCGCAACTGCGCGGCGGCGACGTCGAGGTGATCGACATGGATGAGAAGAAGCGGTCGTTCTGAGCGCCGCTCCGGGTTCGCGTTACCAACCGAGGTTGCAGCCGACATGTCAGCCCTGATCTGCGGGTCGTTCGCCTTCGACAACATCATGGTGTTCCAGGACCGGTTCCGGAACCACATCCTGCCGGACAAGATCCACATCCTGAACGTCTCGTTTCTGGTGCCGCAGATGCGGCGCGAGTTCGGCGGCTGCGCCGGCAACATCGCCTACAACCTCAAGCTGCTCGGCGGCCGGCCGCTGCCGATGGCCACCGTCGGCATCGACTTCGCGCCCTATGCCGCCTGGATGGACTCGCAGCACATCCCGCGCACCCACGTGCGCGAGGTCGAGGACAGCTATACCGCGCAGGCATTCATCACCACCGATCTGGACGACAACCAGATCACCGCGTTCCATCCGGGCGCCATGAGCCACGCCCATGCCAATCGTGTCGGCGACGCGCGCGACGTCGCCATCGGCATCGTCTCGCCGGATGGCCGCGACGGCATGCTGGAGCACGCCGCCCAGTTCCGCGAGGCCGGCATCCCGTTCATCTTCGATCCGGGCCAGGGTATGCCGATGTTCAACGGCGAGGAGCTGAAGGCATTCGTCGGGCAGGCGACCTGGGTGACGGTGAACGACTACGAATGGCAGCTGCTCCAGGATCGCACGGGCTGGTCGCCGCACGACGTCGCCGAACGGGTGAAGGCGCTGATCATCACCCGCGGCGGCGACGGCTCGTGGATCTACGCGGGCAGTCACCGCCACGAGATCCCGGCCGCCCCGGTCCGCGCGGTGCATGACCCCACCGGTTGCGGCGATGCCTACCGCGCCGGCCTGCTCTACGGGTTGACCAACGGAATGGACTGGGAGACGACCGGCCGGATTGCCGCGCTCATGGGGGCCATCAAGATCGAGCACGCCGGTACCCAGAACCACCGGTTCTCCCGCGCGGATTTCGCGGCCCGGTTTCGCGAGGCCTTCGGCCGCGATCTCTGACGGCCGGGTTGGTCGTACGCGCCCGGGTTACCGCCGCGCCGGGCGCGCCTGCCGCCACGCAAGCTCCCTGCCGGGGCGGGTCGATTCAGGAAATCCGTGTTCGGCGTCGCTACAAACGATACGCGGTCGGATTTCTGCTAATGTTTGTACCCCCCTGAACGGTCGGCCGATTCGCCGCAACGCGCATCGACAAGTGGCACAACAACCAACACGGAGGACTACAGACCCGACATGGCGCCGGAATCACGGCAGCCCGGCGGATTTGCCGGCAGGATCGAGTACCGCTTTCCCGCAACCGGCGGTTGCGGGCCGGTTCCGGTTTGGCATCACGCCGCCCGCATGTTGCGCGCCGGCCTTTGCGTGGCTGTCGTGGCGACCGGGGGTGCCGCATGGGCGGCCGATGTGGAACCCTCGCTGTACCCCTGGCTCGACGAGCCGGCCCTGCTGCAACGCCTGGACCCGCAACTCGGTGCCAGACTGGTGGATATCTACCGGGAAATCAGCCACCCGCCCACCGGCGGCGGGGCGCAACTCCTCGAGGCGCTGCTGAAACTCCAGTGCGAGCCCAGTGACGTGGTGGACGCCGAACTCGCGCTGCTCGACGCCAGACGCCGCGCCAAGGAGCGCGATTATGGCGTGAATTTCGACGCCGGCACGCGCATCGACCCGGATACCGGCGACGCGGACTCCGGCGGCCACCATGTCTATGCCGGCCTGTCCTGGAGCTATCTGGGTGGCGGCTTGTGGGGTAACCGGCTGGACGCGGAGGAACTCGGTCTCGAGGGCGAACTGGAGGAACTGCGCCGCGAGCAGACCGAGGGGCGGCGGCTACTCGACTGCCGGGCGGGTCGCCTGATTGCGGCCTTCAATGACCTGAAGATCGGGCTGCTCGGCCGCCGCGAGCGCTACCTGCGGCTCCTGCACGAGGTGTACCGCAACGCCTACCTGCAGGGACTCATCCACGCCGACGAAGTGATCCTCATCGAACGCGACCGTGATCGCACGCGCCAGTTCGAGGCGGGTTTTCGCAGCTACAACGAAACCCTGGCGCGGACCGGCGGCATGATGCCACGCCTTGACGGCGAACCGCCGTTCGTCGATCTCGACATCCGCAGGCTGATTGCCGCGGTGGAGAGCGATCCCGCCTGGTCGCGTATGGCGGCCATCGAGAAGGACCTGGTCGACAACCATTACGACCGCCGCCGCGAAATGGACATGCGTTACTACGTGCACCCGCGGTTGAAATGGGATGACAAGTTCGCCACCGCCACCGATCTGGTGGCGGGCATGACCTTCCGCATGCCGCTCGCCGAACGCCGCAGCGAGCCCCGCGACATCGAGGCGTCCTTGTCCGACCTGCGCCAGATTCAGGCCCGGCGCCAGCTTGCCGATACGCTGCTGCGTATGTACTACGAATACCAGTACCGGCTTGATGACGCCATCCGGCTCGACTACCAGCGCCGGCTGGTGCTGGAGCGCCTGCGCCGTGCCTTTGCCGCGCTGGCGGTACCGGCGCCGACGGTGGATGCCCGGACCCTGCCGGCGCTGCTGCAGGGCGTGCGCGACCTCATCGACACGCAGTTCGAGCTGCTGGACAACGGTGAGAATCTCTACGCCCGCCTGTTACGCATCTTCGCCGAGAGCAATCAGCCGTTCCAGGCCGATCTGCTGCTGCCGGTGCGGCAGGCGGCCGCGGTGGAGGGCCTGCGTCCCGGCAGCCGCGCGATGTACATCTGGTCACGCAGTTTCAACGAGATCGACAACGCGCTGCTGATCCAGATACTGAGAACCAAGTCGGTGACCACGGCAGTGGTGTCGGCCGGTCGCAAGACCGACGCCGTCAAGCTGGAGCAATTCCTGGCGCTCGCCGCCGGCGCCGGCCTGCGCGTCGAGCTGATGGTGAGCGACAACGGCTGGGTCCGCCCGCGGCAGGCCGCCGAGGTGGATGCCACGGTTGCCCGGCTGCTGGCGCTCGCGCCGCACCTGCATCTCGATGTGGAGCCGCACACCTTCGACGATTTCCGCGCCGACCGCACCACCTACATGCAGGGGCTGGCGGCGCTGGTCGAACGCGTGGCGGCGGCGAAGAAGCCGGGGCAGAGCGTGTCGGTGGCACTGCCCACGTTGCTCACGCGCGAAGAGGTTGACGCCGTCGCCGCCCATGCCGACGTGATCTACGCCATGGCCTACGGCATCGATCAACCCGACAAGCTGCTGCGGCGGCTGGAATCGTTTGCGGGCGTGCCGCGGGAGCGGCTGGTCGTGGCCCTGCGGCCGCAGGACTTCGCGAGCGAGCTTGCCCTGGAGGATTTCATCCGGGCCCTGGGCGAGCAGGGCGGCCTGACCGGGTTCGCGTTCCACGATTTTGAACAATTCCGGTCGGTGATCGAAACGAGCCAGTAAACCGCCGATGAAACTGCGCGCCCGCAAGAGTTACGTCACCTCGCTGCCCGAAGGCACGCCCGCCCGCAGGCGCGGCGTGCCGGTGGTGCGATGGTTGTATTTCAGCGCCATGGCGGCGGTCGTGGCTTACCTGGCGCTGTATGCGGCGCAACGGCTGATGTACGTCGAGGCGCGCGGCTACGTCGGCATGGAACGCCACCTGCTGCAGGCGGATCGCGAGGGTGTCCTGCGGGGTCTGGCGCTGCGTCCCGGACAGGCCGTCAGCCACGGTCAGTTGCTGTTCCGGATCGAGCAGGAGGTCGTCGAGGACCGCCGCGACGCCACGGCCGCCGAACGGCTGCGGGCCGAGCGCGACATCGCCGTGCGCGACGCCGAGCGCGAGTCGCTGCAACGCGAGGCCGCGGCCAGGTCCGGCCGGCTGGCGACGATAGGCAGGCAGAAGCTGCTGGAGCTTGGCCGCGACAACGCGCGCGAGGCCGCGGCCCTCGACCTGCAGATCCGCGCCGATCGCGCCAGGGCCGCGCAGCTCGAGCGCGAGATCGCCGTGCTGCGCGAGTATCAGCAGCGCCTGCTCGGCCAGGAGGGCTATGAGCGCTACAACACCGAGCTGCCGTACTACTCGCCGTTCGACGGCTTCGTCTATCGCGTGGAGAAGGGCGAGCGGGAATTTGCCCGCAAGGGCGATACCGTATTGGTGCTGGAGGACGCGGACCGTGTGCGCGTGTACGCCTACTTCGGCATCGAAGACCTGCCGGTCCTGGACGTGGGCGGCTCCGTCGAGGTATTGCTGCCCGACGGTCGCTATGTCGATGCGGCGATCGAGCGCATCGATTCCGCCGCGGTCGATTCCGTGGAACGGCTGAGCCGGGGCTACCAGCCGCTGGAGGCGCTGGTCAAGGCCACGCTGGTCCCGGTGCGGTCGGCGGCCGCGCTCGACTGGCGGCGCTACAACCAGATGGACGTCCACGTCCGTCTGCCCGCGGCGAACTGGATCGCATTCGTGCTGTTCCTGAGGAACGCATAACCATGATGATCGCGGACCCGTCCGCTGCGATGAACGACCCCACCATGCTGCTGGTGGCGGCGGCGGCGCTGGAATTGCGCGGCCTGCGCCTGCTGCGGGTCACCCCCACGGAGCTGGACCCGGCGCAGTGCGCGGAGGTGCGCGCCGTGCTGGTCGATGCCGGCGATGTGGAAGTGGCGGCGCAGATCTGCCGGCGCGTCCGCCAGCATCCGGTGCCGGCGGTGTATCTGGCGCCCCTCTTTCTGCTCGAGCGCGAGGCCGGGGCGTTGCCGCGCGCCATCGCCGGCATGGCCGACGGCAGTTGCACGCCGGATGCCTTCCCGGTCGTTTACCAGCAGCAGTTCGCCGAGCGCGTGGCGACCATCAACGGGCACATCGCGCAGTTGGCGGACAACCGCCAGGCCAGGGACACCAATCCCGCCTTCAGGTTCCTGCGGTACATGTTCGTGCGTTCGGGGCACATCGCCCCGGTGCACGACGACCGGCATCTCAGCGGTTATTACTACGCGGAATTCGAGGCCTTCCTCAGCAAGCACGACGAGAACGTCTTCGAAATACTCGAGTTTCTGGAGGGGCAACGACTCCTGAACAGCGAATTCGTCGATCGCGTCCATCTGTGCGTGAGCTGCCACTCGGCATCGCTCAATTTCCGCGAGACCTGCCCGCACTGCCACAGCGCCAACCTGCGTGTCGATGATCTGATCCACCACTTTCGCTGTGCCCATGTCGGTCCCCTGAACGACTTCCGTCGCGGCGCGCGCCTGGTGTGCCCGAAATGCGAGCGCGAACTCCGCGACGTCGGCGTGGACTACGACAAGCCTTCGGCGGTCTATGTGTGCCGCGACTGCCGGCACACGACCCAGGACCCGGAGACCGGCACGCTGTGCTACCGCTGCGGCGCCATGGCACAGCCGGAGCGCCTCGACCGTCTCACCGTGAAGCGCTACAGCCTGACCGGCCTCGCCGAGAACGCCGCCCGCCACGGCCTCGACAACCTGTTCCGCACCGTGCTGGAGACCGAACTGGATGTCCTGCCGTTGCAGGCGTTCAAGCGCTTCGTCGGCCTCGAGATCGAGCGCATCCGGCGTTACCGCACCGCGCGCAGCTGCCTCGCCATGCTGCTCATCGAGGATATCGATCGCATCTACATGCAGGCCGGCGCGCGCGCCAAGGACATCTTCGGCGAACTCGGCCGCATCATCGGCGCGAGCCTGCGGCCCAGTGACGTGATCAGCGCCTACAACGAGTCGCTGTTCATGATCCTCGCCACCGAGACGCCTTTGGCGGGCACCGAACTGATGGGCGGGCGCCTGCGCGAGCGGCTGGTCACCCTGATCAAGAGCAATTTCGCCCTCGATCCGAAGGTGCGGTTCCGCGGCCGCGAGATCGACGGCAGCGGCAGCGCCGATTCCCTGATCGACGCGCTGGTGAACCAGGCCGACAAGTCATGACCCTCGTCGATGAGGTCATCATCTTCATCACCCGCAAGGACGCCGCCGAGCTGCTGAAGTACTTCTGGTACTTCCTGCTGTTCGACTTTCCCCGTTACGTGCTGCTCGACATCGGAATCGTGTTCTATTTCATCACCCGGCATGGGCGTGCGGCGCGTACCCGCGAACAGGCGCGCAAGCAGCTGTTTACCGACGCGCCGCTGGTGTCGGTCATCGCGCCCGGCAAGAACGAGGGCCGCCACATCCCGGCCCTGGTCGCTTCGTTGGGCCGCCAGACATACAGCAACTACGAACTCATCGTGGTGGACGACGGTTCGTCCGACGATACGCCGGAGATTTGCCGCCGCCTGCTCGCCGCCGGCGCGCTGCAGGCCTTTTTCCGCAACGATGTGCGCGGCGGCAAGGCCTCGGCCGCCAACCTGGCGCTGCGGTACAGCTCCGGACAGTATGTCGTGCATCTGGATGCCGATTCGCACCTCGCCGACGACGCGATCGAAAAGGTGATCCTGCCTTTCTACCTGCGCCGCGACGTCGGCGCCGTGGCGGGCGACATCCGCGTCGCCAACCTCGACGCCTCGCTCACCGCGAGCATGCAGGCCATCGAGTACATGAAGGGCATCTCGGTAGGCCGCACCGTGCACTCCATGCTGGGCACTTTGCGCATCGTCTCGGGGGCGTTTGGGGCCTTCCGCAAGGACATCCTGGATCGGCTGGGGGGATGGGACGTCGGGCCGGGCCTCGACGGCGATCTGACCGTGCGCATCCGCAAGCTGCAATACGACGTCGTCTTCGAGCCGGAGGCGGTCTGCTACACCAACGTGCCGGAGCGCATCGAGCAGCTTGCCCGGCAACGATACCGCTGGGATCGCTCGCTGGTGCGCTTTCGCATCCGCCGCCACGGTGACATCTTCCGGCCCGACCGCAACTTCCGGCTGCGCAATTTCATGTCGTCGCTCGAAAACGTCTATTTCAACGTGGCCCTGGACGTCAAATGGTGGTTGTACAACTCACAGGTGGTGTTCTTCGCCACCGATCAGGTGAAGATCATCCTGCTGGTGAACTTTCTGGTGTATTTCGCTTCGGCCGGCATCCAGTTCTTCCTCGCCCTGGCGCTCTACGGGAGGACCATGCGGCGGTCGGAACTGGGGCTCATCTGGATGTTGCCGCTGGTGCCGCCTTACATCTGCTACTTCCTGCGCGTCGTGCGCACCTACGCCTACCTGATGGAGTGGCTGTTCAAGGTTTCGTATTTCGATCGCTGGAACCCATGGAAGACCTCGCGCATTTTGGAGCGTGAAGGCCGTTGAGCGTGTCCGCGTCGCTGTTGCCGCCGCGGTCCTGGCCCGGGCGCGGCGGACGCGTCAGCCGTGCAGGCGGTCGTCGGTGAGCGACTCGATCGGTGCCTCGCAGCGGGTGCCGCGGCAGACATAGGCGACCGTGTGGTCGCGCGCGCGGCGTTCGCCGAGCAGACCCGGCAGGTCTTTCGCGTCGTCCGGTATGGCGAGCACCAGCCGTCGGGGCGCGTAGCGCCCGGCGGCCGCGCGCCGCCAGCGAGAGAGATCATCGCCGCGGCCGCGAATGACCACTATCTCCGGCGCCATCAGGTGTTCCTCCAGCGCCGCCAGCAACGACAGGTGGGCGTAGGGCTGGGATTCCAGCGCCGGCCACGCCGCCCGTAGCGTCCGCTCGCCGGCCGCAAGATAACGCGCATTGCCGAGCAGATGCCCGAGCCGCCCCAGCATCAGGGCGGCGACGCCGTTGCCGGCCGGCAGGGCGTCGTCGGCATAGGGCTTGGGGCGCTGCGGCAGCGGTTCGTGATCGTCGGCGGTGAAATGGAAACCGCCGTGGTCGCGGTCCTCGAAGTGCCGAAGCATCGCCTCGGCGATCTCGATGGCGAACGACAGCCCGCCGTCGCGCCAGCGGGCGGCGAGCAGTGTCAGGATCGCCTCGATGAGCAGGGCATGGTCGTCGAGATAGGCATTAAGGTGCGCGCGGCCGTCGCGGCTCGTGGCCAGCAGGCGGCCGTCGCGCCAGTGGCAGCGGTGCAGGTAGTCGAGGGCGCGCTCGGCGCTGTCCACGTAATCATCGCGATCCAGCAGCAGTCCGGCGGTCGCCATGCCGGTGATCATCAGGGCGTTCCATGCCGTCAGGACCTTGTCGTCGCGCCCCGGGCGAACGCGCGCGGCACGGGCCGCGCAGAGTTTGCCGCGTGCCGTTTCAATCAGGGTCGCCGCATCCGGTTCCGTCATGCCCGCCGCGCGGGCGACGTCGGCGAGCGGCCGCGCAACCAGCAGGTGCCAGCGGCCCTCGAAGTTAGCCGGCCGGTCAAGCCCGAAATACGGGGCCACGACCCGGTATTCGGCAGGCGTCAGCAGTGCCCTTGCTTCGTCCTGCGTCCAGACATAGAACCGGCCTTCGTGGCCTTCGGAATCGGCGTCGAGAGACGAGGAGTAGCCGCCGTACCCGGTCTGCATCTCGCCCATGACCCAGCGCGCGATGCCTTCGGCCGTGCGGCGAAACAGGGGTTCGCCGGTGATGGCCCAGGCGCGGGCGTAGAGCGCAAGCAACGGGCCATTGTCGTAGAGCATCTTCTCGAAATGGGGTATCGCCCAGCGTTCATCCACCGAGTAGCGCGCGAAACCGCCGCCCAGCTGATCGTGGATGCCACCCTCGGCCATGGCGGTGAGCGTCCGAATCGCCATCCGCAGCGCCTCGCTGTCGGCGGCGCCTGTGGTGGCGGTCGCCGCGTGGTGCCGGAACAGGCGATCGATCGTCGCCGGGTGCGGGAATTTTGGAGCCGTCCCGAACCCGCCGTGATGCGCGTCGAAGGTGGCGCCGATCTCGGCGCGGACGGCGTTTAGCGGCGCCGTGGTCAGGCCCGCTTCGGGGTCGGCGGGTGTTTCGATCTGCGCCAGGGCGACGACGAAGGCGCGGTTCTGATCGCGGATTTCGTCATGCTGGTCGCGATAGACGACGGCGATGTGACGCAGCAGGTCGCGGAATCCGGGCAGGCCGTGGCGCGCCTCGGGCGGGAAATAGGTGCCGGTGAAAAAGGGGATCAGATCATCCGGCGTCAGGAACACGGTGAGCGGCCAGCCGCCCGGCCGGCGGGCGAGGAGGTGGTGCGCGGTCTGGTAGATGCGGTCGAGGTCGGGGCGCTCCTCGCGGTCGACCTTGATGTTGACGTACAGTTCGTTCATCACCGCCGCCGTGGCCGGGTCCTCGAAGGACTCGTGGGCCATGACGTGGCACCAGTGGCAGGCGGAATAGCCGATCGACAGCAGGATCGGTTTGCCCGTGGTACGGGCGCGCTCGAGCGCGGCCGGGTTCCAGGGCAGCCAGTCGACGGGATTGGCGGCGTGCTGGAGCAGGTAGGGGCTGGTCTCGCCGGCGAGCTGGTTGCTCATCGATCGGGAGGCGCCATCAACCGCGGCTGACGGCGGCTGGCTGCCGTGGTCACTGTTTGCGGATGCCGACGGCGGCGGCAATGCCGGTCAGCGCCAGGGCGGCGACGATCAGGATGGCGCCGACGGTGGTCAGACCCATCGCCGCCTGCACGCCCAGCACCATGCCGAGATAGAGCATGCCGGAATGCAGCACCGCGCCCAGCAGGAACATCAGCGACAGCAGCGCCTTGAAGTTCGCCGGGATGCACAGCACCAGCAGCACCAGGCCGGCGACGATGTTGAGCATGGCTTCGAGGTTGCCGTGCGCGTGCGGACCGCCCGCCAGCAGTCCGAGCCGGTTGCTGCCCTGAACGGCATCGAAGGTCCTGGTCACGGCCGGCGCCAGCTCCTGCGGACTTGCCGTCGCCGCATCGCGCACCTGATCGATGGCCTGCGCCGTCTCGCCCCAGGTCTTGAAAGTGTCGCCGAGCTTGGGCACCAGCAGGGCCGGTCCGAGTACCGCGGTCAGGGCGAAATAGATGAAGCCGAAAATGATGTTCAACTTGCCGTTCATTGGTTTTCTCCGGGTGTTGCTTGTGGGGGAACGCCGGGCAGGCCGGCGGCTTCTTGCAGTTCCTGCGACGAAAAAGACTTGCGGCCCGAGATCATCGATCGGGCCAGCGGCTTGTTCTCGTGCAGCTGGTGGACGGCGACCGCGAGTACATGCACGGCCACGAAGGCAATCAGGAGCAGGAAGCCGGTCTCGTGACATTCCATCAGCGGCGAATCGTCGCGCTGGTCGGCCGGCAGACCGAGCAGGATGACGCCGGCCGTCACCTGCCCGGCGGCGACAACGAAATAGAAGAGGTAGGCGAGCGCCGCCAGCGGATTGTGGCCGAAATAGGCCGGCACCGGCCGGCGCAGGCCGCTGAGATAGGAGCGCAGCGTCGCCGCCAGCACCTGGCGCTGTTTCGGTGTGAGCGGCAGCAGGTCCCGCCAGGACGCGGTGGCCGGCCCGACCACGAGCCACAGCAGCCGGGTCGCGAGACCGGCAGCGAAGGCATAGCCGGATATTGCGTGGATGTCGATGATGGCGCGCTTGGCGTCGCCAGTCGTCGCCTCGATGGTCAGTCCGGTCACGACCTGGGTGAACAGGGTCAAGGCATTCCATCCGTGCAGCGCCCGCAACAGCGGGTCCCAGACCAGGATCTCATGCCGGACGACGGGCGGGGTCATGGCCCCATTGTGCCACGGGCATGCGGCCCGGTGCGCTTGGTAGAATGTCGCGGCAGATGATCGCCTTCCCCGAAATCGACCCCGTCGCCGTCCACCTCGGTCCGCTTGCCATCCGCTGGTATGGCCTGTCCTGGGTCACCGGCATCCTGCTGGCCTGGTGGCTGCTGGACCGGCGTTCGCGCCGGCCGGGTTCGGCCTGGGACGGGGAGGCGGTGAGCGACCTCATCTTCTATGCGGCCCTCGGCATGATCCTGGGCGGCCGCCTTGGTTACGCGCTCTTCTACAACCCTGGCAGTTATCTCGCCGACCCCTTGGCCGTCGTCCGCGTCTGGGAAGGCGGCATGTCATTCCATGGTGGATTGATCGGTGCGCTGACCGGCTGCTGGCTCTGGGGCCGCAGGTCCGGGCGCGGCTTCCTCGCCTGTTCCGACCTGCTGGCGCCGGTGGTGCCGGTGGGGTTGTTCTTCGGGCGCATCGCCAACTTCATCAACGGCGAGCTGTGGGGCGCGCCGACGGCGCTGCCCTGGGGCGTCATCTTCCCCGACCCGCGCGCCGGACACATCCCGCGCCACCCGTCGCAACTCTACGAGGCGGCGCTGGAGGGCGCGGTGCTGTTCGCGGTGTTGTGGATGCTGTCCAGCCAACCGCAGCCGCGCGGTCGCATGACCGGCCTGTTCCTCGCCGGCTACGGCCTGTTCCGCTTCGCCGTCGAGTTCGTGCGCCAGCCCGACGGCCAGCTTGGCTATATCGCCTTCGGCTGGCTGACCATGGGCCAGGCCCTGTCGTTGCCGATGATCCTCATCGGCCTGTGGCTGCTGCGGCGCGAAGATCGGGCATGAAGGCTTATCTCGACCTGCTGCGGCTCGTCCGCGACCACGGCGAGTCCAAGGCCGATCGCACCGGTACCGGCACGCTGAGCGTCTTCGGCCACCAGATGCGCTTCGACCTCGCCGCCGGATTTCCGCTGCTGACGACCAAGAGGCTACACCTGAAGTCCATCGTCCACGAGCTGCTGTGGTTCCTGAGCGGCGACACCAATGTCCGCTATCTGCGGGAGCACGGCGTGACCATCTGGGACGAATGGGCGGACGCCAACGGCGATCTCGGTCCGGTCTATGGCGCGCAGTGGCGGCGCTGGCGCACCGCCGACGGCCGCGTGATCGATCAGATCGACGAGGTGGTGCGGCAGATCCGCGACAATCCCGATTCGCGCCGCCTGATCGTCAGTGCCTGGAACCCGGGCGAGATTGCAGAGATGGCCCTCGCGCCCTGCCACTGCCTGTTCCAGTTCCATGTCGCCGGCGGCCGGCTGTCCTGCCAGCTCTACCAGCGCAGCGCCGACGTCTTCCTCGGCGTGCCGTTCAACATCGCTTCCTACGCCCTGCTGACGATGATGCTGGCCCAGGTCACGGGACTCGCGCCCGGCGAATTCGTGCACACGCTGGGCGACGCCCACCTCTACGTGAACCATCGGCAGCAGGCCGATCTGCAACTGACGCGGACGCCGCGCGCGCTGCCGGTCATGCGCCTCAATCCGGCGGTGACCTCGATCTTCGATTTCCGCTACGGCGATTTCGAGCTCTCGGGTTACGACCCGCACCCCGGGATCGCCGCGCCCATCGCGGTGTGAGATGAAGAAGCCGCGCCTGTCGATTGTGGTCGCCATGGACCGCAACCGCGTCATCGGCCGCGACGGTGACCTGCCCTGGCGCCTGCCGGCCGACCTGCGCCATTTCCGCGCCCTCACCATGGGCAAGCCGGTGGTCATGGGCCGGCGGACGCACGCGTCCATCGGCCGGCCGCTGCCCGGCCGCGACAACATCGTCGTCAGCCGCGATCCGCTCTATCGCGCCGACGGCTGCACGGTCGTCGGGTCGCTGGCATCGGCCTGCAAGGTGGCTACGGCCGGCGAGGTCATGGTGATCGGCGGCGCCTCGTTGTACAGCGAGGCGCTGGCGGGCGCCGCCCGCATCTACCTGACCGAGGTCCACGCCGAGGTGGCGGGCGATGTCCGCTTCCCGGACTTCGATCGCGCCGAATGGCGGGAATCTGAACGCACCGACCATCCGGCGGACGCAGCCAACGATTACCCCTACAGTTTCGTGCTTCTCGAACGCCGCTCAGTCGCCGGGGCCGGCGCGGGTGTGGCTGGCGACGCTGAATAGCCGGAGATCCTCCAGCCGCATCGCCGTCAGGCGCCCGCCCCAGACGCAGCCGGTGTCCAGTCCCCAGACGTTGTGCGCCCCCGGTTCCGGCGAGGCCAGGTGCAGGGTGGCCCAATGGCCGAAGATGATGCGTTCGCCGCGGCTGCGGCGGTCGGGAACCTCGTACCAGGGCAGCAGCTTGTCATCCTGGGTGCCGGGCGGGCCTTTGGGCTTGAGGTCGAGTCGTCCCCTGCGGGTGCAGTAACGCATGCGGGTCAGACAGTTGACGACAAAACGCAGGCGGTCCCAGCCGGTGAGATCGGTGTCCCAGCGATCAGGCTCGTTGCCGTACATGCGGTCGAAGAAGGCGACGCAGTCCGGCCCGCGCAGGACGACCTCCAGCTCCCGGGCGCAATTCGTAGCCTGTTCGATGTCCCACTGCGGTGGCAGGCCGGCATGCACCATCGTGAAATCGAGCGCGATGTCACGGTGCAGCAGGGGCTGGTGGCGCAGCCAGTCCAGCAGCTTGGCGTAATCAGCGGCGGCGAGGATGTCGCCGAAGGTGTCGCTGCGGTGGGGGCGGCGACGGTTGCCGAGGGCGTGGGCGAGGAGATGCAGGTCGTGATTGCCGAGCACGGTGACGACGTGCCTGCCCAGCCCCATGACCTCGCGCAGCACCGCCAGCGATTGCGGGCCGCGATTGACCAGGTCGCCGGTCAGCCACAGGTGGTCGTCAGGCGGCCGAAAACCGATGTGGGTCAGCAGTTCGACGAACTCGCGGTGACAGCCCTGGATGTCGCCGATGGCGTAGGTCGCCATGAATCCAGGACCCGCCGCGGCGTTCAGTGGAAGATCTGGGGAACGGCGAGGCGGAAGGGCGGGATCGGTGTGTCGAAGGCGACCCCGTCGTCACCCAGCATCTGGTAGCTGCCCTGCATGGTTCCCACGGGTGTCTCGAGGACCGCGGCGCTGGTGTAGCGGAAGGCCTCGCCGGGCGCGAGGTGCGGGTGTTCGCCGACCACGCCCGGCCCGCGCACTTCCTCGACATGGCCGTTGGCGTCGGTGATGACCCAGTGTCGGGTCAACAGCTTTGCCGGCACGGTCCCGGTGTTGGCGATGGTGATGGTGTAGGCGAAGACATACTGTTCTTCTTCCGGCGAGGACTGGTCCTCGACGTAATCGGTCTTCACCGAGATGCTGATCTGGTGGGGCATGCCGTCATTTCAGCCCAACGCCGGCGGCGGCGCAAGCCGTGATCATGCAGGTCGCCGGGGCTCCGTGCGGCGATAGCTGATCGCCTCGGTGAGATGGGCGGTCGTGATCGCCGCGCTGTCGGCGAGGTCGGCGATGGTGCGCGCGACCTTGAGGATGCGATGGGTCGAGCGGGCCGAAAGGCCGAGGCGCTCGACTGCCCGGTGCAGCAGGATCCGATCGGACTCGACGAGGTGACAGTGCCGCTCGATTTCGGCAATGGTCAGGGCCGAATTGGTCTTGCCGGTGCGGCGCTGCTGCAGTTCCCGCGCGGCGCAGACCCGCCCCCGCACCGCCGCCGATGGTTCGCCGCGCTCGGCCGGGTCTAGCAGCACGCCCTTCGGCAACTGCGGCACCTCGATGTGCAGATCGATGCGGTCGAGCAGGGGCCCGGAGAGGCGGGCGCGGTAACGGTGCACCTGATCCGGCGTGCAACGGCAGCGGCCGCTGTCGTCACCGAGATGGCCGCAGGGGCAGGGGTTCATCGCCGCCACGAGTTGCACGCGGGCCGGGAAGCTGGCCTGGCGGGCGGCCCGCGAGATGGTGACGTGGCCGCTTTCGAGCGGCTCGCGCAGGACTTCGAGGACCCGGCGATCGAACTCCGGGATTTCGTCCAGGAACAGGGTCCCGTGATGGGCCAGGGAAATCTCCCCCGGCCGCAGGTTGCTGCCGCCCCCACCGCCCACCAGGGCCACGGCTGACGAGGTATGGTGTGGCGCGCGGTAGCTTCGCCGCCGCCAGCGCAACGGATCGAATCCCAAGTGACTCACCGAGTAGATGGCGGCGGTCTCCAGCGCCTCCGTCTCGGTCAGCGGCGGCAGCAGGCCCGGCAGGCGGCTGGCCAGCATCGATTTCCCCGTCCCCGGCGGGCCGATCATCAGCAGGTTGTGATTGCCCGCCGCCGCGATCTCGAGCGCCCGCTTGGCGTGCGGCTGGCCCTTGACGTCGGCGAGATCGAGAGTCTCGTCATGGGCGATATTGGCGCTCGCCGCAGGGCAGGTCGCGAGCGGCGCAGCACCGCCAAGATGCGCGCAGACGGCGAGCAGATGCGCGGCCGGCCGCACGGCCAGCCCCTGAACCAGCGTCGCCTCCGGGCCGTTGGCCTCCGGCACCACCAGATCGCGGTGGGTGTCGCGGATGGCGAGCGCCGCCGGCAATACCCCGCGTACGGCGCGCAGTTCCCCTGTCAACGCCAGTTCGCCGATGAATTCGTGATCAGCCAGCCGCTCCTGCGGCAACTGTCCGGAGGCGGCGAGGATGCCAAGCGCGATGGCCAGGTCGAAGCGGCCGCCCTCCTTGGGGAGATCGGCAGGGGCCAGGTTGACGGTAATCCGCCGGGCCGGGAATTCGTATCTGCTGTTGAGGATGGCGCTGCGGACCCGGTCCTTGCTTTCCTTCACGGCGGTCTCCGGCAGGCCGACGATCGACAGCCCGGGGAGGCCTGGCGACAGGTGCACCTCGACGGTGACGGCCGGCGATTCGATCCCGGTTTGCGCCCGGCTGTTGACGATGGCGACGCTCATCCCTGAGTCGGCTGGCGTTCAGCTCGCCGTCGTTCCCTTCTGTTTCATCTGCGTTTCGAGTTCGGCGAGTTGCTTTTCCAGCGCCTCGATGCGGGCACGGGTGCGCTGCAGGACCGCGGTCTGCACGTCGAGTTCCTCGCGTGTGACGAGGTCCATTCGCGCCAGCATGCCGGTGATGAGCGAGCGCAGATTGCGGCGCAGATCCCCGGCCACCTGCCCTCCGTCCTTCGGCATGAGTTCGGCGATGCGGTTGACGAGGGTGTCGATCTTGATGCTCTGAATCATTCCGGCTCTGCGCCCGTGAAATCCACCTGCACTTTCGATGATGACGCGGCCAGACGTCAAGCCGCCCCATCGCCGTGCGTTTCCGGGGCGTATGCGCCAACACGGTGCATTCGGGCATGAGCGCCGATCGATTCGTCGCCGTAAGGCCATGATTCGAATTGATGAACCGGATCTGGCACAGGCCATGCACTCTGTGCGACCAAACCCGTTTCCCGTCACAGTCAGGAGTGCAAACATGAAGCTCGTCACGGCAATCATCAAGCCATTCAAGCTCGACGACGTGCGCGAGGCCCTCTCGGGCGTCGGCGTCCAGGGCGTCACCGTCACCGAGGTCAAGGGATTCGGTCGCCAGAAAGGACACACCGAGCTCTATCGCGGCGCCGAGTACGTGGTCGATTTCCTGCCCAAGATCAAGCTGGAAGCCGCCGTGCAGGATGGTCAGGTCGATGCCGTCATCGAGGCCATCATCGGGGCCACCAAGACCGGCAAGATCGGCGACGGCAAGATCTTCGTCCTCTCCCTCGATCAAGTCATACGCATCCGCACCGGCGAGACCGGCGCGGAGGCCCTGTGAGGAGAATCCCCATGAGAATCCCGATGACGTTACTCATCCTGCCGCTGTCCCTGCTGTTCGGTTCCCCGCTCTTCGCCGCCGATGCGGCGCCCGTCGTCAACAAGGGCGACACCTCGTGGATGCTGATCTCCACCACGCTGGTGCTGATGATGAGCGTGCCGGCGCTGGCCCTGTTCTATGGCGGCATGGTGCGCGCCAAGAACATGCTGTCGGTGCTGATGCAGGTGTTCGTCGTCTTTTCGCTGGTGACCGTGCTCTGGGTGATCTACGGCTACTCGCTGGCCTTCACCACGGGGAACGCCTATTTCGGCGGGTTTGACCGGCTGTTCTTCAACGGCATGTTCGACTCGGCGACCGGCGCCTTCAGCATGGCGGCCACCTTCAGCAAGGCGACGCCCATACCGGAACTGGTATTCGCCGCCTTCCAGGCCACCTTCGCGGCCATCACCTGCTGCCTGATCCTGGGTGCCTTCGTCGAGCGCGTGAAATTCTCGGCGGTGCTGATCTTCACGGTGCTGTGGTTCACCTTCAGCTACGCGCCGATCGCGCACATGGTGTGGTTCTGGGCCGGTCCGGATGCGTACACGGATGCCGCGGCCGCCGATGCCGCCAACGCGACCGCCGGCCTGATCTGGGGCTGGGGGGCGCTGGATTTCGCCGGCGGCACCGTGGTGCACATCAACGCCGGCATCGCCGGTCTGGTGGGCGCCATCCTGGTGGGGCGGCGCCTCGGCTTCGGCCGCGAGGCGATGAAACCGCACAACCTGCCGATGACGATGATCGGCGCCTCGCTGCTGTGGACCGGCTGGTTCGGCTTCAACGCCGGCTCGGCCCTCGAGGCGAACAACTACGCGGCGCTCGCCTTCATGAACACCTTCCTGGCCACCGCCTGCGCGGTGCTGTCGTGGACCTTCGGCGAGTGGGTGCTCAAGGGCAAGCCGTCGATGCTCGGCGGCGCCTCGGGCGCGGTGGCCGGACTGGTCGCCATCACGCCGGCCGCCGGCAACGTCGGCATCATGGGTGCCTTCGTCATCGGTCTCGCGGCCGGCCTGGTCTGCCTGTGGGGCGTGACGGGGCTGAAGAAGCTGCACCGCATTGACGACTCGCTGGACGTGTTCGGTGTTCACGCCTTGGGTGGCATCCTCGGCGCGCTGCTGACCGGGGTCTTCAACTCGC
>Ga0233425_10003253_pt1 | contig 29939 bp, 30 predicted proteins | sample Watercolumn_Towu_2_FD_181712 | JGI IMG/M metagenome (GOLD analysis project Ga0233425, IMG submission 181712) | Freshwater microbial communities from Lake Towuti, South Sulawesi, Indonesia - Watercolumn_Towuti2014_140_MG | ecosystem: Environmental > Aquatic > Freshwater > Lake | place...
TGGCAAGGCACGGGGAATTTGGCGGAGACGGAGGGATTCGAACCCTCGATGCAGGTTTTGGCCCGCATGCTCCCTTAGCAGGGGAGTGCCTTCGACCTCTCGGCCACGTCTCCTAACAACTTCCGGCAAGGCCGGAAAAAAGCCGCGCAAGAATACCCGCGCGGCTGGGCTAAAGCAATGAAAAGGCGGTCAGGCGGCGGGTGCCTTGTCCAGCTCGAAGGCCTGGTGCAAGGCGCGTACCGCGAGTTCCATGTACTTGTCCTCCACCACCACGGAGATCTTGATTTCCGAGGTCGAGATCATCTGCAGGTTGATGTTTTCGGCGGCCAGGGTGCGGAACATCTTGCTGGCGACGCCGGCATGGGTGCGCATGCCGACACCGACCAGGGAGACCTTGGCGATCTTGTCGTCGCCGGCGACTTCCCGCGCGCCGATCTCGGCCTTGACCCTGTTCAGCACTTCCATGGCCTTCTTGAACTCGTTGCGGTGCACGGTGAAGGTGAAATCGGTGGTGTTATTGGCGCCCACGTTCTGAACGATCATGTCCACATCGATGTTGGCGTCGGCCACGGAACCGAGGATCAGGGCGGCGATGCCGGGCTTGTCGGGCACGCCCAGGACGGTGAGCTTGGCTTCGTCGCGGTTGAAGGCGATACCGGAGATGATGGGCTGTTCCATGCTGTCTTCCTCGAAAGTAATGAGGGTGCCCTCGCCTTCGTCCTCGAAGCTGGAGAGCACGCGCAGTTTGACTTTGTACTTGCCGGCGAATTCGACCGAGCGGATCTGCAGCACCTTGGAGCCCAGGCTGGCGAGTTCCAGCATTTCCTCGAAGGTGATGGTGTCCAGCTTGCGGGCCTCGGGCACGATGCGCGGGTCGGTGGTGTAGACACCGTCCACGTCGGTGTAGATCTGGCATTCGTCGGCGTTCAGCGCCGCCGCCAGGGCGACGCCGGTGGTGTCGGAACCGCCCCGGCCCAGGGTGGTGAGGTTGCCGTTGTCGTCGATGCCCTGGAACCCCGCCACCACGACCACATGGCCGCTGTCCAGCGCGGCGCGCATGGCTTTGTCGTCGATGTGCTCGATGCGCGCCTTGGTGTGGGCGTTGTCGGTCAGGATGGGAACCTGCCAGCCGGTGAAGCTTTTCGCCTTCAGGCCCAGGTCGTGCAGGGCCATGGCCAGCAGGGCGATGGTGACCTGCTCGCCGGTGGAGACCAGCACGTCCATCTCGCGCGGGTCGGGTTCCTTCTGGATTGCCTTGGCCAGGGCGATGAGGCGGTTGGTTTCGCCGGACATGGCAGAAACCACCACTACCACCTGATGGCCGAGCATCTTGAATTTGGCGACCCGCTCCGCCACATTGCGGATGCGCTCGATGGAGCCCACCGAGGTGCCGCCATACTTCTGAACGATTAGCGCCATATTGGGTGAATTTGCACGAAAAGCGGGCATTCTACAGGACGCGTTGCGGCCGTTCCACACGACATCCCATTGAAACTATTCATTGAAACTATTGCCTGTCGCCCTTAGTCTTATCCCCGATTTCAACCCGCTGTGGAGATTCCGCGATGCAAACCCAATACGACAATGTCGTGCGCATGGACGGCGCCATTGCCGTCGAGCAGATCAACAAGGTCCTGCGCAACACCTATCTGATGCTGGGTCTGACCATGATCCCGACGGTGATCGGGGCCTATTTCGGCATGAGCCTGAATTTCGCCATCGCTGCCCAGCATCCCTTCATGTTCACCATCGGCATGCTGGCGGTGATGATGGGCCTGTTCTTTGGCATCAACGCCACCCGCAACAGTGGCATGGGCGTGGTTCTGCTGCTGGTGCTCACCGGCTTCATGGGCGTGATGCTGGGGCCGATCCTGCAGGTTGCGGTCGGCCTGCGCAACGGCGGCGAAATCGTCGGTCTGGCGGCGGGTGGCACCGGTGCCATCTTCCTGACCCTGGCCGGCATCGCCACCACCACCAAGAAGGATTTCAGCTTCCTCGGCAAATTCCTGATGGTGGGCATTGTCCTGTTGATCCTGGCCAGCCTGGCCAACATCTTCTTCCAGATTCCGGCCCTGGCCCTAACCCTGTCGGCGGTGGCCATCCTGCTGTTCTCCGGCTTCCTGCTCTATGACGTGAGCCGGGTGGTGAACGGCGGCGAGACCAACTACGTCATGGCGACCCTGGCCATCTATCTGGATATCTACAACATCTTCGTCAATCTGCTGCAACTGCTCATGGCCTTCATGGGCGAACGGGATTGATGCCTGTCTGAACATTCCGGACGGCGAAGGGGTGGCACAATGCCACCCCTTTTTTCTTTCCAGCCATGCCTGATACCCCTCCCCTGATCCTGACCGCCGGCGAACCCGCCGGCATCGGGCCAGACCTGTGCGTGATGCTGGCCCGGAGGCCACCCGCCGGGCGTGTCGTCATCCTGGCGGACCGGGGCGTATTGGCATCCCGGGCCGAACGCCTGGGCATGCCCTTCTCCATGCCCGATTACGTGCCGGACGGCGATGCGCTGGTCAGCGTGCTCTCCATGCCGGTGGCCGCGCCCGTCGAGCCGGGCGTGCTGAACCCGGCCAATGGCGCCTATGTCTTGCAAACCCTGCGGCGGGCGGTGTCCGGATGCCTGGAAGGGGAGTTCTCAGGCCTGGTCACGGGGCCGGTGCACAAGGGGGTGATCAACGATGCCGGGGTGGCTTTCAGCGGCCACACCGAATTTCTGGCGGAGCTGACCGGTACGCCACGGGTGGTGATGATGCTGGCAGGCAGCGGCATGCGGGTGGCCCTGGCGACCACCCACCTGCCCCTGCGCGAGGTGGCGGATGCCATCACCCGGGATGTTCTAACCGAGACCCTGCACATCCTCCACACCGGGCTGCGGCAGGATTTCGGCCTTGCCCGGCCGTGCATCCTGGTGGCGGGCCTCAATCCCCATGCCGGCGAAGGTGGCCACCTGGGCCGGGAGGAGATCGAGGTGATCGGGCCGGTGCTGGCCGCCCTGCGCGCGCAAGGCATGGATCTGGTAGGTCCGCTGCCCGCCGATACCCTGTTCCAACGCAAGAACCTGGGGGCCGCCGACGCGGTGCTGGCGATGTACCACGACCAGGGCCTGCCGGTGCTCAAGCACGCCAGCTTCGGCGAAGGCGTCAACATCACCCTGGGATTGCCCATCGTGCGTACCTCGGTGGATCACGGCACCGCCCTGGACCTGGCAGGCACGGGCCGGATCGACGCCGGTAGCCTGGAGGTGGCCCTGACAACCGCCCGGGCCATGGCCATGAACCGGGCGGCAGCATGAGCATGGCCTTGCCCCAGGCCAAGAAGGCCCTCGGTCAGCATTTCCTGGTGGACGGCCACTACGTCGGCCGCATCATCGCCGCGATCCGGCCGCAGCCTGCGGACAGGATGGTGGAGATCGGCCCGGGTCCGGGCGCACTGACCAGGCCGCTGCTGGAAACCCTGGGACACCTGGATGTGGTGGAACTGGACCGGGACATGGTGGCACGCCTGGAAGCGGAATTCCCGCCCGAGCGGCTCACCCTCCACCGCGCCGATGCCCTGCACTTTCCCTTCGGCGACCTGGGCACCGACCTGCGGGTGGTGGGTAACCTGCCCTACAACATTTCTTCGCCCCTGCTATTCCACTTGGCCGAGCACGCTCGTTGCATCCGCGACATGGTGTTCATGCTGCAGAAGGAGGTGGTGGACCGCATGGCGGCGGCACCAGCCACGCCGGACTATGGCCGCCTGTCGGTAATGCTGCAGGCCCGCTTCCGGGTGGAAAAGCTGTTCACCGTGCCCCCAGGGGCCTTCAGGCCGCCGCCCAAGGTGGATTCGGCCATCGTCCGTCTCATCCCCTTACCCGGCGAGGCGGTGCCCTACCGTGACCACACCCAGTTCGCCGAAGTGGTGGCCCGGGCCTTCGGACAGCGACGCAAGACCTTGCGCAATACCCTCAGGGGACTGGTGGATGAAGCGCTCTTTGAAAAACTGGCGATTGATCCTGGCCGACGTGGGGAAACCCTGTCGGTAGCGGAGTTTGCCGCCCTTGCCAATTGTCTGGCGGAGGATCGGGCCGGTACGGCCGGTTAGAATCGCGCCCCATGGCCGAAACCCAAGATTCCCAGCGCTGCTTTCATTGTGGCGAGCCGGTGCCCGCCGACACCCATTACCGCATCGTCTTCCAGGGACAGGTCGAACCCGCCTGTTGCCTGGGTTGCGAGGCCGTGGCCCAGACCATCATCGACTCCGGCAATGCCGATTACTACCGTTTGCGCACCGACCTGCCGAAGACTCCGGAAGCCGCCTTGGAGGAACTGAAAAACCTCCAGCTTTACGACCTGCCAGAGGTGCAGGCGAGCTTCGTGAAGAGCGAGGGCGAAACGCGCGAGGCCAGCCTGATCCTGGAAGGCATCGTCTGCGCCGCCTGCATCTGGCTGAACGAACGTCACCTGCACCGGCTACCCGGCGTGCTGGCGGCGGACATCAACTTTTCTACCCGGCGCGCCCGGGTGCGCTGGGACGACAGCCGCATCCACTTGTCCGACATCCTGAAAAGCATCGCCGACATCGGTTACCACGCTTACCCCTTCGATACCGGCCGCCAGGAGGAATTGTTCCGCAAGGAGCGGGACACCGCGATCCGCCGCCTGGCCATCGCCGGCCTGGGGATGATGCAGGTCATGATGTATGCGGTGCCCACCTATCTGGCCAGCCAGGACACCATGGCGCCGGATATCGAGGCGCTGATGCGCTTCGCCAGCATGATACTGACCACGCCGGTGGTGTTCTATTCCGCCTGGCCCTTCTTCCAGGGCGCCTGGCGCGACCTGAAACTTAAACGCGCTGGCATGGACGTGCCCGTGGCCCTGGGGGTGGGTGCCGCTTACGCCGCCAGCGTCTACGGCAGCTTCACCAGCAGCGCCGAGGTGTATTTCGACTCGGTGACCATGTTCGTCTTCTTCCTTCTCACGGGTCGCTTCCTGGAGATGAGTGCGCGCAAGCGCTCGGCGGAGGCGGCGGAGAGCCTGGTGAGGCTCATTCCGGCGGCGGCCAAGCGCCTGCCGTCCTTCCCGGCCGGCCGTGAAGAGGAAACCGTGGCGGCGGTGAAATTGATTCCCGGGGACCACGTGCTGGTGGGGCCGGGGGAAAGTTTCCCCGCCGACGGCAGCGTTGCCGAGGGTCGCTCCAGCGTGGACGAGTCCCTGCTTACCGGCGAGTCGCACCCTGTCGCCAAGCATCCGGCAAGTCCGGTCATTGGCGGCACCCTCAACCTGGAGAGTCCGCTGGTGGTGAAAGTGGAGAAGGTGGGCTCCGACACGGTGCTGTCCGGCATCGTCCGCCTGCTGGACCGGGCTCTGGCGGAAAAACCCCGGTTGGCCCAGCTTGCCGACCGGGTTGCGGCCTGGTTCGTGCTGGCCCTGTTGGTGGTGGCGGCGGTGGTGGCGGGCATCTGGTATTGGGTGGATCCGTCCCGCGCCTTCTGGATCACCGTGTCGGTGCTGGTGGTGTCCTGCCCCTGCGCCCTGTCCCTGGCCACGCCGGCAGCCCTGACCGCCGCCCTGGGGCGGCTGACGCGCCTGGGGCTGCTCTCCACCCGGGGGCACGCCCTGGAAACCCTGGCTCATGCTACGGATTTCGTTTTTGACAAGACCGGCACCCTGACCACCGGCGAATTCAAACTGCTAGACATGGAAGTGGCGCGCGGTAGCTGGGCACGGGCACTGGGCTTGGCCCGTGCCCTGGAGCAGGGCGCTACCCATCCGGTGGCGGCGGCCTTGCGTGAAGCCGAGGAGGGCGAACCCCTGGTGGCGGCGCAACTGGCCTATGTCCCTGGCAGAGGCGTGACGGGGTGCGTCGATGGCCGGATGTACCGTCTGGGCGCTCCCGAATTCCTGGAGGCGTCACCGCCGGCGGGACGCTTCCCCGGCGGCGTGACCTTGGTAGGCCTGGCCGACGAGGCAGGCGCTCTGGCCTGGTTTGCCCTGGGCGACGGGCTCCGGCCCCAGGCCCGGCAACTGGTGGCCGATCTCAATGCCCTGGGCGTGAGGCTGCATCTCTACTCCGGCGACCGAGCCGAAAACGTGGCGGCCTTGGCGGAGGAATTGGGTATCGCCGATGCCCGGGGCGCCATGCTGCCGGAGGACAAACTGGTCGCAGTACAGGAACTGCAACAGGATGGCGCTATCGTCGCCATGACCGGCGACGGGGTGAACGACGCACCGGTGCTGGCCCAGGCCCAGGTCTCCATTGCCGTGGACCAGGGCGCCGAGGCGGCACAGGCGGCAGCGGACATGGTGCTGCTGTCCAGCGAGATCGGCCGCTTGGCCGACGGCGTTCGCCTGGCGCGGCGGACCCAGGTCGTTATCAGACAGAATCTTGTCTGGTCGGCGCTCTACAACGCCCTGGCCATCCCCGCCGCCGCACTGGGCTACATTACCCCCTGGATGGCTGGAATCGGCATGTCCATGTCTTCCCTGCTGGTCGTGCTCAACGCCATGCGCCTGTCGCGCATCAGCAAGTCATAAGGATTTTTGATTGCAATGCCCGAGTCCCGCGCCATACCATCCGACCGCGCATAAAGGGAATCAATGGATATCCTCTACCTGTTAATACCCCTCAGCCTGGTTTTTGTTGCGGTCATCGCCGTGGTCTTCCTGTGGGCGGTCAGGAGCGGGCAGTTCGAGGATATGGAAGGTCCGGCGCATCGGATTCTGATGGACGACGAATTCGCTTCCCCACCTGAAAACCCGGCCAAAGCCAATAAAGCAGATAATGGTGTCGGTTGACATAGATCAAGCGACTATTTAGGATTTGAATGTCGATTTTTCGGCGTTCGTTTTTCAACCCAGCCTCAAGTGCTCAAGGAGACCCGTATGGAAGCAACATACAACTACAAGGTCGTCCGACAGTTCGCCATCATGACAGTCGTATGGGGAATAGTCGGGATGCTGGTGGGCGTCATTCTGTCCGCCCAGTTGATCTGGCCTGCATTAACCGAAGCCCTGGGCCCCCTGGCCCCCTACCTTTCCTACGGACGCATCCGTCCCCTGCATACCAACGCGGTGATCTTTGCCTTCGGAGGCTGCGCGCTGTTCGCCACCTCATTGTTCATCGTCCAGCGAACCTGCCAGGTCCGTCTGATTTCCGATGGACTCGCCTCTTTTGTCTTCTGGGGCTGGCAACTCATCATCCTGCTGGCCGCGGTCTCCCTGCCGCTGGGCATTACCTCCGGCAAGGAATACGCCGAACTGGAATGGCCCATCGACATCCTGATCGCCGTGGTCTGGGTTGCCTACGCAATCCTGTTCCTTGGCACGGTAGTGATGCGTAAAACCCAGCACATCTACGTGGCCAACTGGTTCTTCGGCGCTTTCATCGTCACCATCGCCATCCTGCACATCACCAACAGCATCGAGCTGCCCTGGATTCTGGGTGGTGCCACCGTATGGTGGAAGTCCTACTCCGCCTATGCCGGCGTGCATGACGCCATGGTGCAATGGTGGTACGGCCACAACGCCGTGGGCTTCTTCCTGACCACTGCCTTCCTGGGGATGATGTACTACTTCGTGCCCAAGCAGGCCGGCCGTCCGATCTTCTCCTACCGGCTGTCCATCGTGCACTTCTGGGCGCTGAACTTCATCTACATGTGGGCCGGTCCGCACCACCTGCTTTATACCGCGCTGCCCGACTGGGCCCAGTCCCTCGGCATGGTGTTCTCGCTGATGCTGATCGCGCCTTCCTGGGGCGGCATGATGAACGGCATCATGACCCTGTCCGGCGCCTGGCATAAGCTGCGCACCGACCCCATCCTGAAGTTCCTGATTACCGCCTTGTCCTTCTACGGCATGTCCACCTTCGAAGGTCCGATGATGTCGGTGAAGACCGTGAACGCCCTGTCCCACTACACCGAGTGGAATATCGCCCACGTGCACTCCGGCTCTCTCGGCTGGGTGGCGATGATCTCCATCGGCTCCCTGTACCACCTGATTCCGCGCCTGTTCGGTCGCGAGGAGATGTACAGCACCCGTCTGATCAATGTGCACTTCTGGTGGTCCACCATCGGCGTCGTCCTGTACATCGCCGCCATGTGGATTGCCGGTGTGGCTCAAGGTCTGATGTGGCGCGCCACCAACTCTGACGGCACCCTGACCTACAGCTTCGCCCAGTCGGTGAACGCGATGTATCCCTTCTACACCATCCGTCTGGTGGGCGGCACCATGTTCTTCGCCGGCATGCTGCTGATGGCCTACAACGTGTGGAAGACCGTCGCCGCCGGCAAGGCCGTCAACGACGCCCGTATCCCTGAAGCTGTCGCGGCTTAACGGACAAGGAGACACGCATGTTCTCGCACAAGACTCTTGAAAAGAACATCGGCTGGCTGATGGTTCTGACTTTCCTGGCCGTCTCCGTCGGCGGCCTGGTCCAGATCGTGCCGCTGTTCTTCCAGAAATCCACCACGGAGGCGGTTCCGGGCCTCAAGCCATACAACGCCCTGCAACTGACCGGCCGTGACATTTACATCCGGGAAGGCTGCTACAACTGCCACTCTCAGATGATCCGTCCGTTCCGCGCCGAGACCGAGCGCTATGGCCACTTCTCCGTGGCTGGTGAGTTCGTCTATGACCGCCCCTTCCAGTGGGGTTCCAAGCGGACCGGTCCGGACCTGCATCGCGTGGGCGGCCGTTACTCCGACGATTGGCATTACACCCACCTGATGAATCCGCGCGACGTGGTGCCCGAGTCCAACATGCCGGCCTATCCCTGGCTCGCGGACGCGCCGGCCGACGCCGCCAACATCCAGGCCAAGATGAAGACCCTCAACATCGTAGGCCACGGCTACTCGGAGAAGGAAATCGCCGACGCGCCCAAGATGCTGGAAGGCAAGACCGAGATGGACGCCCTCATCGCGTACATGCAGGTTCTCGGTACTTCCGCGCCCAAGGCCAAGTGACATGGATGCCGGCTTCATCGGCTCGGTGATGACCGTGCTCTTTTTTCTGATCTTCGTAGCCATTGTCTGGTGGGCATACCACAAGGGCAACAAGCAGAAATTCGAAGACGCGGCCAACCTTCCCTTTCGGGGGGACGCAGATGAAGTTCGCAAGCCGGACTGAATAGGAGATTCACATGATTGCTGGATATGCAATTCCCGACTTTGTCAGCGAGTTCTGGCACTACTACATTGCAGCCGCCACCATCCTGGGCCTGCTGTTCTCGCTCTGGATCCTGAACAGCCAGACCACCCAGAAGCTGGCCCCCGGCGAACAGGCGGAGCTGATGCACCATACCTGGGACGGCGACCTGCAGGAGTTCAATAACCCCCTGCCACGCTGGTGGATGTGGCTGTTCTACGGCCTCGTCTTCTTCGGCATCGCCTACCTGATCCTGTATCCGGGTGCGGGCAAGTTCTCTGGCATCTGGAACTGGTCTTCCGCCGACGCCTACAAGCAGGAGAAGGAACGGGTGGACGCCGAGTTCAACAAGGTGTTCCAGCCCTTCATGGGCCAGGACCCGATGGCGGTCGCGGCGGACCCCAAGGCTAAGGAAATGGGGCAGCGTTTGTATCTGACCTATTGTTCCCAGTGCCATGGTTCCGATGGGCAGGGCGCCAAGGGTTTCCCCAATCTGACCGACAAGCAATGGCTGTTCGGCGGCACCCCCGACGAGATCAAGGCCAGCATCGCCAACGGCCGCGTCGGCGAAATGCCCGGGGGTCTCGCCGGTGATGCCCAGGGCGCCAAGGAAGTGGCCAACTATGTCCTGTCCCTGGGCGGCAAGCCCCACGACGCCAACCTGGCGGCCGCCGGCAAGGCCAAGTACGCGGCCTGCGCCGGTTGCCATGGCGAGGACGGCAAGGGCAACAACGCCGCCGGCTTCCCCAACCTGACCGATGATGCTTGGCAGTATGGCGGTAGTGTAGATGCCATCACCGAGAGCATCGTCAAGGGTCGCAAGGGTGGGATGCCTGCCCAGATGGAAGCCCTTGGCGAGGCCAAGGTCCATCTGCTGACCGCCTACGTCTGGGGTCTGGGTGGGGGCCTCAAGCCCGCCGCCGCCTCGGCGGCCGCGCCCGCGCCGGCTGATGCTCAGCCCGCCGCAGTGAAGTAAGAACCGTCGCCGGCCTTCGGGCCGGCCTCGGAATCCAGTTCATTCCCCGTGCCGGAGTGAACTGGATTCCGAGCAACGGCTATCTTTCCGGCTTTTCTTGTCTCCTGGCCGTCGATCTGTGGCCGCCTGGGCAGTGCAGGGGATGCCCGGCATGCCTCTGGACGTAAGCATTCATGGTGAGAACAGCGTGGCCGAAGAAAAATCCCAGAAAATTCCAGTCATCAAAGACGTTAGCGGCGAGTTGGAGCAATCGCTCTATGCCGTGCACCAGAAGATCTACCCGCGCGCCATCTCCGGGGTATTCAACTACTGGCGCGTCGCGCTGGTTCTCTTCACCCAGATCATTTTCTACGGTCTGCCCTGGTTGGCCTGGAACGACCGCCAGGCAGTGTTGTTCGATCTGGGCGCCCGCAAGTTCTATTTGTTCGATTTGGTGCTGTGGCCCCAGGATTTCATCTGGTTTGCGGCGCTGCTGATCATTTCCGCCCTGGCGCTGTTTCTCTTCACCGCCGTGGCCGGCCGCCTCTGGTGCGGCTACGCCTGCCCGCAAACGGTCTATACGCTGTTGTTCACCTGGGTTGAGCGCTGGTTCGAGGGTGATCACAACAGGCAGAAGAAACTCAATGACGCTCCTTGGAACGGCGAGAAGATCCTGCGCCGTGGCGGCAAACACGTGGCCTGGGTGTTGTTGTCCCTGTGGACCGGTTTCACCTTCGTGGGCTATTTCACGCCCATCCTGGTTCTCGGCGACGAGGTCATGACCTGGACACTGGGGCCCTGGGAGATTTTCTGGATCCTGTTCTACGGTTTCGCCACCTGGGGGTTCGCGGGCTTTATGCGCGAGCAGGTGTGCAAGTACATGTGTCCTTATGCGCGCTTCCAAAGCGTGATGTTCGACCAGGACACCCTGATCATCACCTACGATTATCGGCGTGGCGAATCGCGCGGCCCGCGCAAGAAGAGTGCCGATCCCAAGAGCCTGGGGTTGGGCGATTGCGTCGACTGCGGCATTTGTGTGCAGGTCTGTCCCACTGGCATCGACATCCGAAACGGCCTGCAATACATGTGTATCGGTTGCGCGGCCTGTATCGACGCCTGCGATCAGGTGATGGACAAGATGGGGTATGCCAAGGGCCTGATCCGTTATTCCACCCAGAACGCCATCGATGGCGTCTACCCCGACAAGGACATCATCAAGCACACCCTGCGGCCGCGAACCCTGTTCTATTCGGCACTGGTGCTCGGTATCTCGGTGGCCTTCGTCTATACCCTGGCGATCCGTATCCCTCTGCGGGCCGACGTGATACGCGATCGGCTCACGCTTTCCCGGGAAGTGGAAAACGGTCAGATAGAAAATCTTTATCGCCTGCAGATCATCAACATGGATGGTCGGCCCCACCGCTACGCCATCAGCGCCAGGGGCATTGAGGGCCTCAGCGTGGCCACCGGTTCCAGCGTGGCGATCCCCGCGCTCGGAACCGTGGACCTCAATGTGACCCTGCGTGCGGATCGCTTGAAATTGAATCGGCCAAGCCAGCCGGTCTTCTTCACCATCCAATCCACGGACGAGCCGAAGATCGTGCGTGAGGCCAAATCCAGTTTCCTGAAGTGAGGCAACGCGAGTGATGAATCCGGATCCCCATAGAGTCTGGTGGAAGGAGCCCATGGTCTGGCTCATCGCCGGCCTGCCCGCCAGCGCCGTGGTGGCCGGCATTGCCACGTTCATGATCGCCGCCCACAAACCTGACAGCCTGGTGAGTGAACAGCATGTCAAACAGGGCATGGCTGTGGTCAGCACTGCTTCGACCCTGGAAGAACAGGCTGCGCGCCTGATGATCGCCGCCGAGATCAGCAGCCAGGCGGGGCGGCTTGCCGTGACCTTGAGTGGCCGGCTCGAAAAGTTGCCCGATACCTTGACTATGACTGTGGTTCACCCGACCCATGCGGACCAGGATATGCGATTGAAACTGGCCAAATCCGGGCCGGGCATCTATGTCACGGAACTGCCGGAGCCGCTTGCCGGCAAGCGCCGGATCGTGCTGGAGCCGGAAGATCTGGCCTGGCGCCTGGCCGGCGAGGCGCAACCGACCGCCACGGGCTCCTGGCGTATTGTGGCTGATTCCCCCCCTTCAACAACCCACCCGCAAGGGCGCAACTAAGGAGAGCACGAAAATGAACGTCGTGATGCAGGAACTGTTTGGTTCGGACATCGGCTTGCTGAGCCTGTTCACTCTCGGCTTCATCATCGCCATGGGCCTTTTCCTGTGGGCCAAGTTCGCGAAAATGAGCCAGAAGAACGATAACTGAGCACGCCGCAGCAAGCCTCAGGCGACATGCCTATTGGGGCCGCCCTCGGGGCGTCGGCATGTGCCACCCTGCTGGTGCCTCAGCAAGGCGCCAGCAGGGTATCCAGTTGTAGCCGGCTGGTCCGGTAGTCCTCCTTATCCAGGAAGTCCTGCATAAGGAATTTCTCCATGTTCGGGTAAAGCGCGATGGCCTCGTCCAATTGCGGATCGTTGCCACGAGCGTAGGCGCCGATGGTGATCAGGTCACGGCTGCGCTGGTAGCGCGCATACAGGCCGCGAAAGCGGCGCACCTGCTCCAGTTGTTCCTTGGGCAATAGCTCGGTGATGGCGCGGGACACCGAGGCCTCGATGTCGATGGCCGGATAATGGCCCTGATCGGCCAGTTGCCTGGACAACACGATATGTCCGTCCAGGATGGCGCGGGCTGCATCGGCGACCGGATCCTGCTGGTCGTCGCCTTCCATGAGCACGGTATAGAAGGCGGTGATGGAGCCGCCTTCCCTGCGACCATTGCCGGCCCGCTCCACCAGTTGCGGCAGTTTGGCGAATACCGAGGGCGGGTAGCCCTTGGTGGCTGGCGGCTCGCCCACGGCCAGCGCGATCTCGCGCTGTGCCTGGGCGAAGCGGGTGAGAGAATCCATGATCAGTAGGACGTGTTGGCCCTGGTCGCGGAAGTACTCGGCGATGGCGGTGGCGTAGGCAGCACCGTGCAGGCGCAGCAACGGCGGCGAATCGGCGGGGGCGGCGACCACGGCGGCGCGCCGGAGGCCCTCCTCACCCAGAATGTTCTCGATGAAATCCTTGACCTCGCGTCCGCGTTCGCCGATCAGGCCGACCACCACAACGTCGGCCTCGGTGTAGCGTGCCATCATGCCCAAGAGCATGGACTTGCCGACGCCGCTGCCGGCGAACAGCCCCATGCGCTGACCACGGCCGACGGTGAGCAGGGTGTTGATGGCGCGCACACCCACGTCCAGCACGTTCTTGATGGGTTCTCGCTCCATGGGGTTGAACGGGCGTGAATGCAGCGGTGCCCGGCGTGATGCCTCGAGTGTACCCACGCGGTCGAGGGGACGGCCGGCTCCATCGACCACCCGGCCGAGCAGTTCCGGGCCGACGGCGACCTGGCGGATGCGGTCCTCGATGCGGCGGCGTCGGTAATAGGGCTTGTTGATGCGGGGGGGATCGAAGCCGCAGGCGGCGGCCATCTCCACCGTCGCTCCCGGGCCCAGGCCGTAGACGTCGGTGGACGGCATGAGGAACAGGCGCTCGCCGGAAAAGCCGACCACCTCGGCGTCCACCTGCTGGCCGCCGGCCATGGCTACGCGGCAGGATACGCCCGTGGCGAGTTTCAGACCTGATGCTTCCATGATCAATCCGGCGACCCGGGTAAGGCGGCCGGTGGTGCGCCAAGGCGTGATCTGGCAAACGGCTTCCTGGCAGTCGCGCAGGTAGGTGAGCAGCGATTCGCTGGAGGCCGTCAACTCAACCATGAGTCGTCGTCGATGCCAAGGCAGTCGGTGATTTCGCGCCAACGCGCGCGCAGGCTGCCATCCATTTCGCTGTAGGCGCTTTCCAGCCGGAAGCCACCCCGTTCCATTTGCGGATCGGATACCACTTTCCAGGAAAGGTGGCCGTGTTCATGGGCCAGCCATTCCCGCGTCAGCTCGACGTGATCCGGATGAACCACGAGCTTGTGGTGGCCGTTGAGAACCGGTAGGGAAAGCAGGGCTTCGCGCAGGGCTTCCAACACCAGATCCGGTTTCACCTGAATGGCTTTGCGCACCACCTGCTGGGCCATGGTCAGAGCCAGTGTAAGGACTTCCCTGGCTACTTCCTCGTCCTGGCGCAGGCGCGCCGCCTCCAGGGTTTGCACCAGGGTCTGCAACAGGCGGACTTGCGCCTCGCCCGCCTGCAGGCCCATCTCGAAACCGGCCTTGCGGCCTTCTTCCAGGCCCAGGTCGTAGCCTTCACGCCAGGCATCCTGGTGCAGCCGCTCGACTTCCTCAGCGGTGGGCAGGACGACCTTGCCATTGCCATCTTCGCTCTGCGTTCCTGCGGCGCGTGGTGGGCGGGCCGTGTCGGACTCGTCGAAGGGTGCCAATTCCCAGCGCTGGTAGGCGGTCAGCTGTTCCTTGGGTATGACCTTGGACATCGGTCAGCCTCGCGCCGGGGACGGTAGCATGCAGTCCACGGCTTACTCCACCAGACCTTCCTCGCCGCCCTTGCCACCGAGGACGATCTGGCCCTCGTCCACTAGTTTGCGCACGATCTTGAGGATTTCCTTCTGCTCGGCTTCCACCTCGGACAGCCTTACCGGACCCTTGGCTTCCAAGTCTTCCTTGAGCGCTTCGGCGGCGCGGCTGGACATGTTCTTGAAGATGAGATCCTTGAGTTCCTGGGAAGTGCCCTTGAGGGCGATGATGAGCGTTTCCGACTGGACCTCCCGCAGCAGCAGCTGCACCGAGCGGTCATCCAGATCCAGGATGTTGTCGAAGGTGAACATCTGATCCTGAATCTTCTGGGCGAGTTCGGCGTCGTGCTCGCGGATGCTGGCCAGGACCGAGGCTTCGATGGCGCCGCCCATGTAGTTGAGGATGTCCGCGGCGGTCTTGACGCCGCCCAGGGAGGTTTTCTTGGTGACCTCGCCACCCGACAGCAGTTGGGTGAGCACCTCGTTTAGCTCGCGCATGGCCATGGGCTGCACGCCCTCCAGGGTGGCGATGCGCACCATGACGTCGTTGCGCAGGCGCTCTGGCAACAGGTTGAGGATTTCGCTGGCGTGGTCCCGTTCCAAGTGCACCATGATGGTGGCGATGATCTGCGGATGCTCGTTGCGGATCATCTCGGCGACGCTGGCTGAATCCAGCCATTTCAGGCTTTCGATGCCGGCGCTTTCGTTGCCCTGCAGGATGCGGTCGATGAGGTGAGCGGCCTTGTCGTCCCCCAGGGCCTTCTTGAGCACCGAGCGGATGTATTCGTCCGAATCGGCCAAGCTGACGCGGCCCTCGGTTTCGTCGATGAACGAGCGCAGTACGGTCTCCATCTGCTCCCGACTGACGTTGCCGATGCTGGTCATGGCGACGCCCAAGCGCTGCACATCTTTGGGCCCCAGGTACTTGAAGACCTCGGCGGCCTCCTCGTGGCCCAGGGCGAGCATCAGGATGGCGCACTCGTTGACGCTGGTGTCGCTCATTCCTTATTCATCCACTCTTTGACGATGTCGGCGGTGACCTTGGGATTGGACTTGGTGAATTCCTTGACCTTGCCCAGGGAGTCCGTATAGGCCTCCTCGGGGGAGCCCCGGTGCCCGGCGCCGGGGCCACTTTCGCCATGGCCCGACGGGCCGGCACGCGGCACGGTTTCAGGTGGTTTGACCAGATCGCGCAGTAGGGGCCGCAGTACGCCGAATACAAGGTAGAAAGCCAGGCCGAAAACGATCAGGCTTTTCAGCAGGGACTTGGCCATGGATAGATTGTCCGGGTCTTTCCAGAGCGGTATGTCCACTTCCGTTTTGGTTTCGGTGAACGCCGCGTTGACCACGTTCACCGTATCGCCACGCTGCTGGCTGAAGCCCATGGACTCCTTCACCAGGTTGTTGATTTGAGTGAGTTCCTGGGGAGTAAGAGGGGTGGGCTTGCCAGGCTTGCCATCGTTGCCCAGGGCGGCCGCCTTGTAGTTGACCACCACTGCAACGGAAAGCCGCTTGATGCGGCCCTGGGGTTCCTTGGTGTGGCGGATGGTCTTGTCCAGCTCGAAATTGACGGTGCTTTCCTTGCGGCTGGACGCCCCCGATGCTGCATGTCCCTGGCCCGCGCCGGCGGCGCCGGCATTGGCGCCCTGGGGCGCGCTGAAGGGGGCGCTGGCGGGACCGGGTGGTTGGTTGCTGAGCGCGCCGGGCACGCCCTGGGCAGGCCCGCCGCCGCCGGAGTTGGAATCCTCTACGGATTGCTGGCTGCGGATGGCTTGGGCATCAGGGGTCGGGTTGGGCTTGTAGGTTTCGCTGGTGGCTTCAGCCTCGGAGAAGTCCAGATCGGCGCGCACTTCGGCTTTGACGTTGCCGTTGCCGACGATGGGGGCGACGATGGCCTCGATACGCTGGGCGTAGTAAGCCTCCATCTGGCGAATGTAGTCCAACTGACTGGAATTCAGACCGCGCATGGCCTGGCTGTCGGATTTTGCGGTGAACAGGTTGCCGGCCTGATCGACCACGGTGACGCTGTTCGGCGAAAGTTCCGGCACGCTGCTGGAGACCAGATGCACGATGGATTGCACCTGGCCCGGATCGAGTGCCCGACCCGGATGCAGATTCACCAGCACGGAGGCGGAGGGCGATTGCTTGTCGCGGATGAATACCGAGGGTTTGGGAATGGCCAGATGCACCCGTGCCGAGGCGACTGGGGAAAGCGACTGGATGGTGCGCGCCAGTTCGCCCTCCAGACCGCGCTGGAAGGCGAGCTGTTCCTGGAACTGGGTCATGCCCAGCTTGGGGGAATCCATCAACTCGAAACCTACGCCGCCGCCTTTGGGCAGGCCCTGGGCGGCCAGCTTGAAACGCAGGTCATAGACTTGGTTTGCGGGAACCAGCAGGGTGCCGCTCGCCTCGGTCTTATAGGGTACGTTGAGCTGTTGCAGGGTGGCCGTGACCGAGCCGGCGTCCTTTTCCGAGAGATTGGAGAACAGCACCCGGTAATCCGGCGTGTTGGACCACAGGAATACGCCCACGACCAGCGCAATGGATGCCGCCAGGGTCGCCGCCAGCCCCATCTTCCGGGAGGCGGGAAGCTCGTTGAAGCGGTGGGCGAAGTTGGAAAGGAGCTGCTGGGGCTGCGAAGCCATCCGTCAACCGTGCCTGATCAGACCTGCATGTTCATGATTTCCTGATAGGCGGAAACCAGTTTGTTGCGAACCTGAACCATGGTCTGGAAGGACAGGCTGGCTTTCTGCAGGGAGAGGACCACGTCTTGGAGGTTGACGTCGGGATCGCCGGCTTCGAACTGGCGGGTCAATTGCTTGGCATCCATCTGGGCGCTGTTGACCTCGTCCACGGCGGATTTCAGCATGGCGGCAAAATCCTGGGAGCCGGCTTGCTGGGGCGCGGGCGCGGCCGAGGCTTGCGCCGCGACGGCGCGGAGCTGATTAACCATCTGATCGATATTGCTCATCGCCCTGCCTCCTGCAACCAATTATAGGAGGTCATCTCCATCCAGAAAGCCCGCTTCTCGGTACTGCTTGAGCTTGTGGCGCAAGGTGCGTTCGCTCATGTCGAGGGCTTCCGCCGTTCTGCGCCGGGATCCATCCATGCGCTTCAAGGTGCCCAGAATGGTTTCCCGCTCCACATCCTTGAGACCCACATCACCCGGCAAACCCCCATCTTTCACCGCCGCCGGTGCCGCCCTGAGCGTCGACCTGGGTAACATCAGGTGCTCCGGCCGGATCTCGGCGTCGGTGGCGAGGATCATCGCGCGCTGGATCACATTTCCTAGCTCACGGATGTTACCGGGCCAACTATACCCCGTCAATTCAGCCAATGCCGCGCCAGACAAGGCGAATCCTCCCCTGCCCACGACCTGCTCTGAGTGCTTCAAGAAGTGGCGTGCAAGGGGTGCGATGTCGGCGGGCCGGTGACGCAGAGGCGGGATTTCCAGCGGGAACACATTGAGCCGGTAATAAAGGTCCTCGCGGAATTTGCCTTCCCCAACCCATGCGGCCAGATCCCGGTTCGTGGCAGCGATCACCCGGACATCCAGAGGTACGGCGCTGCGGCCACCGACCCGCTCCACCTCGCGCTCCTGCAGCACTCTCAGTAATTTGGCCTGCAGGTTGAGGGGCAGTTCGGAAATCTCATCCAGCAACAGGATGCCGCCGTTGGCCTGTTCGAATTTCCCCGGTTGGGTGGTGGAGGCGCCGGTGAATGCGCCTTTTTCATGTCCGAATAGAACGGACTCCAGCAGATTGTCCGGGATGGCCGCGCAGTTCACCGCGACGAAGGGGCCTTTTTGTCGGGCAGAGTGCTGATGGATATAGCGCGCGAACACCTCCTTGCCGACGCCGGACTCCCCGGTCAACAGCACGCTCGCCTCGCTGGCCGCGACACGGCGGGCCAGATCCAGCAGTGCCCTGCTGGACGGATCTTCGGCCACCACACCGGATGCGGGTGCTTCTCCCGCCTGGCGGAAATAGCGCGCCACCGTGGCCAGCAGGCGGTCGGGCTCGAAGGGCTTGGGCAGGTAGTCGGCGGCGCCGTCCCGTATGGCCTGGACGGCGCGGTCGATCTGTCCATAGGCGGTCATCAGGATCACGGGCAGGTCCGGGCGTCGGCTCTTGAGGGCAAGCAGCAAGGCGTGGCCATCCATGCCCGGCATCTGCACATCGGTAAGGACCAGCCCGGGATTGCCTTTTCCCAGCCAGGCCAAGGCCTGCTCGGCATTCGCGCTGGCGATGGCCGTATAGCCGGACAGCTCCAGGGTGTCCGTCAGCGCTTCCCGGAGGGCATCGTCGTCCTCCACAACGAGTACGGGCAGGATTTCAGCCATCGCGCGGGTCCGGGGAGGAGATGGGCAGGAGTAGGGTAAAGCGACTGCCGCCTTCCGGTCGCTGCGACCACTCGACCCAGCCGCCGTGAACTTCCGCAACCTGGCGGACGATGGCCAGGCCCAGCCCGCTTCCCTCGCCGCGGGTGGTGAAGAAGGGCTCGAACAGGCGATCCCGTGCGGCCTCGGGAATGCCGGCCCCCGTGTCATCCACCCGGAAGGCCGCGAAGGGGCTGCCCTCACCGGTGACGGAAAGGCTCACCGTCCCGCCAGCCCGAGTGGCCTGCAAGGCATTCTCCAGGAGATTGATCAGCGCGCCGGAGATGGCCTGGCGATCGCCGGTCAACGAGCGCTCCTGGGAGGGCCTCTCCATTTTGAATAGAACCTGTCCTGCCGCAGCCTGCGGTTCCAGGGTCTGGGCCAGTTCCTCCAGCAGGGAGGCCACGGGGAATGTCTCGGTGGACTGGCGGGCGCCTTTGACGAACAACAGCATGTCCTGAATCAGCCGCTCCAGATAGCGCAGCCGCGACTGGGTTTTCTCCGCGAAACGGATGCGATCCGTGTCATCGATCTGGGGGCGGGCGAGATGGCCGGCGTAAAGCAGCGCGGTGGCCAGGGGGGTGCGCAACTGATGAGCGACCTGGGCAGCCATTTCGCCGAGGGCGGACAGGCGCTCGCGCCGCGCCAGTTCGCCGTTGGCATCTGCCAACTCGCTGGTCAGCCGGGCGACCTGGGCCTGGAGCTCCAGATAGGTGTCGGCGAGCATTTCGGAGGTTTCGCTGAACAGAGCGAACGCCTGACGAAGTTCTGCATCGTCGTTGTGGGAGGGGGGCATGACAGGAGTAGCCGACATGGGGAGGAAATACTAAACCATCGCGGCGCTAAAGTTTTTTCGACCCATTGCCGATGATGCCCGTACACGCCAAGCGGCCTGCGCGACAGGTCGCGCGACCAATCGAGGAAGACATGTCGGATCTGTTGAGGCGCATTGATGCACGCACCAAGCTCGCCGGCGCGAACAAGCTGGAAATCCTGCTCTTCACTCTGGGAACGGATGTCAGCACGGGTCGCAAGGAGACGTTTGGCATCAATGTCTTCAAGGTGCGGGAAGTCATGCGTATTCCGGAGATCACCCGGGCGCCGGACATGCCTTCCGCAGTGGAAGGCATGGTGAGCCTGCGTGGCGTGCTGGTCCCGGTTGTGGATTTGGCCAAGTACATCGGCATTTCCACGGACGCGCCGCCGGCCATCATGATCGTTACCGAATACAACGGCCATACCCAGGGCTTCCTGGTAGGCGAGGTGGATACCATCCTGCGCCTGGACTGGGCCGAGATGAAGGTGCCGCCAAGCATGCTCACCGCCCGGATGGGCGGCTTGGTCACGGCGGTAACCGAGCTCAAGGACAGCCGGCTGGTAATGATGCTGGATGTGGAAAAGATCCTGGCCGACACCTCCCAGATCGACGACAGCCATCTGTTCTCCACCCTTATCCCCCTCGACAAGCCCAACCGCACGGTGCTCTATGCTGACGACTCGTCGGTGGCGCGCAAGCAGGTCGAACGTACCCTGGAAGCCCTCAGTGTTAAAGGAATCAGCGCCATCAACGGACGCCAGGGCTGGGAGGAACTGCAGAAGATCGCCACCCAGGCCGAGATTGCCGGGAGGCCGGTATCGGATTACATCCAGTTGGTGCTGACCGACGTGGAAATGCCCGAGATGGATGGCTATGTCCTGACCAAGAACGTCAAGTCGGACCCCCGCTTCGCCGGAATCCCCGTGTTGATGCACTCTTCACTGTCCTCGGATGCCAATCGCCAGCTGGGTCTTTCCGTCGGCGTGGATGAATACGTGCCCAAGTTCGAGCCGCATCGCCTGGCGGAAGTTCTGAACCGCCTGCTCAAGTAACCGGGGGAACGCACGCTCATGAATCCGCTCGAACCCAACAAACTGCTGGAGGCTGTGGATGCCCGCACCAAATTGGCGGGCTCCAACAAGATGGAGTTGCTCCTGTTTTCCCTGGGCACCCATGAAACCTTCGGCATCAACGTCTTCAAAGTGCGCGAGGTATCCCCCACGCCGCCCATCACCCTGACCCCGAACATGCCGGCAGGGGTCGAGGGCGTCATTTCCCTGCGCGGCAGCATCATCCCGGTCATTTCCCTGGCGCGATTCATCAAACTGGAAGGGGCGCCGCCCGGCATCGGCGAAACCATGATCGTCACCGAGTTTTCCCGTCATACCCAGGGTTTCCTGGTACAGGACGTGGATCGCATCATTCGGGTCGACTGGGAAAAGGTAAAGCCGCCCGAGAATATGCTGGCGGGCCAGGACGGCATGATCACCGCCATCACCGAGCTGGATGACGGGCGCTTGGTGTCGATTCTGGACGTGGAGCGGGTGCTGGTCGAGGTGCTGGGCGAGAAGGCCATGCCGGTGTTGCCCCAGGTCGAACCCGGGCGCGAAGCCACGGTGTTCTTTGCCGACGACTCCACCGTCGCCCGCAAGGAAATCGTCTCGGTGCTCGACAAGCTCGGCATGAAATACATCCAGGCCAACGATGGCCTGGAGGCCTGGGAAAAACTCCTCAACATGGCCAATCGCGCCAGTTCCGAGCGGACGCTACTGAAGAACCATGTTCAACTCATCCTGGTGGACGCGGAAATGCCGGAGATGGACGGCTACGTGCTCACCCGCAACATCAAGTCGGACAGCCGTTTCGAGGGCATCCCGGTGGTGATGCATTCCTCCCTGTCCTCGGATGCCAACCGCACCATGGGCCAACAGGTAGGCGTCGATGCCTACGTCGCCAAATTCGACCCGTCGGTCCTGGCGGAGACGCTGCTCGCTTTCCTGAAGCGGTAGCCTCGGCGATTACAATGGCGAGGATACCGGACACAAAGGACTGACTGAGGATGGCCGACAAGAACCTGAAATTTCTGGTGGTTGACGACTTTTCCACCATGCGCCGCATCGTACGCAACCTGCTCAAGGAGCTGGGCTACACCAATGTGGACGAGGCTGAGGACGGCTCGGTCGGCCTGCAAAAGCTAAAGGGCGGCAACTTCCAGTTCGTGGTGACAGACTGGAACATGCCGGTCATGACCGGCATCGAGTTGCTCAGGGCCATACGCGCCGACGCCACTCTGAAACATCTGCCCGTACTCATGATCACCGCCGAAGCGAAGAAGGAAAACATTGTCGAAGCCGCCCAGAGCGGTGCCTCGGGCTATATCGTCAAACCCTTTACCGCCGCCACCCTCGAAGAAAAGCTCAACAAGATCTTCGAGAAATACGGGATATAAACCGGGCGAACCCATCAAATAGGAGCAACGATGAGCGGCGACTCCCCCGATCTGGAAGCCCTGTTCGACAGCATTGCCTACGCGTCGCCGCCCGAGCCGGCCAAGGCAGAGACCAAGCCGGGGCAGGAGGGAGATACCCCGGAACTTGAGAGCCTGTTCGACAGCATTGCCCAGGCCGTGGCCCGGGACGAGACCGGTGGCGCCGTGGAAGGTGTCTGCCCGGAGCGGGTTTTCGCCCAACTCGGCCAGATGACCCGCGGTCTGCACAATCTGCTGCGCGAACTGGGTTACGACAAGGCCCTGGAAAAAGTGGCCAACGAATTGCCCGACAACCGCGACCGGCTGAATTACATCGCCGCCATGACGGCGAAGGCCGCCGAGCGCGCCCTGAACGCGGCGGAGATCGCCCAGCCCATCCAGGAAAAGATGGGCGGCACGGCCAGGAATCTCTCTGGGAAATGGGACCGGCTGTTCAATAAGCAGTTGGGTGTGGGCGAGTTCAAGGAACTGGTGCGCGACACCCGGGCCTACCTGGCCGAAGTGCCGTCGCGCACCGACGCCACCAATGCGCAACTGATGGAAATCATCCTGGCCCAGGATTTCCAGGACCTGACCGGACAGGTCATCAAGAAAGTTCTGGAAGCTGCCCAGAATCTGGAGTCCCAACTGCTCGCCTTGCTGATCGAGACCACTCCGGAGGAGAAACGCCAAGCCGTCGCCCCCGGGTTGCTCAACGGTCCCGTGGTGAACGCCAGTGGCCGCAATGACGTCGTGACCAGCCAGGAACAGGTGGACGACCTGCTGGAGAGCTTGGGCTTCTGACCCGGGCGAGAGAGGAGAAGAGCATGAGCGACTTCGCCGGAATGGAAGAACTGCTACAGGATTTTCTGCTGGAAGCCGGTGAGCTTCTGTCCCAGGTGGACAACAAGCTGGTTGACCTGGAAAAGCGTCCCGAGGACCGGGACCTGCTCAACGATATCTTCCGGGGCTTCCATACCATCAAGGGCGGTGCCGGCTTCCTCAACGTCGAGAACCTGGTCACCCTTTGCCACCGCACCGAAAATTTATTTGACAAGCTACGCAACGGCGAATTGCATCTTTCCGCCGAGCTCATGGACATCATCATGGCCGCCACCGCCACGGTCCGCGACATGTTCGGCGCCCTATCCCAGAGTGTGCAGCCCAAACCCGCCGACGCCGCCCTGCTCGGCAGCCTGGAGGCCGCGCTGGCCGGCAATCTGCCCGCGTCCAAAGCGGAAGGTGTACCTTCCCCGGTTCCGGCACCGGTGGCGGAGGCCGCTCCGGCACCCGTCGTCGCGGATGCACCCGCCGGGGGTGGGGACGACATCAACTGGGACGTGCTGCATGCCGTGTTGACCGGCGCTCCCGTGCCGCAGGCCGCACCGCCGGCGCCCGCTCCGGCACATCCCGAACCGGCCGCCGTGCGGCCGCCGGAAGCTGTCGCGCCGCCGCCCCGCCCCGCCCCGCCCCAGGATCTGTCCACCCCTTCCCGCGCCGCCTCGGCCAACGCCGCGCCGCCCCAGAACCTGCAGAAGGAAACCACCATCCGCATCGACACGGCGCGGCTGGACCAGGTGCTCAACCTGTCGGGTGAGATCGGCCTTACCAAGAACCGCATCGCCAACCTGAAGACCCAGATCCTGCACGGCCGCAACGACCAGGAGACCCTCAAGGCTTTGGATACCGCTGTCAGCCAGTTGGATCTGCTGGTCTCGGATTTACAGAACGCGGTCATGAAGACCCGCATGCAGCCCATCGGCCGCCTGTTCCAGAAGTACCCGCGCCTGGCCAGGGACCTGGCCCGTCAGTTGGGCAAGGATGTGGAACTGGTGCTCTCCGGCGAGGAGACGGAACTCGACAAGACCATGATCGAGGACCTCAACGATCCACTGGTCCACCTGGTGCGCAACGCCGTGGACCACGGCGTCGAGACCGCCGAGGAGCGCGCCGCCGCCAACAAGCCCGCCAAGGCCATCGTCACGCTCTCCGCCAGTCAGGTGGGCGACCACATCTACATCGAGATTTCCGACGACGGCAAGGGCATGCGCCCGGACGTGCTGCGCCGCAAGGCGGTGGAGAAGGGCGTCATCGATGCCGAGACCGCCAATGGTCTCGACGACCGCCAGAGCCTGCATCTCGTCTTCCTGCCCGGCTTCTCCACCAAGGACCAGATCTCCAACGTGTCCGGCCGCGGCGTCGGCATGGACGTGGTGAAGACCAACATCGCCAAGCTCAACGGCAAGATCGACGTCATCTCGGTACCGGGCCAGGGCTCCACCTTCACCATCTCGTTGCCGCTCACCCTGGCCATCCTGCCGGTGTTGGTGGTGCGCCTGAACAACCAGTCCTTCGCCGTGCCCCTGTCCATGGTGCGGGAAATCATTCCCATCAAGCCGGAAGAAGTTCAGCGCGTGTCCGGCCGGGCCACCATGGTGGTGCGCGACGAGGTGCTGCCGGTTCGCAGCCTGGCCAAGCTGATCGGCTGGGAGGCCAGGCAGGCACCCGGCTTCGGTGTGCTGATGCATGCCGCCGACAGCACTTTCATCATGGCCGTGGACGGCTTCGTCGGCCGCGACGACGTGGTGATCAAGCCGTTGTCCGACATCAAGCCCAAGGGTATCGCCGGGGCCACCCTGTCCGGCGACGGTTCCATCGTGCTGGTGCTGGATATGGAGGAGCTGTTGGCCAATGTGACGTCCGACACCCCCATGAGCCTGTTCACCAACGTCTGATCCCCCTATCCCGGCGGGGCGGGTCCTGCCCCCGGGATTCAACCGGTTTCCATCATGAGTACCGACGCCTATATCGCACGGCAGCCCATTGTCGACGCCAGCCATCAGTTGATTGCCTACGAACTCCTGTTCCGGCATTCCCCCCATGCCCAGAGCGCCAGGATCGAATCCGACGTGGATGCGGGCATCACGGTCATCTCCAATACCCTGTGCAACATGGGCACGGAATGGCTGCTGAAAGGCAAGCTGGCCTTCGTCAACATGGAACTGTCCATGCTGATGTCCAGCTTCTCCACCCTGCTGCCCCATGACAAGGTGGTCATCGAAGTGCTGGAAACCGTCCAGGTGTCCGCCGAACTGCTGGATCGCATGGTCGAGCTCAAGCAGGCCGGCTACCGCTTCGCCTTGGACGACTACCACTACCTGCCCGAATCCGAGCCCCTGCTGCCGCTGGCCAGCTTCGTGAAGCTGGACATCCTGGCCCATAGCCCCGCCGACCTGGCGCACATGGTCAGGCAGATTCGCAAATACCCGGTGAAACTGGTGGCGGAGAAAGTGGAAACGCCTGAGCAGTTCCGCCATTGTCGGGAGCTGGGTTTCGATTTCTTCCAGGGTTACTACTTCGCTCGTCCCGAGAACCTGGTGGCCAAGATCATCAATCCCGGCCACGCCACGGTGATCCAGTTGCTGGAAAGAGTGCGCCAGGAAGCCGACATCAAGGATCTGGAGGCGCTGTTCAAGAAGGACGTGGCGCTGACCTTCAAGCTGCTGCGCTATATCAATTCCGCCGGCTTCGGCCTGTCCTGCGAGGTCCAGTCCATTCGCCACGCGGTCAGCATCCTGGGCATGCAACCGCTTTACCGCTGGCTCACCCTGCTATTGGCTACGGCCGGCGGCTCGCCGACCTCGCCGACGCTGTCGCGTACCGCCATTACCCGCGGCCGGCTCTGCGAACTGCTCGGCAAGCACATCCTGCCCCGGGCGGACCAGGACAACCTATTCATCGTCGGGGTGTTCTCCCTGCTGCCCGCTTTCCTGGAGATGCCCATGGAGCAGGTGCTGGAGCGGGTGGTCATTTCCGATGTCCTGGCTGATGCTCTGATGGACCACACCGGCCTATATGGGCCCTTCCTGTCCCTGGTGGAGGCGGTGGAAAGCGGCGACCAGGGTGTGCTGGAAAACCTGGCCCAGTCCCTGATGCTGTCGCCGGGGCAGGTCAGCGAGGCCCACCTGCAGGCCCTGGCCTGGGTGGAACAGCTCGGCCTCGATTAGGCGGGGCTCAGATCAAATCCACCGTCATTGCCGCCTTGAGCACGGTCTCGGGCTGGCTGCCGCGCACCCGGTTGGTCAGCCAGAGCACCCCGGCCTTCTTGATGCTCATGGGACGGGTCTCCCCGAACAGCAGCAGGCTGGCCGCCGCGCCCAACGTGGGTTGATGCCCCACCAGCAGCACCGCGCCGCCTGCATCCGGCCAGCCTGCGGCGGCAAGCACATGCACACCGTCGGCGCCGGGAGCGATCTCCGACACCGTCTCGTAATCCCTGCCCAGGGCGTTCGCCGTCTGGATGGCCCGTACGGCCGGACTGACCAGGATGCGGGTCGCCTTGGGCAGCCTGGGGAGCAGCCATTCCGCCATGCGCTTGGCCTGCTGCACGCCTTTGGCGGTCAGGGGCCGTTCCATGTCGGGACCGCCGTCCCGTGCATCGGCGTGGCGCCAGAGAATCAGATCCATCGTGTGATCGCCTTGCAAAAGGCCGAAGGATGCGCCGGTCATGTTACGGCCCCGTGAATTGGGGTTCAGTGGTTGTCGCCGTCGAACAGACCGCCCAGTACCGAGCCCTCGTCGGTCTGCTTGCCGCCCGCCTGGGGCGCGGCGGCGAGGATGCGGTTCGCCAGGCGGGACAGGGGCAGGGTCTGCAACCAGACCTTGCCGGGGCCGGTGAGCCTGGCATAAAACAGGCCCTCGCCGCCGAACAGGGCGGTCTTGATCTTGCCCACGAACTGGATGTCGAAGTCCACCGAGGGCTGCATGGCCGCCAGGCAGCCGGTGTCCACGCGCAGCACCTCGCCCGGCGCCAGGTTCTTTTCGGCGATGCTGCCACCGGCATGGAAGAACACCATGCCGTCGCCTTCCAGCTTCTGCAGGATGAAGCCTTCGCCGCCGAAGAAGCCGGCGCCCAGTCGGCGTTGGAAGGCGATGCCCAGGCTGACGCCCTTGGCGGCGCAGAGGAAGGCGTCCTTTTGGCAGATCAGGGTGCCGCCGACCTGGGCCAGGTCCACCGGGATGATCTTGCCGGGGTAGGGCGCGGAAAAGGCTACCCGGCGCTTGCCTTCGGCCTGGTTGACATAAACGGTGGTGAACAGGGATTCGCCGGTGAGCAGCCGCTTGCCCGCCCCCATGAGCTTGCCCAGAAGACCGGATTGGGCGGCGGAACCGTCGCCGAACACGGTTTCCATGTCCACCCCATTCTGCATGAACATCATGGTGCCCGCTTCGCCGATGGCGGCCTCACCCGGGTCCAGTTCGATTTCGACGTACTGCATGTCGTCGCCGAAGATGTCGTAGTCGATGACGTCCATGGCCATGGCGTTCCCCCATAAAGACCGGTTGCGATAAATGGTTTGTAGCTCAATACGGCAGCAACAGGAGGCGTCGGTAGCCATGGGCGCTCGTGTCCCGGGCCATCGATGCCTCCCGAAGCGGATCGGCGAGGCCGAGTTCAGCCCCGGTCGTCTCCATGTCCACGCCGGCGTCCAGGCCGTCCAACAGGCGCAGCCACCGGGTCCATAGCGGGGTGCCCTGGCGAATGGAAAGCGGCGGCAGGGTGCCCGCCTGGACCTGGCCGTGGCGCAGAAGGGCCAGCTTGCGCCGGGCTGCATCCAGCTGGACATCCAGGGGAAGGCTAAGATCGAAGCCCAGCGCGACCCGTTCGGGCGTCTGGATTTCCCAGGCGGTCACCGTTTCCACCGCCACGGTTTGGTCGCGCCAGGCCAGTTCCGGCGGAAAATCCAGCATCGGGTCGATGGGGAATTTGCGAAAACCCCACTTGGCGCCCATCCAGCATTCGATCAGGACCCGGTCATTTTCCCCCGGGCAGGCCTCGGCACCGCATCCGGTGAGTTCGCTTTCCACCCGCCAGGCGCGGGCGTCCTGCTTCCAGCGGAAATAATCCCGCGCCGGGGGCGCGCCGTAATCGGCTTCCAGCTGCCGCCAGGTTTGTATGAACCAGAGGTAATCGGCGCGATAGTCATTGTTGCGGCGCAAAAACTGCCAGGCCCAGCCGGCGGCATCCAGTTCCGCCGTGAAGCGGTAGTCCTCGGGCCGGCGCCAATCCATCGGGCCGGGTTCAAATCGGCAGGAAGACGAAGGTGGCGGCGTTCTGGAACACGCGGCTGATGGCGCGGTTGCTCTTGTCCTCGATGAACAGGGCCATCAGATCCTGCTGGGCGATGAGCTTGCCGAACTCCCGTTCGAAGGACAGGTTTTGCACATCGCCGTCCATGCTGTTGCTGATCAGATACCTGGCGCCGCCGGCCAGCTTGGCGTTGGACAACTTCCACACCGCCGCCTCGATGTTGCGGGCGCTGTTGTAGAGCTTTTGCGCCGACAGCTCGTCCGGCAGGAAGAACTCGGTCTTGTGGTTGTAGGACGCCAGCAGCATGGTGGTCAGGGCGCTCATGTAGGCGTAAACCCGATCGCCGCTGTAGCCCTCCAAAAAGGCCAGCTTGAAGTTTTCCTCCCAGTTCAGCCTGGAGAGGGGAGATTCGGACCATTTCGGCACCTGGTCGAACAGCCGGGCGCTGGCCGCTTCGACGGATTCCTGGCCGGATTTCCGATATTCCTGGGGATTGCGCCGGTACAGCTTCTCGGTCAGCAGCCTGAGGTTTTTCAGCATCTCGCGCTGGTTGATCTCGGCCAGCATGTCCACATCGTTCTTGGCCAGGTTGGACAGGGAGAAGGCCCGCGCCGAACTGCTGCCGTCCTTGCGCTGGATTTCCTGGCCGGCGCAGCCGGAGAGAAGCAGCAGGCAGAGCAGGACAGGATAAATTTTTCGCATTTGGCGGCTCGTTTCGGGTGATGCGCGCATTCTAGCCGCCCCCCATTTCCGGCTCCAGCCGAGGCTGGCGGCGGCTGCCGATGGGTCATGGTCGGCAGGGGGTAATCCGGACGCGTCGGTCCCAAAAAAAATTTATTTGCAAAGAAATAAGTCTGATTAGTTGGGGGGGGAGGGGGGTGCTATTCTCGCGGCCCATTCGGCTTATCAGCCTTTTCTAATCAACACGTTCTAGGAGCCCGCATGTCCCGTCTCGTGAAACCCCACGGTGGTGGCGAACTGAAGCCTCTGCTGCTCGAAGGTGCCGCCCGCGAAGCCGAGTTGGCCCGTGCCCAGTCCCTCACCAAGGTCAGGATGACTTCCCGTGAAGTCGGCGACCTGATCATGATGGGCATCGGCGGCTTCACCCCCCTCGAAGGTTTCATGACCCACGCCGACTGGGCGGGCGTCTGCGACGGCTACCGCATGGCCAATGGCCTGTTCTGGCCGATTCCCGTCACCCTGTCCACCGACACCCATACCGCCCAGTCCCTGAGCCTGGGCCAGGATGTCGCCCTGGTGGACAGCGAAACCGGCGCGATCATGGGCACCATGAAGGTGACCGAGATCTACGGCATCGACAAGGGGCACGAGTGCATGCAGGTCTACAAGACCATCGACATCGCCCACCCCGGCGTCAAGATGGTCATGGACCAGGGTCCCATCAACCTGGCCGGCCCGGTCAAGGTCCTGTCCACGGGCAGCTTCAAGGAAGAGTACGGCGACCAGTTCATGACTCCCGCCGAAACCCGCGCCGCCTTCGAGAAGGCCGGCTGGTCCAAGGTTGCCGCATTCCAGACCCGCAATCCCATGCACCGCTCCCACGAGTACC
>Ga0233425_10003255_pt1 | contig 29929 bp, 32 predicted proteins | sample Watercolumn_Towu_2_FD_181712 | JGI IMG/M metagenome (GOLD analysis project Ga0233425, IMG submission 181712) | Freshwater microbial communities from Lake Towuti, South Sulawesi, Indonesia - Watercolumn_Towuti2014_140_MG | ecosystem: Environmental > Aquatic > Freshwater > Lake | place...
CATCGCATCCTGGGGCTGAAGCAGGTCCCAAGGGTTTGGCTGTTCGCCAATTAAAGCGGTACGTGAGCTGGGTTTAAAACGTCGTGAGACAGTTTGGTCCCTATCTGTTGTGGGCGTAGGATATTTGCGAGGAGCTGTCCCTAGTACGAGAGGACCGGGATGGACGAACCTCTTGTGTTCCAGTTGTTCCGCCAGGAGCACCGCTGGGTAGCAATGTTCGGAAGGGATAACCACTGAAAGCATCTAAGTGGGAAGCCTACCTCAAGATTAGATATCCCTCTGCGCAAGCAGACTAAAGGCCCCTCGGAGACTACGAGGTTGATAGGTCGGGTGTGTAAGGGCAGTAATGTCTTTAGCTTACCGATACTAATCGGCCGTGCGGCTTGGCCATAAAATTTTCTCTTTCTTTCGCTTTCCATATTTGTTTTTATAATTAATCAAAGGTCCAAGGTGTAAGGTTCAAGGTATAAGGAAAACCCTGAACGATGGGTAGTTATTTCTTTTTATACCGTATACCCTGCACCGTGTACCGGATTTTATGGTTTCCCGGCGGCAATGGCGAAGGGGCCACACCCGTTCCCATCTCGAACACGGAAGTTAAGCCCTTCAGCGCCGATGGTACTGCCTGGGCAGCTGGGTGGGAGAGTAGGACGCTGCCGGGAATTTATTTGAAGCCCGTTTTCAATTTCGATTGAAAACGGGCTTTTTTATTTTATTGTGGTTATCTTTTCCGTGAGAGACTAAAATTACATGCCAGGTATTTGTTCAAATCAAAGTGTCCCACCGGTTTTTTGTGTGATCTAAAAGATAAAAGGTACGTTTGTTAGCGGGGCCTTGTCCGGTCTAGTTATTTAAACTACCAGCTTACCGGGTAACTTCATTAATCCCCTCCATAACCACTGATCGTTAGGCATTATTGCCTCTCTTTCCTGGCCAAGGGCGTAAAGCAATTGAAAATTCTTTATGATAAACATCTTTACCCTTCTTCTCTCCAAGAGGGAAATCATTTCGGGGTATATTTAAAGGGATAAAATGGTGCGGTATTTTATGTCATTATTATTAAGATTTCCCTCGGGCTTTTTCAAAGAGAAAATCTGAATGACTGATCTCTTATATCGTAGAACGAGAGGCCCCCTTATTCGCCCAATGATAGATGAGGACTCCTATAATCACTATCATAATACCGACACCTTTGGATAGTTTATTTGAAATCCCTATACTCAGAAAACAGAGGCAGATCGGAGGGAGGCTGAGGGCCGCGACACCGGCCATTCCAAAGGGGATTCGGTAGGGGCGTGGCATGTCCGGTTTTTTGAGTCGAAGTTGGAACAAGGCACAAAATTCAAGGATGAGAGCCGCAGCATAAAGAAACATATCCAGCTCGAGCAACTCCTGAAAAGAAAAGGGGATGAGGAGCGCCGCCCCTAGGGTATTGAAGAGGATAGCGAATTTAGGGGTTCCATGGGCAGGATGGAGTCGGGCGAAGAGGCCGGGGAGCATCCGGCATCTTTTTCTCCTTGACGAGAACTGTATATTTTTATTAACCTCATGAAATTAAATGCGATTTATTTTCATGTGTTTTCGTAAATTCCGGGATCAAATGAAAAATCTAATTTGGATATTTATAATTGGAAAGGGAGGGAATTATCCGATTAACCCTGAAACAATTTAATGAACTAGTCTCCCAAGCCTTAGAGGAAATCCCGGAAAATTTCCTGAAAAAGCTCGAAAATGTGGAAATTGTCATCGAGGAGGATCCCTCTCCTGACCTTTTAAGGGAACTGGGATTGGGGAGAGATGACGTCCTCTTTGGTTTATATCAAGGGATTCCTCTTCCGGAGAAGAGCACCTTCCAGGGATTGAGTCTTCCGGATCGAATTGCGCTTTTTCGGAACCCCATTGTGAGGATCAGCCGGTCGAAAGAGCAGGTTTTAGAACAGATCAAAAAAACCCTGGTCCACGAAATTGCCCACCATTTTGGATTTGCAGAGAAAAAAATTCGCCGCTTAGGTTTCTAAATAGCCACTTCCTTCCGATTAATGCGAAGCGGTTAATTTAAAGTCTTGGAGATCAGAGTCCCAAAAACTTCTTCAATGTAAAGGTCACAGATCATCCGCTTTCTGTTTTGACAAGTTAAAGTGGCGGCGTTCCATTCTAGCCAAATGCATTGCTGGCATTGGGGATCAGGCAGTTTAAAATTATAACAGTATTGTTTTTCCTCTATTTTTTCTTCCATGGCCCCTCCTGGGGTAAGAACCACCGGAATTTATCCAGGGGGGCTTTTTAGGGGATCCATCTCCACACTCCAGCCCGGAAACCTTTTTTAAATAGTTCCCTGGATTACTTTATATTGTATAAAAAAATAAGTTACTATACAATATATTGGGTGTCAATCAAAAAAAGAGGGAAAAAGGAATTGAGCTTTAAGGAATGGACTTCAGCCATTCTTTCATATTTTTTTCGAGGAGGGCTTTTTTACTGAAGGGAATTTTTATTGAATGAACACCTGCCGGCAGATTGTAACCTTGAATTTCAGGGTTTAATTCCTTTATTTCCCTGAAATAAGAGCCGCAGGCCTTGGCAATATCCTTTAAGGGAATCGGCCGAGGAAGGTTCAAGACAACCTGATCGATTTCCTGGGGGTGATATCCTTCCTTTTCCGGGAGTTCGAAACCATACCGTTTGGGATCAGATAAAAGTATTTTGGCGGCTAAAATACGAAAAATATATCGCTCTGTTTCCTGAGGGAGGGCCAGGCGATAATAATCATTCTCTCCCTGTTGGGAAATTTCATCTTTAACCCTTTCCTCTCCGCAATTATAGGCCGCCATGGCCAAGGACCATTTTCCGAATAGATCATAAAGAAATTTTAAGTAATTAATGGCCGCATCAGTGGACTTAATTAAATCAAGACGTTCGTCTATCCAGGGTTTTTTTTGCAGACTAAATCTTTTCCCTGTTTTTTCAATAAATTGCCAGAATCCAGCTGCCCCTTTATTCGATAAGGCCTTAGAACGTAAAGCGCTTTCCGCCACAAGTAAGTACTTCAGATCGTCCGGCATGCCTTTCTCTTTTAAGCGAGCTTCGACAAAGGGGAAATACCGTTTGCTTCTTTTTAACCACAGGTAAACCTGGCTCCGGTCATAGACATTGAGCATAAATTCCCGATCCATCCGTTCCCAGACCCCTCGGTCGGAAAGAGGGACCTGTTCATTACAGAGGGTAAGATGGGTCGGAAAGGTATAATAAGTAGCTTGGGTCGGGGGTGCCCAAAAAAATGATAATCCGAGGGCCAGGATTAAAGTTTGAATTGCCCTTCCCGTAATCCTTAAAGCCTTTTGGTGTCCTGGGGACCGGTCCCTCAAAAGGTTTGGAAAGCAAATCTCCGGCAAGGCGGATGTCTTAGGTATTGATTTCCAGGGCATTAAAAAAATAGCCAATTTCATATCGGGCCGTTTCCGGGCCATCAGACCCATGGACGATATTGCTTTCTATACTGCTGGCAAAATCCGCTCGGATCGTGCCGGGATCAGCCTTTTTATAATCCGTTGCCCCCATTAATTTTCTGTTTTTTTCAATAGCCCCTTCGCCTTCCAATATCAGCAGGACACAGGGACCGGAGGACATAAAATTTGTCACACTGTCGAAAAAAGGTTTTTCACGATGGACGGCATAAAATCCCTCGGCCTGGTTTTTGGTCATAGTGATCATCTTCATGGCCCGGATAGCCAATCCGTTTGATTCAAAGCGTTTAATGACTTCGCCGATGAGTCCTTTGGCCACCCCATCGGGTTTAATGATCGATAACGTTCGTTCCATCTTTTTCTCCTTAAAAGACCTGAAAAAATTTCGGAAACTGTATCGAATCTTGCGAAGACCTGTCAAGGTAAATTAATCAAGACTAAGGGGTCCAATAAATTTAATTTGACAAAATACAAAAAGGGAAGTAATAATTTCTATTTCCCCTTGCTCCCCTAGGGGGGCTTTATTATCCATAAGGAGGAACTATGAGGAGATATGATCTAATTTTTATTGTTCAACCCGATTTGAACGAGGAGGAAACCAAGGCGGTTACCGAACGGTATCTGCAAATCATTACCGCCCAAAAAGGGTCTATTATCAAGACCGAGGATTGGGGTAAAAAACGTTTAGCCTATGATATTAATAAGCAATCCAAGGGGACCTATGTCCTGGTTGATTTTTATGGACCGGGTTCGATGATTCGAGAAATCGAGCGGAACCTGAAGATTGATGATAATATTTTGAAATTTTTAACGGTTAAGACAAAAGATCCCTTTAATTCGGAGTCTTTGGAAGAAGAAAGAAAAAAAGCGGAACTCCTTCAGGAAGTCCAAATTTCCCCGGATGAATCCGAACCCTCTGGTGCTCAGAATTTGCCGGTGGATGACGATGATGCCGAAAAGGAAGGAGAATAGACCATGATTCAGCAAAAAAAGAAAAAGAGAATTTTCCCCCGCCGGAAGGTTTGCCGTTTTTGTGCCGATAATTCCCTGACCATTGATTATAAGGATTCCAAAACCTTAAAACATTTTACCTCGGAACGGGGAAAGATCATTCCCAGGAGGATCACGGGAAATTGCGCCAAACATCAAAGGGAACTGACGGTAGCCATTAAAAGGGCTCGGCAGATCGCCTTATTGCCCTATCTGGCCAGTAACATTCAACATTAACATAATATCTTAGTATGCGAAGTCTATGGAGCCTTTCCTCTAACCGATTCCGTCGGAAAAGGAGGAAAGGCTTTTAGCTTAATGAAGGGGAAGGAACGCCTTCTTTAAATCATCTCTGAGGTCCTTTCTCTTAACCCCTTGCCTTAGAAATAAAAGTTAGTTAATATTACCCTAACATCTTCAGGAGGTTTTCCCGATGAAAGTTTTATTAAAAGAAGATATAGCCACTTTGGGGAAGGTGGGTGATCTGGTTGAAGTGGCCCGAGGATATGGTCGAAATTTCTTGATCCCTCAGGGCAAGGCTTTGGAAGCCACTCCGCAACATCAAAAACAACTGGAAGAACAAAAACGCCTTATCCTTAAAAAGAAGGCCAAAGACCTGGAAGCCGCACAAAATCTGGCCGGACAGTTTGAGACCCTGACCCTGGAATTGTCTCGAAAAGTGGTGGAAGAAGGGAAAATATACGGTTCGGTTTCCCCGAAAGATCTGGCCGAAAAATTAGCTGAAAAGGATATCAAACTGGACAAAAAAAGAATCCTTTTAAAGGAATCGATTCGAACTTTAGGAACCTATGATATTCCCATCCGGCTGGAGGCCGGGGTCACGGCTACTTTGAAGGTCTCGGTGGTGGAAGATAAATAAACTCTCCTTATGACCAGCATAAATGGCCAGAATCTAAAAATTCCTCCGCAGAACTTGGAGGCTGAACAGTCGGTTCTTGGCAGTATCTTACTGGAACCGGAGGCCCTCTCCAGGGTCCTGGAGGTGATGAACGGCGAGGACTTCTACCGGGAAGGCCACCGCAAAATATTTTCAGCCATGCTGGATCTTTATCAAAAAGGGATCCCCGTTGATTTAATCACCCTGTCCGAATTTCTTCAAAATAGAGGGCAATTGGAGGATATCGGTGGGGCCAGCTATCTGATTTCCCTAACCGATGCCATCCCCTCGGCCGTTCATGTGGATGTCTATGCCAGGATTGTCCGTGAAAAATCCATTCTGCGGCGCCTGATTAATCAGGCCACAGAGATTGCCAGCAAGGGATACAGCTTCTCCGGTGATGCCGAGGATCTCCTGGATGAGGCTGAAAAAGCCATCTTTAAGATCTCCGAAGCCAAAATTAATCCTCTTGTTTACCCCCTGAGTCAGGTCATAAAAGAAAGCATTGGGACCATCGAACATTTATATGACCGGAAGCAGTCCGTTACCGGGGTTCCCAGCGGTTTTTCGGATTTAGACAAGCTGACCTCGGGCTTTCAAAATTCTGATCTGATCATCGTAGCCGGCCGGCCCAGTATGGGAAAAACCGCCCTAGCCTTAAACTTCGCCAGAAATGCGGCCGTAGATTTTGAAATACCGGTAGCCATCTTCTCTCTCGAAATGTCCAGGCAACAACTGGCCATTCGCATGCTCTGCAGTGAGGCCAAAGTGGATTCCAACAGGGTGAGGACCGGGTTTATCGGTGAAAGGGAGTGGGCCAAGTTAACCGCGGCCGCCGGGACTTTATCGGAAGCCCCGATCTTTATCGACGATTCCCCATCTATGACCGTTTTGCAGATGCGGGCCAAGGCCCGCCGATTAAAATCGGACAAAGGCCTGGGAATGATCCTCATTGACTACCTCCAATTGATGAAAGGCCGGGAGGGCACGGATAAAAGAGAGCAGGAAATATCGGAGATTTCAAGGTCATTAAAAGGGCTAGCTAAGGAATTAAATATTCCGGTAATTGCCTTGTCGCAGCTCAATAGGAGGCCTGAAGGTCGGGATGATAAAAGACCGGTCCTGGCCGATCTCCGGGAATCGGGGGCCATTGAACAGGATGCCGATGTGATTTGTTTTATCTTTCGGGAAGAAATGTACGATGAAAATTCCAAGCAAAAAGGAATCGCCGAGATCTTACTTAGAAAGCACCGTAATGGTCCGACGGGTTCAGCTTCTTTGAAATTTTTTAATGAATATACTAGATTTGAAGATCTGGCCTTTGGGGTTGAAGAGTCATATTAGGAGGAAAAAAGAATTAACCGCCTTTTCGGACAAACTTCCGGCTTAAAAGCCCAGCACATTAAACGCCTCGAACAGATCTATCGCCGCCAGCTTAATCCTGCCCAGCTTGTTTCTCCTGAACTTGCCAACTTAATAACCCAGCTTTCTTATGAACTTAATCGTCAGATCGGCCTGTTAATTAACCGTAAAGGAAGGATTGAAACCGTAATCCTGGGGAATGATCAATCTCTGGTTATACCCCGATTGAGGACCGACCGGGCCGGTATCGGCCGCCTGAAAGGCCTGCGGCTTCTGCATACCCATTTGAAAGGGGAATTTGTCAGCGAAGAAGATAAAATGGATTTGGCCCTCCTGAGGTTGGATATGGTCTCCGTCATCGGTATTAATGCTCATGGTCAGGCCCAGTGGCTGCAGACGGCCCATCTCCTTCCCGATAACCCGGAAGGCAGACAAGTGATGGTCCTCGCTCCGGAACAGGTGGGACAATCAAAGATCGATGTCCTGGGTTTGATCCGATCCCTGGAAGAAGAATGGGGGAGAAAAATTTCCTCCAAAAAGATCACACCCAAGGGAGAGCGGGCTATCCTCCTCAGTGTAACCACTCAGTCTAAGGTTTCAGCACAAGAATCCATGAAAGAATTGGAAGAATTGGCCCGTTCGGCAGGGCTGGATATCCTGGAAACCGTCTTTCAATTTCGCAAGGAGATCAGCCCCAAATTTCTCATGGGCAAAGATCGGTTGAGCAGTTTATCCATCCGGGCCCTGCAACTAGGGGCCACTTTATTGGTCTTTGATCAGGATCTGAATCCATCCCAAGTCCGTTCGTTGACCGATTTTACGGAGTTAAAGGTCATTGACCGGACCCAGTTAATTTTGGATATCTTCGCTCAGCGGGCCAGGACCAGGGAGGGAAAACTTCAGGTGGAAATGGCTCAGTTGAAATATATTCTGCCTCGTTTAATTGGAAGAGACGATGCCCTCTCCCGTCTTACCGGTGGTATCGGCGGCCGGGGACCGGGCGAAACCCGCTTGGAGATCGACCGCCGCCGGGTCCGGGAAAAAATAAACCGGCTTCAAAAAGAATTGGACGCCCTTCAGACCCAGCGCCGACAACGCCGAGGGAAAAGAAACCGGCGGATCCTTCCGGTGATCTCTATCGTCGGATACACCAATGCCGGGAAATCCACTTTATTAAATACGTTAACCCGCAGTCGGATCACGGCGGAAGACCGCTTCTTTGCCACCTTGGATCCCACCAGCCGTCGACTCCGTCTCCCGAAGGACCGGGAAGTCATTATTACGGATACCGTCGGCTTCATCAAAAATCTTCCTAAGGATTTATTAATGGCCTTTCGCGCCACCCTGGAGGAACTGGAAGAGGCCGATCTGTTATTGCATGTTGTCGATCTTAGCAATTCCCAATTTCAGGACCATTTGGAAGTGGTAGAGGATTTGCTCAGGGACCTGCAGCTCTCCCAAATCCCTTTGATTCGGGTTTTCAATAAAGCGGATTTGGTCGCCCGGGAATATGCCCAGGCCCAATGCAGCCGTTATCAAGCCGTACCGGTTTGCGCGTTCCAAAAAGAGACCTTTGGAGAATTTCTTGGAATGATCGAAGAATTTTTAGGGAACTTGAACCCTCATGGGAAACAGGGACATTGGGGAAAAGACATAAAATAAGGGTTCAAGGATTCTAGAATTCCAGCGTATAGGGAATAAGCCTCCAGACCTTTCACTTGATTCCTGAATCCTCGCCCCCTTTTGATCAATTTTCATGATTTTTGGTACCCCTATCCAGCTAGATTCTTACTTTATAGCATCTGAGGATTTATCTCTACTTATTAACCAGGAGTCCGGAGGTCTTGTTTTTTGAGTTGTCCAAAGGCTACCATGCGGGGTAATCCGGCCCCAATTGCTAAGTTGATTCGGGGCAGGGCATTCACTTGAGCCAGCTTCCAGCTTGGGTGTCGGCCTGCTTTTGGACCAAAGTTTAATATTGGTCCGGTAAAAAAGCTCCGGAGTAATGGTGGACAACTTCAAAAAACAAGACCTCCGGACTCCAAAATTTCAAATACCTTTGGCTAGTTTTAAGATTGAACAGCCGGTGCTAGTTATCCTTTTGATGCAGGAGGAGATCCCCCTCATGCAAGGCCACTTCATCCTGCAATTGTTGGAATCGGGTCCCAATGACGATGGCCAGGTTGTTCATCACCCGATATCCGATCTGGGGATGGGCTTCAAAAACTTTGATCAACACGTCTTTCTTTATTTCAATCAGATGACAATCTTTAGTAGAACAGTAAGATGAGAGCCTGTATTTGAAAGGTGGTACAAAAGAGGACCATCCAAAAACCTTTCCTCCGGAGATGGTGGCGATGGTTGTTTCCGCAGATGAACTTCGCCCGGGAAGATCAAAACGGAGATCAACCCCTCCTTCGATGACCGCCATAAGATAATGAGCCTCTTCCTTATCGCCGAATATCCTCTCACCTTCCCGAAAGGTTTTGACCTGGCAGCAGTCCTTGACGATATTAAGTTGTGAAGAATCCAGCCCTTTAAAAATTTCCACCTTACTTAAGTGTTCAATGGTACCCATACCCGCCTCCCTTTCCACCGTTATTAGATTAAAACGATACGGTTTCACCTAGAGGAAAGAAGTGCTTCTTGTTTGCTAAGTGATGCTAAAGACACGTTAACCGGGTTTTGGCCGCAGGAGGGCCACGATTCTCATTCAGATAGGATGGCCTATGCCTCATTTCCTTTTCAACCTCCCCATCCGGCAATCGATTTATTAAGCGGTTCTCAGGAACGGTTTTCCCATCCTCTCCATAAAGGAGGATGAGCTGCTAATTTTCTCAATAGTCCCTTTTGGGTAAAAGGCTGATCCGGAAGAGATCTGTGGATTAGGGAGGGAGGGTGTCGCATGAATGATTTCTCCATCAAGATCTTTCCGCACCCGCCTGTGGTTTGAGGAAAAAACCTTACACTTTTTTAATTAACAAATTTTATTATCTGAACCTTTTCGCCCCGTCTTTAATTAATATTTTAGTAAACTTATAGATTATGTCAAGGAAAATATCACAAATTCACAAGTGAAAAGGAGAACATAAACCTCATTAAGCTAACTGGCCTATAGATTATAACTGGTGGAAAATTATTATTATTTTAATCCAGTGGAGGGCTACCTTGGGTTATCCGAAAATAAAGTGGACAATCCAAATAGACATGAGAATACTTACCCCATCGGCAATCAATCCTGCCGGCACGGCCTGGCGGGTCCGTGTTATACCGACGGAACCGAAATAGACGGCCAGTACATAAAAAGTGGTCTCGCCACTGCCCATCATAACCGCAACCATTCGACCAATCAGGGAGTCGGGACCGTGGGCATTGATGATTTCAGACATGACCCCTAAAGCTCCGCTGCCGGAAAGGGGGCGGACCAAGGCCATTGGCAAGGTTTCCGAGGGCATGCCGATCAGGTTGGTCAGGGGAGATACAAGGGCGGAGAGGATCTCCATGGCCCCACTGGTCCGAAAAATTCCAATCGCCATGAGCATGGCGACCAAATAGGGGATGATCCGCACCCCGACCTGAAACCCTTCTTTGGCCCCTTCGATAAAGGTTTCATACAGTTTTACTTTTTTAATGATTCCAAACAGCAGGATGACGGCAACCATTAAGGGAATGGCTACAACGGAAAGGCCGTTAATCAGTAATGCTAAAATTTCCATCGGTTACTTTTCTCCGATTAGTAATTGTTTTCTAAAAAAAGACAGCTTGGACATCCATTTTACGGCGATGACACCGATAACCGTATTTACGGTGGTAGCGACAATCACCGGGCCTAAAATCTCCGTCGGATTGGCCGAACCGGCCACGGCCCGTACGGCTATGACCGTAGCCGGTATTAATTGAACATTACTGGTGTTGATGACTAAAAAAGTGCACATGGCGTCGGTAGCCGTACCAGCTTTTTTGTTTAGCTTGTTGAGTTCTTCCATAGCTTTTAAACCGAAGGGGGTGGCGGCATTACCTAGGCCGAGCATATTGGCCGAGATGTTCATAATCATGGCCCCCATAGCCGGATGATCGGCCGGCACCTCCGGGAAAAGACGGGTGGTGATTCTTCTTAAGGCCGAGGCCAAATGACTGATGAGTCCGGCCTCTTCGGCTATCTTCATCAAACCCAGCCACAAGGCCATAATGCCGATTAAACCAATAGCCAATTCAACGGCAACCTTAGCATAATGAATCAACCCTTCATTGGTAATGGCCTGCACTTTAACAAAGCGCACCGGATCAAAAGAAAGATAGGCCGGTCCAAGGGTCTGATCAAGTCCTTCCCAACGAACCTTGGCCAAAAGAAATCCGGAATTTTTTTGGAGTTTAACTCTCTCTTTCCAGAGGGGCGGGGTCTGGCCATCAACAAATATGCGCAGCCGCCCGGTAGTGCCTCCGGATAGAAGAAATTCACCCTTCTGTTCCAAAGGACCTTTCCTCGGGGTTGTCTTTTCATAGGATTCATCGGGGTAAACCATTATTTTGCAGGGATAGCGTTGGGAAGATTGCAGTGGGCCGACCTCCGGAGAATCAATTTGGAGGAAGACTCTTATTTCTTTACCGTTCTGAAAACGATTGACGGAAAGATCGTACACATCACGGCCCAAGGCAACCAGGGTCCCTATCAATATCAAAAGGATCCAAATGACATTAAGCATCTCACTAACCCCTCCAGACTCCAAAATTTCACATATCTTTGTCTAGTTTTTAATTGACCTGTGATTCTATACTATTTATTTTAAGATTTGAAAAATGTTTTCATTGAAAAAGCTCCGGACCATTCATGAGATCATACCGCCTTCTGTTTCCCTCTTTCCGCAAAGGGTTGATTCCCCTTTCTTTGGGCATTTTTCTGCTCCTGTCGGTGGATTTTCTGCAACTCCTGATTCCCCGGTTTATCAAAGGGGCTATTGATGATTTAACCACCCAAGGAACATTGGCTTCCGGGATGGTCCGATATCTCTTATTGATCCTGGGAACAGCCCTGGTTATTTTCGGTTTACGAATGATCTGGCGCCGTTTGATATTCGGCCAGGCCCGTCGGATTGAGGCGGCCCTGCGCTGCCGGCTTTTCGACCATCTTTTACGGCTATCACCCACCTATTATCAGCGGGCCACCATTGGGGATTTAATGGCCCATGCCACCAATGATATCGAAGCGGTTCGCATGGCCTTAGGCATGGGCCTGGTCTCCTTAGTGGATTCCTTAATCTTAGGATCGGCGGCCATTGCCTTCATGGCCTATATCAATCTTAAACTTACCCTTATCTCTCTTTGGCCTATTCCCTTGGTCTCCTTTTTGACCCAACGTCTAAGCAAGAAACTTCACCTGCGGTTCGATTCCGTGCAGGCAACCTTTTCCCAAATTATGGAAAAGGTCCGGGAGAGTCTGGTGGGGATCGTGGTGGTCAAAGCCTATTGTCTTCAGGAACGGGAAGAAGACCGGCTGGCCAGGTTGAGTCTGCAATATGAAGATCAAAATATTCGTTTAGCCCGGATCATGGGAACCCTTTTCCCCTTGTCCCTCTTGATGACCAACCTGAGTCTGGCGGTGGTCCTCTGGCTGGGAGGAAGACAGGTCTTGGCCAAGGAAATCACCGCCGGTGATTTCGTGGCCTTCATCAGTTATCTGGGGCTTCTGGCCTGGCCGGTCATGGCCTTGGGATGGGTAATCAATCTGATCAAAAGAGGGGCCGTATCCCTGGAAAGAATTGAACGTATTCTCAGTGAGCCCCCGGAAATCATCGATCTCCCGGGACTTTCTGGATCAACTCCAGGAGGCCCCCATTCCCTGGAAATTAAAGCCCTGACGTATACATATGGCCAGGGCAAAGAGCCGGTATTACGCCAGGTCCATTTAGACATTTCTTCACGGAAGCGATATCTGATCACGGGAAAAACCGGCTCGGGAAAGACCACCCTGGCCATGCTGATGGTTCGGCTCTTGGAGCCTCCTTTGGGCTCCCTTTTTGTATGCGGCGAGGAGATCCATGCCATCCCCTTGGCCCGACTCCGGAAGATGGTTTCCCTGGTTCCTCAAGACCCTTTTCTTTTTTCCGATACCATCCGGGCCAATCTTCTTTTCGCCCGGCCCGAAGCCGGCGAAGAGAATCTCTGGGAGGCGTTGAAGGTCGCCGCCTTTGAGGAAGAAATACGGGCCTTTCCCGAAGGGTTGGATACCGTGGTAGGAGAAAAAGGAGTACTGCTATCCGGCGGTCAAAAGCAGCGGCTTTGTCTGGCCCGGGCCTTGCTGGAGAATCCACCCATGTTGATTTTAGATAATACCCTTTCGGCGGTCGATCTGAACACTGAACGGAAGATTCAAGAGGCCCTGAGCGCTTTTCGTCAAGACCGGACCACCATTTTTATTTCTCACCGGCTGATCGGCCTGGAGGGGGTGGAGACCATTTATCTTCTGGATGAGGGGGCCTTGATCGAGTCAGGCAGCCATGAGCAGTTGCTTCGACTAAGAGGATCGTACTATCGGCTTTACCAGGTTCAGTGTCTGGAGATGGAATTGCGACAGGGGAATTTTTAAATGAGCTTTGGTGATTTCGGCTATATCGAAGGCGAACAGTTGGGGCGGCCTTATGATCTGAGGCTTTTAAAGAGACTGTTCCCCTATCTCTGGCCCTGGCGCTATCGATGGCTTTTCGGTCTGATCATCTCTTTGGGTTTGACCTTTTTAGATCTCATCCCGCCCTATCTGACCAAACAAGCCATCGACCACCATATCCTAACCGGAGAACTGAGGGGGTTAAGCACCCTGGCCTTTTTCTTGGTGATGGCCCTTTCCTTAAACTTCGGGCTTCAATACCTTCAGGTCATGGTCCTGGAACGATTGGGCCAAAGGGTTATGCATACCCTGCGGATGAAATTATATGCTCATCTCTTGTCCTTGCCCCTTTCCTTTTTTCAGCATAACCCTATCGGACGGGTGGTCACCCGGGTGACCAATGATATTGAGAATCTTAACGAGATGGTCAAATCACTCCTGGCCACTCTTTTTAAAGATATTTTTCTGACTCTGGCTATCTTCGGCCTCTTATTGGCTTTGGATTTCCGTTTAGCCCTGGTGACCTTCGCTTTGATCCCCTTAATATTTATCAGTGCCCGCCTGTTCAGCAGAAAGGCCCGGGATGCCTTTCGAGACCTGCGGCGGAGAATTGCTCAGTTGAATGCCTTTCTTCAGGAAAGTCTGTCCGGAATGTCTTTGATCCAGATCCTGGTCCGGGAGAAAAAACGATATGATGATTTTGTAAGTGTGAATAACCAGACCTATCAGGCCGGCATGAAGCAGATACAGGTCTTCGCCCTTTTCCTGCCTTTGATGGAGTTGATTTCCGTGGCAGCCATCGCCCTTTTGATCTGGTATGGAGGAGGCCAGGTCGTTCAGAAAACCTTGAGTTTGGGAACCCTGGTAGCCTTCCTTTCCTATATCCAGATGTTTTTTAAACCCTTGCGGGAAATGACCGAAAAATACAGTGTCATGCAATCCGCCATGGCCTCTTTGGAACGCATCTTCGAACTCCTGGACGAAGGAGCCGAAGAAGAAGGAAAAGAAACCGACCTCGAACCCGTGGAGAAATGGGCCGGGAAAATCGAATTCCAAGACGTCCGCTTTGCCTATGATTCTATGAACTGGGTGATCAAAGACCTTTCTTTTACCATCGATCCGGGTGAGACCGTAGCCATTGTGGGGATGACCGGAGGGGGAAAAAGCACCTTGATCCGTCTCTTGGAGGGTTTTTATCAGCCCCAAGGCGGGCGGATAGTGTTGGACGGCCGGGATCTTCAGACTATCCCTAAAAAGGTCTTGCGGACCCGCATCGGTCTGGTCCCTCAGGAAACATTTCTCTTTGAAGGCAATCTTCAGGATAATGTCCTGTTACATTCAGAAAAAGTCTCAAGTATGAAATGGAGAGAATTGGCCGAAACCATGCACCTTGGGGCCTTGCTGGAGCGAAACGAACCTAACCTATGCAGATCCCTTTCAGCCGGGGAACAGCAATTGGTGGCTTTGGCCAGGGTGATGGTCCGGGACCCGGCCATTCTGGTCTTGGATGAAGCCACCTCCCAGATCGATGCCTATACTGAAATGCTGGTTCAGGATGCGCTCGGCCGGTTGCTGTCCGGAAGGACCGCTTTGATTATCGCTCATCGGCTGTTCACCCTCCGCCAAGCCCGGCGCATCCTGGTCATTCACGAGGGCCGTTTGGTGGAAGACGGGACTCATGTGGATTTGATGCAAAAGAAAGGGTATTATTACAGGTTGTACCAGTTACAGTTTAATAAAGAGATACCGGGGATTGATTGATTTTTAAGGGGCGCAACCTCAAGACATATTAAAAATTTAAAGGCGAATTGAACGGGGTGGAGTTAATACTCCTTAAGCTTTTTTTGCAAACTGTCTAAGAAAAATCATTTACCGGTTGCTCAAAAAGGGACAGATGCGAGGCTCCCGAAGTCCCGAGGAGTAAGGCGTACATAGAAGTACGTCGTAATGACGAGGGACGAGGGAAACGAAGTAGATGGCCCTTTTTGTTCGCTTCCGGCTCACTCCCACCCCTTTGGGGCGGTACCCGGTTTCAGCAACCGGTAGGGGGGAATTATGGAATTAGGTCTCAATAATCGAGTCGCTTTGGTATGCGGGGCCAGCAAAGGATTAGGAAAGGCCGTGGCTCAGGGATTGGCAGGTGAAGGTGCTAAACTGGCTATCTGTTCCCGAAATAAAGACGATATTCAAAAGGCCGCGGCAGAGATTAGCCAAACCTTCCATGTGGAAGTCTTGGGAATTTCGGCCGATCTTTCAAAAGCTGAGGATGCCCGGAGGTTCGTTCAAGAAGCTAGGGATCATTTTGACCGGATTGATATTCTGGTAAACAATGCCGGAGGTCCGCCTTCCCTGCCTTTTGACGAGATCTCCGACGAGCAGTGGAAGGCGGCCTTTGATTTGACTTTCATGAGTGCGGTGACCTTAATCCGGGAATGTCTGCCCTGGATGTCGGCACAGCGATATGGCCGGATTATCAATCTGACCTCGGTGGCCGTCAAACAGCCTTTGGACGGATTGATTTTATCCAACGCCGTCCGGACCGGATTGATCGGCTTGGCCAAAACGTTGTCCACCTCATATGCCCCTTATAACATTTTGATCAACAATGTCTGCCCCGGATACACGCTCACCGAACGGGTCCGGGAATTAGCCAAGGTGGTCGCCAATCGTCGAGCGATTTCTCCGGAGGAAGTCATTAAGGAATGGGAAGCCCAAATCCCCATAGGCCGACTGGGCCGTCCGGAAGAACTGGCCGATCTGGTCGTCTTCCTGGCCTCGGAGCGGGCCTCCTATATCACCGGGGCAACCATTCAAGTTGACGGTGGACTGTTTAAGGGGTTGATGTAGTTTTTCTATTATCTTTTAAGGAAAAAAATCTGAAAAGACGGAGAGGAGTAGTCATGTCAACAATTCCGATTGGAAATTCCTGATATCAACACCGAGATGGATTAAAACAATCCTATCTGATTCATTCATTATTGGTCATTATTCTGTTTTTGGGCGACCACCTTCCGCCACCACAAAGCCGCAATCAACGGAACAGTCGCCATTATCGCTGCGCTTACCCCCATGACTAAGTATCCTCCGAAAGCATAGACCACTCCACTTCCAACCTGGCTGGCAGCCGAACCTAAGTTCAGGAGCAGATCGTTAAATCCTTGAGCCTTGGCCCTTTCTTCAGGGGCCAGTTGATCCGCAAGAAGCGTGGATCCAGCCACATAAGCCAGATTCCAACCCAATCCTAAAAGGAAGAGGGCGATCAACAAGGGAAGGAATTTCTCAGAGGGAGCAGCCATCAAGCAGGATAAAATGAGAAGAGTTGACCCAAGAATAATCACCGGGCCCCGTCCCCATTTATCCGTAAGTTTCCCGGATAAAATGGAAAAGGCGAACATTCCCAGGGTATGAGCAGAGACTACTATGGACACGGCCGTTAGTGGATGATCGTGGGTCTTCATGTGAACCGAAGTGATTGACATGGGAACGACCATGACCATCTGGGCAAAAACCATACTAATCACAGCCAGGCTAACACTCGGCTCTTTAATAATCTCCCGAAGGGTGCGGGCCGTTTTTAAAGAATGAGAGTCTTCTTGCCAGCTGGAGATTTCCCGACCAATATCCCGTGGCTCTGGTCGTAAACCAACTAAAATGAGTCCCGCAGCCAATATCAAACCGAAAAAGCTTACACTGTACGGTCCGGCAAGTTCGGGGAATCCGGCGACAATGGCCATTCGTCCTGTGGGGCCCACTAATAATGGGCCGACCACTGCACCCACTGTACTTCCCAGAACCACATAGGAAATGGCCCGTCCCCGTTCCGCAGGTAAGTGGACTTCAGCCGCTGCGAATCGTCCCAGATCGACAGCCGCCCTGGCGATACCAACTAGGACAAGGCCCACTAGGAAAAAGATGAAGGAGTGATTGAAAATTGCGTTGATAGCCATTGCTGATCCAATTACCCCTATGATTTGTCCGAAGGCTAGGCCTTTCCGTCGACCTGTCCGTTCCATACTCAAACCCAACATCAAGGCTCCAAAAGCCTGACCGAGAACATATAAGGCACCAGGCAATCCAGCCATTGATGTTTTTCCGCTCAAATTAACGGCTACAATGGCATTAACCGTAAAGGCGGCAATAAAGCCGGCGGAACTGAGACCTTGGGAGAGGAATAAGACCGTGGTTATCTTTTTTTTAATCCGCGTATAATCTTTCATGCCGATTTGTTTATTAAAGAATCATTCTTCAAAAGATGGTTGTAGCGCAGGCCGTTAATGATGAAAGCACCATCTAGCAACCAGTTAATCTATATTCTAACTCGTACATTCCTTTATCGAGAATTTTTCTTTGATTGCTGTTTGTCTCTCGACAGTAGGGTCATAACGAAAACCTACTGGAGGGCAATGATGGTGGCAAAGCGGCCGGTGATTTTTTCTTTTCGATAAGAGAAGAAGAGATCGGTCCGACAGGAAGTGCAGATGCCGGCGATCTCAATATTGTCTTCTAAAACTCCAGCGGCGATTAATTGGTCGCGGCTCAAACGCCAGAGATCAAAATAATAGGGCCGGGCCTGATAAGTCCAGTATTTGGCCGGTATTTCTTTTCGATAATGGATGAACTGGGCACAACACGGTCCCAGAGAAGGTCCGATGCCGACCAGCAGATCTTCGGGCTGAGTCCCGAAAGTCATCTTCATTTGTCTGACGGCCTCCCCGATCACGTTGTGCACATTCCCCCGCCAGCCGCAGTGGATATTGGCTATGGCTTTTCGTACGGGGTCATAAAACACCAGGGACTGACAATCGGCTTGCTTGATCATCAGACCATGTCCGGGCACACGGGTCATGAGGATATCTCCGGAATGGATTTCCGGGGATGGAGAAGCATCAACAGACAGGGGTTCCGAGATAACCACCGTATCCTTGCCGTGGACCTGTTTAAGACTTCGAACAACAGGGAGACTTAATATTTTCAGGATCTGTGCTCTGTTGTGGGTCACCTTTTGCGGGTCGTCTCCCACGGAAAAGCTTAGATTGAGACCGGCATAGGGGCCTTGGCTGATCCCTCCCTGGCGGGAAAAGATGCCATGGATCAGTCCTGGAATGGATTTAAAGAGGGAGAATTGATAATAGGAGAGGCCGTTCTTCGTCCGCTGGAGTAAAGAAGAAGGCATGATCAGGAAATGAATGAGCCGATCAGATCGGTCAGTCTGGGGATCTTATTTTGAATCAAATATTCTTTGATCCCTGCAATAATCTCAACGGCGGCGGTGGGGCGCACAAAATTGGCCGTGCCGATCTGAACCGCTGTAGCCCCGACCATCAGAAACTCCAGGGCATCTTCGGCCGAGCGGATGCCGCCCAAACCGATTACCGGGATAGCCACCGCCTGGACGACCTGGTAGACCAGGCGCAGGGCCACCGGCCGAATGGCCGGTCCGGACAGCCCTCCGCTCAGACGGCCTAATTTGGACCGTCTGGTATTAAGGTCTACGGCCATGCCGGGGATGGTGTTGATCAGGGAAATAGCGTCGGCCCCGGCCTCTTCCACGGCTTTGGCGATTAGGCTAATGTCGGTGACCTGGGGCGTTAATTTTGCGATCAACGGCAGGTGCGTCGTTTTCCGAACATGGCGGATGACTTTCGCCGCCATGCGGGGTTGAGCCCCGAAGGCCAGTCCTCCCTGGGCCACATTGGGGCAGGAGATATTGACTTCCAGAGCGGCTAGGCCGGGTTGACCGTTCAGATGTCTGGCCACTTCGCCATATTCCCGCAGGGAGTGGCCAAGGATATTGACGACGACCGGGATATGGAGTTTGGAGAGGAAAGGGAGTTTGTCCCGAATAAAGGCCTGCACACCGGCGTTTTGCAGACCAATGGCATTGAGCATCCCGGCAGGTGTTTCGCAGATCCGGGGTGGGGGATTGCCGGCCATCGGTTTCAGGGAGACTCCTTTAGTGATCAGAGCACCCAAAAGGTTCAAGTCGAACAGGTCTTGGTATTCCTGGCCGTACCCGAAGGTCCCGGAAGCGGTCATGACCGGATTTTTCATCTTGATTCCGGCGATCGTTATAGACAGGTCCGGGCGAATAGGCTTATTCATCCCAAAGGACCTCCCGGGCCTCAAAGACCGGCCCTTTTTGACAGACATTGACATAGGTAAATCCCTGGGGCGTTTTCTTGGCCACCACGCAGCCCAGACAGGCCCCCAGGCCGCAGGCCATGTGCCGTTCCAGAGAGATTTGGCAGTGGAATCCTTTTTCTATCGCCCAGGTTCCAACAGCTTTTAGCATAGGAGTCGGGCCGCAGACAAACAAGGATTGCCCGTGAGAAAATTTCTTTATTTTCTTTTTTAAGAGTTCCGTGACCAATCCTTTTTCGCCGAAAGAACCATCTTCCGTGGCCGCCCAGATTTCCGCCCCGGCCCGTTCAAACTCTTCCAGTCGGATGAGTTCTTTTCGGGTCTTTGCTCCTATAAATAGTTTGGGGTTATTCATCGCGCCCTTTTTCAGGATTTTTTCCCAAGCTTCCGTTAAAAAAAGAAGGGGGGCTACTCCCATACCCCCGGCCACCAAAATAGGTTCCAGACCTGGAGTAATGGAAAACCCTTGACCCAACGGTCCTCTTACTTCCAGAGGGTCTCCTTTTTTTAAATCCGCCAATTGTCGGGTTCCTTGTCCGACAACTTTAAAAAGGAGTTCGATCTGATGGCCTTGGACACGGTGGATAGAGAAGGGACGCGGCAACAGAGGCTCCTGAAATTTACTCGGACGAACCATAAGGAATTGGCCGGGCCGGGCCTGAGAGGCGATAGAAGGAGATGAAAAGCGCAGGAGATGGATCTCCGGCGCTATTGACGAATTGGCATGGATTTGGATTTCCTGAAAGATGATCATTTGGCTTGACCCGATAATTTTATTTATTGTATTTTATTCGAAAAAGTCAAACTATAAATTTTGGGGAAATAGAGGAGGTCCTTATGGACATGAAGGTGTTTGAAACGATGGAGGCCCCGCAGTTGCGAAGTTATCTGGAATTCTTGCTCTGGCATTATCGGGTGATCGATGCCTTCTGGTTTCTGTACGTGGCTGAGAAATTTGATCAGCCGACGGCTGAACGACTCAATGAAAGGGTCTGGGCAAGGGTTCCGCAAATGGCGGCCAAGGACCTCCTTAAACGATTTGACATTAAAGAAAAGGGACTGAAAGGTTTTGTCCAGGCTTTAAGATATTTCCCCTGGACCATCCTGATAGGCTATGAAATCGAAGAAAAGGAAGACGAGGTCATCATCACGGTGCCGCACTGTGCCACTCAGGAGGCCAGGCTCCGGCGGGGATTGGATGAATTCGTCTGCAAAGATATGCATAAAGGAGAATTTGTCAGCTTTGCCCGGGAGATCGATCCCCGCATCCAGGTGGAATGCCTTTTCGCTCCCCCTGATCCCCATCCTAAAGAACTGTTTTGTAAATGGCGGTTTACCTTAAAAGAATAGACACTGGACTAATTTGAGGAAACGATTCCCGGATTTTTTTAAAAAGATCCGGATAGAATGTCCGGAGCAGCTCTTCTCTGATATCATCTGTTTCGTGGAGAAGACTGGGCTTGATGGGGCGGCCTTGAGGGAAGACTTTGAAACCTTCTGGTCGAAATTAGTCAAATTGGTTATATCTCAGGTCCAGGTTATTCCCCTTGGGCCGAAAGAGGGGATTTTGGCCGGGGACATCTTGGCCCGCCTCCGTAAGAAAGGCCGGATGATCGGGCTGGAAGACATCCTCATTTCGGCAACCGCTCTCAGTTATGACCTCGTTTTAGTTCCCGGCAATACCAGACACTTTTCCAAGGTCGAGGGCTTGAAAGTTGAAAACTGGCTGGCGTAGTCCGGACACTTTCGAGTTACTGTCGCGACTTCTGTCTTTAGCCGATTGGCTAATTCAACCACAGACGGAACATTCCGGATTGGCTTCTATTTGCACCTCCGAAAACCGCATCTCCTGACCATTATAAACCAGCAACCGGCCGGTCAATAGTGTTCCTAAACCCACCAGATATTTAATGGCTTCATTGGCTTCGATGAGGCCGATGATCCCCGGGGTGGTTCCCAGGACGGGAAATTTTTGAGGCGGCGGGGCCTGGGGGAAGAGACATTTCAAACATGGTGTCCGGCCGGGCTTGATAAAGGTGGCCATTCCCATCAATCCCAAAATGCCTCCATAAATAAAAGGAATACCCCGGCGGAAGATTTCTTCGTTAATGAGATAACGGGTCGGGAAATTATCCAGACCATCGACGACTAAATCGCATCCTTCCATCAATTCGGGCAATGTTTTTTCATTGATCTCTTCCCGGCGGATCTCCACCTCGATTCCCGGATTTAATTGGGCTAATTTCTCCTGGGCCGATTCCACTTTGTATCGGCCGATATCTTTTTCCCAATGAAGGATCTGACGGTTTAAATTACTCAAATCCACCTGGTCTCTGTCAGCAATTCGAAGCCGGCCTACCCCGGCGGCAGCTAAGTAATAAGCGGCCGCTGATCCCAGCCCTCCGGCGCCGGCCAGCAGGATACGGCTATCTTTTAGTTTTTCCTGTCCTGCAATACCGAAATCCTTAATCAGGATCTGGCGGTCATATCTTTGGATTTCCTTTTCAGTCAACATGGATTGTCTCCTTTAGATAAATCCGGTCCAGGGTATGATGGCGAAAGGGGAAAAACCTATAGCCATGTCCCTTTGCCCTTGGGCCGTAGGCCTGCTATCAGTTAGTCTACACCAGTCAAAAATCCGGTCAATCTTTTTGTTCCCACCTAAATTCTTCTCCAAATCACTCAGTTTGACTAGACCTTGAAGATCAAGATTGGGGAAATTAATGCTTAACTTGCTGAAATAAATTTATTTTTTAATTATACCCCTTCTCCTTTTCCCGGTTTAAAAAAAGTGTTTGACCTTTGGATAAAAATATTCTAATCTCCCGATTTATTCAAAAGGCTCGAAGTCTGAAATCGAATAAGGGATGATCACGGGAAACGGTTAACAGCCTGTTTTCTGGTAAAAAAATACCTTATAAAACAAGGAGGAAGAAGCAATGTTCCAAGTCACGGTTGATGCCGACAAGTGCAATGGGGATTCCAATTGCGTGGATACCTGCCCAGTGAGCGTGTTTGAGTTGCAGGACAACAAGGCCGTTCCCGTTAATATGGACGAATGTCTGGGCTGCGAAAGCTGTGTCGAAGTTTGCGAAACCGGTGCTATTACTGTAAAAGAAGTATAGTTCCCTCGGTTAGAATTTGGAGACAGGCCGGGATTGTTCCCGGCCTGTTTTATTTATAAGCCTATCCCAGAGGACCCGGACCTGCCTTTTGGTCTCCTGTACCGTTCCTCTGTTATCGATCACGATATCCGCCAGTTTCCTTTTCCGACCAATCGGCATTTGGTTTCGGAGCCGTTGTTCAATTTCCTTCAAAGTAGATTTATCTCTTTCCCTGACCCGTTGGATCTGCAGGGTTTTCGGACTATAAACGACCATGGTCTGGTCCAAAGGGATTAAGTGAGGGGCTTCCAGAAGAAGAGGGATATCCAGAATAACCGCCGGAACGCCTTCCTTTTGGGCCTTAAGAACTTCCGAGCGCATCCGCCTATAAATCCTGGGGTGAGTGATTTTATTCAATTGAGCAAGGGACAGGGGATTATTGAATACCAGATCGGCTAAGGCCTGGCGGTTAAGCGATTGATCAGGGTTGATGACTGTGAGGCCGAAGACCTTTTTTATCTCCCTCCAGGCGGGCTGTCCTGGTTGGACAACCTCTCTCGCCAATAAATCGGCATCGACGATCCGGGCCCCCAGGGTCTTAAACATCCGGCTGACCGTACTTTTCCCGGTGCCTATCCCTCCGGTGAGACCTATAATTATGGTTTTTTTGCCCTTTTCCATTGTTAGGGTGCCTTTTATATCCTTGAAAAATCCTCTCCGGTTATCTTCTTGGCGAAGTATAAATCTACTTGTCTCCGGATTCAAGAGTATAGTACAAGTAGTCCCATTATGGATCTGTCTTCACTAACTCCATCCCAAGCCCAGGCCGTCCGTTATCGAGGTGGTCCCTTAATGGTTCTCGCCGGACCGGGGACAGGGAAAACCCGCACCTTGACCAGCCGCCTCTGTCTGTTTCTAGCTGAAGGGATAGCCCGTCCGGATCAATGCCTGGCCATCACCTTCACCAATAAGGCCGCCGAAGAAATGCGTACACGGGTGGAGCCGATTTGTCGAGAATTGCGGGTAAAGTCCCAACCGAAGATCACCACCTTTCATGGTTTTTGTTATGGCTTCCTCTCCGAACACCTTCCCTCCTTTCAGCTCATGTCCGAATTAGAGGCCTTTTCTTTCCTGAAGGAAACGGTTCAGAAAGAGGAAGAAAAATTTCCGGCCCAAGCCCTTAAGGAACTGGCCAGCCGCATCTCCCTGGCTAAGAACACCATGATATCTCCTGCCACTCCGGATCTATTGCCCGAGTGGGAAACGTATCCCCCCTGGCCCCATATCTATAAGGCCTATCAGGAAAGGCTGGCCCTAAAAAAGGTTTGGGATTTCGACGAACTCCATATGCAGACGGTTTCCCTGTTGGAACAAAATCCGGATCTTCAGGAGGCGCTGAAAGCCCGCTACCCTTTTATTTTCGTGGATGAGTTTCAAGATATCAGTCCGATCCAATACCGCCTTTTTCAACTATTGATTGACCAAAGCGGGGAATGGATGGTCATCGGCGATCCTAACCAGGCCATCTATGGATTCCGGGGGGCCGATCCCGGGTGTTTTTCCCGTCTCCAAAGGGAATATGCCAATTTGGCGGTTATCCGGCTTGAGGAAAGCTTTCGATTGAACCAGACCGTTCTGACCGTCTCTTCCCAGGTTCTGAAGGGTTCTCTGCAGAACAAAGTCCTTCCCTTACATACTACCAGGAAGGGGGATCCTGACGTGCGCGTAGCGGCCCTTGCTTCAGCCGAAGATGAAGGGGAATATATCACCCAGGTGATTGAAAAGGCCCTTGGCGGGCTGAGCCTGGATTATCGGGATCAGTCCGCGGGTGAGGCAACTCTCAAGAAGCCAAGAAGTTTTGCCGATTTTGCCGTGCTGTACCGGCTTCATGCCCAGGGCGATCAGTTGGCCAAATTTTTTTTAAAGAAAGGGATTCCCTTTAAAAAAATCCAGGAAATCCATTGGGCGGAACGGCCGGAAATCCGGGGCTGCCTAAAATTGCTGCAGGTTTGGCCCGATCTGAATAGCGGCCCGTTAAATGCGGTTGAACAAATCATGCAAGGAAAGGAATTCATGGCCCAGGCCCTGGGGGTTGAAGGGCAAGGGGCCTTGAAAAAACTGCGCCTCTCGGCGGCTACATTCCGAGGCTCTCTGCAAGAATTTATCGAGACCCTGTCGATCCAAACAGGTTTGGACACCTATGAGCCGGACCAGGAAACCGTTAAGCTCTTGACGCTCCATGCCGCCAAAGGGCTGGAATTTCCGGTGGCCATCATCGCCGGATGCGAGGCGAATCTTTTACCTCTGACTTTGTTGAAAGAATCGGATGGCGAAGAAGAACGGCGGCTGTTTTATGTGGGATTGACCAGGGCCGGGGAAGAGCTTGTTTTAACGTGGGCTAAAAAAAGATTCCTTTTCGGGCAGAATTTAAATCAAAGGCCTTCTCCATTCTTGGATGATATTGATGTGCTGTTAAAACAATCAATCTGTCCAGAAAAGGCCAAAACACCCAGCCGTCCCAAAAAGAAACAATTGTCGTTGTTTTAAACTGTAAGACCGAATATCGTATATCGCATTTCGTATTTCTTGTTAATTTCCATGCCTCGGCTGTTGCAGGGCGCCTCGAAGGATGGAAGTGGGTTTTCGACGAACGACGAACGCTCAACGACGAACAATATTCTGTAGTACCAAACTTCAAACAGGAAAACATCTCATGTCTGCACCTGTCTATAACCGCCGGGAAGTGTATAGTTGGGCCTTGTACGATTTTGCCAACTCCGCCTTTGCCACGACCATCCTGGCAGTGATCTTCAACCAGTATTTCGCCTTGAAGATCGCCGGAGGAGAAAAGGGTGTGACCATCCTGGGGATGCACCTCCATGGGGCCTCCTTTTTTACCTTTACCGTCTCGGTCAGTCTGGCTATTTCGGCCTTTCTGGCTCCGGTCCTGGGGGCCATCGCCGACTATTCGCGGGTTAAGAAAAAGATGCTCCTTTTCTTTTGGTGTTTGGGGGTTACCGCCACGGCCCTTCTTTACTTTGTGGGGGAAGGCACCTATCTGCGGGCGGCCCTCATTTTCATCCTGGCCAATCTCGGCTTTGCCGCCGGAAATGTTTTTTACAATGCCTTTCTGCCGGAGATCTGTCCGGATGAGCATCTGGGGTGGGTTTCCGGGCTCGGCTGGGCCGTGGGGTATTTGGGAGGAGGACTTTTGTTGGCCCTCAATCTGGTCATGCTCCAATTTCCCCAATTGCTAGGATTTTCCAAGGGCTTTTTTACCGTTCAGGACTGCTTCTTTTCCGTGGCGGTCTGGTGGGCCGTTTTTGCCCTGCCGACCATGATCTGGGTGCGGGAGCGGTCAGGCAACACACCCAATCCGGAAATCCATAGTCCCGGAAGTTATGTGCGTATCGGGTTTCGCCGGATTTATCAGACCTTAAAAAAGATAAAACATTTTCGCCAACTGGTCCGCTTTTTGTTGGCTTACCTTTGTTACAACGAAGGAGTGGAAACGGTCATCATTATGGCTTCTATCTTCGGGGCCGAGATCGTCGGCTTCAATCAGCAGGAGCTGATTCTCTTCTTCCTCTTCATCCAAGCCACGGCCTTTTTAGGCGCCCTCCTCTTCGGCAAGCTGTCGGATGTTTGGGGAAATAAGCCGGCCATCCTCTTGACGTTGATCGTCTGGCTGAGCATCACCATCTGGGCCTTTTTTCTAGGCATTTTAGGAGACATGAAAAAAGAATACTGGATGTTGGGTTTTCTGGCCGGGATGGTTTTGGGAGGGAGCCAGTCCTCTTCCCGGGCCCTGCAAGGCCAATTGACGCCGCTCACGGCCAATGCCGAGTTTTTCGGGTTTTTCGGTGTGGTGGGGAAATTCTCGGCCATCTTCGGTCCTTTGATTTACGGGCTGATGATTCAACTGACCGGCAGCCTGCGCTGGGGAATCCTTTCCCTGGGCATTCTGTTTGCGATTGGATTGGTGCTCCTTTTGCGGGTCGATCTGCAGGAAGGAAAGAGGGAAAAAGAAGAGGCGGAGCAGGCCGGGTTCATTTAAAAGTTTGAGACAAAAATTTAGGTGGGGATTGTTGTGAACTTGGTAAAACCAAGGATGAGAAGCTGCAATATTTTTTTAAGGGATGTGTTTTGCTATAACAATTCCGATGCAAAATCGTGACTGATCAAACCCTCAATTATTCGGGCAACGGCATCAATGTGAGTGGTTATCATGGCATGATTGGCATCTTTTATTTTCCTTAACCTGCCGGTCCGGACCAGGTTGGCTATGGCTTGTCCTATTTGTAAGGTTGTTTCCGGGCTATGATCACCAACGATCACTTCAACAGGGAAAGGTATTTTGGGGAGGGTATTTGTTGAGTAATGTTCTCTAAAAGTAGCTTGGACATCTCGAATGTTGGCAGGTGTTTCATTAATCAAATAAGAGACCGACTTCGGGGGCAGTTTGTCGAACGCCCCGGGTCCAAACCAGAAATCAACCATCTTCTGAATGGCCTGCTGGTTCCCCTTTTCAAAGCTGCTGATATAATCCTCAAAAACAACACTGGCTTTTTTAAAAGCCTCCAATTCACCAGCTAAAGGGAGTATTTTCAGGGCTACCGGCTCAAACAATATCAGTTTTCGGAAGGGAATACCTCCCCGAGAGGCTAGGTTCAAAGCCACTACTCCTCCATAGGAATACCCAGCCATTATCTGGGGGACTCCAACCTTATGCATAAGCCCTTCAATCAAGAGACCGGCATACCCCACCTCCGGCGGGGCGCCAACAGACTGAGGACTTGTTTCCCCATATCCAGGGAGATCAGGGGCTATGACTCGAAAGCGGCCAGCCAGTCGTTTACCAACAGGTTCCCATGATTTAGCGGTTCCGGGAGAGCCATGAAGGAGAAGGATAAGGGGGCCGGACCCATAATCATCATAGCTCATTTTTCGACTATTAAGCTTAAAGATCGGCACAGGTATTCTTTCCCTTAATTGGTTTGTGCTTTTTTGTGATCCGCCGCCCATCTTTTGGCCCACTCCCCCATGGTTTGAGGAGGGTTGGTGATCTCCGTCCGCTGTTCCAGAGTAAGCGACTGGGTTGGACACTTGTGCACACAAAGGCCGCAGCCCAAACAGCGATCAGGGGCGATCAACTCCGTTATCTTTTTCTGGCCTTCTTTGGGGGAAGACTCTTTTAGTTGTAAGGCCTCCATGGGACAGCGTTGAACGCAGAGGCCGCACCCCTTGCAGGTTTGCCCATTGATCTTTACCCGATAGTTGGAATGGTCATGACTCTTGTCTTGTCCGTAGACATAAAAAGATTCAAAAAATAAACAGCTGCAACGACAACAATTACAGATCGTATCGGCATCTTTTTCCCAATTGGAAACGGCGTGGACCAAGCCGGCATCGGCGGTCTTCTCCAACAGTTCCAAGACCTCTTCTTTGGATACCTGACGACTCAATTCGTTTTCCACCATATAGTGAGCTAATTTCCCTAAATGGATGCAGGTTTCCAGAGGATGATTACAGGAGACGGAATCCGGGTCCAGTTTTTTCCGTTGACGACAGGCACAGTGAGAAAGGGCGAAAAAATCCTGGGAATCCACTAATAGGAGCACATCTTCATGAGGCAGAATCTTCCTGGGATCCTCAACCGTCCTCTGTACAGGAACCGTTCGCAGCGGTTTATTATGGGCCGGGGCGAGCTGAGCCATAACGCCTTCATGAAGATATTTGTTCAAGGGTTGAGCTAGGGCTATGGTCTTTTCCCCTGGAGAGGGAGAATAAAAAGAACCCCTAAAGAAAATAAAAAAGGCATCATTAAGGTGAAACCAGAGGTTTTCCCCTCGCTTTGTTTTCCAGACGACTCCCTTCTGTGCCAAAGCAGCCAACTGTTCAGTCAAAACGCCGGAATCCATTTTTTTTAGCTGAGCCAGTTCCCCCAGTTCCGTAGGCATAAAGGGAAAACCTGTCAATAACTGGGCTTCTTCTTTCGTAAAAAAGGTTTTGAAAGAAGGTAGGAGATGGTCCGTTTCCGGCATTTTCCACCAATGCTTATTAAGCCAGCCAACAAAACTAAGGTAAATTTCGTCTTCAGACATTGGAGTGTACTCCTTTGAATTTTTAACTTGAACCTGCTGAGAAAGATTGATACTGATTATATATTCCAGATAATTAAAGTAAAGAGTCAAAGAGGACATTCTACGGGGACAAACGGGACATTTTTTACAGGTTGTTGAAAAAGACCCATCTACTTCGTTATCCTCATCCCTCGTCATTGCGACGTACTTCTATGTACGACTCATTCCTCGGGATTTCTTCGCATCCGGGGAATGCTCAGTCCCATCCCTTTGGGATGGGGCCCTGATTTCGGATGCCTTGTATCTGGATCTTTTTGAACAACCTGTAAGGTTTGGGTTGTTCAACATCCTGTTAAGAATAAAGGTGTTGTCATGAAAAAGATTACTATTCTGGCCCTGAAAAACACCGTGGCCTCTACGGTAACCGGGCCTATGGACATCTTCAGCCAGGCAGGGGTTTTGTGGAATAAACTCCTTGGCCTGAATCCCAATCCTTATTTTGAGGTCTCCATTGTTACCGTTGATGGTCAACCCTTGGAGTGTCTTAACGGGGTAATCCTTAGGCCCCACTCCTCCATGGAAGAGGTCGACAAGACAGACTTGGTGATCATTTCAGCGGAGGATCTCCAGGAATTGGACAAAACCTCTCTTCTAACTCGAACCTGGCTTGTTAAACACTATGAAGCAGGGGCGATTCTGGCCAGCGTCTGCACCGGCGCTTTTCTCTTAGCCGAAACCGGCTTGTTAAAGGGTAAAAGGGCTACCACCCATTGGGGGGTTGCCGAACTTTTTCGAAAGCGCTATCCGGAAGTCGACTTGCGAATTGAGGCCATCCTTACTGATGAAGGGAATTTATTGTGCGCCGGGGGAATCTTTTCCTATATTGATCTTTCCCTCTATTTGGTGGAAAGATTTTGCGGTTTTGAGGTTGCTTCCCAGTGCGGGAGGTCCCTGCTGTTGGACCTGGGCCGAAAATCCCAACTCCCCTACGCCATCTTCGAGTATCAAAAGCAGCACCAGGATGAACAAATCTTGCGGGCGCAAAATTTAATCGAGAAAAATTATTCCCGGGAAGTGAATATCGAAACCCTGGCCGATCAAATCGGCATGGGTCTGCGGAACTTTAAGCGGAGATTTAGGAAGGCAACGGGAGATTCACCCTTGTCCTACCTGCAGAGATATCGGGTCGAAGCGGCTAAACGTCTTTTGGAAAACACCCCGGAAACAATCTCGGAGATCAGTGCCCGAATCGGGTATGAAGACCCCGGATTTTTTAGACAAATTTT
>Ga0233425_10003256_pt1 | contig 29928 bp, 25 predicted proteins | sample Watercolumn_Towu_2_FD_181712 | JGI IMG/M metagenome (GOLD analysis project Ga0233425, IMG submission 181712) | Freshwater microbial communities from Lake Towuti, South Sulawesi, Indonesia - Watercolumn_Towuti2014_140_MG | ecosystem: Environmental > Aquatic > Freshwater > Lake | place...
ATCTTGCGCGCTTCATCGGAGAACACATGTGGCGATACAACAATCGGGAGTGTACGCGCACAGAGCAGGTGATGCGCATCTATGCGCTTCTCATCAACATTGGTGGCAAATGATTCCTATTACCCAAGTTTATTGGTTGCGAAATCAAGTATCTATCCTCCGCAGTCCAAAAGATAGATTTGTGCGTTTTCGCAGAGAAATACGTTGTCAAATGATCCTCAATCGTTGTTTTGTGTTCGTTTTCGTCTTTGATACTTTTCACATCGACGGCCTCTAGTGCCTGACCAGGCATCTCATAATCGAAGGATGCCGTGTACGTAATACTGCTCAAATCAATTCCGCTAATATCCGCCGAGGGAGCATTGGTAATCAAATAGTCTTTAGCTTCTTGCTGTTCTTTTTTATCCAACGAATAGACATATTCAATCTCGATCGGGTTTTCCTTGTCCTTAAAATCTCTCGTGAGCGGCAGTGATTCCTCCTTCTCATTTTTTAAACCATCCTTGAGAGCGAGAGCCTTAAGAATTGTTGATTTTCCGGCTTCGTTAACACCTATTAAACCATAAGTATAGGTTCCATCACCGAGGGCCACTATATCGAATGATATTTCCTCGATACTCCTATAATTTTTAACAGTAACGGATGTGAGGTTCATAAAACACGCCCCGCGAAGATGGACGCCCTCATTCTACTCCGACCAACTCCAAAATCCAGCATTTTAGGACTTTTGTCGGCTTGCAACTCGTTTCGGGATAAGTAATGCCTTTGGCTTCAATAGAGAAAAGAGTCTATCTTGTGTAGAGTTTTCTCGCGTCGATAAGGTCTCAGGTCATGCTCCCACACCCGCATGACCTTCCAGCCTTGGCGGCGTAGCTTGGCGAAGGTGCGCCTGTCGCGGGCGATGTTCGCCTCAATCTTCGCCTGCCAGTACTTCGCCGGCAGCTTGTGTTTCCAGCGAGGGAACTGCCAGCCATGCCAGAAATCGCCGTCGATGAATACGGCAATCTTCCTGCTCGGGATGGCCACGTCCGGGCTGCCAGGCACGCGGCGATAGTGTTTCTGAAAATGAATCTTCTGTGCGCGCAGATATCGAAAGACGATCAGCTCCGGCTTCGTCCCCTTCGGGCGGATGCGCGACATGATCTCGCTCCGCTTCTCCTTGGTGAAGATGTCAGCCATCCGTGTGTCTCTTGGCAAGCTCCTTGCCCAATCGCTCGACGATACCGACCACCAGCGCATTGCCCATGAAGAACGCCCGGCGGTTGTCGGTCGCTCCTTCCGTGTGGCCAGCCGGGAACATGTTCAGCTTCTCCAGCTCTGACGGCATGAGGCGGCGAAGCCGGCCGGACGGCGTCTCGATGACATGCTTGAAGCGCGACGGGGTCGAACCTCCTTCGCCTGTCACGATGGTCCGTGACGGCTTGTCGAGCGGATCAGGGAACGCCACCGGCCCTTCCGTGTACTCGTACTCGAAACCGGTCTTGCTCTTGCGCGTCTCGCGCTTGCCGCCTTTCAGCTGCTTCCATGCGGCGAGCTGCGCCTTCGGGATGAAGTACTCCGCCGGCACCTTCTCTTCGGACAGAACGATGTCGCGCAGCAGCGTCCTCTTCCCCTTGTGCGCTGGCTTCACCTTCGTCGTGTAGACCTTGCCGCCGATCATCACACCGGCATTCTCGAAAGGAGTGGCCTTCCCTCCCTTGTTGAACGTATCCGTAAGCTCCTGCGCGGCGGCGAGAGCAATCTCGACGTGCGAAACTTCGGCAGACGCCGGGAACGCCCCCGGCATGATGCCTGCCTCGGTAAGCCAAGCTGCAGGATCATCCTTGAGGGCTGCGTAAAGCGGCGTGCCCTTGCGATACCCGAGCATGTACACGCGACGACGGCGCTGCGGCATCCCGTAGTCGGCCGCGTTGATGATACGCCACTCCACCGCATAGCCCTGCTCTGCCAATGACGCAAGCATGATTGCGAAATCACGCCCGCGCTGTGAGACGGGAGACTTGAGCAGGCGATCCACGTTTTCGAGCATCAAGTACCTCGGCGCCTTGCTCTTCTTCTCGCGCAGTATGCGGTATATCTCCCACCACAGAACCCCTTTCTTGCCGTGAAGGCCAGCCGCCTGATTGAGAGTACGGGCCACGGAGTAGTCCTGGCATGGGAAGCCGCCCACGAGCAGGTCATGATCAGGGATATCCTTGACCGCAACCTTCGCAATGTCCGTATTGGTTCCTGCCAGGCGCTTGTCTTCATGATCCTCGGCAAAGCGGTCGCAGTAGACACGCCACGCATGCTGCGAGTTGTCTGACTGGCCCGGCTCCCACTGATTGAACCAGACCGTCTCGTAGAGATCGGACGCCCTGTCCAGGCCGACCCGGAACCCTCCGACACCAGCGAAGAGCTCCACGACCCGCACCTTGTCGTCGGCCTTCCGGCCACTTGCTTTCATCTCCAGGATTCTATCAAGGCCTTTGATAAAGATCAACCTTGATCCCCGGCGCTTTCTATTGCGTGCTGAATATACGAGGCATTGAGCCAAAAACATTGCTTCGTATGGGCGGTCCGGCCGGTATGACGGTCTGGGACAGGTAGCGGCTTCGTATCCTTCTTATTCCTGCCATGCGGCCGCACATGAACCACCCCGTTGAAAGCCTGGCCCGGGAAATGCGTCAGCACTTTCTCTTTGCCACCCTTCTGCTTCTGAATCTCCTTGACGACCTTTCCATCCCTTATGCATTCGACCGTCTGTTCCCAGACATCGCGTGCCTTGTCCATATCAGCCGCAGGGAAGTTCCAGAACATGACCTTGCGCAGGACGATTTCTTTCGAGCCTTTCTGCTTCTGAAATACCGCAAAAAGGAACTTCTGTGTCTCGAGCTGTGCATGGAACTCGCTCATGACCTCCTCCTTCTCGTCGTACCAGACTTGGGTGATCAAGTCTCGAAAATCGAACGCCGGAAACGACACTGATTCCTTAAGCGTCCCGTTTGGTTCGAGAGTCGGCACGCGAAGCGTGATATCTGCCTTGTCGAGCTCTTCGATACGGTTCGACCCTGTGCCGGTCAGGATATGATTTACGAGCAGGCGCTTGTAGTTCTTCGCGCTCCTGGAGCCCTTCCAACCGAGCATGGCTTTTATTTCCGTATCCGTCTTTCCGATATACGGACGGAAGCGCTCCTCGACTACCTGGTTGACTGTCTTGTTACGCGGCTGCCCCTTCTTGAAGATCGACACTTCGTCAGGATGCTTGCCGAGCAACTGAGTCTGTATCAGATAGTTCAAGTAGGTCTGCTTCAGCGAGAATGCGCGAGGCTTCGCTGGGATGCGTGAGCCGGCCTGATCACGAACGACCCGGCTATTCGCAGCTTTCGTGCACGCCCCGAGGTAGAATGTGTCCCCTTCGGAAAGCAGGTGCGCCTCCTTTCGGCGGATCTTGTCGACGATGAACTCCCAATCCTTCCGTATCTGCAGCACATCCTCTTCGGACAATCCTTCCAGCAGGTCGAGGAAATGCACGAACTTGAACTCGTAATCGAGGATGCTCTGCTCCTTGAGCCACAGATAGAACATGAGCAGAAGCAGCCGGTTCTTCTTCAAGAAGGAGCTTGTCTCCCATTTCTCTGACACGATGGCCCCGTAATCAATCATCGAGAAGACTAGCCGTTCCTTCGCGGCGAACCTGGCGGTCTTGTGCTTCTTCAGAGGTGTCGTCTTGAGCTCTACGTTCGCGATAGAAAAATCAGCCTCCGGCCTAGCATTATTCTTGAGTCCGAATACATACTGCTCGACCAGGTTTCCCAGGAATCCTCGCCGGCTCGAGCCGTATTTCTGGAGCTGTGCCTCAATCTCGGATATCTCCTCCTCGGGGATGAAATCACGCAGGGTCTTGTTGCGAGCCATCTGCGCCTTCTCGACCACTTCCGCCGGCGTCTTGAATTGAGAAATCTGCTGCATCGCCTCATTTATACACCAAGAGCACTCAGCGCGCTTGCCCAAGCGTTCCGCGACACCACCACATGATCGGCGAGCTCGATACCGAGAAGCTTGCCTGCGTGTCGCAGCTGTCGCGTCACTTCGAGATCATCCGGGGACGCGGACGCATCGCCGGAGGGATGGTTGTGCGCGACGACGATTGAAGCGGCGCCGTGGCGCAGTGCCGGCTCGAAGACCTCGCGAGGATGCACAAGGCTCGCGTCGAGCGTGCCGATAGATATGATTTCGCGTTCGATAAGAACACTGCGCGAGTTGCAGTAGAACGCGACGAAATGCTCCTTGCGACTGTCACGGATATCTACACAGAGCTCGAACACCTTCTCGGGCGTGATGACGACCTCATCCTTCTGTGTATGCTGGCGCCGGCCGAACTCAAGCGCAGCAAGTACCTGCCCCGCCTTCACCGAGCCAAGACCCTTGATGCCCGTCAGGTCATCAAGCGAGAGCGGATCGATTCCGACTTCTTGTACCTTCTTTACTATTTTCCGCGCAAGCTGCACGACGTTCACGCCCTGCACGCCCGAGCCAAGCACGATAGCAAGCAGCTCTTCGTCCGAAAGCTTCCCGACCCCATAACGGCTCATCTTCTCGCGCGGCCGTTCATACTTCGGCGCATCTTTCATTCTCATGTATGAATTATCGCACAAAAACGTATGTCCATTGGGCAGACCCCATTACGCTACCAGCCGCCCCTTCCGGGGCGGCTGGTTGGCATTTTGGGGGCACGAGCACAAATGCTCTGAGACGCGAAGCGCGATAAGCCCTCTGCTACGCCGTGTGGTCAGCGGCAATCTTCCACACGCCTTTCTCCCGGAAAGCCGGAATGGTCTGGCGGCGGGCGGCGTTCGTAAGCGCGGATGCGGACTTGCCGTGCGTCTTGGCGTAATCAGCGAGGCGTACGATCTGCGCCCCGCGCAAGTACGCAATGCGCTTGTGCAGGGATTCCGTGAGCGCTACAGTCAGCACCTTTTCCATCGGCTTGACGTTCTTCTTGTCCCGGAACGCTCCGAATGTCGCATAGTACAGGTGCTTCTCTTTGTCGCGGATAATGACGGGCGGATAGCCGAGCCGCGCAAGCTGCCAGTTGATGATGACGCGCCCGATGCGGCCATTGCCATCGCAGAACGGGTGGATGTGCTCGAATTCCAGGTGGAACCATGCCACCTTGTCCGGCGCATACGTCTCATGATCGCTTGCATACTCGGCGAACACGCCGTCGATCATGGCTTCGACATGTTCCGGCGCCGGCGCGATATGCGTGCCGACGCGCACATACTCACCCGTCTTGCGAAAACGCCCCGCGATACTGTCGTCAATGCCGGTGATGAGCACCTTGTGTAGGAGCAAGATAGTTTCCTTATCGAGCTTCTTCAGCGGTGCTTTTTCGCGCACATACGCAAAGACGCGCGTAAGATTCTTCGCCTCAAAGATCTCGCGTGGCGACGCATCCACCGAGGCCTCGATTTCGAGCAGGATCTTCTCCGTGTCAGAAAGCGTGAGGGTTGAGTTTTCTATGGCATTCGAGTTGTAGACCGCTTCAGGAAGCTCCACTTCATCGATGACGGCAAGCGGGGCATCCTTTCCCTCTTTCAGGGCATCATATTCTCGCTTCAAATCTTTCAAGCGATCCCGGGTCTGTTTATTAGTTGCCATTACCGTGAATTATAGTCAATTCACGCTTATTTGTCAAAAATGCGTGAATTGTGTGTTGTTTTAACCATCTATTCACGGTTTTTTTCTAGCGCAGCATCTGGGTGACGAGCGCCACCATCTGTTCCTTCTTGTCGGGCTTGCTCTCGGCAATCAGAAGCGTAAGCGCGGTGAGCGCTGCCGAGTTGATGCGGCGGCTGCCCTTGGCACCATAGCGACGAAGGAACCAGACGAACGAGAATGCCCCCGAGCGCTTGTTGCCGTCGGTGAACGGGTGATTCTTGACCATAAAGTACAAGAGATGCGCCGCCTTCTCCTCGATACTCGGGTAGAGCTGCTTCCCGCCGAACGACTGCATGACATTGCCGACGATGCCTTCGATGTTCCCGGCTGCACGCTCCTGGGCGAACAGCTCGGTGGCCTCGCCCTCTTTCTGTAATGTATCGCGCAGAGTCATGATCGCTTCAGTGAGCTGAACGCCAGTGAGTTTTACCGCCTTTTTGGTAGTACCGACAACCTCCAGTACCTCTCGGTCGTAGGCATCAAGCGACATCCACGTACCGGCGAATTCCTTGATGAGCTCGAGTACGCTTTTAGGATCGAGCGTGACATGTTCGGGCAGAAGCGCCTGCACGTCGGCTACGGCCTTCAAAAATGCATCGTAATTCTTGCCGATCTGCGTGCGGTTTATCGTGTAGCCGCGCGTGATGTGCTCGCGCAAGGTCTTGGTGGCCCATTGGCGGAACTCTATAGCGCGAGCAGAATTAGCCCGATAACCGACGGCCAGGATGAGATCGAGACTGTAAAAAGCGACTGGCTTATCCGAATGTGCAATGTGCATTTTTTGCACATTGCTTTTCTCGTCAACTTCCTTGGTTTTCAAGATGTTACCGATATGTTTGGTTACGACCGAACGTTCGATACTGAATACTTCCGCAATCTGTGCCTGTGTGGCCCAGATAGTCTCGTGCGAGAAATCACCCCGCAGTTCGATAGCGCCGGATTTTGCTTGGAAGATGACAGCCGTGCTGGCGCCCTTTTTCTTCATGAATGGAGTATACCAAATGCAGCGCGGCCGCCCGGGAGGGCGGCCGCTGGTTGCGTGGGGAGTCGTGCGCTCGTGCGAGATTACGCGGTGGCGGTTTCGGTGGTCTCTTCCGGTACTTCCACCGGAGCCATCGCCGCAAACTCTGCCTCCATCTCCTCGATGATGCCGTGCTTCTTGGAACCCTTGAAGCCGGTGCCTGCCGGGATGAGGCGGCCGATGATGACGTTCTCCTTGAGGCCGATGAGACGGTCAACCGAGCCGGACACTGCCGCTTCTGCGAGCTTGCGCGGCGTGTTCTGGAAGGAGATTGCCGAGAGGAACGAGGCGCGCGTGAGCGACACTTCGGTGATACCGAGCAAGAGCTGTTTGCCCTTCGCCGGTTCGCCGTCGGTCTGCTTGGTTTCCTCGTTGATGCGCTCGAGTTCGAAGTCGGCGATGATGTCGCCCGCCGAAATGCCGGTGTCACCCGAAGACGTAACCGACACGCGGCTGAACATCTGCTTGACGATGATCTCGAGGTGCTTGCGCGCGGTCGAGACGCCCTGCAATTCGTAGATACGGGTGATCTCGGAGATGATGTACTCCTGCGTGCGCTCGCGGCCGGCCAGCAGGAAGAGTTCGTCGAGATCCGCAGAGCCGTCCGTGAGGAACTGCCCCTTCTCCACGCTGTCGCCCGCCTTCACGTGGATGGTGCGCAGCGGCGAGATGCGGTACTCGGTCTCCTTCTTCTGGGCGCGGGCGGTCTTGGCGGATGAGCCGACGTCTGGGGTGATGGTGAGCACCGTCTCCAGGCCGTCCTTCACCATGTCGGTCACGACGCCGGACACACGCGCGATGGTGGCCGGGGCCTTCGGTGCGCGGCACTCGAACACTTCTTCGACGCGCGGCAGACCCATGGTGATGTCGCCGCCTGCGGTAGCGACGCCGCCAGTGTGGAAGGTGCGCATCGTGAGCTGGGTACCCGGCTCGCCGATGGCCTGCGCGGCAACGACGCCGACTGCCTCGCCGATATCGATGATCTCGCCATTGGAGAGATCCATGCCGTAGCACTTCTGGCACACGCCGCGCGCAACCTTACAGCCGATCGGCGAACGCACGGAAACCTCCTGCACGTTCGAGTTTTCGATGGCCTTGGCCGCATCGCGGTCGAGCATCGTGTTGCGCTTGTAGAGTACGGTGGAGCCGTCGAGGACATCTGCGGCAACAACGCGACCGCTCAAACGAGCCGCAAACGAGCCGCCGATGTTGTCCTTGCCCGGACGCTCGATGACGAGCCCGTCCTTGGTGCCGCAGTCCTCCTCCAAGACGACGACGTCGTGTGCGACGTCGAAGAGGCGGCGCGTGAGGTAGCCGGCGCGCGCCGTGTTGAGCGCGGTGTCGGCAAGACCCTTGCGGGCGCCGTGCGTCGAGATGAAGTACTCGATCGGGGTCAGACCCTCCTTGAGCGAGCTGGTGATCGGGAATTCGATGACTTCGCCGCGCGGGTTGGTGATGAGGCCTTTCATGCCCACCATCTGATGCAGCTGCACGACGGAACCGCGCGCGCCCGAGGTGATCATGTCGTGTACCGGGCCGTGCTCGTCCAAAGCGCCGACGACGTGCTTGCGCAAGTCGGCCGACACCTTCGCCCAGATCTCGATCGTGGCGCGGCGGCGTTCGTCGTCGGTGAGAAGACCGTTCTCGTAGTTGTCCTGCTCCTTTGCGGCCGCCTCGACGCCTGTGGCAACGAGCTCCTGCTTTATCTCCGGCACGAGGACGTCCGAGATAGACCAGGTGATGCCCGCGTAGGTGGCGTATTTGAACCCGAACGCCTTTATCTTGTCGAGAATGGCGGGGATGCCGTCGAGCTTGTAGTGCGTGACGAGGTTGCCCACGAGCGCGTCCATGCGGCTCTTGGTGATTTCATCGTTGATGAACGGGTAGTCCTTCGGCAAGACCGAGTTGAACAAGAGGCGCCCGACGGTCGTCTCGAAGACCGAGCCCGCAAACGGCGCATACTTCGGCGTATCGGTCGGCAAGACCTTGATCTTCGCGCGCAAGTCGACTGCGCCGAAATCGTAGGCGGTGATGGCGGCATTCGGCGACGGATAGGCGGAACCCTCGCCCGCAGTACCCGCCACCTCCTTCGTCATCCAGTAACAGCCGAGCACGATGTCGAGCAGTTTCGAGGCCACGACGACGTCGCCGGAACCCGGCTTGAGCACGTTCTTGTTGGCCGACATGATCTGCGCGGCTTCTTCCTGCGCGGCTTCCGAGAGCGGCACGTGCACCGACATGGTGTCGCCGTCGAAGTCGGCGTTGTATGCCGGACAGACCAAGGGGTGCACCTGAATAGCGTTGCCTTCAATCAAGACCGGGCGGAACGCCTGGATGGACTGGCGGTGCAAGGTCGGTGCGCGGTTGAGAAGGACGTGCTTGCCCTGAATCGCCTCTTCAAGGATCGGCCACACCTCCGGCGCCTCGTCTTCGATGAGACGGCCGGCGCCGCGGATGTTGTAAGCCAGTTCGCGCGCGAGGAGCCCCTGAATGACGAACGGACGGAACAGCTCGAGCACCATGTGCTTGGGCAGGCCGCACTCGTCGAGCGCCAAGTCAGGGCCGACGACGATGACGGAACGACCCGAGTAATCCACGCGCTTGCCGAGGAGGTTCTGGCGCAAGTAGCCGTGCTTGCCCTTGAGGTAGTCGGCGAGCGACTTGAGCGCGCGGCGGCGACCGCCGAGCACACCCAAGACACCTGCGCCGCGACGCATCGAGTTGTCGATGAGCGCGTCCACGGCTTCCTGCAAGATACGCTTTTCGTTGCGCAGGATGACATCCGGCGCATGAATCGCCTGCAATCGCTTAAGGCGGTTGTTGCGGTTGATGACGCGGCGGTAGAGGTCGTTCAAGTCAGACGACGCATGGCGACCGCCTTCCAGCGCCACCATCGGGCGCAAGGCGGGCGGCACCACCGGCAGGCGCGTCATGAACATCCACTCGGGGCGGACGTCGGCGCGGTGCAAGGCCTCGGCGAGCGCGAGACGCTTGCGGAGCTTGTCGCGGTCGGCGGCGCCGGCCTTCTCGTAGAGCTCCCTCAATTCCACGATGAGCGTGGCGAGGTCGATCTGCTTGAGGATATTGTAGAGCGCTTCGGCGCCGATCGAGGCGCGGAACATGGCGCCGTACTTCACCGCAAAGGTGTGGTAGGCAGCCTCGTCGAGGACGACGCCGCGATGGACCGACTCAATCTCGCGCTTTGCCTTCTGCGCCAAGTCTTTGAGGCGGGTCTTCTCGTCGGCGGGCGCCGACTTCGACTTGCTCTCGAGCTCCTGTTCCAGATCCTTGAGGAGGCGCTCGCGTTCGGTTTCGTTCACTTCGGTGACGATGTAGCCCGCGAAGTACACGACCTTCTCGACTTCTGCAGCCGAGAGGCCGAGCAGAAGCGCGATGCGCGACGGGATGCCCCGCAGAAACCAGATGTGCGCGACCGGCGTGGCAAGGTCGATGTGACCCATGCGCTCGCGGCGCACGATGGCGCGCGTGATCTCGACGCCGCACTTCTCGCAGGTGATGCCGCGGAAGCGGATGCCGCGGTACTTGCCGCAGTAGCATTCATAGTCCTTCTCGGGGCCGAACACGCGCTCGTCGAACAATCCGTTCTTCTCGGGGCGCTGGGTGCGGTAGTTGATGGTTTCCGGCTTGGTGATCTCGCCGAACGACCATTCAAGGACGCGGTCGGGCGATGCGAGGCGCATCGCGACCGCATCGAACTCCGCCGGAATGCCGTCCTTCTTCTTGATGGGGGTAGACATAGTGTGATGTGTGATGAGGACTGATAAGTGCTATGCGAGCTCGACCGACTCGGGTTCCTGGAACTCGATGTCGATGCCTAAGCCCCGCAGGTGCCGAACGAGAACGTTGAACGTCGCCGGCGTGTTGGTCTCTTCGATGCGCTTGCCGGAAACGATGGCGTCGAACGCGGCGGATCGGCCAAGGATGTCGTCGGACTTGATGGTGAGGATTTCGCGCAGTGAGTGGGCGGCGCCATAGCCGAGGAACGCCCACACTTCCATTTCGCCGACGCGCTGGCCGCCGTTCTGCGCCTTACCGCCGAGCGGCTGCTGCGTAGTGAGCGAGTATGGCCCGATCGAGCGCATGTGGATCTTGTCTTCGACCATGTGATGCAGCTTGAGCATGTACATGACGCCGACGGACACCGGCTGTGCGAACGGCTCGCCAGTGCGGCCGTCGAATAAGACGCGCTTGCCGCTCTCGTCGAGACCTGCCTTCTTCAGTTCTTCCTTGATCTCCTCTTCGGTTGCGCCCGCAAACGACGGCACCACGGCCTGATAGCCGAGCTCCGCAGCGGCGAGACCGAGATGGATCTCGAGGATCTGACCGAGGTTCATACGCGACGGCACGCCCAAGGGGGTCAGGATGATGTCTACCGGGTTGCCCTCTGCGTCGAACGGCATGTCTTCTTCGGGCAAGACCCGCGAGATGACGCCCTTGTTGCCGTGGCGGCCGGCGAGCTTGTCGCCCACGCTTACAGTGCGCAGCTGCGCGACTTCGATGTGTACGCGCTTGATGACGCCGCTTTCGAGCGAGTCGCCGTTCTCGCGCGAGAACACCTTGATGCCGACAATGCGTCCGCGCTTGCCGCCTTCCATGCGAAGAGAGGTGTCCTTCACATCCTTGGCCTTCTCGCCGAAGATGGCGTGGAGGAGGCGCTCTTCCGGCGTCAGCTGGGTTTCGCCCTTTGGCGTCACCTTGCCGACGAGGATGTCGCCGGGGCGCACCTCGGCGCCGATGCGCACCACGCCGTCTTCATCGAGGTTGCGGAGCTTGAACTCCGAGACGTTCGGAATGTCGTGCGTCGTCACTTCCGGCCCGAGCTTGGTGTCGCGCACGACACAGACGAATTCTTCCATGTGGATGGAGGTAAAGCGCGCTTCCTTGGCGAGCTTCTCCGAGATGACGATGGCGTCTTCGAAGTTGGCGCCGAACCATGGCAGGAACGCCACGCGGACATTCTGTCCGATGGCGAGCTGGCCGCCGACCGAGGTGGCGGTATCGGCCAAGATCGTACCCTTCTTCACCTTGTCGCCAAGCGACACGAGGGGGCGCTGGTGGAGCGTAGTGAAGCCGTTCGAACGCGAGAAGTTGACGAGATGATGCTCTTTGTTTTTGCCCGATTCGTTCTTGACGACGACCTTCTGGGCGTCGACGGCGACGACTTCGCCTGCTTCCTCGGCAATGATGAGACGGCCGGAATCCTTCGCGGCCGCGGCTTCGACGCCGGTGGCGACCACCGGTGCCTCCGGCACCACCAAAGGAACCGCCTGTTTCTGCATGTTCGAACCCATCAGCGCACGGTTCGCGTCGTCGTTCTCGACGAACGGAATGAGCGAGGTGGCGACGCTGAACGGCTGGTTCGACGCGACTTCGACGAGGTCAACGTCGTCGCGATGTACGAGGATCGGCTTGCCGCCCTTGCGGACTTCGACGACCTCGCGCTTGATCTTGCCCTTCTCGTCGCGCGGGATGGCCGCATGCGCGATGGCGTACTGCTCTTCTTCCAATGCGTTGAGGTAGACGACGTCTTTCGTCACAGTGCCTTTCGAGACTTTCGCGTACGGCGTCTCGATGATGCCGAACTCGTTGGGGCGCGCGTAGAGCGACATGTGAAGCACAAGGCCGATGTTCTTGCCTTCCGGCGTGTGGATCGGGCAGACGCGGCCGTAGTGCGAGGAGTGCACGTCGCGCACTTCAAGACCGGCGCGCTCGCTGGTCAAACCGCCGCGGCCGAGCGTGGAGAGCGTGCGCAGGTGCTCTATCTCATCGAGCGCGTTGTACTGCTGCATCAGCTGGGAGAGCTGGTCGGTGGTGAAGAACTCGCGGATGGCGGCCTGGAACGGACGCGGGTTCACGAAGGAAACCGGCGTCGAGGTCTCGGGGTCGACCATCGCCATGCGATCCTGGATGTTGCGCTTCATGCGTGAGAGGCCCACGCGCATGCGCTGTTCGAGGAGCTCGCCCGCAAAGCGCACGCGGCGGAAGCCGAGGTGGTCGATGTCGTCCGACTCGGCGCCCGGCGTGACGTTCTGCTCGGCGATGTAGGTGACGATGCGCACCACATCCTCAAGCGAGAGGGTGCCCTCGGCAAGATGCTTCTCATCGGTGGGGAGACCGAAGCGGCGGTTGAAGTGGAAACGGCCGACGCGGGAGAAATCGTAGCGATCGGCGGAAAGCACCGACTTTACGTGCTCGCGCGCGGTGTCGGCCGTGGCGATGTCGCCGTCGCGCAAGCGCCGGTAGATCTCGACATACGCCTCTTCAAGCGACTTTGCGTGGTCGGCTGCGATGGACGCGGCGATGACGCGCTGTGCGGCTTCGGACTTGCCGAAGAGCTTAGCGATGTCGGCATCGGTGTGCGCGCCGAGGACGCGCAGCAGGGACGACACCGGGAAGCGACGCTTGCGATCTATCTTCACATATACCGCGCCGTCAGGGTCCGACTCGACTTCTATCCATACGCCGCGGGCGGGGATGATCTTGGCGGCAAAGTAGCCGACGCCCTTGTAGGGGATGCTCTCGAAGAACACGCCGTACGAACGCGCCAACTGCGGCACCACGATGCGTTCGACGCCGTTGATGATGAACGTGCCGTGCTCGGTCATCCACGGGAAGTCCGCGAGGAAGATCTCCTGCTCCTTCTCTTCACTGGTGGTCTTGTTCTTGAGCTTGACGACCATCGAAAGCGGCGCTTCGTAGGTTTTCATGAAGCGCTTGGCGTACTGCTCGTCCCAGCGCAGCGCGCCGAACGTGAACTTCTCAAAAGTCAGCGTGAACTTCTTGCCCGCATTATCGTTGATGGGCGAGAATTCCTTAAAAACCCGCTCCGCGCCGCCCTCGACGAACTGACGGAACGACTCTATCTGCGACTCGACAAGATTCGGGAGCTTGACCAAGGGCTCCTGGAACTTGCCGAAGAACTTCTGCGGCTTTGCCGCGCTCTTCTGCGAATGTGCCATGTGTAAGCTTGTAGCCGGTAGCCGGTAGCCGGTAGCAAACGGGAGCAGAGCCCGATGTGCCGCCAACCATGCAGCTGCAGCATACCTATGATTACGCCTGCTAAAAAGTGTAGGCTCCTCGGCTCGGAAATGTGAAAGTGCGCTTTCACATTTCACTCGCCTTACGTCGCCTATAAAAGAAACCTCCCCGATGCCGGTCTTGGGGAAAGCCCGGCGATTCCTTCACTCCAGAGGCGCTGTCGCAACTCATTCGAAGCCCAGAGCAAATGTGTGGGCATTGTATCGTACGGATCATAAAAGTCAACGGCACCGCGTGGATAGCGGTGCCCTAGCGGAGCACATCAACCATCGCGCTGCGCTTTCTTCCACTCGTCTATCTTCGCATGATGCCCGCTCTTGAGGACCTCGGGTACCGGATATTTTTTCTTCTTCCATTCGAGAACATCGGGGCGCGTGTAGACAGCCGGGCTTGAGACGCGCGAGGCCTCGAGTGATTCCGCTTTGCCCAAGACGCCGGGTACGAAGCGCGACACCGCATCAACGATAGTCGCCGCCGGCAGCTCGCCGCCTGTCAGAACATACGGGCCCATCGTCACCCAGCGCGCGTTCAGTATCTCTGCCACGCGCGCATCAACACCCTCGTAGTGTCCGCAGATGAACACAATGTGCTTTTTCTTCGATAACGCTTCCGCCATTGGTTCATCGAATACCTTCCCTTCCGTTGAGAAGAAAATAACCTCTACATCCTTTTTGCGACCGATCGCCGCTTGTGCCGCGCGCAGCATCGCCACCGGTTCCAAGACCATGCCCGGGCCGCCGCCATACGGCCGCCTATCCACCCGGTCTTTCGGGTCGAGCATGTAGTCCTTGGGGTCATAGTAGGACACTTTTATCTTGCCCTTCTCCTGCGCGCGCCCCAGCATCGACGCCGACAGATACGGCTCGATGGATTCGGGAAACAAAGTGACTATATGAAAGTGGAGCATGAACAGCTGGTAGCTAGTAGCCGGTAGCTTGTAGCAAGAACCCGCAATGCAAGCGCTATTGGCTATCAGCTATTGAGTATCGGCTTTCAAATCAGCGATGACATCTGCGATCGAACCGTCTTCGTCCGAAGAAGATGTCTCCACAGCCGCGGGTCGTGCTGTGCTGCCGCCTTCCGGCTCTTCGATCTTGAGGTTCACGCGCGCGTCGTTCTTCATGCCCACCACGCGCAGGATGGTGCGGATCGCCTTGGCGGTCGCACCGGAGCGGCCGATGATTTTCCCCATGTCTTCCGGGTTGACGGAGAGCGTGAGCAGAACGCCCATTTGATCGACGACACGGGTAATCTTCACATCGTCCGGATGGTCGGCGAGTGACTTAACGACATATTCAAGAAATTGCTGGTCTCGTTCCATAAGGTCGGGCGGGCGATTAGCGGATAGTCAGTACAGGATACGAACAAAGCGGCGCGCGAGCAACCGCGCAGTGTGGAAACGAGGTGCTACGCAGCTGCCTCCTCCGTGCTTTCGGCTGCGGCTTCCGTCGTCGGGGTTTCTGCAGCGGGGGCTTCCGGAACCACTTCTTCAGCGGGCGTCTCTGCCGCTACTTCGACCGGAACTTCCGGTGCGGCTTCCTCTGCCGGCTTTTCGGGTGCGACGTACTTCGGGAGCACATTCACCTTACTACCCTTCATGATGCCGAGCGTCACCAAAAGATTGTGCATGGTGTCGGACGGCCGGGCGCCGACCGAAAGCCAGTACTTAGCGCGCTCCTCGTTGAGGACGCGTTCTTTGGTCTTGGCGTTGTACGAGCCGAGGCGCTCGACAAACTTGCCCGCCTTGGGACCCGAGGTGTGCTCGGCGACGACGATGCGGTAGGTCGGCATCTTGGTGCGGCCGGTGCGCTGGAATCGGATTTTCAACATAATGGCGGCACTGTACCAGAACCGCCTGAAAAAGCAACCGGCGCAGACACAGTACGTGTCCGCGCCGCGCGTGGCCATCGGCCCATCGAGGTTATGCCGCTTCCGACTTCTTCTCTTTCGCCGCATCCTTCTGCAGAATAGCGAGAAAATGCGACACTAGTGGTGCCCATTCCGCATATTCTGCCTCCGTGGGCGTTGAGGCGCCTTTCCTGTCTGCCTTAATGACATCCCCAGCCGTAAGAAGTGTTTCCGATGCGTACGGGAGCAGTTTCCTGTCGTCGAGCGCAAACACAAACCTTTTATCTACGCGGGGCATGGTTCGAAAGGCGTCTGCCAACAGATACGACTGCCGAGAAGACGGGGGCGTGACGATAAGAACTCCCCCGATGCTCTGTGGCCCGATCACGACCGATTCTTTTTCATGAGACATTGACGAATCTCCCCTATTTCTCTGAAGATTTTACAACGTTTATCCTATTTTGCAACTCGCTCCGCATCTTCGAGCTTCACGCTGAGGAGTTTAGACACCCCATCCTGCCCCATCGTGACGCCGAAGAGTTCGCCCGCGGCGGCCATCGTCGCGCGGTTGTGGGTGATGACGATCAGCTGCGACTTCTGGCCCAGTTCGCGGATCATGTCGGCATAGCGTTTGCTGTTCGCCTCGTCGAGCGCGGCGTCGGTCTCATCGAGTATCAGGAATGGTGGGGGATTCACCTGCGACATGGAAAAGATGAGCGCGATGGAGGTAAGCGCACGCTCGCCCCCCGAAAGCACCTCAAGACCACGCACTTTCTTGCGTGGCAGCGAGACGGAGATGGAAAGACCGGCATACAGGTTCTCCTCTTCGTCCACGACCCCTTCTTCATCATCCTCCTCGCTTGCGGCCGCCTTGCGCGTCCGCGGTGCTTCGACCGTAAGCTTGGCATCTCCCCCATTGAAAAGTTTGTTGAAGAATATGTGCAAGGCGTGGTTGATCTTGCCGAGGCCTTCGACGAACCGTGCGTCGATCGTCTTTTCCAGATCAGCGATGATGCCGCGCAGCGATTCTGCCGAAGCATCCAAGTCGGTGAGTTCGCGTGCAAGGAATTCGTCGCGCTCTCTCGTGTGATTGAACTCCTTCACCACCGCATCCCCGCCCGCGATGCCCGATTCCTCTATCTTGATCTTCAAGCGCTCGATGTCGCGGCGTCGCCGTTCTTGCATGCCGCGATCTTCAGACAGGGCGCCGTCGGGGATTTCAGACTTCTCCCAGGAATGCACCGCCATGCCGACCAGGACGATCCCTTCGCGCACTTCTTCTTCGAACTTCTCGCGCGCCTGGGCGACGACGGCGCGAGCCGCGTGCAGGTTCGACGCGCGCGCCCGCACCTCGCGCAAAGCGCCTTCGATGCCGATGATGTCGCGCTCCGCCACGAGCGATGCTTCGCGCGCAGCCGATATTGCGCGGCGGGCATCATCTGCCTTCGCGTTCAGCGACTGTTCTTCCGCGTCTATCTTCTGCAATTCCGCTTGCAGACGCTCAACATCAGCGGCCGCTTCCGTGTTCCCCACCGGTGCGGCGCCTGTGAGCCCCTCGACGAACGAGTGCACATGGCTGCGCACACGCCCCAGATGATGGCGCACTGCGCCGATATCTTCTTCTCGTTCTGCCTGCTCGATCCCTTCCGTCACCTCGCGCGCGAACTGCCGGATAGCGGGCGCCGGGACGCTGCGCTCTGTCGTGTTTCCGCTCACCTGCAAGGCACCCTCCGCACGGCCGAGCTCGCGCGAGATCTCCTGGCGGCGGCGGCGCGCATCGGCGATGCCGTTCTCGACGTCGTGCAGCACGGCCCGGTGCGCATCACTGGCGCTCTCGTCTCGCGGGGCGAGCGCGGCTCGCGCAGCGCGCAGCTTTTCCTCGTGTTCTCGCGCCTCATGTTCGAACGCCTGGTGTTCCTGCGACAGCCGCGCGCCCTCCTGTGTTATCCACGCATGTTCGCGCGCCAGATAGTCCGCGAGCTTGTGTGCTAATTCCTCTTTGAGTTCGCGTGCCTTCTCTATCTTCTCCACCTGGCCTTGCAAGAAGCGAAGGTGCGGAGCGATCTCGCGGCGCAGCGATTTCGTCTTGTCGATATTCGTCGCCGTCTCCTCGAGCTTGCGTTCGCTCTCGGCCTTCTTGTGCTGGAATAGCTTGAGCCCGAGCGCGTCTTCCACCATCTCGCGGCGCTCCTTGGGCGATGCGTTGAGGATGCGATCGGCCTCGCCCTGCGAGATGATCTGGTAGCCCGAGCCGCCGATGTTGGCGCCAGCCAGCAAGCGGATCACGTCTTTCAGGCGCACCTGGGTGCCGTTGAGCAAGTATTCGTTCTGCCCGTCGCGGTAGACCGCGCGCTCTATCACCACCTCATTAAAATCCAAGTCGAGCAGACGAGAGGAATTGTCGAAGGTGACCTTCACCGCGGCTCGATTGCCGCGTGTGAGGCCAGGGGAGCCGCTCCAGATCATGTCTTCGCCGCGCTTGCCGCGCATCGCTTTCATGGACTGCTCGCCCAAGACGAACCGGAACGCTTCGGCGACGTTCGACTTTCCCGAGCCGTTGGGCCCGACGATGGATGCTATCGAGGAGCCGAAGTGCAGTTCGGACTTGCGCCCGAACGACTTGAAGCCGGCCAGCTCGATGGATTTGAGGTACATCGCTCGTATTGTATCAAAAGTTTCGGCGCACCCTTTCGAGTGCGCCGCTTTTTGACTATCGATCCGACGCACTACCAATGACGCGTCGCCCACATCACTCCGGCGCCCCAGGCAAGGTAAAACATCTTATGCATAAGCATCCCGAGGACGTTTGCTTGAGACAGGTCTACGTCGATGACGTTGTCTACAACAGTGCCCACGACAGCTCCGGCAACGAGCAGTATGCCGATTACTGCTACCCTATTCATGCACTTTCTCCGCTCCAAAGAACCTGTAGAGACGTTATGCGCTACCAACCGCGTGCTGTCAATGCCTTCTGCGCTGCGTCTTGTTCCGATTCCTGCTTTGAACGGCCTTCGCCGAGTGCGGCGCGCTGACCCTGCAGGATGACCGCCGTGACGAAGCGCTTGTCGTGATCGGGGCCCGACTGGCTCGCCAGTTCATACATCGGCGTCACGCCCAGCTTCTCCTGCGCGATCTCCTGCAGGCGCGACTTCGGATCCTGCCACAAGCGCTTCTCCACCACATCTTCGGTCTTATGGAAGAGCTGCTTGGCGATGAAATCCTTCGCGGTCGCGTAGCCCTGGTCGAGATACAAGGCGCCGATGACCGCCTCGAACGCATTGGCGAGGATGATGGCGCGGGCGCGGCCGGTGTCGCGCGCTTCACCGCGCGACAAGAGTAGAAATTCGTTCATGCCAAGTTTCGTCGCCGCATCAGAAATGGAGACCGTGTTCACTAGTGCAGCGCGGTAGGCGGTCAATTCGCCCTCCGGCTTGTCGGGGTATTTGGCGAACAGGAACTCGGTCACGACCAATTCCAAGACCGCGTCGCCCAAAAACTCAAGACGCTCATTATGCGCCGCTCCCGCACGGCGGTTCTCGTTGAGATAGGAACGGTGCGTGAATGCCGTCTCAAGAAGCGCCTTGTCGCGGAACGTGTAGCCGATTTTATGTTCAAACGGCTTGAAATCCATACTCACCCTCTGTCTTTCTGAGCCAAGATGTTGATAGCCCGAGTGACTACCGGCAAGATATCGTCGTAGAAATTCAAATCGCCGACGGCCGCCAGCGGGAACCACTGCGCGTCGTCGAGACCGCCTTCTTTCTTGAGCGTGAGGTCGGCGAACTCGCAACGCGCGAGGTAGTAGGTCGCGTGGCGCTTCTTCTTGCCGCCTGGGGCATGACTGTCGTTGGCGATGTATTCGTTCTCGCCGAGCTGGTCCTCGATAGCCGCCTCGAGTCCGATCTCCTCTTTTACCTTGCGCTTAGCACAGGCCTGCACGTCTTCTTCCGGCTGCACCTTTCCTTTCGAGAGCGTCCAGTGTCCGAAGATGTCGTGCACGAGCGCGAGATATACCTCGGCACCGTCGCGCGCGTAGACGACCGCGCCAGCGAGCAGTTCGCGCGGCATGGGGCCGTGCTTGCCCTCCTTGCGTTTCGCGCCGTCCTCTTTGCCGGGCTCGCCGAGTTCGATGTACACCGCGCCCAAGACGCCGTTTACGAAGCGACTCGACGCCGCGCCGCCAAAGGTCTTGGCGAGTTCGATGGCTTCGTTGATAGCGACTTTTGCTGGCACCTGCGTACGGTCGGCAAACAAAAGCTCCGCCAAACCGAGCCGTAGGATGTTGCGGTCTATGGCGGCAATGCGGTCTATCGGCCACTCGGGGGCGGCACGGACAATCACCTCGTCTATCTCCTTCTGTTTCGAGACGACAAGCTGCACCAATGCCTTCATGAACGGCAGATCGCTATCGCGTGCGCCGAACTCCTTCGCGTATTCCGCCAAACGACCGAACGACTCGTCCAGCGACGGCACAGTGCTTCCTGCGTCACGTTCAAACAGTACCTGCAAGACGACCGATCGGGCGAGGTGTCTGTTTGCCATGAGCCGGAAAGAACAAGTTATTTTCTGTTAGGTTTGCTAGCTCGTCGCGGGTTCCTTTTCGGTTACCGGCATATCCGCCTGACGGCGCTTGGCGCGGCGCGCCTCTTTCTGGGCACGGGCGACTACGTCGATGACGACGCGGCCGCGGTACTTGCCGCACGAGGGGCATGCAATGTGCGGACGGCGCAAAGCGCCGCACTCGCACTTCGAAAGACGCACGCCTGAAATGGCCATGTGAGACCGGCGCTTGGCGGTCTGGGAACGGTTGCGGCGCATGCGTACTACCATATAGATACAATTGTACCCTATGTGGTCAAAAACCGCAATACCCGCACACCAACTGTGGTCTTGCCTCTGTGGCAGCACCCCCATGGTCAATGTTCTTTGGATGAACTGAAGGGTCCCGACGCATATCGTCGTGCCACGGCAGCCACGAGACCACAGTTGGTGTGCGGGAATACCCCCATGGAAAGGCCGCGGCTTGCGCCGCGACCTTATCGAAAAATCACCTCTCATCTCCGTACGCGGGCACGAACGCCCCATGGACGCACCAAAAGGCGCTCGGTCCCCAGCAGGCAGATGACCTGTCGCAAGGTGTCGATATCCTGTAGGGTGCACTCGAACTCCCTCCACTGTGTCTCCGTGACAACATCCTGGGCATGAACGGAAAGGTTTATGTCGAGGCAGGTCAGAGCATCCACGACACGACCGTTGCCTTCCTCGACCACTCCTACCTGCGCCCATTTATACATATCGCGCAGAAGCGGCAGTGTCGACTTCAAGAACAAAAACGGCATCGTACCATCGGATGCGACGATCTTGGCCACGCCCTTTATGCCATCGACCCGATACGAGATCAGGCAGATCTGATCTTCAATCCCGCGCCGCAACTCAGCCCAGTCAGGCTCGCGCTCCAGAACGACTCTCGACGCCTTGTCCATACGGGCAAACCCGCGGGCAAGGTCGAGAAGGTTTTCTCGTTTCTTCATGTCACGCGAATCTGTCCGTATTGCGACATACCCGAACACGCAAATCAGCACCACGATGAAGCAGGCGGTCAGAGGATAGTCCGTATACATGTCCGCCTCCCTTACTGGCGATACGTATGTTCTTTGTTCACACTACGCCCGCGCGTATCGAAGTCAATATGCCGGAGCAGAATGTTTGGCGATGCAGGACCGACATACCATGCTTGTGTATCGCCGAGGCATGCGCAGCGGTTCCATATCCTTTGTGCCCTTCGAAGCCGTAGCCGGGGTATTCGTCGGCAAGTTCTTCCATGAGCCGATCGCGCGAAACCTTCGCGATGACCGAGGCGAACGCGATGGCCGGATACGTCGCATCGCCGCGCACGAACGCCCCCTGATTCCATTCAGACGGAGCCCGCAGCCCCGCATCGAGCTGCACGAACACGCGCTCCGGGCCTATGCCGAGCGCGCGGATAGCCGCAGCCGCAGCCTCGTGACAGGCATTCACGATGCCAATCTGATCTATCGTCTCGGCGTCGACGAACGCCGCGGCGTGCTTGAGACGGCCGTGCGAGACGATGCGCTCGAACAAGAGTTCGCGTTGTTGTGCGGAGAGCTGCTTGGAGTCGCGCAGGCGTACCTCGCCACGCGGCGTTACGAGCGCGTAGAGTTCCTGCCAGTCGAAATCAGACGGGTAGAGGACCGCACCGACCGACACCGGACCGGCGAGTGCTCCTCGCCCTGCCTCGTCGACGCCGATCAGCCACTCCATGAATTACGATGACTCCCCTTCTGTTTTGCGTTTGGCGCGCAAATAGCGACCGTTCGCAGGATCGCTGTGGAATATAGGTTGATCAAGATCGCTGCTCAGCGCTTCCATAAGTTCAGCGGGTTCACCGACGCGCCATGTCTGTGCCCTGCGCAAGAACTCATCGACGTCAACCTTCCTCCACTCAACGTCTGTTCCGTTGCTTTGGCCTATTTCCAGATTATGGATAGCAAGGGCCTCCTTAAGCTCTTGTTCCTGCTTTATAACGTCCGGACTTTTAAAATGAGGTGCAGTTTCCATATCTCGTAATCGTATCACGACTCTTTGGTACGCAAAGCCTTGCCTTCGTATCCGCCAGGTATGGCAGAAGCCGGCGAAAACCGGCTTCAAGCAGGATCACTGTGCATGATCACGTCGGTAATAACACACCGCAGTTACACGGAAATACGATGAAGACTCGCCCGTCGATCATCGCTTCCCTTAGATGTTTCTGCCTAGAGACAAAGAATTCACCTGTGTAAAACCCAGCGTATGGATCCCATGCTTCGCAGAGAACATAGACACCGGCGTCTTTGTGCTTTCTGTTTTCGGCATAGAACATACTCACCGAGCGCCCGTACCAGCGGGGCGCCATATCAATCGCGCGCATCACAATCTCCCGCTGCGGTTATGACTGGCGCCACCATACAGCCATCACATCTGCCTGTAAAGTACCTGTATAATGCCCCCATGAGCGCCCCGATAGTACAGGCTCACTGCGTTCGCCTGACTACGGGGCAGGTGCGCGGCATTTTCCTATGAGTAGGTTCGTCCATTTGCATACCCACTCGCATTACTCGCTCCTGGAGGCCCTGCCGACGATTCCGGCCTTGGTGAAAGCCGCGAAAGAGGACGGCCAGCACGCGCTTGCGCTCACCGACAACGGCAACCTGTATGCCGCCATCGAGTTCTTCAAGGAATGCCAGAAACAGGAGATCAAGCCCATCATCGGCGTGGATTTCTTCGTTTCCCCGCGCACGCGCCACGACAAGGAGCACCGGGTGGACGACCACACCTTCCGCCTCGTCCTCTTGGCGAAGAACTACGAAGGCTACCGCAACCTGCTTGCCTTGGTCTCGCGTGCGTATATCGAAGGCTTCTATTACCGCCCCCGTATAGACCGCGAACTGCTAGCGGAGTATAAGAACGACCTCGTCGCGATCCTCCCTTCCTTTGCCGGCGAACACGCGAAGGCGCTCAAGGACGGTGCGCGCGAACGCGCCGAAGAAGCCCTCGACTGGTACAAGAAGACCTTCGGCAGCGACCTCTACCTCGAGATCACGCACCACCCCGACATCGACGGCCACGAGGCGCGCATGACGGAGATCGCCGACTATGCGAAAAAATACGCGCTCCCGCTCGTCGCCGCGCACGATACGTACTACCTCACGCAGGACGACGCCATCGCACGCGAACTCGTGAACAAGATCCGCACCGGCGGCTCGCTGAACCGCGATGTCGAGCAGCAGCTGCACGACTTCTCGTTCATCACGCAGGCGAAAGCGGCGGAGTATCTCAAGCATTATCCCGAAGCGATTGAGAACACGCTCAAGATCGCCGACGAATGCAACCTCGAACTCACGCTCGGCAAGCCCATCTTTCCCGTATTCCCTATTCCCAAGGGTTCTACCGACAACGCCGAACTGCGCACCATGGCGATGCGCGGCTACGAGATGCGCGGACTGAAGCAGACGCCGGAGTTGCTTGAGCGCATGGAGTACGAACTGGGCATCATCGAGAAGAAAGGGTACGCGTCGTACTTCCTCATCGTCGCTGACCTGCTGCAGCACGCGCGCGAAGCAGGCATCTACACCAACACGCGCGGTTCCGCAGCCGGCTCGTTCGTATCCTACCTCTGCGGCATCACGACGGTGGACCCGATCGAATTCAACATGCCCTTCGAGCGTTTCCTCAACCCGGAGCGCCCCTCGGCACCGGATATCGACATGGATATCGCGGACAACCGGCGCGACGACCTCATCGACTACGCACGAGAGATGTATGGCGACGACCGCGTGGCGCAGATCGGCACCTTCGGCACCATGATGGCGCGCGCCGCCGTGCGCGACGTCTCGCGTGCCTTGGGTTATTCGTACGGCGTGGGCGATCGCATCGCCAAGCTCATCCCCTTCGGCAAGCAAGGATTCCCCGTCACCATCGAGGGCGCCTTGAACGACACGCCGGAACTGGCCGAAGCCTATAAGAAAGACCCGGAAACGCGCGAGATACTCGACCTCGCGCAGAAGATCGAAGGGAATTCGCGCCACGTCGGCGTGCACGCGGCAGGCGTCGTCATCGCACCGGGGCCGGTCATGGAATACGCACCCATCCAGCCCGACCCGAAGGGCGGCAAGACGATCACGCAGTACGACATGTACTCTATCTGCGATGAATACAACGGTGTCGGCCTCGTGAAGTTCGACTTCCTCGGCCTGAAGAACCTCGCCGTCCTCGCCGATTCCGTCGCGCGCGCGAAAGAGCGCCTCGGCGTGACGGTCGATCTCGACCGTGTGTCCCTCAATGACAAGAAGGTCTTCGACATGCTCACGCGCGGCGAAACGCTCGGCGTGTTCCAGATGGCGGGCTCCGGCATGACGGCGTATCTGAAGGAACTGAAACCGACGGTCGTGCACGACCTCAACGCGATGGTCGCACTCTACCGCCCAGGCCCGTTGGCCTTCATCCCCGATTACATCGCCCGCAAGAACAATCCCGCGCTCGTCACCTACCTCGACCCGCGCCTCGAATCCATCCTCAAGCCCACGTACGGCGTCCTCATCTACCAGGACGACGTCATGATGATCGCCGTGCAGCTGGCCGGCTACTCGTGGGGCGAAGCAGACAAGTTCCGCAAGGCCATGGGCAAGAAGATCCCCGAAGAGATGGCGAAGCAGAAGGGCCACTTCCTCGAAGGCACCGTCGAGCGCGGCATGAAGCCGCAGGTGGCGCAACAGCTCTGGGAGCAGATAGAGACCTTCGCCGCGTACGGCTTCAACAAGGCGCATGCTGCTAGTTACGGCAACCTCGCCTACAAGACCGCCTACATGAAAGCGAACTTCCCGGTGGATTACATGGCAGCGCTTCTCACCGCCGACGCGGGCGACGTCGAGAAGGTCGCGGAAATAGTGGGCGAGTGCGTGCGCATGGGTATCACGGTCTTGCCACCGTCGATCAACGAAAGCACCGGTGTCTTTACCGTTATCGACGAAAAGACGATTAGATTCGGCATGTACTCGATCAAGAATTTCGGCACCGGCGTCGCAGACTCCATCGCCGAGGAACGCCGCAACAATGGGCGGTACACCCACCTGGGCGATTTCCTCTCGCGCGTGACCGACAAGAACCTCAACAAGAAGTCCCTCGAATCGCTCATACAGTGCGGCGCCCTGGATGAATTCGCTGGGCGCGGGCAGATGATGGCAGGCATCGACTTGCTGCTCGAATACCACAAACAACACCAGAACGCGCCGACCGGGCAGGTATCGCTCTTCGCATCCGCAAGTTCCGAAGCGCCGCGCATCACGCTCAAAGCGGTGCCGGAGGCGCCGCAAGAGACGAAACTCGCGTGGGAGAAAGAATTGCTCGGCCTCTATGTATCCGGCCACCCGCTCGACAGGCACCGCGACAAGCTCGCCAAGCTCAAGATGCCCATCGGCCAGGCTGCGCGCGAATTCCCGCGCGGCCTCGAGACCGTCATCATCGGCTATCTCGAAGAAGCGAAACCGATCCTCACCAAGAAGGGCGAAAAGATGCTGTTCGCCAAGCTGGGCGACTTCACTGGTTCGGTCGAGGTCGTCGTTTTCCCGCGCACGCTCTCGGAGAGCCCCAACGTCTTTACTCCCGGCACCTGCATCGCCGTCAAAGGCAAATTCTCTGAACGCAATGGCGAAGCGAGCTTCGTAGTTGAGAAAGCGAAAATACTGTGAATAGACGCTTTCTATTTTGTGTGTTACAGTGCACTCATTGCAACGAGCCATGGAAAGAAAGGTGGGGCGGGTGCAGTTGAGAAGTTCTTTAGCTTTAGTGGTGGATAATGGTGAGGAAACGCGGGAGGAAATAACTTCCCCGCTTAAGAAAGGCGACTTCAGTATCGTCGAAGATGTGTCCCGGCGGGTACACGACCAAGTGGAGCACCCAAAATCGGAGCGCCCCATCAACCTTGAACGTCGGGCCAGATTCCACCAGTATGATTCGGGTAAGCCGATGGGAACCTAAAAGCAATCCCTCGTTTACCCAAGACACATGCGGCCGCGCAAGCGCGGCCGCATCGCTTTTTGCCCCCTTTCTTAATCTTGGTATTATAGCCCCTATGCATACCAGCGATCTTGAAGCCCGCCGCCACACCCTCGCCCACCTCCTGGCAGCCGCCGTGCGCGAACTGTATCCTGATGCCTTGCCCACGATCGGCCCGGCCATCGACACCGGCTTCTACTACGACTTCGGCGACCTGCGCATCACCGACGAAGACCTCCCCGCGCTCGAAGCGAAGATGCGCGAGCTCTTATCACGATGGGATTCATTCCAGTGCGAGGAAGTGACGCCCGCCGATGCTCGCGAGTATTTCAAGGGAAATGCCTACAAGATTGAGCTTATCGACCAGCTTGAGCAAGCGGGTGAAAAAATCACGTTCTATACCGTTCCCGCTACAAGCTACAAGCTACAAGCTACCGGCTCATTTACCGACCTCTGCCGCGGCGGTCACGCCGAACGCCCGAGCAAGGAGATCAAGGCACAGTCGTTCAAGCTCGACAAGCTCGCTGGTGCTTACTGGCGCGGCGATGAGACGAACGCCATGCTCACGCGCATCTACGGCCTCGCCTTCGAAAACAAGGACGCACTCGACTCCTATATCGCGATGATGGAAGAGGCCAAGAAGCGCGACCATCGCCGCATCGCTAAGGAGCAAGATCTGCTGGTCTTTTCCGAACTCATCGGCTCGGGTATGCCTATGTATACTCCGCGCGGCAATATCGTCCGCAACGAGATCGTTAACTACTCGCGCGAACTGAATCGCACCCTCGGTTTCGGCGAGGTCCATACGCCGAACGTGAACAAGGCAGAGCTCTTCAAGATCTCCGGCCACTACGACGTCTACAAGGAAGATATGCTTTCTGTGCGTTCGCAGTATGTCTCCGACGAAATGTTCCTCAAGCCGATGAACTGCCCGATGCACACGCAGATCTACGCATCGCAGCCGCGCAGTTATCGCGACCTTCCTATCCGCTATGCCGACTTTGCGAACCTCTATCGCGACGAACGCCCGGGCGAGCTGTCGGGCCTCACGCGACTGCGATCATTCGCACAGGACGATGGCCACATCTTCTGCCGCGAAGATCAGATAGAATCAGAAGTGTCTGCAGTCCTCTCTGCTATCCAGACAGCCCTCAAGACATACGGCATCGGCTACACGATGCGCTTCTCGCTTCGCGACCCGAACAATACAGAGAAATATCTCGGCCCCGACGCCGTGTGGGAACACTCGCAGGCGATCATGCGCAAACTCCTCAAAGAGAAAGGCATCGAACATGTCGAGGCAGAAGGCGAAGCAGCCTTTTATGGCCCCAAGATCGACATCATGGCGATTGATGCGATCGGCCGCAAATGGCAGATCTCTACCATTCAACTTGATTTCGTGCAGCCAGCGCGTTTCGAGCTCGAATACACCGCCGAGGACGGCACGAAGAAGACGCCTGTCATGATCCACCGCGCGCTCGTCGGCTCGCCCGACCGATTCCTCGGTGTCCTGATCGAGCACTATGCAGGTGCGTTCCCTCTCTGGATGGCTCCGATTCAGGCCCGCGTCCTGCCCGTGTCCGAGCGTCATGCGGATTATGCGAAGGAAGTGCTCGCACACCTTGTTGCCGCTGGCATCCGCACCGATCTGGCGGAAGATGACTCTCTCGGCAAGCGCATCCGCAATGCGAAGCTTGAGAAAGTCCCCTATACGCTCGTCGTGGGCGATGCGGAAGTAGAGGCGAAGACCGCGACCCTCGAAGGCCGCGAAGGCAAGATCGGCGCGCTTTCCCTGGGTGAGATCGAAGCGAAGCTCGTCGACGAGATCCGCACCCGCGCACTCTAGAGAGATGGTATACTACCGCCCATGGACAAGCACGCGGCAGAAATCATCGAAACCCTTTCGTTTTTGAAAGAATACGTCGAGAAATTACCGACGCGCGAGGATGTGCGCGAAATCATTCATGAAGAATTGACCGGTTCGGCACGCGATACTATTCGTCAAGTTATTCGAGAAGAAACCGCCGACATGCGCGAGGACATTCGCTACATCCGCCAAGAAGTTATTGTATTGCGCCGCGATGTCGAAGAACTCAAGGAACGTGTGCGCTCGCACGACGGATTCGCAAAAGATATCGACCACGCGCTTGAGCGCATCCGCCGCATTGAGCAGCACATCGGCATCACTCCGCACGCAAAACTCGCATAACCGAATCGCCCCGACACAACGAAGCGCCGCCCCTTTCGGGGCGGCGCTTTTGACTTTCTGCTTGGAGCTGTCTCTTTCGAGACGGGCGGCGGCGCGACTAGGAACGATTGATGACGATGCGCGGAAGCGAACCATCACCGCTCTCCTTGATGACCATCGAATCGGTCGTCACTTTCTTCGCTTCGAAGACCGGGAGCGCAACACGCTCGACCGCTACCACCGGGGCCGGTGCAGTGACCGCAGCGGGAACCACCGAAGCAGCCGTCTGTGCAATCGGTGCGACCTTCTGCGCAACAGGGCGAGACGAGCGGGCAGGTACGAAGCCAGCCGTGCTCATCAGGACACCCGCACCGCCGCGATGGTAGAGCACCAGATACGCTGCAGCTGCGGCGAATGCCAGGATGGCAAGCCAGTAGAGCGAGTTACCGACGACGCCGAAGTCGAAGCCCGTGTACGGAATCTGCGAGAGGGCCACGTACGGAGCATTGCCGCCGATGACCGACAAAACCGCAGTACAATTGGCGACCTGGCCCATCGCGTTGCGAACGGTGAGCACGTAGGTGCGCGTCGCTTCGGGGCGAACCGTCAAGGAACCCGACGGATACACGTTGCCGAGGCCGTCGTTGAGCGAGGCGGAAACCGCGCCATACGAAGTCCAGCTCAAGGTGGCGGCCTGGCCATTCGCGATGGTCGTCGGATTCACCGTGAGCACACAAGAGAGCTGCGACGGGGTCGGAGTCGGATGCGGCTGCGGAACAGGGGTCGGAGTCGGGATCGGCTGCGGGATGTACTGCACCGTCGTCTGGCAGGTGTTGGTGCCGCCCGGGCCGGTGACCGTCATCACGTAGGTCTGCGTGCCGGTCGGGTAGATGATGCGCGAGCCAGAGAGCGCAACCTGACCCAAGGTCGAGATGGTTGCATAGGTCGCATTCGACGAGCTCCACGAGAGCGTCACCGGATGGCTGCCGTACCCACCGCCGTAGACCGAGTAGTTCGAGACCGTGATGGTGCACGACGGCTGCGACTGCTGCGGGATCGGGTATACGATCGGGCGCTGCTGCTGGATCGGTGCGGCTGTCGCGATCGTGATCGGCTGGGCGATCGGATATGGCTGCGCGATAGGCATCGGACGAGCGATAGGATACGGCTGGCCGATCGGAGTCGGGCGGAAGCTTGCGCCGCCGATCATACCGCCACCGAAGGCCGGCGCCGTCACACGGATCGGCTGCGAAGCAAACCCGCCGCCGATAGGCCTGTTGCTCGAGAACGGAACCGAGTAGCCACCGCTGCCGATAGGCCTGCTGCTCGAGAACGGAACCGAGTAGCCGCCCCCAATCTGCTGACAGACTACGCCGCAGCCACCGCCGACGCCCCACGACGAATCGTACGAGTAGCCGTCCGACCATGACGTGTCGTAGGAATACCCATCAGACCACGAAGTGTCGTAGGAGTAGTTGTCGTACCACGAAGAATCATACGAATATCCGTCAGACCACGACGAATCGTACGAGTAGCCGTCCGACCATGACGTGTCGTA
>Ga0233425_10003257_pt1 | contig 29916 bp, 24 predicted proteins | sample Watercolumn_Towu_2_FD_181712 | JGI IMG/M metagenome (GOLD analysis project Ga0233425, IMG submission 181712) | Freshwater microbial communities from Lake Towuti, South Sulawesi, Indonesia - Watercolumn_Towuti2014_140_MG | ecosystem: Environmental > Aquatic > Freshwater > Lake | place...
CCGCAGCCATCCATGGCCTTTGCCCACTTGGTCGATCGCAGGGAACGCCAAGGGTTCCCTGGATCGACAGCCGCCGCATCCTGCGGCGGGGGCGCCGTTGGTCACCGCAGCCATCCATGGCCTTTGCCAGTCAGCTTCACCGGCTCGGGGCTGCCCGTGCCCCGAGAGCCGGCGTTCGGAAACCGAGCGAAGCCAGGATGGCGAAGCGAGGTTTCCGCCGAGTGAGCGGAGGCCTGGAGGGCCGCAGCGAACGTCCGGCGACGGGGCACGGGCAGCCCCGAGCCTGAGTTGAGGCCCCATATTGCCGCCTCCTGCGGCTACTTGCAGATCGGCCGGCAGCCGCTATGCTGCTGCCCGTGGGTTTGAGACCCATTTGGGATCTGAATACTCAGATCTTGTGGGTTTAAAACCCTTATGAAGGCTCGGCCAGCAGGATGGCCAGCCGTCGATTCCCGCGGAGGCGGGCGCTTGAGCCTTACGGACCACGATGGCCGCCGCGGCAGACCTGCTGATCGGCGAGTACGTGCGAACGCTCGACGAGCGGTTCCGGCTCGCCGTGCCGCCGGAGCTTCTCGATCCGCTGCTCGCCGCCGGCCCGAGGCTCGTGCTCGCAAAGGAGCGGGCCGGCTGCCTCTCGCTCTGGTCGATGGCCGTCTGGAAGCCGAGGCTCGACGCCGCCATCGACGTGGTCCGCAGCAAGCTCGAGGCGGGCCTGCTCGCACAACGCGTCGGCCAGGTGCAGGAGCTCGGCCGGCTGCTCTCCACGCGACAGCAGACGGTGTCGCTTGCGGGGCGGGCGCGGCTGGTGCTTCCGGAGGGCTTCCGCGAGTTTCTCGGCGTGGAGCCGGGGGGCAGCCTGATGGTGGTCGGGGCCGCGGTGTGCGTGGAGCTCTGGCAGCCCGCGGCCTGGACGGCCTACGTGTCGAGCGAGATGCCCGGCTTCCGCCGCCGCATCGACGAGCTCACCGCCTGACGAATCACACGACGATCTTCGGCCATGCCCGGACGAGAGGCACGGTTTTTCCCTATCGGTTCCATCCGGTCAGGAAACACACGACGGAACGGCCCCCACAGCACGGATGCTGCCGCGGGACCTCCTCCGGGCATGGCCCTTTTTGACTTCGCGCGGCGACGCGGACGCTGATTCGAGCGTCCGCTCACATCAGGATCGCGTCCACCGGCCGGACCCGCTCGGGCAGGTCGGTGTCACCGAGGATCGAGCGGAGTTCGATCTCGATGTCGGTGCAGATCGCCGTCATCGGCACGTCGTTGATGCCGTTCTCGAAGGGGTCCTCGCTCGAGTCCCCCACCTGCTCCATCGTGGTGAACACCCATGAGATCAGGAGCGAAAAGGGCACGGTCAGCCAGACCGGCGATCCCGGCAGGCTGGCCATCTCGCCGAGGAGCGAGAACGGCAGCAGCACGAGGAAGATGATCACGAACAGCCCCGAGAAGTAGCCGTACTGGCGCGGGAACGGAAACGTCTTGATCCGCTCGGCGGCCCCCTGCTGGGCCAGGCACTCAAGCACGATCTTCTCGAGATCGGAGTGCTCGTATTCGTCGATCAGCCCCGCCGTCTTGCACGCGATCAGGGTGCGCGACTGGTGCCGGAGCATGACCAGCGCGCGGTTATGGATGCCGCAGCAGCCGCTCGCCTCCGCCGGTGGCACGAGGCGCTCGAGCACGTGGTCGAGTTGGGCGTCGGCGGACTCGCGGCGTGTGGCCTTGCGCGCGGCCACCACCTGCGTGCGTCGCAGGTTTCCCTCGCACGGCCAGGCCTCGCGCTCGCGAAGCTGAATCCGAACGCAGTGGGCCCACGCCACCTGACGGAGAATGAGCTCGCGCCGCAGCGCGGCCACCGCCGCATCGCCGGGATCGGCGCCCCGCCTGCGTGCGCCCACCACGTCGCTGACCATGATCGCCCAACCCCGGCAGGCCGTGGCGATCGACCCCCAGATCCGTCGCGCTTCCCAGAGCCGCTCGTAGCTGGAGTTGTTCTTGAAGCCCACGTAGAACGCCACCGCCGTGCCGATGGTCGCGACCGGCAGGAAGGGAATCGCCACGCCGGTGAGGCCCACCACGTCGTAGAGCACCGTCGCCAACACGGCGAGCACCGCGTAGGCCAGGAACGGCCGCCACGCGAACCGCAGCATCAGACGGAGCGGGAGATTGCGTCGGACGTACATGCGTGGCGTCTCGGGTTCGAGAACGGGCGGGCGGGGACGCGCCGAGGGACGTCAGGCGAGCGGATTCGTGCGGTCGGTGAGCGGCCACTCGATGCGCCGACCCGTGAGGGCCGACGCGTACACGGCCGTCACCATCTCCACCGTCGTGCGGCCGGCATACATGCCCGTCTCGGGCTCGCGGTCTTCCGTGATCGCGTCGAGGAGATCGAGCGCGGCCATGCGGCCCCACGTGGCCCGCTCCGCGGCTCGATCGACGTCGGCCGCGGGTGGCGCCGACTCGAGCCCCTCCGCGCCGATCGGCTGCCAGGGGAAGTCCTTGTCCACGCGCCACAGCGGCGCCGCGCGGAAGTAGGCGTGCGGCACGTGATCGGGCCGGATGTGGATCGCGCCGGTCGTGCCCACGATCGTGAGCCCGAAGTTGGGCTGCTTCTGGCCCGCGTCGCGGACGCTCGCGAAGTAGCCCACCGGGCCGTCGGCCAGGCCGAACATGGCCGCGATCGCGTCGCCCGCGATCGGCCCGATGCCCTCCGGGCCCTCGACGGCGTCGGCCTTCGTGATCGCCTTCCCGGCGGACGTGACCGCCGCCTCGCACCACTTCGGCTCGCCGCCGAGGTCCGCGAGCATGTCGAGCACGTGGCAGCCGAGCACCCAGAGGTCCTCGCCGCCGCCACGCTTGTCCTCCTTGCCGCGACCGCGGATCTCCAGCACCTTCCCGATGCGGCCCGCCTCGATGAGATCCTTCGCCGCGGCGTAGGCGGGGGAATGGCGGTTCACGTAGGCCAGCGCGAGCTTCGTGCCCGACTTCGCGCACGCGTCGATCACGGCATCGGCCTCGGCGAGTGTGCGCACGAAGGGCTTTTCCATGAAGATCCCCTTCACGCCGGCCTCGGCGGCGGCGATCGCCATCTCGGCGTGGCAGTCGATGTGCCGCATGCACACCGCGACGATGTCGGGCTTCACGTCGGCGAGCATCTTCCGCCAGTCGCGGAACGCCGCACCGGGTTTCGTGGCGTCGAGCTTGAGCCGGGCCACCGCCTTGCCGAGCCCCTCCTCGGTCTCGTCGGCCACGGCCACGACCTCGGCCGCATCGAGGTCCCGCCACAGTTCGTCGATCGCATGCCCCCAGTCGCCGCGGCCCGTCCGCCCGATCACCGCCACGCGAAGTGGATCCATCGAAGTCGTCCCCCTGATGCCGAGAGTGCCTGCCCGCGCGCGTCGGGCGCGCGATTCGCGGAGCATCCTACACGCCCAGCGCCCGCCGCGCGGGCCGCCCTCACCCCGCCGCGAACCCCGCCTTCGCGAGCCCGTCGAGGAACATCTGCACCGCGGAGGCGACGAGCACCATCCCCATCAGCCGCTCGACCGCCGTGAGCCCCTTGTCGCCGAGGAACTCACTGATCTTCGCCCCCATGAGCAGGATCGCCGCCGACGCGACCCATGCCAGCGTGATGGCCAGGAACCATTCGGTGTGCCGCCCCGGCTCGCGGCTCGTCATGAGCAGCACCGTGGCCAGGGCCGACGGGCCGGCGATGTAGGGCACGGCCAGCGGCACGATGAAGGGCTCGCCATCCACGTGCTCGCCGAGCGCGCCGTGGTGCGCCGGAAACACCATCTTGAGCGCGATCAGGAAGAGCACGATGCCCCCCGCGATCGTCAGCGCCGGCTCCGAGATCGCGAGCACCCCCAGGAGCGGCCGCCCCACGAACAGGAAACCGACGAGGATGGCGTAGGCCACGAGCAGCTCGCGGCCCACGATCCACAGCCGCCGCGACGGATCGACCGGCGCGAGTGCCGCGAGAAACAGCGGCACGTTCCCCAGCGGGTCCATCACGAAGAACAGCAGCAGGGCGGCCGAGGCGAGCGTCACGGGTATGATCCTGCCCAGGTTCCGAGCGACGGCGGAACCGACGATCATCCCTCCGGGCCAGACGGGCGGCAAGGCACGATGCACCACCATCACCACGCTCACGGCGACGGCTGCGGCCACGCCCACGCCCATGCGCGCGGTCTCACGAACGGTGCCTTCGATCGCGCGATGGCGTTGGGCGTGACGCTCAACGTCGCGATCGTCGTGATGGAAGCGCTGGCGGGAGTGTGGGCCGGGTCGCTCGCGCTGCTGGCCGACGCCGGCCACAACGCGGGCGACGTCGTCGGCCTGCTGCTGGCCTGGGGCGCCAGTTGGCTCGCACGGCTGCCCCCCACGCGCCGCTACACGTGGGGCTTCCGCCGCGCCACGATCTACGCGGCGCTGGCCAACGCGGCGCTCCTGCTCGTGGCCTGCGGCGCGATCATCTGGGAGGCGATCCACCGGCTCCGCGAACCCGAGCCCGTGACGGGATCGACGGTGATCGCCGTGGCGGCGGCCGGGGCCGTCGTGAACACGCTCGCGGCCCTGCTCTTCGCCCGCGGCCACGGCGACGCGAACGTCCGCGCGGCCTATCTTCACCTCGCGGCCGACGCGGCGGTCTCGCTGGGCGTGGTGGCGGCGGGCATCGCCATCGCCTTCACCGGCCTCGTCTGGATCGACCCGGTCGTGAGCCTCGCGATCGCGGCGGTGATCGTGGTCGGCACGTGGGGGCTGTTCCGCGAGAGCGCGGACCTCGCGCTCGACGCGGCGCCGCGGGGCATCGATCCCGAGGCGATCACCGCCGCGCTCGGCGGACTCGCCGGCGTCGTCGAGGTGCACGACTTCCACGTCTGGGGGGCGAGCACGTCGGAGGTGTCACTCAGCGCGCATCTCGTGGTGAACGAGACCGCCGATCGCGACGCCCTGCTCGCCGCCGCCCACGACATGGCCCGCGCGCGCTTCGGCATCGCGCACATCACGATCCAGATCGAGGGCCCCGCGACCGCCGAGGCCTGCCCCCAGCGGCCCGCCGAGTCGCTCTAGCCGCGTACGGCGGCCCGGACGATGCCCGCGAGCATCCGCCGGAACACGAGTTCGTGGAGCGGCCAGACCGAGTACCAGTAGACGAGCCCGCCGAGGCCGCGCGGATCGAACACGGCCGTCTGGTGGATCGTGACATCGCCGTCGCGCGGCACCACCTCGAACTCGAGCCAGCCGCGGCCCGGCATCTTCATCTCGGCCGCAAGCCGCAGCCGCCGCGGCGGATCACAGGCCTCCACCCGCCAGCAGTCGAGCGTCTCGCCCACCGCGAGCTTCTCGGGATCGCGCCGGCCGCGCGACATCCCGGGGCCGCCAAGCGCGCGATCGATCCAGCCGCGGAGCGTCCACAGCCAGTCGCAGGCATACCAGCCGTGGTCGCCGCCGATCCGCTCGATCGCCGCGAACGCCCGCTCGGGCGCCACGGTCACCACGGCGTGGCGGTGATCCACGAGCCGCGTGCCGGCATGCGCGCCGCCATAGCGACGCGGGAGATCCTCGGCGTCGGCCATGTCGGCCCAGCGGCGACCGGCGAACTCGTCGTCTTCGGCCGCCACCGCCTCACGCACCGCCGTGGCCAGGTCGCGCGGCACGATCTCGAAGTCGCGTCGCGCCGCGTCGCTCGTGACCACGGTCGGGTTCCGCAGGCCGTCGATCAACTTGCGTCCCACCTTCGAATACTTGGGCGTCACGAGCTTCAGCCACAGGCTCGAGAGCCGCGGCGTGAGCACCGGCACCGGGATCATGAGCCTGGAAAGGCCGCGCTGCCGGGCGTACTCCCGCATGATAGCGCCGTACGAGACCCTGTCCGGGCCGCCGATCTCGAAAATCCGCGGAGGCCCGGGGGGCAGGTCGATCGCGGCGGCGAGGTAGGCCACGACGTCGGCGATCGCGATCGGCTGCGTGGGGGTGTCGAGCCACGCGGGGCAGATCATCACCGGCAGCCGCTCCACGAGCGTCCGCACGAGGTCGAACGAGAAGCTCCCCGCCCCCACGATGATCGACGCCCGGAACTCGACCACGTCGAGGCCGCTGGCCCGGAGGATCGCCCCCACCTCGTGCCGGCTGCGGAGGTGGGCCGAGAGGCGGGTGTCGTCGTCGGCGCCCAGCCCGCCGAGGTACACGATCCGCCGCACGCCGGCCGCGACGGCCGCCGCCGCGAACCGCTCGGCCGCGAGCCGGTCGGCCCGCTCGAAGTCCACGCCGCTCTCCATCGAGTGGACGAGCCAGTACGCGACGTCGATGCCGTCGCACGCCCGGGCCAGCGCCCCCGGATCGGACGCGTCGCCCGCGATCACGTCCGTCGTGGGGGCCGTGCGGCCCGCGAGCTTCTCCGGCCGCCGCACCAGGCAGCGCACCGGCAGCCCGCGTCGCTCGAACTCCGCGAGCAGGCAGCCGCCGACGTAGCCCGTGGCGCCCGTCAGGAGGATTCGCATGCCGACCTCCTCGTGGCGTTCAGCGTCACGCCGCCGCGATCCCGCAGCCCTACGGCGAATCCCGCTCGAACGCCTCGTCCATCCGCACGGGGATCAGCGCCGGGTCGTCGGTCTTGAGGCCGTAGAGGAACCAGCGCACCCGCTGCTCGCTCGTGCCGTGCGTGAACGCCTCGGGCCGCACGTAGCCCTGGGCCTGCTTCTGGATCCGGTCGTCGCCGATGGCGGCCGCGGCGTTCACCGCCTCGCGGATGTCGTCCTCATCGAGGATGCCGGCGTACTGCGCCATGCGCCGGGCCCACACCCCGGCGAGATAGTCGGCCTGGAGCTCCATCCGCACCGAGACCTTGTTGTAGTCGGTCTGCGAGAGACGTCGCTGCATCGCCTGCACGTTGTCGCTGATGCCGAGCTGCTTTTGGAAGTGGTGGCCGATCTCGTGGGCGATCACGTAGGCCTGCGCGAAGTCGCCCGGCGCGCCGAAGCGCCGCTTGAGCTCCTCGTAGAACACGGGATCGATGTAGACGGTCTTGTCCATCGGGCAATAGAAGGGGCCCGCGCCGGCATCGGCGATGCCACAGCCGCTCTGCACACGGCCGGTGAACATCACGAGCCGCGTGGGCTCGAAACGCTTGCCGAACGCCTTGGGAAAGACCCGCGACCAGACGTCCTCGTTGTCGGCGAGCACCGTCTTGATGAACTTGCCGATCTCGTCGTTGACGGGCTTGCCCGGCTTCGCCGCGGGAGCGGGACCACCCGCGAGCTCCGGTGCGACCTTCGCAAGCTGCATCGGATCGACACCGAGGAACATCATCACGATCATGATGACGAGCGTGAGCAGGCCGCCCCCCACCACCGCCTGCTGGCCGACGCTCCGCCGATCCTCGACGTTCTGACTCTGCCGCCGTCCTTCCCAACGCATGTCCGTTCGACTCCGGGGGTGTGCCGCCCGGACCACGGACGACGGTCGGATTCTACGGCACGCGAAGCCACTGGTTCACGCGGTTGCGAAACGTCACGGCCCAGGGCTGCCCGTGCCCCGTCGCCGGACGTTCGCTGCGGCCCTCCAGGCCTCCGCTCACTCGACGGAAACCTCGCTGCGCCATCCTGGCTCCGCTCGGTTTCCGAACGCCGGCTCTCGGGGCACGGGCAGCCCCGGGCCTTCGCTCACCCTTCCGGCAGCGGGCGGCCCTTGGTCTCAGGGGCGAACGGCAGCACGGCCAGGCCCAGAAGGAAGATCAGGCACATGAGCAGGCCCGCCGGCCGCATCGGCTCGGGCGACCCGGCGAACACCGTACTCGACAGCTGGCCGAGGAGGAACGGCCCGCTCGCCGCCACAAACCGGCCGACGTTGTAGCAGAAGCTCGTGCCCGTGCTCCGCAGCCGCGTGGGGAAGAGTTCGGGGAAGTAGATCGCGTAGCCCGCGAACAGCGAGAGCTGGCAGAAGCCCATGAGCGGGAGCATCCACCAGAAATCGCTGATGTCGTCGAGGTACCGAAAAACCATCATCGTGGAGAGCATCGCCGCGGTGAAGAAGATCGCGAAGAACGCCCGGCGGCCGAGCCGCTGGCAGATCCGCGCCGCCAGCATCATGCCCGCGAACGCGCCCACCTGGATCATCATCGAGGCGATGCCCGACCAGATCGTGAGCCGGCTGCCGAGGTCGGCCCCCGTGAGGCCCTGGGCCTCGAACGTCTTCTTGAGCACGCTCCGCTGGAGGTCGATCGCGAAGAACCCGATGCCCCACAGGCCGATCACGCCGGCGCACGCGAGGAGCATGCCGATGATGGCGTTCTTGCGCCAGCGGGCATCGGCGAACAGGGCGCCGTAGCCGCCGAGCGACGTGCCCGCCGCGGCCGCCTGTTTCTTCATCTCCTGCCAGCGCTCCGGCTCCTTGAGCCCGGCCCGGATCACGAGCGCGAGCACCGCCGGCAGCGCGCCGATCACGAACTTCCAGCGCCACGGCTCCCAGCCTCCGATGAGGCCGTTCTCGAACGACTTCTGCGCGAGGCCTAGGCCGATGCCGATGAGCGCGGCGCCGAAGTTGCCCACGGCCGAGAGGGCCTGCAGCAGGCCGAGCGCGTAGGGCCGGGCCCGGTCAGGCATGACCTCGGCCACCAGGGCCACGCCCACGGCGAACTCGCCCCCCACGCCGAGGCCGGTGATGAAGCGGTAGAAGGCGAAGTCCCAGAAGCCGCGCGAGATCGCGGACAGGCCGGTGCACAGCGAATAGATGAGGATCGTGATCATCATCGTCTTGGCACGGCCGATGCGGTCGCCGACGACGCCGAAGATCAGACCGCCCGTGGCCCAGCCGGCGAGGAAGATGCAGGTGGAGAGGCCGCCGTAGAAATCGACGTCCTTGGGATTGGCCGCGCCGCCGGCCGTGGCCAGAAGGCTCTCCATCGCCGGCTTGCGGGCGAGGTTGAAGAGCTGCTGGTCGAGGCAGTCGAAGAGCCAGCCGAGCGCGGCCACGATAAGCACGAACCAGTGGTAGCGGCTCATGCCGCGGTACCACGGCCCGTCGGCCGGACCGCTCGGGGCGCCGGATGATTCGAAGTGCGGCAGATCGGCCATGGGTTCCCCCAGCGGTCAGTCCAGCGATTCCTCGACCCGCCGCATGTAGTCGATGCTCTCGCGGGCGAGTCGTTCCGGGCCGGGAGCATAGTCGAAGACCTCGACGCTCACCCACCCGGCGTAACGAATCCCGTCCAGGGCGGCGAAAATCGGTTGGAAGTCGACCGCCCCGAACCCCGGCCCCTGGAGGTTCGGGTCGTTGGCGTGGAAGTGCTCGAGGTGCCGCGCCGACGCGACGATGATCTCGGGGATCGGATCGCCCTCCGATGCCATCGCCTTGACGTCGAGGTGCAGCCGCACGTGGGGCGAGCCGATGCGGTCGATGAGCCGGCAGGTCTCGGCCGCGGTGGTGAGCACGTCGGTCTCGACCGGCGAGAGGGGCTCGAGGGCGACGACGGTGTCGGTCGTCTCGAGCACGGGCACGAGCCGCGAGAACACCTCGTGCATGTGGTCGAGCGCCGCCTCGGGCGAGACACCCGGCAGCAGGCTCCGCTGCTTCGGTGAACCGAACACGAGCACGCGGCCGCCGAGGTCGTGGCACAGCTTCGCCAGCTCGCCGAGATACTCGACCGTGCGGCTGCGGACCTCGGCCTCGGGATGGGCGACGTGAAAGCCCTCGGTCTTCGCGAGGAGCCAGTGGAGGCCGACGCAGTCGAGGCCGGCGCGGGCGATCGTGCGCCGGATCTCACCGCGGGCCGCGGCCGAGAGGTCGGTGGCGAGCGCCGCGAGCGTGAAGGGCGCGACCTCGAGCCCCGTGTAGCCGCAGGCCGCGGCGAAGTCGCACGCCTTCGCGAGCGGCCAGTCACCGAAGGTCTCGTTGCAGATGGCGTAGCGGAGCGGGGAGTTCATGGGGATTCCGGAGCCGCGGCGTCAACCGGCCGCGTCGCGGACCTTCGCCGCGCGACCGGTCTTCGCCGAACGGTAGCAGGCCTCGACGATCGCCACCGCCTTGCGGCCCTCGAGGCCGTCGAGCTCGGGCGTGCGGCCGTCCCGCAGCGCCGCGATGAAGGCCTCGAAGTTCCGCGTATGGCACGCGTAGTTGATCGCCATCGGATCGGCCGCGCCGCCGCTGGTGCCGCTCGTGCCGCCGAAACGTGCGCGCGTGGCCTCGTCGTCGGCTCCCTCGGCGCGGAACCGCCACGTGACGAGCTGCTCCTCGAGGATCTCCGCCGTGCCGTCGCGGCCGCCCACGAGGAAGCGACGGAGCTGGCCGGGAAACAGGCTCGTGGCCGCGAGGAGCTGGCCCAGAGCACCGTTGCGAAACCGCAGGATGGCCACGCACGTGTCTTCGACCTCGAGCCGCTCGGCGTCGTGGGCCCGCACGGCGGTAAGGGCGACGACGCTCTCCACCGGGTTCTCGTGCGTCGCGAGCCCCGGCATCGTGGCCCCGGCGATCCACTGCAGCGCATCGACGCCGTGGATCGACTGGTTCATGAGCGCGCCGCCGCCGTCGAGGGCCTTCGTGCCCTGCCAGCGGCCGGGGCCGTAGTAGGCGTCGTCGCGCCACCACGGCACGTAGCTCGCCGCCAGCGCGAGCGTGCCGAAGCGGCCGGCGGCCGCGGCGTCGTGCACGGTGCGGACGACGGGATTGAACCGCTGCGGGAAGATCGCGCCGAGCGTCACGCCGGCGCGATTGGCGGCGGCGATCATCCGGTCGATCCGCGCGAGCGTGATCTCGAGCGGCTTCTCGCAGATCACGTGCACGCCCTTGCGGATCGCGGCGAGCACCGCCGGCAGGTGCGCGCCCGAGGGCGTGGCCACAGTCACGAAGTCGGGCTTCTCGCGGCGGAGCATCCGCGCGGTGTCGGCGTGCCACTGGCAGCCGAACTCGGCCGCGAACGCCCGCCCCTTCTCCTCGGTGCGGCAGGTGGCGGCGACGAGCTCGACGCCCGGGATGTCGGAGAGCGCCCGCGCGTGCATCCGCGCGATCGCCCCGATGCCGATGATGGCCGCCCGCATGCCGCGTCTCCGTGCCGGGGGGTGATCGCCCGGTCGGCGGCCAGTGTCACCGCGGCGCGGGTCCGAAACAAGCGACCACGTGGCGGCCCGACGTCAGGGAAGGATCGGCGTGCGCGGAGATCGTCGCCAGGATGGCGACGCTGGCCGAAGCAGTGAACCCTCGGTTCACCCGGAGGCCGAGCACGCCGATGTCAGGGAAGGATCGGCGTGCGCGGATTGTAGAACCAGTCGAACACCCGATCGTGCACGCGATGGGCGTGCGGGTGGGGGCCGTCGTCGTGGCTGCCGGTGCGCGGGGCGCACGGACCTCGATAGATCGGGCCGCACGTCGGGCCGCCGCGGGCGCCCACGAGGTCGTAGGGATTCGGCGGCTGGCTCGGGTGGCACGGCGGCGGCGGCACGCACGTGGGGAGCAGCCGCGGCTCGCCGCAGTAGTGCAGCGGCTCGAGCGGCGCGTACCAGTCGGAGGGGGAATCGCTGCGCGGCGGAAGGAGACGCGCGAGCACCGCCTCGGCGTCGGGGCCGGTGGTCGCCGGGTCCATCTTCTCCGTTCCCTTGAGCGGGTCGGGAGTCGCGAGGGCCCGCTTCGCCACCGACTCGGGCGTCGGCTTCGCCGTGGTGTCGTCGCCGCGAGACGACCCCGCAACGCCCACGATGGCCGCCACGCATCCAATCGCGAACCACGGGCGAAGGCCGGCCGCCGTGCGGCCACCGAAGATCGTCGGTATCATGCGATGTCGCTCCCCTTTTCGACAGTGATCGGCCACGACCGCCGCCCCACTGGAGAAGCTGTGGAACCCTGGTCGCGGCGCTGAGAAACGGGGCGAGACCGGGAAACGAGGCAAAGGTGCCGCGGCGCGAGTTCGTCGTTACGGGTTGCCACCTCCCATGCACCTTCCCGATCCGGCAGGCCTTGTCGCGTCGCTTGCGGCCTCGGGGCGACGCCTCGTGATCGTGACCGCGGGAGGCGGGTCGCCGGCGATTCCGCACCTCGCGACGACGCCTGGGGCGAGTGCCGTCGTCCTCGAGGCGCTCGTGCCATCCGCGCGTGGCGCGGTGGACCGCCTCCTCGGTGGCCCGCAGGAGTCCTACTGCTCGCCGCGCACCGCGCGAAGGCTGGCGGCTGCGGCCTGGCAACGGGCGATCCTGCTGGCGGCGTCCGACGGAGCGACCGCCCCGGCCGAGCACGCCGTGGGCGCGGCGGTGACCGCGAGCCTGCGGACCACCCGGCCCAAGCGCGGCGAGCATCGCGTGTGCGTCGCCGTGCAGACGCTTGCGGCCACGCACGTCGCCGAGCTCGTGCTCGACAAGGATGCCCGCTCGCGCGCCGAGGAGGAATCGCTCGCCGCCGCCCTCCTGCTCGAGGTCGTGGGCGAGGCGTGCGGCACGGGCGGCGGCTCGCTCACCGGGCTGCTCCCGGGCGAGGAGGTGCGGCGCGACGCGGTCGTGGCGCCAGAGGCCTGGCGGGATCTGCTCGCCGGCAGCCGCACCGTGACCTGCGGCACGCCTGGAGGATGCACCGCGCCCGCAGCCGGCGGGCTCGTGTTCCCGGGATCGTTCGATCCGCTCCATGAAGGCCACCGCCTCATGGCCCGCATCGCCGAGGAGATCGCCGAGCGGCCGCTGGCCTGGGAGATCTCCGTCACGAACGTGGACAAGCCGACGCTCGATTACGTGGAGATCCGCGACCGCGCGGCGCAGTTCAGCGACCGGCAGCTCTGGCTGACGCGGGCGGCGACCTTCGTCGAGAAGCTCGACGTGTTTCCCGGGAGCACGTTCGTGGTGGGCGCCGACACCTACGTGCGGCTCGCCGACCCGAAGTACTACGGCGGCTCGGCCGAGGCCGCCGCGGCGGCCGTGGAGGCGATCGCGGAGCGGGCCCGGGGGCTGATCGTGTTCGGTCGCGTGCGCGACGGCACCTTCCAGGACGCCTCGCAGCTCGACGTGCCGGCGGCGCTCCGCGACGTGAGCTATTTCGTGTCGCACCGGGAGTTCCGCCTCGACGTGTCGAGCACCGAACTCCGCCGTCGGGCGCGATCGCGGGAGGATGCGGCATGCGAGGGATGACGGCCGCGGCGCTCGCGGGGGCGATCATGGCGGGGCTGCTCGCGGCGCACGCAGCGCGGGCCGACGCGCTCGCCGACCGCCTCGCCCCGCACGTGGGCGAGGCGATCGACCTGGTGGAACTCGGCACGGGCCGGCGGCTCGTGCGGCCCGTCCTCGAGGGCGTGCAGGAGCGTGCCGGCAAGGTTGCGGCACTCCGCGTGCGGGCCGAGGGGGAGACGCGGGTCACCACGCTGCCGATCGCCGGGATCGTGAAGATCGTCGCCGGCCGCGAGACGATCCACGAGGCCGAGTCGAAGGGCACCTCGGCGTCGCAGGTCAAGGCACGCAAGGCCCGGGGCGACTACGAGAAGAAGGTGGCCGCGTCACTCGAGAAGATGAAGGCGGCGGGCGTGACGCCCTGGCCGACACTCGACGCCGACGCGCAGGCCGCCGAGGTCAAGGCGCTCGAGGCGTACGTCGCATCCGTCAAGGAGGTGTTCCCCCGGCTCGAGGTCAGCCAGACGCACGAGTTCATCGTGGCCACCGACATCCCGCCGGCCCAGATGGCGGGCTACGTGGCCGGGCTCGACGCCATGCACGACGCGCTGTGCGACCTGTACGGCATCCCGCGCGGGGAGCCCGTCTGGAAGGGCAAGTGCCTCGTGATCGCGTTCCTCTCGCAGGACGACTTCCGCGCCTTCGAGAAGCGCTTCTACGGCGTCGAGGCGGCCGGGTACCACGGCCTCTGCCACCAGTCGGGCGACGGCCGCGTGGTCACCGCCTGCCATCGCGGTGAGAATGCCCCCGCCTTCGCCCACATGCTCGTCCACGAGACGAGCCACGGATTCAACCACCGCTGGCTCTCGCCGGCCCGGATTCCGAACTGGCTCAACGAGGGAATCGCGGAGTGGGTGGGATCGCGCGTCGTGACGAGCGATCAGGTGCCGCTCAAGGAGGCGCAGGCGCTGCAGTTCATGCAGGCGCAGGGAAACCTCGGCCCGGAGTTCTTCGACCGCCGGAACATCGACGCCGTGCAATACGGCATCGCGTCGGGGCTCGTGAAGTTCCTCGTCAAGCAGGATCCGAAGCGGTTCGCGGCCTTCGTGCAGGGCATCAAGGAGGGCGCGCCGGCCGAGGAATCGCTCCAGAAGGCCTACGGCGGCACGACCGCCGAACTCGTGAAGGCCTACGGCACGGCGATCGGCCTGCCGAACCTCAAGCCGTAGGGGGTAGGGTGGATCCCGGTTCCGTTGAGCACCGGCTCGGGGGCGGCAAAAGTCTCGTCGCGTGGGCCGCGGCGGCCCAATGCTCCTCGAGCGTTCGCCGACCCCCTTCGCCTCCCCGCTCTGGTGTGCCGCGTCGTCGCCGCGCGTCGCGCGGAAGCGCTCTCGCTGCCGATCAGGCCCGGACGCGGCGGGCGAGATTGCGGGCCAGTCGGTCGAGCGTGACGCTGCGATCCTCGAGCCCCACGTGCACGTGGATGATGCTCATGCCGGAGGTGTCGGCCAAGGCCTTGGCGAGGGCGACGTCGAACTCTCCCTCCGTGCGCACCTCGTAGCCCGTGCCGCCGCCGAGCACCCGCGGCAGGAGGTGGTACTGCCAGGGGTTGATGTCGTTGAACGAGCCCTCGTGGAGCAGCCGCTCGGTGCCGTAGCCCTTGTTGTCGAGCACGATGACGGTGAGGGCCATGCCGCGGCGCACCACGGTCGAGAGCTCCATGCCGGTCATCTGAAAGGCCCCGTCGCCCACCAGCGCGATCACCGTGAGGTCGGGCCGTGCCGTCTTCGCCCCCACCGCCGCCGGCACCGCGAACCCCATCGACGTGTAGTAGGCCGGCGCGATGAACTCCGTCTGCCCTCGGATCACGAGCTCGCTGGCCGCGAACAGCGCGTCGCCCACGTCGGCGATCACGAGCGTCTTGTCGTCGAGCGACTCGTCGAGCCGACGAACGAGCCGCGTGGTCGTGATCGGGGCGTCGGGCACGAGCGTGAACGCGCCGGCGGCCGCGGCGGGACCGGGGGGCAGCGAGCGGGACGGCGGCCGGGGCCGCGCGGCGGCGAGCCCGCGGATGAAGTCATCGAGGAGCACGTGATGGAAGTGATGGTGGCTGATCCGCAGCTCGTCGCTCGTGGCGAAGATCGTCCGCGTGGGATCGAGCTTCGCGGTGAAGATGCCGAGGTCGATGTCGGTGAGGAGCGTGCCGAGGAGGATCAGGCAGTCGCTCTCCTCCACGAACTCCGTCACCTCGCGACGTCCCATCGCCCCCTCGTAGAGGCCGATGTAGAGCGGGTGCACCTCGCTGATCACGCTCTTGGCGAGCATCGTGGCGGCGATGGGGATGCCGCTGGCCTCGGCGAGCGCCACGGCGTCGGCGTGGAGGCCGTAGCGGTGCAGCTCGATGCCCGCGATGATCACCGGCCGCTTCGCCTCGGCAAGGCGTTCCGCCGCCTCCTTCACCGCCTCGGCGAGCGCGTCGGGGTCGCTCTTCCGCGGCGGATGCACGTAGGGCCGGATGTGCTCCGGCACCACGCCCACGATGTCGCGCGGCAGCTCGATGTAGACCGGCGCCTTGGTGCGGTGGGCCGTGTCGAGGAGGTAATCGATGTCGCGAAAGGCCGTGGCCGGATCGGTGATCTCGCGGCTCGCGGCGCAGATCTTCTCGAACACCTCGAGTTGCGTGCGCCACTCGCGCACGCGATGGTGGAGCAGCGGGTTGTTGGCCCGTTCGCCCAGGCCCGGCGCGCCCGAGATGAGCACCACGGGGCTCTTCTCGGCCGAGGCACCGGCAATCGAGTTGGCCAGCGACAGCCCGCCCACGCCGTAGGTGACGCACACCGCCCCCATGCCGTTGACGCGGGCATAGGCGTCGGCCGCGAACCCCGCGCAGTCCTCGCGGGTGCAGTTCACGAGGTCGAGCGGGCTGTGCTCGAGCATGCTGTAGAAGGCGAGCACGTAGTCGCCCGGCAGGCCGAACACGTGACGGATCCCGTAGTCGGAGAGCCGGCGGATCAGGTACTGCCCGATCGACAGGCTGGTGACGCTTTCCGCCCGCTGCACCGCAGGCCGTCGTCCGAGCGCCGGGACGAGGCCGTTATCGAGGCTCGATCCGAGAACGATCGACATGGTCGCCTCCGGGATCTGAAGACCCTCATCGCGCCAGCCGTCGCCGCCGCGCGGCGAGCATCACGAGCCAGAATCCGAGGAACCCCGCCACGCAGCCGAGTACGACGAGCAGGCGCCGCGGGTCGTGATTGAACTGCCACGCCCCGATGCCATGCACGAGGCCCCACGCCACGATGCCCGCCATGATCCAGCGGATGATCCGCTCGGCGCCGGGAGGTGAAGTGGGGATCGCCATCGGTCCATTTTACGCCCGACCCCCGCCGGCGGCCGCTCGGACGCCGGCGCAAAAAAAAGGCCCCCGGAACGGCCCAGGTACCAGGGGGGCGGAGAACCTGGACCGTTTCCGGGAGCGATTGGACGGACAGTGCCGAGGGCCTCTCTCGAGGTCGGCGGTCGGCTTCCGTGCCACCGCCGACTTCGAGTGGGGCGGGTGTGTCACCAGCCCCTTGGCCTTCAGGCGGGGCGGACAATAGGGAGCGGTTTTCGCCGGGTCAATGCCGCTTCAACAGCCGATTCACGACGATTCCTCGGCGCCTCACCCTCCGCCAACCCGCCCATGCTGCCGCCCTGCGAGAGACTGGCGAGACGGCGAGGGCTGCGCCGAACCGGATATGATCCCGGCGCCCGTCCACGGGCGACGAGTCCACGATCGCGATCGCTCGTCCACGCATCCCAACCAGGAATCACCGCTCCGATGACCGTCACACTCTCCTCGCCCGCCTCCATCGCCGACGCGGGCGCTCCTCCCAGCGCCGAGGCCTGGGCGGCAGCCTTCGGGGCGGCGCTTCCCTACGCCGACTTCCTCGCGAAGCACGCCACGCCCGACCAGCGGCAGCGATGGGAGGCCGTGCACGGCCGCGTGACGCTCACGCCGTCCCAGCGGGCGCTCCTCGCGGGCTTCGTGCGACGCATGCCGGTGCTCGTGCTCGCCGGAGCGTGGTGCGGCGACTGCGTGAACCAGTGTCCGATCTTCGCGCACTTCGCCGCGGCCGCACCGGTCATCGACGTCCGCTTCCTCGACCGCGACGCGATCCCCTCGATCGCCGCCCATCTCAAGGTGTGCGGCGGCCAGCGGGTGCCCGTGGCGGCGTTCTTCAGCGAGGACTTCGCGCCCATCCTCTTCTACGGCGACCGCACCCTCTCCTCGTACCGCGCCGCCGCCGCCACGCAGCTCGGTTCATCCTGTGCCTCGGGCGCCGTTCCCCCGGCCGCCGACGCGCTCTCCGCCGTCGTCGCCGACTGGCTCGACCAGTTCGAGCGGGTGCATCTCATCCTCCGGCTGTCGGCGCGGCTGCGTGAGAAGCACGGCGACTGACCATGAGCAGCCGCGAACGCTGGACCGTGTACCCGCTGCTGTTCCTGGCGATCGGCCTCGCCTTCCGCGCGGTCGCGATCCCGCCCGAGCGACTCGACGTTCGGGCCGTGGAGACCGAGACGCTCACCTGCGGCGAGATCATCGTCACGTCGCAGGACGGGGTGCGCGTCGTGCACATCGGCCGCGTGAAAGGGGGAGGCGGCGGCCGCATCGAGATCAACGACCCGGCGGGCGTCGAGGCGATCGCGATCGGCACGAGCCCGGGCATCCGCGACGGCGGGATCGAGTTCTTCGACGCCGCAGGGCGACCGATGGGGCGGTTCGTGGGTTCGATGCCCGAACCTGCGTCAGCCGCTTCCCAGCCGGAAGCGCCCTGACGGGCCTCGCTCCGCCATTGGATCGTCGGCCGAAATACACCCGGCAGGACTCGAACCTGCAACCCTCGGTTCCGAAGACCGATGCTCTATCCATTGAGCTACGGGTGCCTGTCGCCAATCGTAGCGGTTTTGCGGCCGGGTCAACCGGCCGGGGGACGGGCGGGCCGCGGCTCACGGCGGCCGCCCGTCGTGTATCCTTGACGGAAAGGTGGGGTCGTTCGGACGGAGACGGGCGGCTGACGCCCGAGGGGCCCGTCCGCGAACCGTAGCACGGCATGGCACACATCACTCTCCGCGTGCTCCACGGCGCCGACCGCGGCCGCGTGTTCGCCGACATCCCCACGCCCGTCACGATCGGTCGCGAGGAGGGCAACTCGGTCCAGCTCAACGACGAGCGGATCAGCCGCTACCACCTCAAGCTTCAGGACGACAACGACAAGATCGTCGCCACCGACCTCGAGAGCACCAACGGCACGAAGGTCAACGGCGAGGAGATCCAGGTGCGCATCGTGCGGCACGGCGACATGATCTCGCTCGGTCGCTCGCTCCTGCTCGTCGGCTCGCACACCGACATCGACCGCCGCATCGCCGCCGTCGCCGCCCGCAACGTCCCCTCGGCGGCCGGCGAGGCGAAGCAGATCGAGGAACGGATGAAGCGGATCGCCGAGCACCAGTCCGACGTCATCGAAGACATGTCGGCCGTGCGCTCGCCGCTCCTGCCCGGCGGGCCGCCGCCCCTGCCCGAGCGCTTGAGCCCCGCGCAGATGGCCGAGCTCGTCGAGCTGCTCGAGTACGTCCAGGGCGTGCTCCACGACGCGACGACCGGCGCCGTGATGCGGGCCGGCGCGGAGAAGGTGGAACTCGAGTTCCCCGACTGGCAGCGGGTCCTGGAACTCCAGGCCCGTCTCGCGGAACTGCTGCGGGGCGTGGGCGACCCTGATCCGGGCTGACCCGCCCGGGGCAGCCGCCGCGATACACTACGGCCTCCCCTCGCGAGGCCCACGGATGAGCACGCCGTCGTTCGCCCATCTCCACTGCCACAGCCACTACAGCCTGCTCGACGGCGCGAGCTCGATCGACCGGCTCGTGTCGCGGACGGCGGAGCTGGGCATGAACGCCCTGGCCATCACCGACCACGGCAATCTCCACGGGGCGCTCGAGTTCTACGAGACCGCGAAGAAGGCGGGCATCAATCCGATCATCGGCTACGAGGCCTACATCGCCCCGGGCAGCCGGTTCCAGAAGGACGCCGGCAGCCAGCGGGATTCGAGCTACCACCTCACGATCCTCGCCCGCGACCGCACCGGCTTCGCGAACCTGCTCAAGCTCGCCACGAAGGCCTACCTCGAGGGCTTCTACTTCAAGCCGCGGATCGACCGGGATCTGCTCGCCGAGTTCGGCGAGGGCCTCGTCGTGCTCTCCGGCTGCCTGTCCGGCGAGTTCAGCCGTTCGCTCGTGGGAAGCTCGCGGGAGCAGCGTGAGTCGCTCGCGCAGGCCCGCGAGGTGGCCGGCTGGTTCCAGAAGACGTTCGGCGACCGTTACTTCATCGAGATCCAGGACAACGGCCTCGACGTCCAGCGGCAGGTGACCGACGCCGCGCTCGAGATCTCGCGGGAGCTCGGCATCCCGCCCGTGGCCACATGCGACTGCCATTACGTCAACCGCGAGGACGCCGAGGCCCAGGACATCCTGCTCTGCGTCAACACGGGCCGCTTCCGCAACGACACCTCGCGGATGCGGATGGACTCGAGCGAGTTCTACCTCAAGAGCCCGCAGGAGATGCACGAGGCGTTCACGGGCCTCGACCGGTCGTTCGTGGCGGAGGCGGTGGGCCGCAGCCAGCAGATCGCCGACGCCGTGTCGATCGAGCTCGATCTCGGCAAGCGGCACTTCCCCGGGTTCGACGTGCCGCAGGGCCGCACGGCCTCCGAGGAGCTCCGGCGCCTGTGCCTCGAAGGGCTGCGCGAGCGATACGCGACCGTGGCCAAGCGCTGGGCCGACGAGGCGATCCCGGCCAACCCCGCCGGCGCACCGCTCCACACGCAGGTGCTCGAGCGGCTCGACCGCGAGCTCGCCGTGATCGACACGCTCGGGTTCGCGAGCTACTTCCTCATCGTCTGGGATTTCGTGCGGCACGCCCGCGAGCAGGGCATCCCGGCCGCGGCCCGTGGATCGGGCGTCGGCGCGCTCGTCGCCTATTCGCTCTATCTCTCGCACGTCTGTCCGCTGGAGTACGACCTGCTGTTCGAGCGGTTCCTCGACGTGAATCGGCGCGAGGCGCCCGATATCGACATCGACTTCTGCAAGGAGCGGCGCGGCGAGGTCATCGACTACGTCAAGAAGAAGTACGGCGACGCCAACGTGGCCCAGATCGGCACGTTCGGCACGCTGGCGGCCCGGGCGGCGATCCGCGACGTGGGCCGGGCGCTGGGCCTGCCCGTGCCGCGGGTCGATCAGATCGTGGCCCTCGTGCCCGATCAGCTCGGCATCTCGCTCGAAGACGCCACCGCCGACGGCTCGCAGCTCGCCGCGGCCTGCGAGGCCGATCCCGAGGTGCGGGAGCTCGTGCACCTCGCCAAGCAGATCGAGGGCCTGGCCCGCAACGTCGGTACCCACGCGGCGGCGGTCGTGATCGCCGACCGGCCGCTCGTGGAATACGTGCCGCTCTGCCGCGTGACGGGCAAGGAGGAGGTGATCACGCAGTGGGCCATGGGCGACGTCGAACGCGCCGGCCTGATGAAGATGGACTTCCTCGGCCTCCGCTACCTCACGGTCGTCGCCAAGACGCTCGACGTCATCTTCAGCACGCAGCAGCGCCGGCTCGATCCGTTCGCCTTCCCGCTCGACGATCCGGCGACCTACGCCACGCTCTGCCGCGGCGAGACGAAGGGCATCTTCCAGCTCGAGAGCGGCGGCATCCGCGACCTGCTCCAGCGGATGAAGCCCGACCACTTCCTCGACATCGTGGCCGTCAACGCCCTCTACCGCCCCGGCCCGCTCGAGGGCGGCATGGTGGATGAGTACGTGAACGTCAAACACGGCCGAAAACGGGCCGAGTTCCTCCACCCCGTGATGAAGGACGTCCTCGCCGAAACGCACGGCGTGATGGTCTATCAAGAGCAGGTGATGCGGATCCTGGAGCGGCTCGGGGGCATCGAGCTCTCGAGCGCGTACACCTGCATCAAGGCGATCAGCAAGAAGAAGCTCGAGATCATCGCCGCCTTCCGCGAGCAGTTCGTGAAGGGCTCGCAGGAGAAGGGGCTCTCCAAGCAGCAGGCCGAGGAGGTGTTCGCGCTCATCGAGAAGTTCGCCGGCTACGGCTTCAACAAGAGCCATTCCACGGCCTACGCCCTGCTCGCCTTCCAGACCGCCTACCTCAAGACGCACTACCCCACCGAGTTCATGGCCGCCCTGCTCTCGGGCGACATCACCGGCCGGAACTTCAAGAAGAAGGACTCGCTCGTCGAGCACATCGAAGACTGCCGCCGGATGGGGATCGAGGTGGCGCCCCCCGACGTCAACGCCTCGGGCCCCGACTTTACCGTCGCCGGCGGGACGATCCTGTTCGGCCTCGCGGCGGTGAAGGGCTGCGGCCTGCAGGCCGCCGAGGCCATCGCCGCGGAGCGGACGAAGAACGGACCGTATCGCGACCTGCACGACTTCTGCGGCCGGCTCGACTCGTCGGTGGTCAGCAAGACGGCGATCGAGAACCTGGCCAAGGCCGGCGCGCTCGACTCGCTCGGCGGCCACCGCGGCGCGCTCCTCGCCGGCGTCGAGAAGGCGATGGCGGCCGGCGCGGCACAGCTCGCCGACCGCAAGAGCGGCCAGAAGAACCTGTTCGCCGCCTTCGACGAGCCGCAGCCCGCGGCGGCCCCGGCCGTCGCCGCGGCCGGCCTTCCCGACGTGCCGTCCCTCTCCGACCTCGAGATGCGGTCGAACGAGAAGGAGGTGCTGGGCTACTACGTCCACAGTCATCCGCTCGCCGAGTACCAGGGCGTGCTCCAGGCGGTGTGCACGCACGGCACCGGCGACCTCGGCGGCACGAAGGCCAAGGACGACGTCGTGATCGGCGGCCTCGTCGCCGCGCTCAAGCTCTCCAACACGAAGCAGGCCCGGCCCGGCTCCACGCACACCCGCTACGGCATGTTCGACCTCGAGGACATGGACGGTCTCGTGCGCAGCATCTGCTGGCCCGAGGACTATGCCCGCGTGGGCGGCCACCTCCAGCCCGATGCCGTGGTGCTCGTCGCCGGCTCGATCGACCGCCGTGCGGGCAGCGAGGAGACGAACCTCATCGTCAACGAACTCGTGCCGATCGCGGACGTCTGGAAGCTCCAGCCACGGGTGGTGACCGTGCGGGTGGAGGAGTCGGCCCACGACGGCGGCATCATCGACCGCCTCGCCGAGGTCTGCCGCCGGCATCCGGGCAAGTCGGCCCTCCGGCTCGTGCTCGACCTGGCCGACGGCACCCGCGTGCTCCTCGAGGCCGACCGGGACCGCGTGGCATGGTCGGAGGGGTTCCAACGGGAACTCGTCGCCCTCCTCGGCCCGGGCTGCGTTCGGGCCCCGGTATCGTTCGGAGGCCGCCGCGAGGACGGCGCTTCGCGTCGGGGGCCGGCCGGCCGCACGGCCGCCGGCGTGGGCTGACCCCCTCCTGACCGCCCCAAACCTCGCATTGCCCTCCCGGCAGGGTGCCACTACGCTCACCAATCACGGTGTGGCCGGCTGCCGTCCGTACCCCACGGTCCCGGGTGAAATCGATGCATACGTCCCTTCGCCGCTCCTTTCGTTCCTGCCTGATTCCGCTCCTGGCCGCCGCCGTGGCCGTCGCGCCCGTGGCCCCGCTCTTCGGCCAGGGTGGTGGTGGCGGTGGGTTCCAGTCCGCCGGCGTCGTCGTCGACGCCAATGGCGTGCTCCGCACGAAGGCCGTCGCCGATCCCGGCCTCACCAAGGAGCAGCGGAAGGCCGCGGTCGCCGCGCTCCCGGGCAACCTCCAGAAGAAGGCGCCGCTGCGGAAGGTGGCCCTCTCGCGGCTCGAGGCCGCGGTGGCGAAGCATGTCGCCGACGGCCGCGGCGTGCCCGACGAGATTCAGAAGCTCGCCGGCCTGACGCGCGTCCGCTACGTGTTCGTCTATCCGTCCAAGGACGGCAAGCCGGGTGAGGTCGTGCTCGCCGGCCCCGCGGAACCCTGGATCACCGACCCCACCGGCCGTGCCGTCGGCGCCGAGTCGGGCAGCCCCACACTCCTGCTCGAGGATCTCGCGACGGCCATCCGCGCCTTCGCCCCGGGCCATCCCGGCGACCGCCTCATCGGCTGCTCCATCGATCCGACGAAGGAAGGCCTGGCCGCGATGCAGGACTTCCTCCGCAAGGTCGGCCGCGTGAATCCCCAGGGCTCGGCCGACCAGATCGTGTCCGGCATGAAGGAGGCTCTCGGCCCGCAGACGGTGACCGTGCAGGGCGTGCCGGCCGGCAGCCACTTCGCGCAGGTCATGGTCGAGGCCGACTACCGCATGAAGCTCATCGGCATCGGCCTCGAAGCCCCGCCGGTGAAGATGCCGACGTGGATCGAACTGGCCAGCGCCGGCGCCGTGGCGGCCAACGCCCTGCAACGCTGGTACTTCGTGCCCGACTACGAGTGCGTGCGGATCGCCGAAGACGACCTCGCGATCGAGCTCGTCGGCAGCGGCGTGAAGCTGCTCGGCGCCGACGAGGTCGTCCGTCCCGACGGCACGCGGCTCTCGGCCACGCGTTCCGACCGCGCGAGCAAGACGTTCACCGAGGCCTTCACCCGCAACTACGCCGAGATCGCCGCCCGCAGCCCGGTGTACGCGCAGCTCCGCACCGCGATCGATCTCGTGGTGGCCGCGGCCTACCTCCAGGAGCACGACGGCTACGGCAAGGCGGGCTGGTCGGCCGAGAAACTCCTCGATGAGAAGACCTGCCCCGTGGAGCGGCTCACGCCGCCGGCCCGCGCCGAGACGGCGATCCACGCGGTGTGGCGGAACAATCGCCTCCTCACCCCGATCGGCGGGGGCGTGACAATCCACCCGCGGCTGGCGCTCGATGCCCCGAACCTCCTCATGGACGAGAAGGGGGAGGTCGCCGCGGCCCACGCCTCTGCGAACGATCTGCCCGCTGAAGGCTGGTTCTGGGACTGACCTCCGTCGGGCGCCGCACGCTCGGGGCTGCCCATGCCCCGTCGCCGGACGTTCGCGGCGGGCATCCTGCCCGCCGCTCACTCGGATGCCGCCTTCGCTTCGCCATCCTGGCTTCGCTCGACGGCATACGCCGGCTCTCAGGGCATGGGCAGCCCCGAGCTGAGTTCACGGTGGCCGACACACACGTCGCTTCGTCGTTAGGCGCGTTTCACTCGCGATCCCTAACGCGGTGCATTCGGCGAGGGGTTGCCCGTGCCGAGGAGCCGGCCTCGCTGGTGAGCGCAGCCAGGATGGCGGAGCGAGCCAGCGCAGAGTGAGCGAAGGGCGGAGCCCGCAGCGAACGTCCGGCGATGCGGCACGGGCAACCCCGGCGCTGCGTCAGGCCTTCACACGCTCGAGGTAGTCGCCCGTGCGGGTGTCGATCTTGATCGTGTCACCCTGCTCGATGAACGCCGGCACGATCACCTCGGCACCCGTCTCCAGCTTTACGGGCTTCGACAGGTTCGTCGCCGTGTTGCCGCGGACGGCCGGCTCCGCGTACTCCACCTTCAGGAGCATGTGGTTCGGCGGCTCCATCGAGATCGGGTTGCCGTTGTAGAGCAGCATCGAGCAGACGGTGCCCTCCTTGATCCACTTCCAGGCGTCGTCCACCTGCTCCTTCGAGAGCTCATACTGCTCGTAGCTCGACTGATCCATGAATACGAACTGTTCCCCCTGCTTGTAGAGGAACTGCGCCTCGATCGTGCTGATGTCGGCGGCATCGAGCGAGTCGCCGCTCTTGTAGGTGCGATCGAGGACGGTGTTCCGCAGCAGGTTCCGCAGCTTGCACTTGTAGAGTGCCTGACCCTTGCCGGGCTTCACGAAGTTGCACTCGATCATGATGTACGGGTCGCCGTCGATCTGGACCTTGAGTCCCTTCTTGAACTCACTGGTGTTGTAGGCTGGCACTGTCGCTCATCGCTCCTGTGATGGATCGCGTTTTCCTTCGGGGTTCGACGCCCGTATCCTTGGCAGGTCGTCAAGCGTGGCCGCACACGTGCAGCCTGTCAACTTGGGTCGTCCGACGCCGATGCCCACCGCCGCCGTCCTCCGCGACCCGCCTCCCGCACGCTGGCAGCGGGAACTCGCCGACGCGATCCGCGATCCCGGGGAGCTCTGTGCCGAGCTCGGTCTCGATCCGCGCACCGTCGGAGTGCCGGTGCGGGCGGCGGCCGACTTTCCGCTCCTCGTGCCCCGGCCCTTCGTCCAGCGCATGCGCCCCGGAGACCCGCACGACCCGCTGCTCCTTCAGGTGCTTCCGCAACGCGAGGAAGACCGTGACGTGCCCGGGTTCACTGCCGATCCACTCGACGAGTCGGAGGCCCGCGCGGCCCCGGGGCTCGTGCGGAAGTACGCCGGGCGGGCCCTCGTGCTCGTGACCGGCGGCTGCGCGGTCAACTGCCGCTACTGCTTCCGCCGCGAGTTCCCCTACGCCGAGGCGGGGGCCACGCGGCGGGGCGTCGAGGAGGCGCTCGATGCGATCGAGGCCGATCCCACGCTCGCCGAGGTGATCCTCTCGGGAGGCGATCCGCTCTTGGCCGACGACGCCTTCCTGCGGCGGATCGTGGAACGCCTCGACGGCATACCGCACGTCCGCCGGCTGCGGATTCACTCCCGCCTGCCGGTCGTGCTGCCCTCGCGGATCGATGCCGGCCTGCTCGACGTGCTCCGCTCGTCGAGGCTCGCCCGCGTCGTCGTGATCCACGCCAACCATCCGGCGGAACTCGACGACGCGGTGGCGGCGGCACTGCGCCGGCTCGCCGACGCGCCCGCCGTGCTCCTCAACCAGGCGGTCCTGCTCGCGGGCGTCAACGACTCGGCCGCGGTGCTCGCGGCGCTCTCCGCGAGGCTCGTCGAACTGGGCGTGGTGCCGTACTATCTCCACCTTCTCGACCGCGTTCGCGGAGCGTCCCACTTTGAGGTCGCGGAGCCGCGTGCCCGGGAGTTGCACCGCGAGCTTCGTGACACCCTGCCGGGATACGCCGTACCGCGGCTGGTGCGCGAGGTGCCGGGAGAGCCGGCGAAACGCTGGCTGGCATGACCGATGATCGCTGACCGTTCGCCCACAGACCCTTCGGAGAACAGGCCATGAGGATTCTTGTCGCGGTGGACGGTTCGGCGGCCGCGCTCGACGCGGTGCGGATGGTGGCCCGGCTGGTCGATCCCGCGGCCGACGGCATGGCCCTCTATTTCTCCCCCCGTGAACTGCGGACGCGGGTGCCCGACGGGTCGCAGTCGATCATCGGCGGCGCCGCCGCCGCGGTGTTCGCCGACGCCCGCGATCTTCTCCCGGCCGACATCGCCTCGCGGGCGGAGTTCTTCCAGGACGACGCGCCCGCCGCCGTCGGCATCCTCGATGCCGCGGCCGGCTGGAAGGCCGACATGGTCGCCGTCGGCGCCCGCGGTCACGGCTCGCTGCAGCGGCTCCTCGGGAGCGTGTCGCGGGCGGTCGTGCATGGGGCCGACCTCCCGGTGCTGGTGGTCCGCGCGGCGCCGCCGACGGACCGCGGCTTGAAGGTGCTCGTGTGCCATCATGCGGCGAGCGCCGCGGCGGTCGCCAAGGCGCTGGGGCACGTCCACTGGCCGGCCGACACCGAGGGGCGCGTGATCGGCGTGGCCGAGTCGCTGCTCGCGGGTCCGCTGCCAGCCTGGATCGAGAAGCGGGTCCGCGACCCCGACACCGCGGCGATCGCGAAGGCGTGGCAGGAGGAGCACGACACCGAGGTGGCCGAGCTCGCCGGCCGGCTGACGGCGTTCGCCTCGGAACTGCCCGCCGTGTTTCGCGACGCCGCGCCGATCGTGGCCCAGGGGAACCCGGGCGAGAAGATCATCGACGAGGCGAAGCACGCGGGCACCGACCTCGTCGTGCTCGGCCGCACGCCCTCCGACGCCCTCTCCCGCTGGCTGCTCGGCAGCACGTCGGAGGCGGTGCTCGCGCACGCGGCCGCGAGCGTGCTCATCGTGCCCGTCGAGAAGAAGTGAGCGAACCCCGCGTTTTTCGCGAATTCTTGCCGTCCCTGCTGGGTTTGCGACGGCCGGGGGTCGATCCCTAGACTCCTCCGCCCCGAGGTCAGGACGACCCCCTTCCGAGGAGAACGGATTCATGCGGCGATTCGCCCGCCCCGCGCGCCCTGCGCGCCGCCCCCGATCGGCCCCCGTCCACCGAGATTCACCCGCCCGGCTCGAGCGGCTCGAGCCGCGGCTGGCGCTCGCCACGTTCGATCTCGCGATCACCACGGCCGACGTGCCGCTTGCCAAGAACCCGTACGGCCTCACGCAGTACGACGGCACGGTCTGGGCCTCGGCGTTCGGAACGTTCGGTGCGACCAAGGATCAGGACGGGACGAACGGCTACCTCACCTGGGATCCGTCGGGCAACGTCACGGTCAACTACGGCCAGCCGGTCACGCCGCCGGGCGTTTCGAACATCCTGGCGTCGGGATTCGCCGGCGACACCACGATCACCCTCTCGCCGGCCGATGCGGCGAAGGTGTCGGTGGGGATGCGCGTCTCCGGAGGCGTGCAGAACCAAGGGGGCACCAGCAACGCGCTGGGACGCGACGCGATCGTGATCGGCGTCGATCCGACCACGGGCGTGGTCTCGCTCAACGTCCGGAACGCGGCGGATCTCTCCGGACTCACGCCGGTGGTCAGGAACTTTGCCGCCGTTGGAACCAAGGGCGACACGAAGTTCAAGCTCGTGAACCCGGCCGACGCCGCGTCCATCACGAAGGGCATGGCCCTCAACGGAGGCGCCGTGGGGGTCAACGCATTCGCGTCGACCGCCAAGGTGACGCAGGTCGATTCCGACGGCACCGTGCACGTCAACTCGCAACTGATCGAGAACATCGCGGGCGTGCCGGCGGCGCCGCTCACGCCACTGCCGTTGGCCACCGGCACGATGGGGGCGGGCTTCATCACGCTCGCCGATCCGTCGAAGGCGGCGCTCATCAAGTCGGGAATGCTCGTGAGCGGCGGGATCAAGGACGGCGACGGGCAGGTCGTGCAGGCGTTCTTTCCGAACGTGGTCGTCGACAAGGTCGTGGGGGCTGTCGTGTACCTCAAGCCCGAAGTGGCGGTGCAGACGAAGCTCGGTGACTACAGTTCGGGGTCGTACGTCCCGCAGGGGCCGGTGAACTTCCAGACGTCCACGCCGGGTACGGTCACGTTCACCGGCAACAGCCCCGGCCCGGTGACGTTCCTGCAGTCGCTGCCGAGCCAGCAGCTCACGCGAGGGCAGACGCTGAACCTCAAGCTCCCGGTAAACACCACGACGGGCCAGCTCGGCAACGTGCGGATGGTGTTCACCGTGGGCGGCCCGGGCTGGATGGCCGTGGATCAAGCGGGCGGCGTGGCCGCCCCCACCGCGTACGGCGACCCCTACTTCCGCAAGACGATGTTCGACTTCGTCGAGTTCACGCTCAATGTGAAGAACGACGGCACGGCCGGCACGTTCTTCCTCAACACGTCCACGGTCGATCAGTTCGGGTTCCCGATCCAGATCCAGGTCGTGCCGCCGCTGGCGGAAGCTCCGGCGACGATCGGCGTGATGCCGTCCCGCGACGACGTCTTCACGCGGTACACGAACTTCATCGGCCAGCAGGTCTCGGACACGAACGCCCAGGCCTTCTACACGAGCCTCGCCACCGTGCAGACGGCCGTCGATGGCTCGAGCCTGCGGATCATGTCGCCCACCGACCGCGTGAACCTCGCGAAGGTGAATGCCAACAAGCCGATCCCGGCGAACATGAAGACCTACTTCGACGGGCAGATCCGCAGCTTTTTCGACACGTACGATCCCACGAAGCAGCCGGGGGCCACGTTCACGATGACGAACGTCCCCGGTGGGAACTTCACCGGCAAGGGGAGCCAGGCCGGGTCAAACTCGTCGCTCCACGACCTCCAGGGTTCGGTGATCACCCTTGGCAGCGGCCAGCGCGTGCTGCGGATGACCGACGTGACCGTGGGCGCGAACGTCGTCGGCAAGACCTGGACGTACGACGTCTACGAGCCGTTCTTCAACACCAACGGGTACCCGAATCATCCGGCTCCGCCGTCGTGGCTCGCCGGCACGACCGAGTCGCCGACCGAGATGGTGTTCGCCGGCGACGGCGTGTTCGCCGACAACAAGAACGCCGATGCGTCGAAGCAGCAGCCGCGGCCGGCGGGCGTGCCCGCCGACGGCGAGACCGCCTGGCGGACGCTTCTCGGCGCGCTCGAGAACCGGATCGTGACCGCCCTCAACCGCGGGATCGCGCTCAACGACTACGCCGACTGGACCTACGGGAGCCAGTTCTCCTCGGTGCCGACGCAGGTGGACGTGAACGTGGGGAACACGCTCCAGCAGGTGGGCGAGGTCTACACCGTCGTGAAGGGCATGAGCGTGTCGGGCCCGGGCATCCAGCCCGGCACGATCGTCACGGGGGTGACGCCCATCGGCGGCGGATCGAGCGCCGTCTACACGCTGTCAAAGCCCACGACGGTGCTATCGAAGCAGACGAACCAGAACGTGGTCTTCAGCTATGACGGCGTGCCGAACCCGTTCTACGGCGGGACGGCCACGACGCGGGTCAACAACCCGCAGCAGGTCTGGAACGCCTACGCCCAGTTCTTCCACCAGGAGAACGTCAGCCATGACGGACTGGCCTACGGCTTCTCCTACGATGACCAGGGGGGCTTCTCGTCCACCCTGGCCAGCGGCAGCGCCACGCAGATGCCTCAGGCCGCCACGATCCGCCTCGGCAAGGACGCCGTGACGAACCGGCCGGCGGTCGATCTCGACGGCAACGGCATCACCGACCTCATCTGGCGCGACGTGG
>Ga0233425_10003258_pt1 | contig 29908 bp, 32 predicted proteins | sample Watercolumn_Towu_2_FD_181712 | JGI IMG/M metagenome (GOLD analysis project Ga0233425, IMG submission 181712) | Freshwater microbial communities from Lake Towuti, South Sulawesi, Indonesia - Watercolumn_Towuti2014_140_MG | ecosystem: Environmental > Aquatic > Freshwater > Lake | place...
TGTACGACCAGACCAAAGCCGAAGCGCACGAACTCGCTCTGAAAATGATTCAGGATGGCCTGCCGCTTGTCATCGTACAGCCCGGGCTGGTGTACGGCCCCGGCGATACAAGCAGCGTCCGCGCTTCGTTGATTCAATATCTCAAAAAGCAGCTGCCTGTCATGCCTGCCCAGACTTCCTTCTCGTGGGCGCACGTGGACGATGTTGCCCGCGCCCACTGGCTCGCCATGGAAAAAGGAAAAACCGGGGAGAGTTACAACATCTGCGGGCCGACACATAAATTCACCGATGCGCTTGAACTGGCAAAAGAGGTTTCCGGCGTCAGGCTTCCGATGGCTGCGCCGGCGCCGATGCTTAAAGCCATGTCTGTGATGATGTCTGTCTTCGACAGATTTATTCCGCTGCCGGAAAGCTACACCGGCGAGGGACTGCGAATCATTGCGGGCAGAACTTATATTGGCAGCAACACAAAAGCAAAACGCGAACTTGGTTACGATCCGCGCCCGCTCAGGGAAGGCTTCGCTGAAACCGTAAAGCATGAAATGAAATTGTTGGGGATGTAAGATGAAATCAATCCACCTCGGCCGATTATTCGGCCTGCAAATTAAAATCCTGCCGCTGGCATTTGTCGGGATGTTGATGCTATGGGTTGGATTCTCAGCCGCCGCTTTTTTCGGATTCGGAATCCCGTTCGGCGAATCCATCCTGCTCGGATTCATTGCCGCGCTTCTGCACTGGACCTTTGAACTGGTTCACGGACTGGGACATGCCCTTGCATCCAAACAGACTGGTTTCCCGATGACTGGCATGACCCTCGGCACACTCGCCATCTTCGCGCAGACGCATTACCCAAAAGATGAACCTGAACTTCCGCCGTCCATTCACATCAAGCGCGCGCTGGGCGGACCGCTTATCAACGGATTGTTATCCATCGCCTTCTTTCTAGCCCTGCCTCTCTGGCGCGGGAATTGGTACTGGCTCGGCATGTTTGCGCTGTTTGAAAATCTTTTTGTTTATACTCTGCAAATCCTCCTTCCGCTCAGCTTTAATGACGGCGGTACGATCTGGAAAAATCTGCGCAGGAAATCACCCTGAAAAGCAATGACCTTCGGCGTTCCTGTCTGTGACGCATGGCACTACTCGCATTTGTAGGAAAACGACATAATCAAGCTGGCGGGAATTCCCGCTAATTACTGTCTAACTTCTCGAATAAAGGAGATGGAATGCCAGCAAAAGGTTGGATCGAAGTCAGCGATTCTTATTGCAAAGGATGTGAACTTTGCATTAGCGCCTGTCCGCAGGGTGTGATGGAACTGAACATGTCACACCTCACTCCCAAGGGCTACCACCCCGCGCACACGTTCAAGGACGGTTGCACGGGGTGTGCTATTTGTGCCCTGGTCTGCCCGGATGCGGCGATCACGGTGTATCGCGAAGTGACGAAGGCTGTGCCAGTACCTGCATAGTGTAAAGACACGGCGGGACAATACATCGCCAAAACCATTGCGTGATTCGCTGTGCCCCTACGGAGATAAATAAAAAAATGCCCAAAGAATTATGGAAAGGCAACGAAGCCATTGCCGAAGCCGCCGTCCGCGCGGGGCTGGAGGCATACTTCGGTTACCCCATCACCCCGCAAACTGAAATTCTGGAATACCTGTCGCGCCGTATGCCCGAACTGGGTCGTACTTTCGTGCAGGCAGAATCTGAACTCGGCGCGATCAACATGGTCTATGGCGCGGCCTGCACCGGCGTGCGCGTCATGTCCTCCTCCTCCAGCCCGGGTGTGAGTTTGATGATGGAGGGAATTTCCTACATCGCCGGGACGGAAATCCCCGCGGTGTTGGTCAATGTGATGCGCGGCGGACCGGGACTCGGAAACATCGCGCCCGCGCAAGGCGACTACAACCAGGCAGTCCACGGCGGCGGACATGGAGATTATCAACCTATCGTGCTGGCTCCCGCTTCGGTGCAGGAAGCAATTGACTTAACGGTTCTTTCCTTTGACCTAGCGGAGAAGTACCGCGCCATTTGCATGGTCATCCTCGACGGCTGTGTGGGGCAAATGATGGAGCCTGCTGAAATGCCCGAAATGAAACCCGTCCATCGCGAGAATTGGGATTGGAACACAGACGGCAAGATGGGCAAACGCGAACGGCGAGTCCTTTCTTCGATCTATATTGATCCAGTTGATGAAGAGCATATGAACCTGCGCTTGTTGAATCGCTGGAAGACCATTCAGGCGAATGAAGTCCGCTACAAGGAATACTTCCTCGACGACGCAGAGGTCGTGGTTGTCGGCTTTGGCACGGCGGGACGTGTTGCACTGTCCGCTGTCCGCGAGGCACGCACTCAGGGAATCAAGGTGGGGTTGTTAAGGCCGATCACTGTCAGCCCGTTTCCGTATGAGGTGATAGACCAGCTCACGGGCCGGGTTGAGGCGTTCCTTGTCACAGAGATGAACTCCGGTCAAATGCTGGAAGACGTCCGCCTGGCAGTCAAAGGCCGCGTGCCTGTCGAGTTCTATGGGCGGCTCGGTGGAGTCGTTCCCTTCCCCGATGAAATTCTGAGCGAGATCCATCGCATGGCTGAGACCAAACTCGGCGTGACAGACAACCCGCGTGACGCATGGCTTGAACGAATGGCTCATGTCGTCTAATGTCATTGCGAGACGGGCGATCTTCCGTCGAAGCAATCTCGTATCGAGTTTGGGGATTGCTTCGGGCGAAGAACAAAAGCGCCCTCGCAATGACGAGGAACAAAATATATGGCAATTGAAAATTTAGTTTACGACAGACCTGAAGGATTTACCGAGACGCCCACCCACTACTGCCCGGGCTGTACGCATGGCGTGGCGCACCGTTTGGTGGCGGAAGTTCTGGAAGAGATGGGCGCGATTGACCGCACGATCGGCGTTGCGCCTGTGGGCTGTTCGGTCTTTGCCTACAATTATTTTGACACCGATTTTGTCGAAGCGCCGCACGGGCGGGCGCCGGCCATGGCAACCGGCGTCAAGCGCGTGATGCCTGACCGAATCGTGTTCACATATCAAGGCGACGGCGACCTGGCTTCAATCGGCATGGGAGAGATCGTTCATGCCGCGGCGCGCGGCGAAAACATCACGGTCATCTTCATCAACAATGCCAACTACGGCATGACAGGCGGCCAGATGGCGCCGACCACCCTGCCCGGCATGAAGACCACCTCTTCCACCAATGGCCGCGATGTAGAGACTCAAGGCTTCCCAATCAAAGTCTCTGAGATGCTTTCCACGTTGGACGGAGTAGGCTATTGCGTGCGCCGCTCCCTGCACGACCCGAAGAACATCCGCCTCGCGAAGAAGGCTATCCGCATGGCGTTTGAGACCCAGGCGCGCGGGCTGGGCTTCTCGATGGTGGAATTGCTTTCCACCTGCCCGACCAACTGGGGCATGACGCCGGTCAACTCGTTGAAGTTTGTCGAAGAACACATGTTGCCGTTTTATCCGCTGGGCGATTTCAAGGTCAGTGATGCAATAAAACAGATAAAGATCTAAACAGTTCATAGTTAATGGATCATGGGAAAACCATCAACCATTTTCCATCAACTATCATGAACGGAGTGAACAAATGCAAAAAGAAATCATCATCTCAGGCTTTGGCGGGCAGGGCGTGCTGTTTGCGGGCCAGGTCATTGCTTACGCGGCGATGGACTCAGGCAGGGAAGTAACCTGGATTCCATCCTACGGGCCCGAAATGCGCGGCGGGACTGCGAACTGTACCGTGGTCATTGCCGACCATGAAATTGGTTCGCCGCTGGTGAAGAATCCGCCGCTTGTGATTGCCCTGAACCTGCCTTCATACGACAAATACGAACCGCTGATGCAGGCTGGCGGAACTCTGGTCGTCAACCAATCCATGGTGGATCGCGGCGCAAAACGCGGCGACATCAATACGGTCTTTGTCTCTGCCAATGAGATCGCAGAACAGATCGGCGACAAAAAATTAACCAACATGGTCGCAGTCGGCGCGCTGCTGGCGGCCCTGCCTGAGGTCACGCTTGAAACGCTCGAAGCCGCGTTGAAGGCGCACCTGCCGGCAAGGCATCAGCATTTACTCCCGAAAAATTTCGAAGCCCTGCGCCGCGGGTTTGAATCTGCAAAAGCGCAGATGGCAGTTGCAGCGTAAAGCGAAAATAACAATCGAAAGAAAGTCCGTCTCTTTGCGAGGCGGACTTTTTGTTGTTGTAAAATTGAGGAATGGAACTACAAGTCACGCCGCAAATCGAGATCATCGAAGGAACAAAAACGGAACTCGAATCCCTCTACCGCGTCATCATCCACAACGACGATGTCACGCCGATGGATTTCGTGGTGAACGTGCTTACCTCCATTTTCATGCTCAGTCAGCCGGATGCGGCAGAGGTCATGCTGACCGCGCATTACAGCGGCGCGGCGTATGTGCAAACCCTCCCCAAATCTGAGGCGGAGAAGCGCATTAACAAGGCGCACTTCGCGGCCGGGCTTGAAGGCTATCCGCTCCATTTTTCAATCGAACCAGAATAATTTCCGTTCTTATTTGCCCTAAACTCGATATACCCTAAAATCGGGCAATGGACATTGTATTTATCATAATATTATTGTATAGTGTCCATAATCGATTTCACCCGCCAAGGCCGGAGGCTCTATGAAAACCAACCCCATCAAACTGCATGAAAAAAAATTCACGGACGCACAGGAAAAATTTGAAGGCGCAAGGCAGGAATACTTAAAGGCTATTGAAGGCTTACAGGCATTTGCCGAGCCGAGACTCGCGCAATCAACCTCACTTGTGATGCGCGCCGCCTACTCCGACAGGGTGGCCTGGGTGATGGCGGTCATGGCAAAATTGGCATATGTTGAGTTTGAGAGCAGCGAGGAGGAACTTGCCCGCCTCATTTTCAACCTGAAAAGCGGTGGGTTTGAATTGGTCAGCACTTTCTCCAAAGGCAGCACGCAAGCCTTTCTGGCGAAAAACTCAAATATGTATGTGCTCGCCTTCAGGGGCACCGAACCCAAGAAGATTGAAGACATTAATACCGATATCCGCGCTTATAAACTCTCCACACGACAAGGCCGAGTCCACGCGGGTTTCCAGGAGGCATATGATGATGTTGCCGAGGAGATCGAAAAAAGTTTTCTAAAAAGTGAAAACTGGGTCTGGCCTTTGTACATCACCGGCCATTCGCTGGGCGGCGCGCTTGCCACAGTTGCCACACAGAATCTTGAACATAAGATCAAATCGCAGATCGCGGCATGTTATACATTTGGCAGTCCGCGGGTCGGCAATAAAAACTATGAGCGCAGTACCAAAGCCCCGTTCTATCGCATCGTTCACAGCACCGACATCGTCACGCTCGTCCCAAACATCGGCTTCAGACATATCGGTGACGCGCGCTATCTGTCCTATTGCAGCCCCGATAGCGAGGATTTTCATTTTTATCGCAACATTCCCTTCTTCCGCAGGCTGTGGGAAATGATCCTCGCCATCTTCATACCGCTCAACTGGCCGCGCTGGGTCACATGCCATTCCATGGCAGAATACGAACGGAAATTGAGAATCTATGCAATTGCAAGAAACAAATAACATGCCTATAAGTGGAAGACGTGGGTGATCAACTGGAACTTCTCACTTCCATCAACCTCGACGATCTTGTCTCGGCATTCGGCTGGCAGGATCGTCCGTTTTTGGCGCGCCTGCTGCGAAGAATCTTTTTCAAGCCTGCGCAAACCCTCGCAAGCTATGTGGTTGAATTTGACAACGCTGTGGAGGCCCTCGGCCTGGCGGATGCTTCACGCCTGATAACAAAACGCTTCGTCAAAGATGTGCGCGTCTTCGGTTCTGACCTGATACCTGATTCCGCTTTTCTGGCATTGTCCAACCACCCGGGCATGACCGACACCGTCTCGCTGTTTTGCGCGCTCAACATCCCGCAGCTGAAGATCATCGCGCTTGACCGTCCCTTTCTCACCGCACTGCCCAACACCAGCAGACAGCTTTTCTACGTCAAAGATGACCCAGCCTCACGCATGGCTCTCGTCCGTCAGGTCAGCGGGCATTTGCGCGCCGGCGGCGCAGCGCTTACCTTCCCCGCCGGTGAGATCGAACCCGACCCGGCTGTTTATCCCGGCGCTGCAGAATCCCTTCGCGGCTGGGCGGACAGCGTCGGCGTGTTCCTCCGCATGGCTCCTGAAACTGCCATACTGCCTGTACTGGTTAGAAATGTGATCTGGGATAAAACCGCCAATTTCGCATTGCTCAAATTAAAGAAATCAAGCAAGGAACGGGAGAAGCTGGCCGCCGCCCTGCAATTACTGGCCATGATTCTGTGGGACATTAAACCCGTCAGCGTGACGGTGCAAATTGGCAGGCCGCTGACCACGCGCGCATTGGGGACAAACAATACAAATGATATTCACGCCGCGGTGCTGGCAGAGATGAAGCGCCTGATCGAAAACCCGCCCGCAGGCGAAGGGATCAGCGTGCTATGACCAGGTCCTCCTCCTTCTGGAAGAGGGCGCGCCCGGTTGTAATTTATACTTTGCTGGCCGCGCTGTTTTATTTCGCCCTGCGCAACGCCCCGCTGACTGAGATTTGGAACTCCCTGAAAAAATTACGGTTTTGGCAAATCTTCGTCCTGCTGGGAATCAATACGGTCATCTATCTGCTCATCAGCCTGCGCTGGTGGTTGATCGTCCGCACTGAAAAAAATAATCTGGCCTTCTTCCCGCTGATGGCAATTCGCGTGGCTGTCTTTGGCGTCAGTTATTTCACGCTTGGGCCGCAGGTCGGCGGCGAGCCGCTGCAAGTCTTGTACCTCGAACGCAGATACGGCATGACGTACACCCGCGCCACGTCCACGGTTGTGATGGATAAACTGCTGGAGTTCCTCGCTAATTTCATTTTGCTCAGTTTTGGGTTGACCGCGATTCTCCAGGCTGGGATTCTCTCCGTAAATGAAAGCAGGCCCCTCCTAAGCCTGAGCGGACTGGCCATCCTGTTGCTTTGGCCGCCGGCTCATATCACATTTATGTATAACCGCAAATATCCTGTCTCGGCCATCCTGCGGAAATTCTCAAATAATAAAGCCGTGCGGTTTATCGCGGCATCGGAGCGCATGGCGGGCACATTCTGCCGCAGGCATTTATCGTCATTGATATTTGCGATTTTTGTTTCCATCCTCGCCGCGCTGGGCATGGTGGGGGAATTTTTTCTCATTACATCATTTCTTGGTATTGACCTGTCGTTCTGGCAAACCATCGCCGCATGGACGGCAGGCTGGCTGGCTTTTCTCGCACCCCTGCCCGGCGGACTCGGCGCGCTCGAAGCCAGTCAGGTTTTTGCACTCGGCGCATTCGGCGTTTCAGCGGGGTCTGCCATCGGCGTGACATTGCTCATCCGTGCGCGCGATTTGTTGATCGGCGGATTGGGGTTGATATTGGCAGGCCGCGGGGTTAAGAAGTAATGCGATAGTGCAACGGGTAAGGTGTGACGCACCTTTGCCGTCTAACCGGAACTTTACAAGGAGATCAATCATGAAACTTACCGGTAAACAAATCGTGATCGTCCTGCTGGTGATATTCACCGCCGTTTTGCATTTGGCGGCGGCCTTCGACAAAATCCTTTTTCCCGAAGGGCCAGACCCGCTGTTCATCTTGAACGGGTTGGGGTTTCTGGGCTTGCTCGGCGCGTACTTTCTGCCGATCAAATTTTTTCAAGGCCGTCACAAACTGGTCTGGGCGGGATTATTTGGCTACATCATCCTGACCATTGCGGCGTGGATTTTCATCTGGGTCATTCAATACGTCATCATCGGCGGTGAGTCGTTCTTCGCGCACGACTCCATTTATGGCGTGCCCGCCAAGATCGCCGAAGTTACCCTGCTGTTTTTGTTGTGGACAGAGAAACCGTAGTGCATTCCTTCCCTCATTACCTGCTTGCCAAACAAAGCGTGGATGATCGCGCGCTCAACAAAACCGTCATTGACGCTTTGAAGGCTAACCTGCCTGCTGAACCGATTGCAATCATCGAAGTCGGTGCGGGGATCGGGACGATGCTCACGCGTCTGCTGCGCTGGGGGCTGGTTGCAAAAACGAATTACATTCTCGTAGATGAGATGGCTGGAAACATCGCAGCCGCCCGGGAGTGGATTCCGCTTTGGGCTGTTGAAGCAGGCTTGAGCGTGGAAAGAATCGAGCAGGATTTGCTTCGAGTGTTCGATCAGACTCGCGATGCCCGAATCCAGTTTGAGTGTGCAGACGTTTTCGATTTCATAAAAAGAAATCGCGCGCCTGCTGATTTGCTGATCGCGCACGCGTTCTTGGATTTGTTGCCGATACCCGAAAGTATGCCGAAACTGCTTTCTCTCACAAAAAATTTGGCATGGCTGACGATCAATTTCGACGGCGTGACTTCGCTTGAACCGCTGATTGACGCCGCGCTGGATGAACGGATCGAGCGGCTGTATCATGCAACGATGGACGCGCGCGCAACAGGCGGCGACAGCCGCGCGGGGAGGCATCTGTTCAGCCATTTGCGAAAAGCGGGCGCAGAGGTCCTGGCGGCGGGCGCGTCTGATTGGGTGGTTCATGCCGTGAATGGAAAGTACCCCGCTGATGAGGAATATTTTTTAAATTTTATTTTGCATTTTTTTGAAGAGTCGCTGACAGGGCATGGTGAATTAAACGCGGCTGATTTTTCGAACTGGCTAAAAGAACGCCGCGCTCAAATCGAACGCGGCGAACTGGTTTACATTGCGCATCAAATGGATTTTTTGGCGAAGATTTAATCTGCCGGCGCGACGGCCAGCGTTGGCTCGTCGCCATTGTATGCCGCGAGCTGCGGCCACTTCCACGCGACAAATCCCAGCCCGAGGATGCAGCCAACCCCCCCGCTGATGATGGCAAACGGCACGCCGAATGCGACAGCCACAAGACCGGCTTCGAATTCACCGAGCTGAGGTCCGCCCATGAAAAAGATTTGGTTCACGCTGGTCATTCGTCCGCGAATGTGATCGGGGGTTTGCATCTGGCGGATGGTGTTGCGGATGACCGTGCTGAGCGCGTCTGCCGCACCAATCAGAAACAACGCGGTCATTGCGACCGCAAAGGTCGTGCTGAATCCAAAGAGGATGGTCGCAAAGCCGAAGACAAAGATCGAGCCGAAGAATAACATTCCCTGCCTGCGTAATTTTGGTAATTGCGAAACCACCAGCCCCGCGCCGACCGAGCCGATTGCCTGGGCAGAGGTAAGCCAGACGAATCCGGTCTTGCCGACGTTCAAAATATCACGCGCCACGATTGGGAGCATGGTGTTGGCCGAGGCGAAGAACGTAGCAATGAAATCCATCAGCATCGTGGAAGAGATCAACGGGCGCTTGAAGATAAAGCGCGCGCCGTCCAACATGGCAGGCAGGTTAATTCCGCCGGCCTTGTTTAGATTCTGCGGAACGTCTCCCATGAAGAATAACGCCAGAAGCACAGCCAAAAACGAAACTGAATTAATAACATAGGCATAACCCAGCGCGCCTTCGGGAACGAGGCCGAGGAGCAATGGCCCGCCAATTGCGCCGACGTTGAATGCGATGGTGTTCAAACTAAACGCGGAGGGCAGCACATCGCGCGGAACCAGATTCGGCACGAGCGATTGCCGCGCAGGCAGATCAAATGCCATGGCAGAGGCTTGAACCGCCGTCAGAATATAAATGTATTGAATGGTGATCAAGCCGCTAAAAGTGAGATGTGCGAGAACAAGCGCCTGCAAAGCCAAAATGCTTTGCGTGATAAATAAAATATTGCGGCGGTTGAAATTACCCGCAACCGCCCCGCCGATGATGGAAAAAATAATCACAGGCAGGATGCGCGCGAGTCCAATGCCGCCAAGCGCAAGCGGGTCCGGCTCCCCGGTCAGGTCGCGGATGTGCCAGTGAATGGCGGCGCTCTGCATCTGCGACCCGGCGATGGAGATCAACAAGCCGAACCACAAATACCGATAACGATAATGTTGTAATGCTGGAGGGAGTTGCACGTCAGGTATGAATATCCAGTAATCAGTATCGATCAAGTTCCCCAATCGCGGAGGTATAAAAAGTCGTAGCCGATGGTGCGGTTGCTGATCTTTGCAATCGGCGGCTGCATTCTCTTGAACTGGTTGCGACGGATGCGCTTCACGACCACATCCACAAACTTTTCGCCGAAACCAGCATCCACACATTCCCCCGGGCTGTAGCGCTGGTCAATCAGAAGATAGAGAAGCTTGTCCACTTCCTCATAAGTGAAGCCCAATTCGCCTTCATCGGTCTGGCCTTCCCACAGATCGGCAGACGGCGCCTTATCTATGATCGGCGCGGGAATGTTCATGGCGCGTGAAAGCTGGCGCGCCTGTGTCTTATACAGATCGCCGATCGGGTTGACCGCAGAAGCGGCGTCGCCCCATTGCGTGCTGTACCCCAGCAAAATTTCTGTCTTATTGCTCGTACCGATTGGCAGCGCCTTGAACACTTCAGACTGGTCGTACAAAACGATCATGCGCGCACGCGCCATGATATTTCCCTTGCGGACATTGGAAATGCCTGGATCGCGATTAATTAACGGGTCCACCATCGGAGTGATATCTATCGTCTCGCTCCTGACCTTGAACTGGTCAATCATCAATTGGGCATGTTCCAGCGAATTGGGCGACGATGTGCGAAAGGGCAGTCGCAGTGCAAGCACATTCTCAGCGCCGAGGGCATCCACCGCCAGCGCGCACGAGAGCGCCGAGTCCAGTCCGCCGGAGAGGTTGATGATGGCATGAGAAAATCCCGCGCGGGACACTTCGCTTTTGATAAACCCGGAGAGGATTTCACGCGCAAGGTCTGTGTTAATTGAAAGGGATGGGTTAATCACTGCCAAGTATCCTGTTCAATTCTTTTTGCACGAGATTCGTTCTTTCGTCCCTCAACAACGGCAGGCGCGCGCGGGTGCGGCGCAATTGATTCAAATCCATTTGAGCAAAGACCAGGGCTTCCTCGTTGTAGGGGCCGATGACCACCTCTTCCCCATTTGGGTCGAAGAGGGTCGCGCCGCCCCAAAAGTGCAGGCCGTCTTCATATCCCACGCGGTTGGCGTGCGCTACAAAGGATGTGAACATGCTGGCGTAGGCTTTGGTCACACGTTCCACCCAGCGCGCAGATTCAAGTTTTTCCTTGTCGTTCAATCCGCGGCCGGGCGAGGCGGAAGAAAACAACATGATGTCTGCCCCATCGAGCCAGAGCAAATACGGCGGAGATGCGTGCCAGAAGTCCTCACAGATCAACATGCCGACTCGCCCGAAGCGCGTGTCGAAGGCGCGAATCGAATCTCCCCATGCAAAGAAACGACCTTCATCGAAGAGGCCGTAGGTCGGCAGGTAAATTTTATGGTGGACGTGAGCCACGCTGCCACCAGAAAGATAAGCGGAGGCAACGTAAAAGCGGTGGCGCGAGTCTTCGTCCACGAACCCGACAACCAGGTCCAGGTCATGACTCTCCCTGAGCAAATGCCTGAAGAGCGGGTCATCCTCTGTCGGTTTATGAGCGACCGAGGCCACCAGGTCCTGCAAGACATATCCTGTTAGTGATAATTCGGGAAAAACAAGCAAGTCCGATTTTTCGGATTTGGCTTGTTTGATGTAATCCATGTGCTTGGCGAGGTTTGAATCCACATCCCCCAATTTGGTGTTGATCTGGGCCAGCGCGAGGTTGAGTTTCATCGGGCGAATCTTACCACTAAAAATAAACCTCCAAAGCCCAAGCCAGGCTTTGGAGGAAATTGATGTTTGATTTTCGATCAGCCCTCTTCGGCCTTGCCAAACAATTCCTGCTTGTCGAACCAGGGCTTGAGGATCAAGTATGCGCCGAGGACGATGAGCAGGAGCGCGCCGCCAAAGTCAAACCTAAAGACCATCTGGGCAAGGCGCCGACAAGGGCAAGAACGCCGAGGAAAGTGGTGAAGCCGCTCATTTTGAGTCCGTTGAAGTAGCGCGCCGCGTTCAGGCCGAGGAAGATCAACCCCATGCCAACATCCCAGATACCTTCGGGGAGGTTGGCGTTTTTCAACAGGAATTGGCCGCCGAGCATGATGAGGAAGAGTCCCCAGAAGGCGGTTTCAAGGTTTTTGTTGAGCGCAGCCTTTGCGGGATCAATAACGGGGGTGGGTTTGGGTGTTTCTTCAGACATTTCAGATTCTCCTTTTGTGGAAGTTGCAAGCAGGATGATGCCAATGATGCCGAAAATAATTGGCGGCGCCCAGGGTATATTTCCATTGCCCAGGTTGAACATGATGCTCTCAGGCGGCAAAGTCAGGTTGGCGTAGACCAATCCCAACGCGGCCAGCAGGCTGAGGACACCGAGGATGAGGTTCAACTTTTTCATTTTATGACTCCTTTTGGTTTTAAAAATAGAACGGAAAATAATTTCTCCATAATGGAAATTGCCGTGATGAAAAGCCAACTCCGGCCATTCATCACGGCAATTTTCGGAGCGCCTACTTTTTGATTTGGGACGCCTTCGCAATGCCAATGAACAACACGCCGAGGCCAGCGAAGAAAGCGCCAAGACCGATCGGGCCACCCCAGTAGAGAACGAGCCACATGTCCATTTTTTTCTCCTTTTACTTGAAAATGACGGTTTGAACTTACGTTCCTACTTTACCCCTTTCCACAAAGCAGGTCATCTACCAAACGGTAGAGACAGTGGTTGAGAAACGGTAGAGCGAGGATTAATTACAAACAAAGTCGCCTGAATCAGCGCTGGCTGTGCTTTATAATTGAATCATGTCCGCTCCGATTTTGGCGACGAAACTATACATCCCGGCGCCCCGCCCCAACATCGTCTCGCGCCCGCGCCTGATCGAGCGACTGAATGAGGGACTGGCGCTGGAACGCCGACTGACTCTCATCTCCGCTTCGGCGGGTTTTGGCAAGACCACATTGGTCAGCGAATGGATAAAAAATTGTGGCAGGCCAGCCGCGTGGATTTCACTGGACGAAGGGGATAACGATCCTACTCGCTTCCTCACTTACCTGGTCGCGGCGTTACAAACCATCAAGGCGGGAGTCGGCGATGGGGCGTTGGCAATTCTACAATCTCACCAACAACCGCAAATCGAAATGGCGTTGACAACTCTGCTCAACGAAATCTCCGCCATCCCCGATCCATTTCTCCTCATCCTGGACGACTATCACACAATCGACTCCAAGCCCGTGGACGAGGCCCTCGCCTTTCTGGTCGAGCGACTTCCTCCTCAAATGCACCTGGTCATCGCCACGCGCGAAGACCCATCCCTGCCACTGGCTCGTCTACGCGTCCGCGGCCAGTTGACCGAATTGCGCGCCGCCGACTTGCAGTTCACCCCCGCCGAAGCGAGTGAGTTCCTCAATCGCGTCATGGGACTGAATCTCTCCGATGGCGATGTCGCCGCGCTGGAGTCCCGCACCGAAGGCTGGATCGCAGGTCTGCAATTGGCGGCGCTCTCCATGCAAGGCCATCAAGATTCCGCCAGTTTCATCAAATCTTTCACGGGCAGTCATCGCTTCGTGCTGGATTATCTGATCGAAGAGGTCCTGGGACAGCAATCAGAAAAGATTCAAACCTTCTTGTTGCGTACTTCCATCCTTGATCGCATGTGCGGCTCGCTTTGTGACGCCGTTCTGCTTGATCCCTCCACAACTGGTCAGGAGATTCTGGAACAACTCGAACGCGCCAACCTGTTCATTGTGCCTTTGGACAATGAGCGGCGTTGGTATCGCTATCATCACCTGTTCGGCGATCTGTTGCGCCAGCGGCTTGGTCAACCCGACGAACTTACCGAATATCACCTGCGCGCCAGCGAGTGGTACGAAGCGAACTCCGATCTTGCCCAAGCCTTCCGCCATGCCATCTCGGCGAACGATTTCGAGCGAGCCGCCCGCCTGACGGAAGCCGCGTGGCAATCCATGGAACGCAATTTCCAGCCCCTTGCCTGGCTGGGCTGGGTGAAGCAACTGCCCGAATCGTCCATTGGTTCCCGCCCGTGGTTGTGCGTCCAAATCGGGTGGGCGTATTCGGATGTGGGTGAACTCGAGGCGAGCGAGACGTATCTCAAACATGCCGAACGAGCCCTGGCAGGTACGAACGAACGCGAAGGGTTCAAATCCATCGAGGGGAACATTGCCCTGATCCGCGCGGGAAACTTCCAGATCGAAGGCAACCTGTCCGAAACGGTGCGCTATGCCGAGTTATCCATTCAACTCATTCCCGAAGACGAATTGCTGATCCGCGCGCAGGCCGCCATCACGCTGGGCTTTACCCATTGGGCGGTTGGCAATGTGGAAGCATCCCTGCAAGCCATGCACACCTGGCGGGACGACATGCAAAAAATGGGCAATCCAATGTATGCCATCGCCAGCGCCTTCGCCGTGAGCGACATGCAGATGATCTTGGGTCGTCTGAGAGAAGCCGAAAACGTCCTCTTGCAAACCATCCAACAGGCCGCCGCGCTGGGGCAGGAAGCGGAAGTTGTTACCGCGCATCATCATCTGGGATTGGCGATGATCGCTCACGAACGGGGCGACGAAGCCGCGTTCGCGCAGTCCATGCAGGTTGCCGCGGATTTGGGACAGCATACGACTTTGATCGACTGGCCTCATCGCTGGAATCGCGCCCAAGCCCGCCTCAAAGAATCCGACGGGGAGTGGGGCGCGGCCCTCCAGGCATTGGATAACGCTGAGAGAGGCTACGTCAAGAACCCGATTCCCATCCTGCAACCGATCGCGGCGCACAAGGCGCGCGTCCACATCAGGCAGGGTCGCTTGGGCGAGGCAAAGGCCTGGGAACGGGAACGCGGCCTCTCGGTCAAGGATGAGGCGAGTTATCTGGGCGAGTACGAACATCTCACGCTGGCGCGAATCCATCTGGCGGAACGTTCGTTTGAAGGAGTCAATCCAATGCTCGAGCGTCTGTTGGCATTGGCCGAGTCGCAAAAACGGACGGGAAGCGTGATCGAAATCCTGTTGACGCAGGCGCTCGTTTTTCAAGCGCAAGGGAAGCAATCGCTCACCGCGTTGGAACGCGCGCTGACGTTGACCGAGCCTGAGGGCTACATCCGCATTTTTGTGGATGAGGGCGAAGCCATGCGCTCGTTGCTTTGTGAGTTAAAAACCACACCTTCGCGTGGATATGTGAATCGTATTCTGGAATCTTTCCCGCAATCAAAAATCGTAAATCCAAAATCGAAAATGGTAGAGCCTTTGAGCGACCGCGAACTCGAAATCCTGCGTCTCATCGCCGAGGGACACTCCAACGCAGAGATCGGTCAGCGGCTGTATCTGGCGATCAGCACAGTCAAGGGACATAACCTGCGTATCTTCAACAAACTGCAAGCCGAAAACCGCACCGAAGCGGTTGCACGCGCCCGCGAGTTGGGCTTGATCTAATCCCCAAAACAGTACTTCAATCAATACTTTAGTTGCTACCCGACAGTACCTTCCTGTCGGTATATTGGCGTTGAATATGGACACGCCTCCTCCCCTCTACGAAATCCGAATCGCAGGCCACCTGTCCCCGCAATGGATGGATTGGTTCGAAGGCCTGACCGTCACGCTGGAAGAGAACGGCGACACGCTTCTCTCTGGAGCCGTAGCGGATCAGGCCGCCCTGCACGGACTGCTCAAAAAGGTGCGCGATCTCGGAATGCCGCTGGTCTCGGTCATCCAAATCCATCGTGAAAAAGGAGAAAGAATGAATGTCAGCGCGACCCCTGTAAAAAAGATCGAAATGAAAAAGTTCTTTCAATTCTCATCAAGAGTTGTTAGCGCTCACGTTGTGACGTACATCGGGGTCGGAGCGCTTGCGTTTCTATTCCTCACCCGCGAGTTTTTTACTCCCGATGGGATTGCCGCCCAAATTATGCGAACCCCCGATCAGGGCGATCTATGGAGGCATGTGACCATTTGGATGTTGCCATTCCAGATTCTACGCGGGTTTCTGATTGCCACGGTTCTCTTTCCGTTTCTGTCATACATGCAATTCTGGCCTTATTGGAAACGCGTAGCAACCATTGCAGGCCTTTATATTGTTCTTGGTCAATGGGCAAGCACAGTTGCGGGTTCTGGCACAATAGAAGGTTGGCTGATACTAAAGCCAGAATTCACAACGTTTCCGATTGTGATCAAAGCAATGATCGAGGGGTTTATTCAAGGTCTTGCTCTCTCTGCATGGATTTCAAAATCCATTGAAAAACTCACCCCAAATCATTCAAAAGGAGAAAAATGAATACAAACACAACCCCTGCAAAAAAGTTCGACACGAAAGTCCTGCTCTCGACCCTGTGGATCGTGGTGATGATCAACATGCTGAAAGCGGACATCCTCTCGCTGTTCATCCCTGGCGCGGCGGAAGAAGTGGCGCGGACCTCCGCCAGCGCGGGCGCGTCCATCCCGCAATTGATGTTGGTCGGCGCGGTGATGGGACAGATCGGCATTGCCATGATCGTCCTGTCCCGCGTGTTGAAGTACCGAATCAATCGCTGGGTCAATATCGTCGCGGGACTCGTCACCATCGCCTACATCTGGGGCGGCATGGCGTCGTATCCCCACTACATTTTCATCGCCGCGGTCGAGACCATTTGTCTTCTGCTGATCGTCGGGTTCGCGTGGACTTGGCGCAACGTGGAAGCATAATCTATCCCGTCATTGCGAGGAGCGAACGGAGAGAGCGACGAAGCAATCCCCGCCACAACGAGAAGATTGCCTCACCGCCTTCGGCGGCTCGCAATGACGAAAACAATAAAAGGAGCAAACATGAAAACCCTGCAAAAATCTGGCGGCATCGCCGCGCTGTACATGGCGATCAGCCACCTGATCGGCATCATCATCTTCATCGTCGTGCTGGACTACATCAACATCACCGACCCCGCTCAAAAACTCGCCGTGAACATCGAAAAACAGTCGGTCATTTTTTCGACCAACCTGCTGATGTACGTGTTCTTCGGCTTTGCGCTGACCGTCCTGGCGCTGGCACTCTATGACCGCATGAAATCTGGCGCGCCCGCCCTCATGCAAGCCGCAACCGCGATCGGGATTATCTGGGCTGGATCGCTCATCGCCAGCGGAATGGCCGCCAACGCGGGACTCTCCACGGTCGCCGCGCTCTACGCCAAAGACCCAACCCAGGCCGCGTTGACCTTTCAGGCCATTGAGTCCATCACGAACGGATTGGGCAACGCCAACGGCGAAATCCTCGGCGGAACCTGGACTCTGTTGGTCAGTCTCGCCGCGCTGCGAATGGGCGGACTCCCCAAAGGGCTGAGCATTCTCGGCGTATTGGTCGGCGCGGTGGGCGTCCTTACGATCATCCCTGCATTAACCGACTTCACCAGCCTCTTTGGCCTGGGACAAATCGTCTGGTTCATTTGGCTGGGAATCGCGCTACTGCTCAACCCAACGAACCAGATGGCGTAAGTAGTTACCAGAAAATTCTTTAAAAAAGAAGTCCGTCATTGCGAGGGCGGTGATCTCCCGCCCGAAGCAATCTCCCTCGCCAAGTCGGGGATTGCTTCGTCGCTACGCTCCTCGCAATGACGGGAAGTTAAGCGACTTTTCGGCAGTTACTTAATTGGGATTAGAGCATAGATTACGGAAAATCGGAGATTGAGAGATGAAAGCCAGCGTTTACACCCAATACGGTTCCCCAGAAGTGTTGCAGTTCGTGGATGTCCCCAAACCGACGCCGCGCGACCACGAAGTGTTGGTCAAAGTCCGCGCCACCACGGTCACCATCGGCGACACGATCATGCGGAGTTTCAAATTGCCAAACATCACGGGCTGGCAAAAATTCATGGCGCGCCTGATTCTGGGATGGAACAAGCCCAGACGTCATATCCTCGGCATGGAGTTGGCTGGCGAGATCGAATCCATCGGACGAAAAGTGACCCGCTTCCAACCTGGGGACGCGGTGTTCGCCTCCACCTACGACGTCAACTTTGGCGGACACGCCGAATACAAATGCCTGACCGAGAGGGGAGTGATCGCCCACAAGCCGCTCAATCTCACCTTCGAAGAGGCCGCGGCCATCCCAGGCGGAGGTCAGGCCGCCTGGCATTGCCTCCAAAAGGGAAGAATCCAGCCTGGGCAAAAAGTCCTGATCTACGGCGCGTCGGGAGCGGTGGGCACGTTTGCCGTCCAACTTGCCAGCCGCCACTTCGGCGCGGACGTGACTGGCGTATGCAGTGGCGCGAACGCGGACTTGGTCAAATCGCTCGGGGCGAGTCGGGTCATTGATTACACCCGGCAGGATTTCACCCAAAGCGGCGAAACCTACGATGTGATCTTCGATGCCGTCGGCAAATTGTCCCTGGCGCAATGGAAAAAAGCGCTCAATCCTGGAGGTGTCCACCTCAACGTCCATGCCGATTCGAACGGCGGCGAGAAAGTCGAATATATGCTGATTCTCAAAGAACTAATCGAAGCGAGCAAGATCAAACTAATCATTGATCGGATCTACCCGTTCGAGCAGATCGTCGAGGCGCATCGCTATGTGGAGCAAGGACACAAAAAAGGCAACGTCGCTATCACGATTGGAACACCTCATCAAAAATAAGGAGAGAAAAATGCACATCAAGAAACTGGCCGTTGAATTTGGTACTGTCTTCGCGGTGACCCTGGTCGCTGTTGCGGTCGTGACCTTCCTCTGGAATCTCATCGGGCACGGCGAAAGCGCCGTGGACTGGGAAACCAGTTTCCGCTTCGCGACAATTTTCGGGATCATCCTGACATGGGTAAAGTCACGGGACGCCAAAGAAAAATAAAGGACAACAGAAAGAAGAACGAATGAAAAAGATTATTACGCTCACAATCATTCTGATCACGCTGACAGCCTGCGCGTCACCACAGACTCCAGCCGGGTTGCCAAACCCCGCCTCGGTCTACTGCGAGCAGAATGGCAACAAGCTCGAAATTGTCACCGCCGCTGACGGTAGCCAAAGAGGAGTATGTACCTTTCCCGATGGCAGTTCCTGTGACGAGTGGGCCTATTACCGCGGAGAGTGTGGCTCCGCAACACAAACCAGCCCGACGCCTGTCGTGACCGTTGAGGCAACTGCAGAAGAACAGGCCTCGGGCGGTTATATGCCACCTGGCGCCACAGAACAAATTATTGATTGGTGGGGCGTTATCAAAAGCACGGAACCCGGCGCGCAGTTTGACGATTATTTCGAGCGTCAGGACTTGGGACAGGTCATCTACTTTGGTATTGACTCGCTGGACCCGGCAGTCAAGTCCCAGATTGAGGCGCTGCGCGACAGCGGCAAGATCGTCCACCTTTACGGCACGCTGGTCAGCAATGTGCCCGACTACAACGGCTCACAGATTCTGGTGGATCGCATCGAGGTTGATGAATAACTGGCATTCACAAAGGATTGATATATGGAAAACAAATTGTTGTTCATCGGCGCGCTGGGGGCATTTTTTCTGTCCACAGCCGCCACGTTGGTTTCCGACATGCACGGGATCGGGGATTGGTTCATCTCTTCCCTCCAGTCTAGAAAGTATGCTTTGAATCCAGCGCCTATTTACAGTACCCCGTACACAATCGCGGGTTATTTCGGAGAACCTCTGCTCATCCTCTCCATCGCCATGCTGACCGTGGGACTCTACGGAAGTTGGCTGAAATACCACAAGTCCATTACGCTGATCGCCTTGGCCATCGGCATCATGTATATTTTGGAAAGAGTATTTTGGAGTTACGTCACCATCAACTTCGCCAACAGCATACAAAGCCATTCCATAATCGAAGATTACACCGAGTTGACCCAGGCGGGTTTTCTCAAAGGGCTTGGCGCGCTCTTCGGCGGGCTGATCGGCGGCTTCGGATTCTCAATCGCCCTGACCCTGCTTTTCTTCAGCCTCCGCAACCCCTACGGCATAGCGGGTGGATTGATCGTCATCGCCGCCATGTTGGTCGGCATGCCTGCAAAAATATATTTTATGAATCACGTCTCTTCTGCGGTATTGACTATTTTCATCCTCAGCATGGTTATCAAGAACTTTGGAATAGTCTTCATGGGAGTGGGGTTATTGACGGAATCCTTGAAATGAAGTATTCGGTCAGCCGAGGACAAGGCACGTCCGCAACGACGGGATGTACAGATTGGTTAGGGTGCGTCATACCTGAGGGGTAGGGTTTTTCCTGCGGGTCAGGCGCGACGCACACATTCAGCGCGCCTGCTCCACGATCTCGCGGATCGCGTCAATCACCACCCCAGGCTGATCCAGTGGAATCATGTGTCCGCTATTCGGAACCATAATCTGCCTGCCCCGACTCGAAAGACCGACCAGTTCCTTCTGCATGTCCCTGCCAACTTCAAAGGCTTTCTTGATCATCTCGGGTCCAGCGATGGATTGCAAGTAAGCAGGGATTTGAGCCAGCATTTCATCCTCGGAAGTGTCTGCGGTCAGCACGATGAGCGGCAGGTCGCCCAAACTGCTGGGAGTCTGGCTGATGAGTGTGGACAGCGCCTCTGCTTCCGCGGCTGCCGCTTGGCAGAAATTTGTGCGGTTCATTGTGGAAAGAAACACCTTTCCAGTTTCTGCGTCCATGTTGTACGCGGCGGTCAGCATGTCAAAGAAGCGCGTCACGCGCATCAAGCCAAAGGGTGACACGATCCGACAGAAGTCAAACATGGCATTTTGAATTTTGTTTAACTCCTGGTATTCCTGAGGAAAGCTGGCATTCTGTGCCTCGTGCGTCGAATCCACCAACACCATGCCAACCACCTCGGACGGATATAGACGCGCGAACGCACGGACGTAGACGCCTCCTGCGGAATGTCCGACGAGAACATAAGGCGCGGGAACGTCCGCCGCTTCCAGCAGCGCGTGCAAATCCGCGGCCACTTCATCGCTTCCAAGCGGCCCCGGGGCGGGGTCGCTCCACCCGAAGCCTGCGCGGTCATACGAGCAGACGCGGGTGGTCTTGGCAATCTCTGGCTGCACGTACGTCCAGATCAAACCAGGTGAACCCGCACCCGCCTCAAGTATTACAGTGGGACTGCCTTCCCCCGTGCAGTATAGATGCAAGCGATAGTCTCCCACATCATACAGTTGACCCATCGGCGGATACTTTTTCGCGTCGCTGGCGCTGGCAACGGATTGATAGATCGCGCCCGCGATCATCAAGATTACGAGGACAACCAGCGCTCCAATCACACCGCGTCCCAAACAGCCGAGGCAACCGCGTCGTTTGCCAGTGGATTTATCTTTCGTGTTCATGAGCATTCTCCTTGATCTCTTCACTGCTCACCGAAGTGAGTTGCAGGCCCAGGTCGCGCAGTCGGGCGAGGATTCCGTACAGGGCGGCGGAGTCCGCTACAGGTCCAGAAAGAAGCGTCTCGTCGTCATCGGCAGGGCGGACGGTCAGGCCATCGAACCATTCCGACCAGCGCTGGCTGATCTGTCCCTTGAAGCGGATTTCGACTTTTAACATTTCACATCTCTTGCGTCTATTGCGTCAAAGTACATTGCCGTTGTATAAGAACCAGACTTGAGCAAGGGCAACAAGCGTCGTCAGGCTATAGTAAACCCTGCCCCAGATTTTCCAGTATCGGTTCTTCCAGGCCAGTACGCTGAAGTAAACCGCGACAATGGTCAACGCCGCCAGCAGGAACGCAATGCCTTGCAGGAGACCAAGCCACGGCACATTGCCCTGGATCAATGCGTCCATGTTCAGGAAAAAGGTCCAGGAAAAACCGCCTCCTTCAAGGATGAACAACAACGCCAGAACGATCATCAGCCGCCAAGCCAGACCGGCCATCCGGGGTTGTGTTTGCCTAACGCCGCGAGCGCGGCGGATCAACGCTCCGATTGGCACAACAATGATCACCGAGAGAAAAAGCAGATCGGATACAACAAGAATCAACACGTTAAAACTTAGCGTTTCGTAAAAGGGCGGCTTCTCCAAGACCTCGGTGGGATTGCTCCCCAAAAAGGCATGAGTGATCTTGCCGCGTTCGTCTTCGCGGAATAGAAGCAGATCGTCTCCATTTACTTCCTGGAATACCAAAGGCTCGATCTGATAGAATTTCAGTGACGAGCGCATTCCGAGGGGGTAATTAAGGAGCAGTTCGTCGGCAGCAACGGTGATGCTAAATGTCCGCCCAAAGAGAGACCTGAATTTTTCCAGCGTTGTGTAGGCTGAACGCGTGCTCTGGTACTCGCCTGCAAAGCGTTGTAACGCTTCAGGGGAACCCGACTCGAGAGCGGGATTTGTCTCATCTGGATTTGGGTAGTAGTGATCGAGGAATGCCTTCACCAGCGTCTCTTGAATACGAACGCCTCCTGAACTGTTGGTTGATACAAACAACCCGATCCCCTCTTCGGGCAGTATCGCCAGATGGCTATAGAAGGGGGAGGTATCACCGGCATGGCCGATCACCCGGAGGTTGTTCTGGTTCATTTCGATAAATCCATAGGCCATACCGTTGAGCCGCGGATCGTGGGTAAAAGCCTGGCTGTGCATTTGTTGCGTGGTACTTTCCTCAAGTATCCGCGAGTCTTCGTAACGACCGCCCTGCAAGTGAGCGATCATGAAATGAGCCATGTCTGTGGCGCTGGCAAATATCGAACCGCCTGGGGCATATTGCATCCACGTGAGCGCCTGTGCCTGGTACGCGCCGCCGCTATGGTTGTATCCAACCGACATATCCGAGGCCAGGCGCTCCGGCAGCGGTTGCCGAGTGGCGGCATGCGCCATCTCCAGGGGAGTGAAGATGTATTGCTCGATGTATTCATCGTAGGGGATGCCCGCCGCCCGTTCGACAATGTAGCCAGCCAGCGCAGTTCCATAGTTGGAATAAGCCGTGTACTCGCCGGGCGGACGCACGCGGCCGGGCAAGTGGCTCGCCAGCCAGGCGCCGAGCGGCATTGGCTTCTCCGCGCTTGACACGACCGAATCAAAAGCCAGGTCTTCCAATCCCGAGGTATGCGTTATCAAATGCTTGAGTGTGATCGGCTGGGGATAGGTATCGGGGATTCTAAAGTCGAGATAGGTGTTGACATCCTCATCGAGGTCTAACTTCCCTTGCTCGACGAGTTGCATGACAGCCGTCCAGGTAAAGAGCTTGGTGACCGAGGCAATTCGAAAGAGGGTGGTGTCGGGGTCAACGGGTTTGCCGCTCGCCAGATCCGCGAAGCCGTAGCCCTTGGCAAAAAACACCTCGCCGTCCTTGACGACCGAGACCACTGCCCCAGCCACGTGATTCGCCTCCATCTGCTCGGCAAAGTAAGCATCCATGAACGCTTCCAGCTCCGCCGGGTCTGTGGGACCCTCCCCAGACTGCAAGAACATGGATGGTTCCCAAGTCTGGAGCGGCGTCGCCAGGGATGAGCTCATGGGCGCCAGTAAACAAAACAACAGGGTGACGATTGTGACGGATGCATTCACGCGCTTGTTCATTTTTTCTCCTTTGACGTTATCAAGACTTCCGAAGTCTCTCTGTGTTTTGTCAGCAGTTGGACCGCTGAGGCTCGCACACTTGCCCTGGCGGGCAGTGCCAGGGGTCCAACTGCTCGCGAACTTTGAGACTTCGGAAGTCTGCCATTGATTAGCGGGATTGCGTGGCCTTCTGGTAGACGGCAACGGCGATGGACAGGACGATCCCGATGCCCACCACGATGCCGAGGATGTTCGTCAACGGGGCGATCATCGCCAGGTTAAAGGTGACTGTGGAATAGGCAAACGCGATCCACAAGCCTGCCAGAATCAAGCCTCCCACGATGAAGGCTACGCCAGTCCACACCGCCGCCGACCCTGAGGCAAACTTCTGCGGCTTGCCAGGCAGGATGACAGGCGGAAATGCGCGAATGAGGATGGCGTGCAAACCGAGCAACATCACGATCAGGCTGCAACAAGTCGCAAAGAAAAACCAGGCAACGGGAATCATGGACGGGTTGACGCTCGCCCAGGTGAAGGAACCATACAGCGCAACCGCGAACGCGGCGACGACGATCCCCAGCCCCGCGCTGTCCACGCGCTTCATCCACTTGTGAGCGGACTGGGTTTCAGGATGTCCAGCAAGGTATTCAGCGAGTTGTGCCTTGAGGTGTTCGCGGGCGTCCTTGTCGGTTGAGAGTTTTTGAGTAGTGGTGGTCATGGGATTTTCTCCGTTATGATGTCATTGCGAGGGCGTTCTCCCCGAAGCAATCTCGTGTTTCGAGGGGGTTGCTTCGGGCGGTGGTCTCGGTACGGCAGAAGAACACTGCCTACTCGACCACCGCTCTCGCAATGACGGAAGGTGGTAAGTTAGAACAGACTCTGAACGAACTGCCAGATCGCGGCGGGGATGGAGGCCGCGCCAGGCGCGCCCGCGCATAGGATGCCGAAGCCAGCGAGGAAGGCGCCCAGTCCCGTCGTGAAGCGGATCGGCTTCGCGACCGTGCCGTAGGCATAGATGAGGAATGCGCCCGTTGGGAAGGCGCGCAGGAGCATGGCGTCCAAGCCCCAGAAGAAGACGATGAACGAGCAACTGAATCCGAACTGCGCCCAGGCGAGGCCGATGGAGGCCGCGCTGCCGCCCGTCGCCCACAGGATGGTGTGGTAGGCCGCGATGCTGAAGAAGATGATGGGCAGGAAGAAGCAGATCATCGCCAGTCCCTTGAAGACGAGGTGCAGTCCGCGCACGATGGGATGTTGCGTCGCGAGGTACTCGTTGAACTTCGCCAGGAACTCGGCTCGATATTCCGTCCCTTTGGTCGGGACGACCCCATGCAAACTGGTTGTGCTTTTCATTTGATTCTCCTTTTTTGGTGAACGGTTTTACGCTCACACTTTACTCCCCGAGGAGATAGGTTGTCATCTATCAAAGGATAGATTTGGAGGATAGAAAAGACAAGGATGAAAGATGAAGGATGAAGGATGAATTACACCAACCCTAATTCTCTCGCCTTTGCTGCGGCTTGCGTGCGACTCTCCGTTCCCATCTTTTCCAGGATGTGATGGACGTGCGACTTTGCCGTCCCCACCGTGATGACCAGCCTCTCCGCGATTTGGCGATTCGAGAGACCCTTTGCCATCAAACGCAGGATTTCCAACTCGCGCTCGCTCATCGCCTCGACGAGGGGCTGAGCGCGCGAACCCCGAGCGGACTCTCCCGCGAACGCGGCGAGAAGCGTCAGAACGTAATCCTTCAACTCGCCGCCTTCTGACTTCAATCGTTCGAGCAGGAACTTCATCGGCTCGCCCAGGTCAACAAACGTGCGGACGAATCCCTCGGGCTGTGCCATCGTCAACGCTTGGCGCAGAAATCCAAGCGCGTCGTTCGGAGTCTCCGCGGAGACTGCCTGCATGGCGCGAACTTCGATCATGTTGGCAACCAATCCCATCGTCGAGACGGACTCGTACATGCCTGCCAGTATCGCCCCCGCCTCCGCTCGATTCCCTTGCGCCAACAGCAAATGCGACTGAATCATCCCGACGGCCAAACCCAGAACAGCGGGATCCACTCCCTCGGTCATCTGACGCGCCCAATGCTCGGCAGAGGAGATGTCGCCCTCGGTCAACGCCAGGTCGGCGCGCAGGGAGGCGATCATGGCGCGCGCGATAGGCGATTCGATTCCCTGGGTCAGTTGCTGAATTTCACTCGCAAATTCCGAAGCCACAACAGGTTCGCCCCTCGCCCGCCTGATGTGCATCATTTGTCGGAATATCTCTGGAAGAATCGCCAAATTTCCAATGAACTCGCTGGCTTTGCGTGACTGCGATAATTGTTCCTCGGCCGCGTCCAGATCGTTCCACTCGTAAAGGATGGACGCCAGGAAAGATTGTGTCTGCGCCGCGGATGGAGAGCCGCGCGCCTCCTCGATTGCCTGCCGACAATATTCCGCGCCCCGACGCAACCTGCCCCACATTTTTTGGATTCCGCCCAACAGACCCAGCGCGGTCTGACGCGCGTAATCGTTCCCCGAGGCGCGCGTGCGCTCGCATGTTTCGATCAGCACAGGTTCCGCCTCCGCGAATTGACCCAATCCAAGAAGCGCGAATCCCAACGTCAGCAAAATCAACCCGCGATTTAGATCGTCCGTTTCCGTGATCAATTCCAACGCCCGCTGCGAGAGCGCGACCGCGCGCGGATAATCTCCGCACGAACGCGCCAAAAAAGCCTGCGCGGTCAACACTTGACCCAGTTGCTCATCGTTTCCCTGCGCGGCCTGTTCGGCGCAATCCAACAGGGGCGCGGCGGATTCGAATTGACCTGTCAATATCAACGCCCAGCCGTAGTCGCCGCACAGCGACGGGCGGGAGCGGATCACCTCCTCAGGCAGGGACTTGAGCCAGCCGAGCAACGTCATCACCTCGCCGCGTTTCATCAACGAATCGGACTGACTACCAATGAGGTCGGACGCGTGTTCCCAATCCCTGCCTGCGATGGCATGATGAATCGCCTCCGCAAAAAGCCCTTCGTTTGCAAACCATCGACTCGCCGAGCGGTGCAACGCGCTTTCAGAAATTGATTCGGTGGTCTGCAACCGCTGTCGCAATAAATCCGCGAACAGACGATGATACCGATACCAGGTCCGCGATTGATCGAGCGGGACGATAAACAGGTTGGCGTGTTCCAATTGCTCCAGCAAAATACGGCTATCGGAGCGACCCGTCACGGTGTCACATAACGAAGCGCAGAGACGTTCAAGGATGGAAGTCCTTAGCAGGAATTCCTGCACATTCTCAGGTTGTCGGTTGAACACTTCCTCGATCAGATAATCCAGCACAAAATGACTGCTCCCCGTAACCGCTTCGACGAATCCCGAAAGGTCATCGCGTCCGCGCATGGACAAAGCCGCCAGTTGCAGACCCGCGATCCAGCCTTCGGTGCGACGTTCCAAAGCAGCGATGTCGGCGGGCGACAAATTCAATCCCATCACCTGATTCAAAAAGTCCGCGCACTCTTCCAGCGTAAAACGTAAATCACTTTGACGAATCTCGGTCACCTGTCCACGCGCGCGGAGACGAGGCAGAGGCAGGGGTGGGTCTTCCCGTGTTACGATGACCAGTCGCATGTTTGGCGGCTGGTGTTCGAGCAGGAAATTCAATTGTCCGTGGATGGGGGGAGTTTGGATAACATGATAATCGTCAAGGACAAGAACGAAGGGCTGGACGACGGCCGCGAGTTCGTTGACCAATGCCGTCAAAATCGCTTCATCGGGCGGCGGCTGGGGAGATTGAAGCATGGCTTCGACGGGTTTTCCGACATCCGCTTGAATCTGTCGCAACGCGGCGAGCAGGTAATCGAGGAAGCGGCGAGGATCATTGTCGGAGTCGTCGAGGGAGAGCCAAGCCACATGGGAAGGATGAATGATGAAGGATGAATGATGAATTTTTTCATCCTTCATCATTCCGCCTTCATCCTTATTCGAAAGCCATTCCGCTACCAGTGTCGTCTTGCCGCTTCCCGCCTGCGCAGAGACCAATATCAGCCTGCCATCCATCCCCGCGTTGAGTTTATCGGTCAAGCGCGGACGTGGGACAAGACTCGTCCGCAACAGCGGGATATGCAATTTAGTTTGGAGAAGATTATTAGGCATTTCACACCAGCCCCAATTCCCTCGCCCGCATCGCCGCCTCGGTGCGGTTGTGGACTCCCAACTTGCCGCACAAATTATGGATGTGCGTCTTGGCCGTCCCCGCGCTGATGATGAGACGTTCCGCGATTTCCTGATTCGACAACCCCAACGTGACCAGCCGCAGGACTTCGATCTCGCGCTCCGAAAGTGGCTCGGGCAAGACCTCGGAGCGGGTTGCCCCCATCAGGCTGGATACTCGGCTGAACTCCGCCACCACCTTCGCCGCCACCGACGGATCGAGAATCGACTCGCCGCGCGCCGTCCGTCGAATCGAATCTGCCAATTGCGCAGAGCCCACATCCTTGAGCAAATACCCCACCGCGCCCGCGCGCAACGCGTCGAAGATGATTTCCTTGTCGTCGAAGGTGGTCAGCGCAATGACGCGGCACTCGGACAGCGACTGCATCACCCGTCGCGTCGCGCCTGCTCCGTTGAGGATGGGCATTTGCATGTCCATGAGGATTACATCGGGGCGGAGTTTCGTCGCGAGGTCAACGGCTTCCTGTCCATTCGAGGCCTGCCCGACGACTTGAATATCCTTGTGGACAGAGAGCAACGTATCCAATCCCTCACGAAAAAGAGCCTGGTCATCGGCAAGGAGAACTCGAATGGTCATGGGCGTAGGGCAAGATTTATCTCGCATCCCCGCTCGCGGGCGACATAAGTGTCGCGCTACTATTTTCCCCGATAGGAATCGAGACTTCAAGTCGAAATCCCCTGCCAACTTGAGTCTCCACTTTAAACTCGCCGCCCAGCAATTGGACACGTTCGCGGATGCCCGTCAGCCCGAAGCCGCCGTTCGTATCCGCCGCGCCCGCCCCATCGTCAAGGACAACGAGGCGGATTCTGTCAGCTTGAGAAAAGTCGAGGGAGACATCCACTTGAGAGGCGCGGGCGTGCTTGCGGACGTTGGTCAGTCCCTCCTGTGTGGCGCGGTAAAGAGCGAGGGCGGCTTTCGGCTCGACAAAACGAGATTCCCCAACGAGATGCAGTTTAGTTGTGATTCCCGCTGATCCGGATTCGTCTACCAATTCAGCAATGGCCTCTTCGAGCGGACGATTCTCGACGGGGGAGACACGCAATGCTGCGACAGACTCGCGCACAGAGTTTAGTCCCTTGCGTGCCATGTCCTGCGCTTTGCTTAGGGCATCAAGCGCGCGGACAGGGTCGGACTCGCACGTGACACGCGCAGCTTCGATCTGCACGTTGACGATGGTCAGGTAGTGGCCGAGGTTGTCGTGGATTTCGCGGGCGAGTCGGTTGCGCTCCTGCGTGGCGGCAAGTTCCTCTGCCTGGGTGGCATATTCGGCCAATTTGCGGTTGGCAGCTTCGAGGTCACACGTAAGGCGCTCGGCGTTCTCGCGGGCGCGCTGTTCGTTCATCCGCACCTGTGTGATTACAACGACAAAGAAGATCGCGGTCGAGTCGATCAGCGCGTTCATCAGCGCGTATTCCATTGTGGAGTAGTACAGGATCGGCAGGACGATGGCGGCCAACATGCCAAAGTAGACCAGCCAGCGGGTGCGCGGCGCGAGTCGCTCGACTGCCACTCCCACCATCGGCAGGCCAATGAGCCAGTTGCCGCCGGGCCCAAGCGTGATTCCCATGCCAAACACGAGCGCACACTGCACGGAAAAGAAGATGAAGTTTCGAATGTTCTTTGGAAAGCGCTGAAGGATTTCGGTATCGAATAATGCGAAGATGAGATATACCGCTCCAAACGACACGCCGATCACAATATGGAGTGCGGTAAATTGAAAGCCGCTGCGCGAGGCAACGATGAAAGTGACGATGTATCCCACCACCACGAGAAAGATGAGCAGGTTGCGCGCCTGTTGGGTATATAGGGAGGAACGGTTCTGCATGGCGATGCTCCCGTAAAGTATTTGACAAAAACATTGTAGCACTTTTGGAAAGTAAAAGCCCAGCCAATTTGACGGGCTTTCAGCGGAGAGGGAGGGATTCGAATACCATCCCCTTAATGGGGGCGCTCGGTAGAAACAAAAAGACCCAATTTGTGTGATTGAGTCTTTCAGCGGAGAGGGAGGGATTCGAACCCTCGGTGGACCGAAGCCCACAACGGTTTTCGAGACCGTCCCATTCAACCACTCTGGCACCTCCCCATTGATATGTCACGTGTCAGGTTGTTTGGTGTCACGTGAAGCGGGCGAAATTATAACCGAAAAATTTTCCTACAACTCCACACTCTCATGCAAGTCAGGGTAATGCACCGAATCTAAACTTTTCTCTTTCAAGATTCCGGTCAAGGCCATGGCTTGTTT
>Ga0233425_10003259_pt1 | contig 29871 bp, 30 predicted proteins | sample Watercolumn_Towu_2_FD_181712 | JGI IMG/M metagenome (GOLD analysis project Ga0233425, IMG submission 181712) | Freshwater microbial communities from Lake Towuti, South Sulawesi, Indonesia - Watercolumn_Towuti2014_140_MG | ecosystem: Environmental > Aquatic > Freshwater > Lake | place...
GCGTCGCCCCGCCCCTGCTCGAATTCGCCAAGCGCACCGAGGAACACCTGAAGGGCATGGTCACGCCAGGCACCCTGTTCGAGGAGTTCGGCTTCAACTACATCGGCCCGATCGACGGCCACGACCTCGACTCGCTGGTGCCGACGCTGAGGAACATCGCCGAACTGAAGGGACCGCAGTTCCTTCACGTCATCACCAAGAAGGGTCAGGGCTACAAACTGGCGGAGGCCGATCCGGTGCTCTACCACGGTGTGTCGAAATTCGACAGCTCGAACGGCATCCAGCAGGGCAAGGCGGGCGGCCGCAGCTACACCCAGATCTTCGGCGACTGGCTGTGCGATATGGCCGCGCAGGACGCGCGCCTGGTCGCCATCACCCCGGCCATGAAGGAAGGCTCCGGCATGGTGCGCTTCGCCGAGGAATACCCGCGGCGCTTCCACGACGTCGGCATCGCCGAGCAGCACGCGCTGACTTTTGCCGCCGGCCTCGCCTGCGAGGGCATCAAGCCCGTCGTCGCCATCTACTCGACCTTCCTGCAGCGCGCCTACGACCAGCTCATCCACGACGTCGCCCTGCAGAACCTGCCGGTGATGCTGGCCATCGACCGCGGCGGACTGGTCGGCGCCGACGGCGCCACGCACAACGGCGCCTTCGACCTGAGCTATCTGACCTGCGTGCCGAACATGGTGGTGATGGCGCCGGCCGACGAGAACGAGTGCCGGCAGATGCTCACCACCGCCTTCCTGCACGACGGCCCGAGCGCCGTGCGCTACCCGCGCGGTCACGGCCCCGGCGTGACGCCGCAGCAGGCACTCACTCCAGTGCCAATCGGCAAGGGCGAGTTGCGCCGGTCCGGCAGCCGCATCGCGTTGCTCGCCTTCGGCAGCCTGCTGGCGCCGGCAATCGCAGCGGGCGATCTGCTCAACGCAACGGTCGCCAACATGCGCTTCGTAAAGCCGCTCGACCGCGAACTCGTCAGGGAATTGGCCTTCGGCCACGACCTGCTGGTGACGCTCGAGGAAAATGTGATCATCGGCGGCGCCGGTGCAGAGGTGGGCCGGGCACTGGAAGAAATGGGGCTGAATACGCGCCTGCTGCGCCTCGGGCTGCCCGACCGCTTCACCGAGCACGGCGATTCGGGCCTGCTGCTGGTGCAACTGGGTCTCGACGCCAGGGGCATCGCCGAAAGGGTCAGGCAAGCAATACTTGAGTAATTCTGTCGGGAATGGTAGGATGCGTTTAAAAGAGAACGCTAATAAACGCACCCCAGCCCCGAGAGAGCAAGATGAAATTGAACGATACGAACATGGCCATACCCGACGTCCAAGGCTTCGCCGACACCCGCCAGCTGGCCATCAACAAGGTCGGCATCAAGTCTATCCGCCACCCGGTGAGGGTGATGGACAAGAGCGGCGGTGTGCAGCACACCATCGCCGTCTTCAACATGTACGTCGGCCTGCCCCACAACTTCAAGGGCACGCACATGTCCCGCTTCGTCGAGATCCTCAACAGCCACGAGCGCGAGATCTCCGTCGAGAATTTCGAGCCGACCCTGCGCGAGATGGTCAGGCGGCTGGAGGCCGAAACCGGCCACATCGAGATGACCTTCCCCTACTTCATCTCGAAGAAGGCGCCGGTGTCCGGCGTGCAGAGCATGATCGACTACGAGGTCACCTTCGTCGGCGAGATCCACGAGGGCGGCAACTACCGCTTCACCATGAAGGTCGTCGTACCGGTCACAAGCCTGTGCCCCTGCTCGAAGAAGATCTCCGAGCGCGGCGCGCACAACCAGCGCTCCCACGTCACCGTCACGGCGACGACCAACGACTTCGTCTGGATCGAGGAACTGGTACAGCTGGTGGAAAGTCAGGCCTCCTGCGAGCTCTATGGTCTGCTCAAGCGGCCGGACGAGAAATACGTCACCGAGCGCGCCTACGACAACCCGAAATTCGTCGAGGACATGGTGCGCGATGTCGCCGCCCTGCTCAACGCCGAGCGCCGCATCGACGCCTATGTGGTGGAGTCGGAGAACTTCGAGTCCATCCACAACCACTCCGCCTACGCTCTCATCGAGCGCAACAAGCTCGACGGCTGAGGCTCCGACCGAAGTTCCGTTCGCCGTCTCCGCGGTCGCATCCCCGCAAGCGGGGCCCCTGCTCCGCGCTCCGACGCCGTACTTCGAGTCCGTCCACAACCACTCCGCCTACGCTCTCATCGAGCGCAACAAGCTCGACGACTGAGGCTCCGACGGCCGAAAAGCAAACGGGGCGCCCGGCGCCCCGTTCCGTTTCGGGTTCTTCTGCCTTACTGCGCGTCGGACTTGCCGGAGGCTTCCAGCTTCTCGCGGATACGCGCCGACTTGCCGGAGCGCTGGCGCAGGTAGTAAAGCTTGGCGCGGCGTACGTCGCCCTTGCGCTTCACCTCGATGCTGGCGATCAGCGGGGAATAGGTCTGAAAGGTACGCTCGACGCCCTCACCCGAGGAGATCTTGCGCACCGTGAAAGCCGAATTGAGGCCGCGGTTGCGCTTGCCGATGACCACGCCCTCGTAGGCCTGGACCCGCTTGCGCTCGCCTTCGACGACGTTCACGTTGACGACCACCGTATCGCCCGGCGCGAAATCGGGGATGTTCTTGCCCAATCGGGCGATTTCTTCCTGTTCCAGCTGCTGGATAAGGTTCATTGCGTAGCTCCTGAGTCAAACGGCCCGTGGCCTTGCGCGCAGAGCAGGCGTCCGCCTGTTACGCGCCTTTCTGGTTGATAACGCCTACTTCTCCTGCTCCCGCCTGAATTCTTCAAGCAGGGTCATTTCTTCCTTGCTCAGTTGCCGGCGCCCGATCAATTCGGGCCGTCGCAGCCAGGTCCGCCCCAGCGCCTGTTTCAGCCGCCAGCGCCGGATGTCGGCATGATGGCCCGAGAGCAGCACCGCCGGCACGGCCAGCCCCTCATAGACCTCGGGCCGCGTGAAGTGCGGGCAATCGAGCAGCCCGCCGGCAAACGACTCCTCCAGCGCCGAATCGGCATCGTTCAGCGCGCCGGGCAGCTGGCGCACCACTGCGTCGATCAGCGCCATCGCCGCAATCTCGCCGCCGGAGAGGACGAAATCGCCAATGGATATCTCCTCGTCCACGCAACGTTCGACGAGGCGCTCGTCGATTCCCTCATAGCGGCCGCAGAGCAGGATCACGCCCTCACCCTGCGCCATCCGCAGCACGCGCTCATGCGTGAGCGGGCTGCCTTGCGGCGACAGATAGATCACTTTCGCGCCAGGCCGGTTTGCCCGGGCCGCGGCAATCGCCTTTTCCAGCGGTTCGGCCAGCATCACCATGCCGGGACCACCGCCGTAGGGTCGATCATCCACCGTGCGATAGTTGTCGGCGGCGAAATCGCGCGGATTCCACAGCCCCAGGCGCCACAGGCCCTGTTCTCTCGCCCGTCGCGTAATGCCGTAATCGGCCACCGCGGCGAACATATCCGGGAACAACGTGACGACATCGAAAGCGACGCTCACCAGTCACGCCCCCAGTCCACCCTGATCCGGCCGCCAGCCAGATCCACCTGCCGGATCACCGCCGCCACGAACGGCAGCAGGCGGCTCCTACCATCCTCTCCGCGCACATCGAGCACTTCGTGCGCACCGGCCCTCACCAGTTCGGCGACGCGGCCCAGGCTCTCGCCCTGTTCGTTTACCACGTCAAGGCCGACCAGATCGGCCCAGTAGAATTCATTTCCTGCCGTGCTCGGCAGCGCAGCGCGCGGCGCCCCGACATACAGGCCGGTCAGTTGCTCTGCGGCGTTCCTGTCCCCAACGCCCTCGAAGCGGACAATAAGCCCTTTGCCATGCCGCTTGCATTCCGCAAGCCCCCGCTCCCGCCAGGCCGCATCGGCGGCTTGTTCCTCGACACCCAGCCACCAGCGCGGCATTTTCGCCAGCGCCCCGGGATCGTCCCCATAGAGCTGGACCTTCACCCAGCCGAGCACGCCGAATGGGGCGGAAATGCGCCCCAGAACGATCATGCCTGGTTCAGGCAGCGGCCTTGGCGGCGAATTGCTTGACCAGTCGCGCCACTGTCGGCGAGAGCTGGGCGCCCTTGCCGGTCCAGTGCTCGATGCGCTGCATATCGACGCGCAGGCCCTGCTCCTTTTCACCGGCGACGGGGTTGTAGTAGCCGACGCGCTCAATGCAGGCGCCGTCCCGGCGCTTTCGCGAATCGGTAACGACCATGTTATAGAACGGCCGCTTTTTTGCGCCGCCCCGGGCAAGTCGAATCACGACCATGTGCTTAACCCTTGGATTAATGGAAAAAGTTTCGGCATAGACAATGCTCGTCCGATCTGTCAGACGTGCTGTAGCCGAAGCTAAAAGGGCGTTATGGTAATGGAAAATGGCCTGAAAAACAAGAAACAACCGCGAACGGCCTGGGTTCCGGCCGTTCGGCAGCAACCTCTTGTCGGGCCGGCCGATTCCACTACAATTAACTTTCCGTCATTGGCCAAGGACATGGAACGTTTTCTGTTCCCTTTCACGCGTGACACGCCCGACCCCCGCCCGCCCCATTCGCTCCGATGACGATGTTACGCACATCCTCGACTGGCTCGCCTCGCCAGTTGCGGAAGATCCTGCGCAAGATCTGGCCCAGTTGACCGGCGAGTTGGCGGCGCTCAATCGCGCCAACCTGGAGCATGCGCATTACCACCGCATTCTCGATCTGTTCTACGAACGCACCAACCGGCTCTCGCAGACCCTGAAAACGCGGCTGGCGAATACGGCGCTCCCGCATGGCAAGGAATTGCGGGCCATGACCACCTTGCTCATCACCGTGTACGAAAACGTGGCGGCGGGTTACGAGCGCCTCCTGGCTGAGGCCAGCAGGCTGGCGTTTTCCAAGCGCCGTCATCCCTCGGTCGTAGCCGCCCATGCGCTGCACTGCCTGGCCCAAGCGTTCGAAACAAGTTCCATGATGACCAGTCCGCCGCCAGCCGACTTATGGCGTCGCGCCCATGCGCTGGCGAAATCCGCGCGAGAGCATTTCGATCCTGATGCCACGGCGATTGCCGGCCCTTCTCTCGATGCCGAGAAGATCTACAAGGGAATTCTCGCCTTGGCGGCGGCCCAGCCGGAAGGCTTTGCGCCCGACGAGGTTGCGCTGGCCAGCGACTACCTGATCCAGTATTCAGGCACTGTTAGCCTGCAGTCCACGCAGCCAGTAGAGGAGGAATTCTGGTATTGGATTGACGGCGCCCGAGATATCGGCCCCATGCCACCCAACCGGCGCATTCCCCCTAACCACGGCGAATTGCTTTACTGCTCGTTTCAGTTGCTCGCACGCCTGCTTGGAGAGCAGATTGCCGCGCTCGAGTCGGGTATGCCGGCTGGCAATCTGCGACTGCCGGATGGCGCCGCAGCCCGCAGCGGCCATGCCACGCTGAAGCGCCTGCAAACCCACTGGGCTGCTCCCCCGCATCGCCAACATCCGCGCCGGCATAACAATTTCCGTGCTCAGGTCTGCATTGGACTGAGCGAACTATGGCAGATGCTCGAGCACGGCGAGGCCCCGGCAGGCGCCGAAGCAGGCAACCCAGGCATTACCGAGTGGATGGTTCTAAACGAAGGCCCCGCCGGATATGCCATCATGCACGTCTCGGGAGAGGTGGACGGTCTGTCTCCCGGCAGTGCCATCGCCCTCCGCCACGAGCCCGACAAACCGTGGAGCATTTGCGTGGTGCGCTGGATGAGAAGCGAGAATCCGGAGCATATCGAACTGGGCTTGGAACTGGTCGCGCCGGCAGCGCGCTCGGTCCAACTCATGTTCCGCAACGGCGATCCGTCGCAACAACCGACACCCGGGCTTCTGCTACCCGCCGTTCCTGCTCTGCGCGAGAATGCCGCAGTATTGGCGCCTTCTGGCGTCTATAGTTCGCGCCGTTTCTTCATCGTTTCCGGCGAGAACAAGACACATATCATGCAGGGGCGCCTGCTGAGCATGGATCTGCAGACCGGTGCCATAGAAATGTTCCAGTTCGAGCCCGATCCCTATCCGATGTGATCACTTCTCGGCGGGACGCATTTCCCCCAACACCGCCGCCGTCAACGCCCCCGCCAACACCACCAGCCAGGAAAGATAAAGCCACACCAGCAGGATCGGCACCGTCGCAAACGCGCCATACACCAGCGTGTAGTTGGGCACCAACGACACGTAGATGCCGAAACCGCGCTGGATAAGCCCGAACCCCAGGGCGGCAACGACACCCCCGCAAAAGGCGTGGAACGGCGCCACGAGTCGATTCGGCATGGCGAAGTAGATCCAGCCGCACAATGCGGCAAGCAGCAGGATCGGCAGCGCCTTGAGCAGGAAATCGGTCATCCATTTCGGTTCGTTCACCAGCCCCAGCGAAGCAGTCAGCAGATACGTGGCCGCCGCAATGGATGCTCCCACGACCACCGGCCCCAGCAACAACCCGGCGAGGTAGATCAGGACGCGCCTGACAATGGGTCGTTGCTGTTTCACCCGCCAGATCTGCGCAAATACCCGGTCAATCGAGAACAGCAGCAGCAAGGCCGTCAGCACCAGCATGCCCGTCCCCAGCGCCGTCAGGCGAGCCGTCTTCTGGGTGAACTGCAAGGCATAGTTGGCAATCACCTTGCCGGCCTTCTCGGGCAGCAGATTGGCAAGAAGAAAACTGCGCAGAGTCGTCCCCAGGCCGGAAAACCAATCGAAATGAGAAATCAGGACCAGCGCCACAGTGAGCAGCGGAACCAGCGCCAGCAATGTTGTAAATGCCAAACTGGCGGCGGCTTGGGCGCAACGTTCCTCGCGAAAGCGCTTCACGCAACGCGAAAGGAAGTCAGGCAACGGGCCTACCAGGCGCATGCAGTTTGATGATGTCGATAAACTGCCACGATTCTACCGGAACCCCATATGCGGGGTTCCGCACGGCTGCTCAACCACGCCGACATCATCGCCGGATCGCGCTGGTCGTTCTTTGCCCTAGCCGGGAGTTGTGGTTGGCGCCTCCGCGATTGCGCCAATCGCAACCGCGTCTCGATCCGCGATGCCCTGCAGCTGCCAGTAATAGATATGTTAGATAGCGAACCACTACTCCGGTTTGTCGACGTTCAACAGCTCCGCTGCGGCAAGCAGCTCCTCCGCCACCTCGGCGATCTTGCGGCGCCGTGAGCGCGCAGACGAGCGGAGGGCCTCAAATGCCTGCTGGCGATTCAGCAGGCGCCGCTCCATGAGCAGGCCGACGGCCATGCTGACCTCCCGGTTTTCGTTGAGCGCCGTCTGCAACTGCTGCCCCGTCTTGCGCAATTTACCGATATCCGTCGACCGCGCCAGCGCCGCCTCGATGGCGGGCACCAGCTGGGGAATGTCCAGAGGCTTGACCAGATAGCCCAGCGCGCCTTGCTCGACGGCCTGTTTCACCACCTCGTCCTCACTGTAGGCCGTCAGGAAAATGAACGGCACGCTGAGATCCTCCTGCAAGTGCCTGGCCAGATCCAGCCCGGTCTGCCCGGGCATGCGCACATCCAGCACGGCTATATCCGGACGCTCCAAACCGATGATCCGCTTCGCTTCCTCGGCGCTGGCGCAGGCTTGCACGGCATAACCCGCGCGCTCCAGCCCTTTCGACAGGGTCGCCAGAACCAGCCGATCGTCGTCGACCAGCAGGACTTTGCGCGCGGATGCCGTTGTTTCCTGTTTCACTTGCCTCTCCTTCAACATTCAATTCATTAACGGCGGCGTATCCCTGTTTCCTTAGAAGCAGCAACTGCGCGGAAATTCCGGGCGCCGTAAGAATAAACGCGGGATCGGGGCGAGTGTGGAAACAGCGGCGGGGCTAGGCTCGCTGGCAACTTTTTTAACACCCCTTCCTGAATATGGCAATAGCCCTACTCAGGAAGGGGGCAGGGCATGCGCTCAAACCTGCGGATTGACCTTTTCCGGCTTGGACACCAGCTTGTTGAGGGCGTTGATGTAGGCCTTGACCGAGGCCACGATGATGTCGGTATCGGCGCCCTGGCCATTCACCACGCGGCCGCTCTTGGCCAGGCGTACCGTCACCTCCCCTTGTGCATCCGTGCCGCCCGTAATGCTGTTGACCGAGAACAGCAACAGCTCGGAGCGGCTTTCCGCGATGCGCTCGAGCGCCTTGAAGGAGGCGTCCACCGGCCCGTCGCCGTCCGCCTCGGACTGACTTTCCGTCCCGCCGGCCGAAAGCGTCAGGCGGGCGTGCGGCGTTTCGCCGGTTTCGGATGCCACACGCAGGCTGACCAGCTTGTAGTGTTCCTGCGCCGGCGTGACCGCCTCGTCGGACATCAGGGCCTGCAGATCCTCGTCGAAGATCTCGTGCTTCTTGTCGGCCAGTTCCTTGAAACGGGCGAAGGCCTGATTCAACTGCTCCTCGCTCTCGAACACGATGCCGATATCCGCCAACCGCGTCTTGAACGCATTGCGGCCGGAATGCTTGCCCAGCACCAGCTTGTTCTGCGTCCAGCCGACGTCCTGGGCGCGCATGATCTCGTAGGTCTCGCGGTGCTTGAGCACGCCGTCCTGGTGGATGCCCGACTCGTGGGCGAAGGCGTTGGCGCCGACGATGGCCTTGTTCGGCTGCACCGGGAAGCCGGTGATGCCCGAGACCAGCTTGGAGGCCGGCACGATCTGTGTCGTGTCGATGCGCGTCTCGCAGCCGAAGATGTCCTGCCGTGTGCGCACCGCCATGACGATTTCCTCGAGCGCCGCGTTGCCGGCGCGTTCGCCCAGGCCGTTGATGGTGCACTCCACCTGGCGCGCGCCTTCCATGACGGCGGCGAGCGAATTGGCCACGGCGAGGCCGAGGTCGTTGTGGCAATGCACCGACCAGATCACCTTGTCCGCCCCCGGCACGCGCTCGCGCAGGCTGCGGATGGTGGCGGCGAACTGTCCTGGCACGTTGTAGCCGACGGTGTCGGGCACGTTGAGCGTCTTCGCACCGGCCTTGATCACCGCCTCGAAAATGCGGCAGAGGAAATCCAGCTCGGAGCGCCCGGCATCCTCGGCTGAGAACTCGATGTCGTCGGTGTATTCGCGCGCCCATTGCACTGCCTTCACCGCCTGCTCGACGACCTGGTCTGGCGTCATGCGCAGCTTCTTTTCCATGTGGATCGGGCTGGTGGCGATGAAGGTGTGAATGCGGCCGGATTTGGCCGGCTTGATCGCCTCGCCAGCACGGCGGATGTCGTTCTCGTTGGCGCGCGCGAGGGAACAGACGGTGGAATCGCGAATGGTCTGGGCGATGGAGTGGATCGCGTCGAAATCCCCCGGTGATGCGGCGGCGAAGCCCGCCTCGATCACATCGACCTTCATGCGCTCCAGCTGGCGCGCCACGCGCAGCTTCTCTTCCTTGGTCATGGAGGCGCCCGGGCTCTGCTCGCCGTCGCGCAAGGTCGTGTCGAAAATCACCAAATGGTCGCTCATGTTCATCTCCGCATGGGATGTGTCAATAGTCGATCGGGGGTTTTGCCCTCGTCGGCCGGGTACAGCTCAAATTGTGGTCGGGGAAATTTAGCGCGCGCGGCGCAGCAGCGGCCGCAGCGTGGCGCGCAGAGCAAGCTGCGCGGGCAGCAGGCCGCCGAGAAGAAGTGTTGCCGTCAGGAGAAGCGCTATCTGAAGCATGGCCCGACTATAGCCCAGATTTCCGCGCTGGCGCAAGGGGGGTCAGGCCGGGGTCTTGCGGCGCCGGATCCAGCCCCAGACGGCCATGACATAGCCGGAAAAGGCATAGCAGAGGAACAGGGCGAAAAGGATGCCCGGGGGATAGCTGGAAACGAGGATGAAGAACAGCACGATGGCCAGAACGGCGATGAAAGGCACGCTGCGCCGCAGGTTGATGTCCTTGCCGCTGTAATAGCGGAAGTTGCTCACCATGGTGACGCCGGCGAAGAGGGTCAGCGCCCAGGCGTACCAGCGCACTTCCTCGCCGGTGTAGTTGAGGTCCATCAGCACCCAGACGAAGCCGGCCACCAGCGCCGCCGCCGCCGGGCTGGGCAGGCCCTGGAAGAAGCGCTTGTCCACGACCTCTATGTTCGTGTTGAAGCGCGCCAGGCGCAGCGCCGCGCCGACGCAATAGACGAAGGCGGCGATCCAGCCCCACTTGCCCATGCCCTTCATGGCCCACTCGAACATCACCAGGGCGGGCGCCACACCGAAGGACACCATGTCGGAGAGCGAGTCGTACTCGGCGCCGAACGCGCTTTGCGTACGCGTCAGGCGCGCCACGCGGCCGTCGAGGCCGTCCATGATCATGGCGATGAAGATCGCCACCGCCGCGTGCTCGAAGCGGTCGGTCATGGCCTGCACGATGGCGTAGAAGCCGGCGAACAGTGCCGCCGTGGTGAACAGGTTGGGCAGGATGTAGATGCCGCGCCGCCTCAACTCGGGGTTGACCAGCGCTTTGCGGGGACGGAAGGCGGGCATGGCCCTATTGTAACTGTAGTAACTGCTAAGGCAGCACCGCCAGTATGGTGGCGGAAGCCGACACCTTGTCGCCGATGGTCACCTTCGGTTGCGACGCGGGCGGCAGATAGACATCGACGCGCGAGCCGAAGCGGATGAAGCCGTAGCGCTGGCCGCGGGTGAGCACATCGCCTTCGCGGACATAGCACAGGATGCGCCGGGCGATCAGCCCCGCCACCTGCACGCAGGTGACGGTTTCGCCGTCGGGCGTCACCAGCAGGATGGCGTTGCGCTCGTTCTCGACCGAGGCCTTGTCCAGCGCGGCGTTGAGGAAGCTGCCGGCGTGGTACCAGCGGCCCTTCACCTCGCCGTTCACGGGACTGCGGTTCGAATGCACGTTGAAAACATTCATGAAGACGCTGATTTTCAGCGCCTCGCGGTTGGCGTATGGGTCCTGCGTCTGCTGGATGGCGACGATGCGGCCGTCGGCGGGCGAAAGCACGTCCTTCGCCGTGCCCGGAATGGGGCGGGCCGGGTCGCGGAAGAACTGCAGGACGAACAGGGTCCACAGCCACAGCGGCAGCGACCAGAGCCAGCCGACGAGCCAGGCTACAAGGATGGAAACCGCAACGGAGCCCGCCAGGAAGGGCCAGCCCTCCCTGGCGATGAAGGGGTGAGGATAGGAAGACACTAGCCCTCCGCCGGGCCGCCCCAAGGAGGGCGACGGTCAACAACATGGAAGCCGCGCAGCGGCTGAACTACCGTCACCCCTTTCCATGGGAAAGGGGCTGGGGGATAGGCCGTCATCTAGTTCTTGGTCTGGTCGACCAGCTTGTTCTTCTTGATCCACGGCATCATGTCGCGCAGCTTGGCGCCCACCTGCTCTATCGAGTGGGCCGCCATATTGCGGCGCGAGGCCAACAAGGTCGGCGCGCCGGCGCGGTTCTCCAGGATGAATTCCTTGGCGTACTGGCCGGTCTGGATTTCCTTCAGGATGCGCTTCATCTCGGCCTTGGTCTGTTCGGTGACGATACGCGGGCCGCGCGTGATGTCGCCGTACTCGGCGTTGTTCGAGATGGAGTAGCGCATGTTGGCGATGCCGCCTTCGTAGATGAGGTCGACGATCAGCTTCACCTCGTGCAGGCACTCGAAATACGCCATCTCGGGCGCGTAACCCGCCTCGACCAGGGTCTCGTAGCCATTCTGGATGAGTTGGGTGAGGCCGCCGCACAGCACCACCTGCTCGCCGAAGAGGTCTGTCTCGGTCTCCTCGCGGAAGGTGGTCTCGATGACGCCGCCGCGCGTGCCGCCGTTGGCCGCGGCATAGGAAAGGGCGATGTCGCGCGCCTTCTTCGAGACGTTCTGATGCACGGCGATGAGCGAGGGCACGCCGCCGCCGGCGACGTAGGTGGAACGCACCAGATGGCCGGGGCCCTTCGGCGCGATCATGATGACGTCGAGGTCGGCGCGCGGCTGCACTTGGCCGTAGTGGATGTTGAAGCCGTGGGCGAAGGCCAGCGCCGCGCCCTTCTTGATGTTCGGCTCGATGTCCTCGCGGTACACCTGGCCGATGTTCTCGTCCGGCAGCAGGATCATGACCAGATCCGCGCCCTTCACCGCCTCGCCGACCGCCTTCACGGTGAGGCCGGCCTTCTTCGCTTTGTCCCAGGAGCTACCACCCTTCCTCAGGCCGACCGTCACCTTGACGCCGGAGTCGTGCAGGTTGAGGGCGTGGGCGTGGCCCTGTGAGCCGTAGCCAACGATGGTGACCTTCCTGCCCTTGATGAGGGAGAGGTCGGCGTCCTTGTCGTAATAGACCTTCATGTTTTTCCTTTCAAGCAATAGTCAGTCCGCCGGGAACGGCGAGAGATGGATTTCAGACCTTCAGCACGCGGTCGCCGCGGCCGATGCCGCACACGCCGGTGCGCACCGTCTCCAGGATCAGCGAGCGGTCGATCGCCTCGATGAAGGAATCGAGCTTGGTCGTGTTGCCGGTCAGCTCGATGACGTAGGTGGTTTCGGTGACGTCGATGATGCGGCCGCGGAAGATGTCCGACATGCGCTTCATTTCCTCGCGGTCCTTGCCGGTGGCGCGCACCTTGACCAGCATCAGTTCGCGCTCGATGTGCGCCGCCTCGGAGATATCCACCACCTTGACCACCTCGATCAGCTTGTTCAGCTGCTTGGTGATCTGCTCGATGATGTCGTCGGAGCCGATGCTGACGATGGTCATGCGCGACATGGAGGGGTCCTCGGTCGGCGCCACGGTGAGCGACTCGATGTTGTAGGCGCGGGCGGAGAACAGGCCGGACACGCGCGAGAGTGCGCCGGCTTCGTTTTCGATGAGTAGGGATATAACGTGCCGCATGATTACAGTTCTTCCGACAGGATCATTTCGGTGAGGCCCTTGCCGCCCTGCACCATCGGGTAGACGTTCTCTTTCGGATCGATGGCGAAATCGAGGAAGACGAGATCGTCCTTGCGCTTGAAGGCCTCCTTGAGGGCGCCTTCCACGTCGGCCGGCTTCTCGATACGCATGCCGACGTGGCCGTAGGACTCGGCCAGCCTAACGAAATCCGGCAGGGCGTCGACGTAGGACTCGGCGTAGCGGTTGCCGTGGAACAGCTGCTGCCACTGCCGCACCATGCCGAGGTAGCCGTTGTTGAGCAGGATGATCTTCACCGGCAGGCGGTACTGCTTGCAGGTCGACAGTTCCTGGATGCACATCTGGATGCTGCCCTCGCCGGTGACGCAGGCGACCGGCGAGCCGGGGTGCGCCAGCTGCACGCCCATCGCCGCCGGCAGGCCGAAGCCCATGGTGCCGAGGCCGCCGGAGTTCATCCAGCGGCGCGGCTTGTCGAACTTGTAATACTGCGCCGCCCACATCTGGTGCTGGCCGACGTCGGAGCAGACGAAGGCCTCGCCCTTGGTCACCTCGTAAAGCTTCTCGACGACGTACTGCGGCTTGATGATCTTGCTCTTGCGGTCGTACTTCAGGCAGTCCTTGCCGCGCCACTCGTCGATCTGCTTCCACCAGGCCTTAAGTGCCTTTTCATCCGCGCGTTCCCCGAGCGATTCGATCTGCTTCGAGATTTCGTCCAGCACTTCGGGCACATGGCCGACGATGGGCACGTCCACCTTGACGCGCTTCGAGATCGACGAGGGGTCGATGTCGATGTGGATGATCTTGCGCGGCACTTCGGCGAAGTGCTCCGGGTTGCCGATGACGCGGTCGTCGAAGCGCGCCCCCACCGCCAGCAGCACGTCGCAATGCTGCATGGCCATGTTGGCTTCATAGGTGCCGTGCATGCCGAGCATGCCGACGAACTGCTTGTCGGTCGCCGGATAGCCGCCCAGCCCCATCAGGGTGTTGGTGACGGGAAAGCCAAGCTGCCTCACCAGCTTCGCCAGCTTGTCGGCGGCATCGGACAGGATGACGCCACCACCCGTGTAGATCATCGGCCGCTTGGCCTCGAGCAGCAACTGAACCGCCTTCTTGATCTGCCCCTGATGACCCTTGACCACCGGGTTGTAGGAACGCATCGAGATGGATTTCGGATAGGCGTACTCGCACTTCGCCGCCGAGATGTCCTTCGGGATGTCGACCAGGACGGGGCCGGGGCGGCCGCTCTTGGCGAGGTAGAAGGCCTTCTTGATGGTCGCGGCGAGATCGCGCACGTCCTTGACGAGGAAGTTGTGTTTGACGCATGGGCGGGTGATGCCGACGGTGTCGACTTCCTGGAAGGCGTCCTGGCCGATATAGGCAGTCGGCACCTGGCCGGAAATGATCACCATCGGAATGGAGTCCATGTAGGCGGTGGCGATGCCCGTGACGGCATTCGTCACGCCAGGACCGGAAGTGACCAGCGCAACACCCACCTTCTCGGTCGAGCGCGCATAGCCGTCAGCGGCATGCACCGCGCCCTGCTCGTGCCTTACCAGGATATGGCGAACCTTGTCCTGCTTGAACAGTTCGTCATAAATGAAGAGAACGGAGCCGCCGGGATAGCCGAACACATACTCGACCTTTTCTTCCTGCAGGCACCTGATTACAATTTCCGCACCAGTCAACACCATTGTTGCACCCAGAAGGCTTCCATAAGCAGCTGAAAAACTTGTGATTTTAATTACCCCCCCCTTATTGGTCAAGGCATTTCGCGCAGCGCTCACCCCTATTCATCGAATGGGAAACTGAATCCTGGCTGCCAGAACGGAACTGTCGGATTTCCTTGCAAGCGTCGAGCGGCGCGCCTACAAGCAGGCACTGTTTGCGGTACGTGACGATGAAGCCGCCCTGGATATCGTCCAGGATTCCATGCTCAAGCTGGCGGAAAAATACGGCGACAAGCCCGCAGCGGAACTGCCGATGCTGTTCCAGCGCATTCTGCAGAACACCATTCGCGACTATTACCGCAGACAGAAAGTACGGTCCTTGTGGACTACGCTGCTTTCCGCGTTTTCCCCGTCCGACGATGAAGATGCGGATCCCCTGGAAACTTTGGAAGTGGAACAAGGGTCATATTCTCCGGCAACCCCGCACGGAAGCCTGGAACAAACGCAAGTCCTTGCAATCATTGAAGAAGAAATCCGAAAACTGCCTCCGCGTCAACGTGAAGCCTTTCTTATGCGTTACTGGGAAGACATGGATATCGCCGAAACCGCGGCGGTTATGGGATGCTCCGAAGGCAGCGTAAAAACGCACTGCTCGCGGGCTACGCACTCCCTCGCCGCCGCATTGAAGGCCAAGGGCATCGAGCTATGAATACTGAAAGGGAATTCGCCTACAAGGTTCGTCACTACCTGAACCAGGGAACCGACGAAGTCGACCGCAAGACCGCCGACAGGCTGTTCAGCGCCCGGCAGAACGCCTTGGCCCACCAGAAGGTGGCGGGCGCCCAGCTTAGCCTGGCCGGAGTGGGACATGTTGCCGCAGACGTCGTCCTGCCCTATGCCCGCACCCTGATCGCCTTGGTGGGATTGGCCATAGGCGTTGCCGGGGTTTCCGTCTGGAATGAATTCGAGAAAGCCGCCGAGCACGAAGAGGTAGATAGCGCGCTGCTCGCCGACGACCTGCCGATCAACGCTTATCTTGACCGTGGCTTCCAGGCATGGCTTTCCGAGCACTTCTCAGAGGACTGATCCTAACGCTCTGCCTGATCTCTTCAGCCCATGCCGTCGTTCCCGAACTGAGGCAACCGGCGTGGGCTGAGCTTTCCCAGGAACAGAAGCAGATTCTTGCGCCTTTGTCCCGCGACTGGGACAAGTTGGAGGCCTACCGCAAGAAAAAATGGCTGGGCATTGCCAAGCGTTATCCGGGCATGAAGCCGGAAGAACAGGCGCGTGTGCAAAGCCAGATGAAAGAGTGGGCCAACCTGACGCCGGATCAGCGAAAACAGGCACGGGAACAGTACAAAAGCCTGCAGAAGGTGCCGCCGGAGAAGAAAGAAGCCCTGAAGCAGAAATGGGAGGAGTACCAGACCCTCTCCGAGGAAGAAAAGAAACGCCTGGCGGAAAAAGCCGCCCAAAAGCCTTCTCCCAAACCCGGCGTTTCAAAACCGGCAGTCGTTCAGAAATTGCCTGCATCCATACCGCAATCCCTGCCGACGGCTGCTGCGCCACCCGAGGCCGCCGCAGCACCAGCCGGGAGTAGCGCGCCGGCCCAAGCCGAGGTTCCTGCACAAGCCGCTCCCTCACCCACCCCCCCAGTTGCCGACACGTCGGCGCAGACTTCCCCGACCGCATCCGGCGGAACGCCGCCTGCCCAACAGCAGTAGTCCGTGACGGATACCGCACCGCCCTCCCTGCCGACTGCCAGCATCCGGCGCCGGCTGGCATGCATGGTCTATGAAGCCTTTCTACTCATGGGCGTCCTCAGCTTCGCCTTCGTCCTGCCCCATCTGCTCCTCGGCATGCTACGCAAATCCGCTGTCCACGGTGCCTGGTTGTGGCTGCATGTCTTTCTGGTGCTGCTGGCGTATTTCGGCTGGTTGTGGAAGCGCAACGGACAAACCCTTGCCATGCAGACATGGAAGGTCCGCCTGGTGTCCTCCGACGGCACCCTGCCGACAAACCGCCAGGTTATTCAGCGCTATGCGCTGGCCTGGCCCAGCCTGCTGCTCGGCGGCGTCGGCATCCTCTGGGCTCTGGCCGATCGTGACAGGCAGTTCTTGCACGACCGGCTTGCAGGCACACGACTCGTTCAGCTGTAATGGTCAGCGCCGCTCGACCCACCAGAGCATGCCGGCCGCCGCCAGCATGAACAGCGCACTCGGGGTAATGGCCGAGAAGTACGGCGGCCAGCTGTTGATAGCCCCGAGATTGGAGAAGAGACCGTTCAGCATGTGGAAAGTAATGCCGAGCATGATGCCGGCAAACACCTTGACGCTGACCGCACCCATGCGATCCTGCAGATAGGCGAACGGCAAGGCCAGCACCATCATGACCAGTGCCGCCAGTGGATAGACCAGCTTCTTCCACATGGCGATCTCGTAGCGCTGTGTCTTCACCTGATTATCCTTGAGATGGCCGATATAGCGGTACAGGCTGGCCACCGACATGCGCTCCGGCATCACCAGCAGCACACCGAGAATTTCAGGATTGATCGCCGACTGCCAGATCGCTTCTGGAAGACGGCTTACCTTCGAGCGATCCTTCTCAAACACCGTCTGCGATACGTCCTTCAGGCGCCACTTCCCCGGCGGCAGGTATTCCCCCTCCCTGGCTTCGGAAATCGACCGCAGCACGTGCTGCTTGTCGAACTCGTAGATGCGCACGCCCTCCAGCCGGCTGTCGGGCAAAACAGTCTTGACGTTGATGAAACTGAGATCGTCCTTCACCCACAGGCCCGAGCGGAACTCCTGGCCGACCACCTGCGACATCGCCTCCAGCCGCAGTTGCTTGGCGGCCCGCTCAGCCGGCGGTGCGACGAAGTCCCCGACTATGAACGTCAGCAGAACAAAAGCCAAGCCGATCTTGAGCAGTGCGCCGAGAATCATCGCGGTAGACAGGCCCGAGGCCCGCAATACGGTGATCTCGGAATGACGCGCCAGCATGGTCAGGGCGTAAAGCGTGCCGATCAGTACCGCGATGGGGGCAAGCTCGTAGATATGGCCGGGCAGCGTCAGCAGCACAAACAGCGACATGTGGCGCAGATGATAGTTGCCCCTGCCCAGGCTTTGCAGCTCGTTAATGAAATCAAAAAAGGCGAACAGCATGAGGAACGCCACCAGCACCAGGGTGACGGCCGAATAGATTTCCTTCGCCAGGTAGCGCTGGTAGACCTTCACTTGCGCAACCTCACCCAGGAAAACACCGACAGCCGCTTGAAGAAAAGCAGGATCAGCAGGACGAACATCGCCACGTGCACCAGCCACCAGCCGACCTCGAATCGCAGCCTGCCCTGTGCCACCCAGGCTTGGCTCACCGAAAGCAGATTGCTGTAAAGCATGTAGGTCAGCAGGGCCAGGATGAGGTTGTTGGTGCGGCCCGCGCGCGGATTGACGAAGCTGAGCGGTATCGCCAATAGCGCCAGATTGAGCGCGGCCAGTGGCATGCCGATGCGCCAGAGCAGTTCGCCCATGCCCGGCCGGCCGCGCTGCTGCAGCTCCCATGTCGGCGTATTCTTCGTCGTCACCTCGATGCCGCGCGCCTCCTTGGTCTCGATGCGCACCGCGTAGCGTTCGAATTCCATGATGCGGTACTCGGGCGAGCCCGGCGTGCCCTCATAACGCCGCCCATTCACCAGCACGACGAATCGGTCGCCATTGGGCAGGCTTTCCGTATAGCCGTGGCTGGACACCATCACGCCCTGGCGGCCATGCTGCATCGAACTAATGAAAATGTTCCGGACCGATCCCTCTTCACCGGATTTTGAATCGCCCGAGGCGGCCTCGACGAAAAAAACGCGCTCACCGCTGGCCGATTCCTTGAACGCGCCGGGGGAGACACGGGCGACGTCGTCGCGCGTGTCCATGCGCTGGCGGTACTCGACGCTTTTCGAATGCGCCCAGGGCGACAGGAGCAGGGACAGGACGGCAATCGCCGCAACCAGAGGCGCGGCGAACTTCAGCACCGGCTTGACCCAGGCCGTCAGAGGCAGGCCGCAGGAAAACCACACTGCCATTTCCGAGTCGCGGTAGCTGCGCGACAAGGTCAGCAGCACGGCGATGAACAAGGTCAGCGAGAGCAGGATCGGCAGGTGGGTGAGCGCGCCGAAACCGAGCAATGCCACCACCGCCTCGGAAACCAGCTTGCCGCCCGCCGCCTGGCTCAACAGGCGTATCAGCTGGGTGGTGAGCAGGATGGCGAAGAGGGCCACGAAGGTGGCGCCTGCGGTGCCGGTGAACTCCCGAATCACCGCTCGCTCAAAAATCAGCCCACGCGCCATTTTGACTTTTTCGGAGGGGAGAAGGGATAATCGAAGCCTGGATTTCCAGAGAGGAGTTGCGTGTGGAATTTAGCATAAAAAGCGGCGGCCCGGAGAAAGCCGGATGCGACTGCATTGCAGTCGGCATCTACGAATCGCGCAAGCTGACGGCGGCGGCGCGCGGGCTCGACAAGGCAGCACGCGGACATCTGAATGCCGTCCTGCGCCGCGGCGACATGGAAGGCAAAGGCGGCACGACACTGCTGCTGCATGGCATCCCGGGGGTCTCGGCCGAGCGGGTGCTGCTGGTAGGCCTCGGCAAAGAAGAGGAATTCGGCGACAAGGCCTACCGCGACGCGATCGCAACGACGGTCCGCGCCCTGAGAAATACGGGCAGCAAGCATGCGCTGCTCACCTTGAGCGACATCCCGCTCGCCAAGCGCAACACGGCCTGGCGCGTGCGCCAAGGTGTTCTTGTCGTCGAGGCAGCGCTCTATAGACCCGACCGGCTCAAATCGAAAAAGGACGACGCCCCCGCAAGCCTCGCGGCATTGTCTTTCAGCGTTTCGCAAAAGGACGTTTCCGCCGCCCGCAGCGCGCTTGCCGAAGGGCAGGCCATTGGTCGTGGCATGAATCTCACCCGCGAACTGGGCAATCTGCCGGCCAACATCTGCACACCGACTTACCTGGCGGAACAAGCCCGGCAACTGGCGAAGACGTTCAAGCTCAAGTGCGAAGTGCTCGACCGAGCCCGCATGGAAAAGCTTGGCATGGGTTCGTTGCTATCGGTGGCGCGCGGCTCGCATCAACCGCCGCGCTTCATCATCCTGCAGTACCACGGCGGCAAGGCGAAGGCGAAGCCCATCGTGCTGGTCGGCAAGGGCATCACTTTCGATACCGGCGGCATTTCGCTCAAACCCGGCGCGGAAATGGACGAAATGAAGTACGACATGTCCGGCGCCGCCAGCGTGCTCGGCACCTTCCGTGCCCTCGCCGAAATGAAGCTGCCGCTCAACGTCGTCGGCCTCATTCCAACCACCGAGAACATGCCGGGCGGCGCCGCCACGCGCCCGGGCGACATCGTCACTTCGATGTCGGGCCAGACCATCGAGATTCTCAACACCGATGCGGAGGGCAGGCTCATCCTGTGCGATGCCCTCACCTATGCCGAGCGCTTCGAGCCCGACTGCGTGGTGGACGTTGCCACACTCACCGGCGCCTGCGTCATCGCGCTCGGCGCCGTGGCATCCGGCCTGATGGCCAACCACGACGGCCTCGCCGAAGAACTGCTGGCGGCAGGGCAATCGTCGGGCGACCGCGCCTGGCAGCTGCCGCTGTGGGACGATTACCAGGAAATGCTGAAGAGCAACTTTGCCGACATCCCGAACATCAGCGGCAGCCGCGCCGCCGGCACCATCACCGGTGCCTGCTTTTTGGCGCGCTTCACGAAGAAGTATCGCTGGGCACACCTTGACGTCGCCGGCACCGCGTGGCGCTCGGGCAAGGAGAAAGGCTCGACCGGCCGCCCGGTGCCGCTGCTGACGCATTTCCTCATGAAGCGGGCCGGCAAGCTGTGACGAACATCGATTTCTATCACGGCGCGAACGACAAGCTGCAAACGGCCTGCCGGCTGATCGGCGAGCTTTACGCGCAGAAGCGCAAAGTGCTCGTCTACGCGCCGACGGAAGAGCTCGCCACGCGCATTGACCGCTTGCTGTGGTGCCAGCCTGCCACGGGTTTCACGCCGCACTGCGCGCTCGGTGCGCGGCTCGCCGCTGAAACTTCCATCGTAATCGGCGCCACACTGGGCGACGATGCCCACCACGACGTGCTGGTCAATCTGGACGGCGAGCTGCCGCAGGGCTTTTCGCGCTTCGAGCGGCTGATCGAGATCGTCGGCACGGACGAGACGGACCGTGCGCCGGCGCGCGAACGCTACAAGTTCTACCGCGACCGCGGCTATCCCCTGCAGACGCATCAGCTGCCAGAATGAGCAACGAGGACGTCTTCGGCAAGGCCGATGCGCTGATGAAGCGACGCGCCTTCGTCGCCGGCGGCGGCCAACCCGCACCCCCCGCCGAGGATGTCCCGGTCCTCACGGAAGTGGTGGATCCCAGCCAGGCGGTGCCCGCGCTGGCCGCCGCGCTGGCAGGCAGCCCCGGCGCGGAGAACCTCGCCGCCCGCATGCACGAGCTGCTCGATCCCCTGCCACCGGACATCGCGCGCGCCGTGGAGAACTGGCTCGTCGCCACACTGCCACGCCTGGTCGCGCGCCGTCTCGACGGCGTCGCCGAGCAGATCGCCGAGGAAGTCGGCTCGGCCCTGCGCGAAAGCCTGCCACTTCTGATCTCCGATCTCATCCGCGCCGCCCAGGAAAGGACCAAAGCGGGCAAGTAACGCAGCGGGGCGGCGGCACCGCTCCGGTATAATTTCGCTTTTCCGCAATCGCCTTTCCCTCCCAGGATGGAACTCGCCAAATCCTTTGAGCCGGCCGACATCGAGCGCCGCTGGTACCCGCTGTGGGAGTCGCGCGGCTATTTCGCCGCCGGCGCCGATACGTCCAAGACCGACAACTTCTGCATCCTGCTGCCGCCGCCCAACGTCACCGGCACGCTGCACATGGGGCACGGCTTCAACCAGACGCTGATGGACGCGCTCACGCGCTACCACCGCATGCGCGGGGCCAACACGCTGTGGCAGCCGGGCACCGATCATGCCGGCATCGCCACGCAGATCGTCGTCGAGCGCCAACTCGACGCCGAGGGCATCAATCGCCACGACCTCGGCCGCGAGAAGTTCCTCGAGCGCGTCTGGCAGTGGAAGGAATATTCCGGCGGCAGCATCACCAAGCAGATGCGCCGCCTCGGCACCTCGCCAGACTGGTCGCGCGAACGCTTCACGATGGACGCCGGGCTATCGAAGGTCGTCACCGAGACCTTCGTTCGTCTCTACCGCGAAGGGCTGATCTACCGCGGCAAGCGCCTGGTGAACTGGGACCCAAAGCTGCTCACCGCCGTGTCAGACCTCGAAGTCGTCAGCGAGGAAGAAAGCGGCTTCATGTGGGAGATCCGCTATCCCTTCGCTGACGTGGAAAATGCGGGCGAGGGTGCATTGATCGTCGCCACAACGAGACCGGAAACGATGCTGGGCGACGTCGCCGTCGCCGTGCATCCGGAGGACGAGCGCTACGCGAAACTCGTCGGCAAGCACGTGCACCTGCCGCTCACCGGTCGCACCATTCCGATCATCGCCGACAGCTACGTCGACAAGGATTTCGGCACCGGCTGCGTCAAGATCACCCCGGCGCACGATTTCAACGACTGGCAGGTCAGCCACCGCCACGGCTTCACGCCGCTCTCCATCCTCACCCTGGATGCCCGCATCAACGAGCATGGCCCGGAGAAGTACCGCGGCATGGATCGCTACGACGCCCGCAAGGCCATCGTCGCCGACCTCGAGGCCGAGGGCCTGCTCGCCTCGGTGAAACCGCACAAGCTGATGGTGCCACGCGGCGACCGCACCAACGCCGTCATCGAGCCGATGCTCACCGACCAGTGGTTCGTCGCCATGTCGAAACCGGGCGCCGACGGCAAGAGCATCGCCGGCAAGGCGCTGGAATGCGTCGCCTCCGCGGAAATCAAGTTCGTGCCCGAGCAGTGGGTGAACACTTACAACCAGTGGCTCAACAACATCCAGGACTGGTGCATCTCGCGCCAGCTCTGGTGGGGCCACCAGATCCCGGCCTGGCATGCCGACGACGGCCGCGTCTATGTCGCCCACGACGAGGACGAGGCTTACACGCTGGCGCGCGCCGACGGCTATTCGGGCGGACTGGAGCGCGACCCGGACGTGCTCGACACCTGGTATTCCTCGGCCTTGTGGCCGTTCTCGACGCTGGACTGGACCCCCGAGTGGCCGGCGAAGTCGAACACCGCCCTCGACCTCTACCTGCCCTCGACGGTGCTGGTCACCGGCTTCGACATCATCTTCTTCTGGGTGGCACGCATGGTCATGATGACCAAACACATCACCGGGAAGATCCCCTTCCGCGATGTCTACGTGCACGGCCTCATCCGCGACGCCGAAGGCCAGAAGATGTCCAAGTCGAAGGGCAATGTGCTCGACCCCATCGACCTCATCGACGGCATCTCGCTCGACGACCTGGTGGCCAAGCGCACCACCGGGCTGATGAATCCGAAGGACGCGCCAAAGATCGAGAAGCGCACACGCAAGGAATTCCCCAGCGGCATTCCCGGCTTCGGCACCGACGCGCTGCGCTTCACCTTCGCCTCCCTCGCCAGCCCGGGGCGCGACATCAAGTTCGACATGAGCCGCTGCGAAGGCTACCGCAACTTCTGCAACAAGCTGTGGAACGCCACGCGCTTCGTGCTGATGAACTGCGAGGGCCAGGACTGCGGTCTCGCCCAGCACGGCTCGGATGCCTGCAACAGCGCCTATCTCGACTTCTCGTCGGCCGACCGCTGGATCGTCAGCCGCCTGCAGCGCACCGAGGCCGAGGTGGCGCAGCACTTCGCCGACTACCGCTTCGACCTGCTGGCGCGCGCCATCTATGAATTCGTCTGGGACGAATACTGCGACTGGTACGTGGAACTGGCCAAGGTGCAGATCCAGACCGGCTCCGAGGCACAGCAGCGAGCGACGCGGAGAACCCTGGTGCGCGTGCTGGAGACCATGCTGCGTCTGGCCCACCCGCTCATTCCCTTCATCACCGAGGAGCTGTGGCAGAAGGTTGCGCCCGTGGCAGGACGCGCGGGGGAGAGCATCATGCTGCGGCCCTACCCGGCGGCGGACCTCACGCGCGCCGACGAGAAGGCCGAGGCCGACGTCCGGCTGCTCAAGGAACTGATCAACGCCTGCCGCAGCCTGCGCGGGGAAATGAATCTTTCGCCGGCGCAGAAGGTGCCGCTCCTCGTCGCCGGCGACAAGAGTTGCGTCGCGGTCTTCGCGCCCTATCTCGCCGCGCTGGCCAAGCTTTCGGAAATCACCCCAACCGGCGCCGAACTGCCCGCCGGCGACGCACCGGTCGCGATCGTCGGCGACTTCCGCCTGATGCTGAAGATCGAGATCGACGTCGGCGCGGAGCGCGAGCGTTTGACCAAGGAGATCACCCGCGTCGAGGGCGAGATCGCCAAGTGCCGGGCCAAGCTGGCCAATCCGAGCTTTGTCGACCGCGCCCCCGCTGCGGTTGTGGAGCAGGAGCGGAAGCGGCTTGCGGAGTTCGTCTCGCTCACCGACAAGCTGAACGGCCAGTTCCAGCGCCTCGGTTGATGCAGCACGCATTCCGCGCGCTGCGCAATCGCAACTACCGGCTCTACGTCGCAGGGCAGCTCGTTTCGCTGATCGGCACGTTCACCCAGACCATCGGACTGGGCTGGCTGGCCTATCGACTGACCGGCTCGCCCCTCATGCTCGGGGTCATCGCCTTCGCCAGCCAGCTGCCCATTCTCCTGCTCACCCCGCTCGGCGGCGTCTGGAGCGATCGCTACAACCGCCGCCGCAGCCTGCTGCTGACCCAGGCGCTGGCCGCCCTCCAGGCGGCGATCCTGGCCGCATTGATCTTTCTGGAGGCAGTGGAGCCGTGGCACCTCATAGCGGGCGCAGCGTTCCTCGGCATCGTCTACGCCCTGGACATGCCCTTGCGAATGTCGTTCCTGTCGGACATGATCGGATCGCGCGAGGAGTTGCCCAACGCAATCGCGCTGAATGCGCTGCTGCTGAACGGATCGCGCCTGATCGGTCCCGTACTTGGGGGGCTGATCGTCGCGGTCGCTGGGGAAGGTTGGTGCTTTCTGCTCAACGCCGCATCCTATCTGGCCGCCATCGCAGCGCTCCTCGCCATCAAGACCTCTGTGCCGGCCAGCCCGCGCAAGGTGGCAGGGTGGCTGGAGGGGCTTGCCGCCGGCCTGCGCTATGCCCGGGCCTCGTTCCCATGTCGGACGCTTCTGAGCATCGCCGCGATCGCCGGCTTTTTCGGCATGCCTTACATGTCCCTGATGCCTGCCTACGTACGCGAAGCGCTCGGGCGGGGAGCGGAAACCTATGGGCTGCTCACCGGGGCGGCGGGGCTTGGCGCTTCGCTTGGAATGGTCTTCCTGGCGGCGCGCAAACAGGTTGCGGGAACCGAATCGCTGGTAGCCGTCACCTTGGGCATCGCTGGCATCAGCCTGATCGGGTTTGCCGCTTCAAATGCCTTGTGGCTGTCGATGGCCCTGGCTCCGGCCGTCGGCTTCGGCATCATGGTCACGGCCACCTCCGTCAACACCATCCTTCAAAGCATCGTTCCGGAAGACCTGCGCGGACGCATCGCCAGCCTCCACATCATGGCTTTTCTCGGCATGGCGCCCCTTGGGCATATCGCCGCGGGATGGGTCGCCGAACATTCCGGCGCGCGCACTGCCCTTGCCATCGGCGGCGCATGCTGCCTGATTGGCACCGGCTGGTTCGCCAGCCGCCTCGAGGCGCTGCGGCGGCAACTGGCGGCGCAATACGCGCACCACAAATGAAAAAGGCCGGGGACAAGCCCCGGCCCCTTTTTCGGCATCAAGACCTCAGCGCGCGTCCTTCTTGCCACCGACGGAGAGCGCCAGCGCCTCACGGATCGCTTCGGGCGACTTCATGATGTTCATGAAGCTGTTCGCGCCCATCATCGACAGGTCGGGGAAGCTGATGGCGATGCGGAATCGGGCATACAGGGCATACACCTTGTTGTCCGACACCAGGATGTCGTAGGGCAGATGGGCGGTCGATCTGACGTCCTTGAAGTCGATCTCGCTCATGATGTACTTGTCGTCCATGAACTTGGCGGCATCGCCCTCGCCCTTCATGGCCACGCCGAACAGCGCCTCCTTCTTGCCGGCGACGTCGACGCGATAGACCTTGCTCACGCCCTGCTTGCCGGCGGCGAGGCCGGCCTCGACGGCCTTCACCGCCTCCTCGAAGCTGGGATAGGTCGCCAGGGTGTTCGGCTCGTCGAAGTATTCCATGCCGAACGTGTAGTGGTACTTGCGCAGTTTCTCCGCCGTCAGGCCCTTGGCGCCGTACTCCTCCACCTTACCGAGCGCCGCCTGCAGCTTGGCCGCGGTTTCCTTGAGGTCGCCTGCCATGCGGTAGGCGTTGGCCATGTAGGCCGGGTTGGTATAGGACACCTGAACGTCGTTGCCGATCTTGGTGACGGACACGCGCTGGGCGGCGCCGAAGCCGCCGCGCTCCGACTTGGCCGCGGTGGCGCGCATCTCGTCATTGGTCACTGCAATGATGGTGGCGTTGGGATACGGCGAATACGTGCCGGCGACGGTGAAGCCGTTCTGCGTCAGCTTCGCCTTCGCAGCCTCGACGGCCTGCGCCACGTCGCCCGGCCCCTTCGAGCCGAGCACAAACGGTTTCAACACGGCATCCTGCGCCAAGACGGCCCCGCTGAAGCCGAAAAACAGACAAAACACTCCCCTGAGAAATGCTCTCATCGCTGCTCTCCTTTGGTGGTCAGTGGATTATGGGTATGACGGAAACAAAAGGGGCCGAAGCGCTAGCGCTCCGGCCCCGATTTCTATTGCATTGTCAGCTTGAATCAGCTTAGAACTTCATGCCATAGGCGATGCCCAGGGAATCCTGGTACATCTTCAGGTTGGCATTGCCTCCGCCGAAGCCGGCCGAAATAGAGCCGGCGCCGTTCACCTTCTTGCTATAAGCGTGCATATAGCTGACCGTCAGTTCAGACGACGGCGAGACAGCCCAGGTCGCACCCAGGGTCAGGTGATTCTCGATCACGCCGGGGGCCAGCATGTTGAACAAGGTCTGGCTCTTGCGGATCGGTTGGTTGGTCGTGCTGAAACCGGCGCGCAAGGTCAGCTTGTCGCTCCAAGCGTAGCTCACGCCAAGCTTGTAGACAGTCATGTTGCGCCAGCCAAAGCCCGGACCGTTGTCGGCGCCGAGCTGGCACGCGCCGGCGAAGAAGCAATCGACCTTGTTCGAAACGGCATCGATCTGGCCATAATTGATCTGCTGCACATCGGCCGCCACGGTCAGTTTCGGCGTCGCCTTGATCGCGATGCCGACCCCGTAGTTCTCGGGAATGTCGAAGTCGCCTCTCTCGGCGAACAGACCCTTGTAATCGCCGAACTTGCTCATGCGGGTGCGCGACTGGTAGGTCGCGCCAACGGTGACCGCATCAGTCAGGTTGCCCGTGTAGCCGATCCGGATGCCCCAGCCGGTCGACGAATCGTAGCCGTTGTTGGTGATGTCGTTCGAGCTGACCGAGAAGCCGGGCGCCGTGAAGTTCTGCAGGCCATAGGCCTTGAACTGCTGGTAGGCCAGGTTCAGCGACAGGCCGACCGCATGGTCCTTGTTGATTTTGTAGGCGAAGGTCGGGGCGATAAACAGCTGCATCAGGTCGACACCGGCTCGGCTGATCGGAGGCGCGCCATCGAACAGGGGAATGCCGTTCTTGTAGTTCGTGTTCATGCCGCCATTGCCATACACGCTAACGCCGAGCGACATGTTCCAGCCCAGCATCTTGTTGTAGCCGAACTCGGGAACGAGGAAGTTCTTCTGGTCGCTGCCGTTGTAGCCGTGATTGACGGCCGCACCACCGGCATTACCGACGATTTCCGCATCTCGGATCGGCCGGAACCAGTCCAGGCCCACATCGAGGCGGTCGCCGACGAAAACCATGCCGGCCGGGTTGGTCGCGGCGGCCAGCGCGTCCTGCGGCAGGGCGATGCCGACACCCGCCATGCCCTTGGCCTTCATGCCGTAGCCGTGGGAGAAATAGCCGTTCGTCGCAAGCGCCAAGCCAGGGGTAGTCAGCCCCACGATTGCCAGCACGCCCATCAGTTTTGTCAGTTTCATCGTCCTGCCTCCCTCCGCTTGGAAATTGCGAATAAAAGTATTCTCTTAATTAATTGAATGCAAATACTCAATCTATCTTATCTATCTTTGAATATGAAACATCCCCGGTCTTGTTGCAGGGATACAACACTTTCTTACATGAACAAGCAGACATCCGATTTCTGCGCCACCGGCAGGAACGTTGCCGCGCCTGCATAGTCGAGCCCGTCGATGAAGTCGTCGTGGGTGAAACCGAACAGCTCCACCGTCATCTGGCAGGCGATGAACTTGACGTCCGCCTCGCGCGAGAGGGAGCGCAGTTCCTCGATCGTCGCCACGCCGTTGTTCTTGATCGTCTGTTTCATGAGCATCGTCGCCATCGACTCGAAACCGGGAATGCCGGCCTGGACGATGTTCGGAATGTTCCAGTTGATGCCCTTGAACCAGCCCGGCCCGAAGGGCATCTTCATCGGCATGCCGGGGTTGCCCAGCGGGCTCACCTTGAGGTCGCCGACGTCCTTCTTCAGCAGATTGAGGCCGTAGAAGGTGAAGAAGATCTGCACGTCCCAGCCGAGCGCTGCCGCGGTGGAGCCGAGAATGAAGGGCGGGTAGGCCCAGTCGAGCGTGCCCTTGGTGGCGATGATCGACATCGAGGGCGTTTTCGACGCCTGCAGTTCCTCAAGCTTCTGCGGCAGGATCTCGTCGAGACGCTGGCGAATCAGCGCATCCAGGGTGGCCTGGTCGGTCGGCATATTCATGGATTTGTCTCCTCGTCTCGGGCAGTGCGGAGGCTGGGCTCGCCCTAGGGTGTTCTTTGAAACATTAATGAATAATGATGTTCTAACCTGCTAGGCATCGCCAGTCGAATCTGTTTATTGGCCTATATTGTTCGTATATGTTGCGCTGCGACAGGCCGCAGGAAATAAAACGGCCCGGGTGTGCCGGGCCGTCAAGGAAGGTTCCAAGCGCTTACTTCCGCTTGATGTAGAACTCGTATTCCTTGCCCTTCTCGGCGGTGGACAGCAATTCGTTGCCGGTCTGTTTGGCGAAGGCGGCGAAGTCCTTCACCGAACCCGGGTCGGTGGCCATGATGCGCAGCACTTGGCCGCTCGTCATTTCCGCCAGCGCCTTCTTGGCACGCAGAATCGGCAGCGGGCAGTTCAGTCCCTTGGCATCCAGTTCCTTGTCGAAATTCATTGTTTGCTCCTTTGATCTAGGTAGGTCGCGCCTGTATTTCAGACGTGCCTAATATACTTTCGTCACCGCCCACGCGCAACCGTTCGAGGGCAATGTCCGGCATCGAATTTCTTTCTCGCTCGATTTACGAGACCGTCTGGTAGTACAGGTTCTGCGGATGATTGGCCTGGGCGAAGAAGAACCAGCGCTCGGCCAGCAGGCCCAGGTATTGCACGACGAAGGCGGCCGCAACGAACCCTGTTGCGAGCAGGCCGATGGGCAGGATGAAGGCCAGCGCCAGGAAGAGCCACTTCACCTGGCGCAGGATGGCAGCCGTCCGGCCATGGAAAAATTCCCGCGTGTTGAACGAGCCGCCCATGGCGCCCTGCGCCTTCTGCACGATGCGCGGGTGCTTGACGCCGATGGCCGTGCGCAGCGTCGACTTCGGCCTGAGGCGCGCATTGCGCACCAGCGCGGCAGCGCGCCCGATGAGTGCCAGAACGGTCAGGATCATCGCCCAGCCGCCGAGGAAGCCGGCCACGCCCGGCGCCGCGAACGCCGCCAGGGCGCCGGCCAGAACGAAGCCCGAGGCGCCGCCGAGCAGGATGTAGTTGATCACCGTCAGCGGCGTATGCCACTCCTGCAGGAAGCGCAGGCAGGCGTAGATCATGCCGGTGCACACGAACAGCGCGAAGGCCAGAACGGTGCCCGCCACGCCGAGGATCGCTGTGATATTCACCGGCGCACCGGACGGCAGGCGCGCAAGGACCGGGTTGAAGCCCATGGAATGGGCAAGGCCGTAAAGGAACACCGTGCCCATGAAGGCGGGCAGGACGATCACCTCGCGCGACAGCCAGGAGGTGCGCCATTTCGCCGCCGAACGCCAGGCGCGTTCAGGGTGACCAAGGTGGAAGAAGGAAGCGACGAGGCCGGCGACGAGAAAGCCCAGGGCTACGGCGCTGCCCAGCGCGTAGAAACGGCTGACCTGTGGCGGCAGCAGGTCAAAGGCGGCATACGACTCGACCGTGAACAGCGCGAGGAACAGGCCCTG